>SL_8KL_010_SEDDRAFT_10003763_pt1 | contig 12418 bp, 8 predicted proteins | sample SodLakKL_010_SED_4_FD_11160 | JGI IMG/M metagenome (IMG submission 11160) | reverse complement strand
TATTTGGCGGAAGTTAGAAAACGACATTATCAAAAAGCAGTCCGGATATTGAAAAATAATCCTGACTTTATATATCCTTCAGTTAATAATACTGAAATAAACAGAACACGACCTGTGTCTGCTGGTTAATTTTATATAAAAGGCAGCCTTATGCAGCCTTTTATATAAAACAGCTAACAGGACCACAGGTGGTGTTTTCAAAACCTGTGGATTTATTATGCCTGCTGGACCGGTGTGTTTGCTTGCCTGAACCCTGATGGTGCTGATTACTAAAGCCTAAGGGTAAAACACAGTTAACTGCTTAATCCAGTTAATTATGTGAGCTTTGATCACAAAAGAGCCTGTACCGGAAAACAGGATAATAAAAAAAGAGATAGGATTTAGTACTTATCTTTTTGTGTTTAAAAATATGCTCAATCAACCACGGGTGAGAACTTTTGTCCCGTGGTTTTTTTGATGTCTATTTGTTTATATAAAGTCAACCAATTTTTGAGTATTGGTCGATATTTGAGACCGGAACTCTGAAGGGGGACTGGAAAATCATTTTATTCTGGGGGAGATAAAAACTGATTTACATCATAATAAAGGTATTTAAGACAGGGGGGAGAAATATTGAAGCAGATAACAAAACAATTAAACAGAGAGGTGCTCACTATTTTTAATATAATATAAAAAAATCTTTAAGATAATATACAAAAAATAAACAAATTTATTATATTTGAAAAGAGAAGAAGGGGCTGGAACAGTATATAGTATATGGAAATTAAAAGAACAGGTAATAAAGAAGAGATAATAAAAAACAGGTAAAAAAGAACGGGTAATAAAGAAGGAGCCGGTATAAAGAGAATAGCTGGTAAGCAGAAAATAGGCAGCAGGTAAAAAAAGCAGGATGTGTAAAGTGGGTATAACGTAAAAAAGACAGTATGTGGGAAAACAGGCAGTATAAAAAGAAATAGGCAGTATGTCTATGGCGAGAAATAGATAAGGTTAAGATAAAATTAATCAGGTTCTATAATCAGGCACTATATAGATAAACAGGAGCAGGAAAGGGAGATCTTTTATGTCACAGCTAACATATATATGGAAGTTAATGAAAGGCAATAGAATGCTTTATCTGACAGCGGTAATTAGTCTTTTTCTGGCTACGATTTTTGCCACCATTAGTCCCATGGTTCTGAGGATAACAATTGATTCTGTCATTGGTGAGGAACCACTGGAACTGCCCTCCTGGATTATGTCTTTTTATCATAATCTGGGCGGCAGGGAAGGGCTTCTGGGCCGGCTGTGGATTATGGGACTGCTGATTGTTGGTTTAAACATTTTACGGGGGATTTTTCTTTTTGTGCGGGGGAAACTGGCTGCTCAGGCGGCAGAATCAATGTCCAAACAGCTGAGGGATAACCTTTTTGGCCATATTCAGCATCTGCCCTATACCTACCATGTCAGAGTCAAGACCGGTGATTTAATTCAGCGCTGTACTTCTGATGTGGAGACAGTAAGGGATTTTCTGGCAGTCCAGGTGGTGGAGATCGGGAATGCCGCTTTCATGCTGGCCATGTTTGTTACCATCATGTATAATCTGCATCCCCAGATGACTCTGGTTGCGGTAGCGGTGATTCCCATAATAATTGGCTTTTCATTTTTCTTTTTCCGCCAGGTGAGAATCAGGTTCAAAAAAGCAGACGAATCTGAGGGCAGAATGCAGACAGTCCTGCAGGAGAATCTGACCGGAGTCCGGGTTGTAAGGGCTTTTGCCCGCCAGAATTATGAGGTGGAAAAATTTGATGAAAAAAATGATGAATACAGAAATCTGCTTTATCAGGTGATAAGAAGTATGGCCCATTTCTGGTCTGTTTCCGATTTTCTGTGTATGATGCAGACCGGGGCGGTTCTGGTGGTGGGTGCCTACTGGGCGGCCCAGGGCAGATTGACCCTGGGGACCCTTGTTTTGTTTACCACCTATGTAGGTATGCTGCTGTGGCCGATAAGGCAGCTGGGGCGTATTCTAACCCAGGCCGGAAAAATGTTTGTGGCCATTGATAGAATCAGAGAAGTCCTGAATGAAAAAGAAGAAGAGGATTCCCCTGAGGCCCTTAAGCCTGAAATTGCTGGAAATATAAGTTTCAAGAATGTTTCCTTTGGGTATGAAGGTGAGGAACGGCTGCTGGATAATATCTCCTTTGAACTAAAAGAGGGGGAGACCCTGGGAATTCTGGGTTCCACGGGATCCGGGAAAAGCACTTTGGTATCCCTTCTGGCCCGGCTTTATGATTACCAGCAGGGTTCAATTAAAATAGATGGAGTAGAACTGAGCAGGATTAACAAAAAATGGCTGCGGAAGAACATTGGTTTTGTTCATCAGGAACCCTTCCTCTTTGCCCGGTCAATTAAAGAAAATATCACCCTGGCCAATGATGATGTTTCTGAAGATGAAATTTATGATGTAGCCCGTACAGCAGCTATTCACGATGTAGTTATGGAGTTTGAAGAGGGTTATGATTCCCTGGTCGGTGAAAGGGGAGTCTCCCTATCGGGAGGGCAAAAACAGCGTCTGGCTATTGCTCAGACCCTGATCAGAGACTGCCCCATTTTAATTTTTGATGATTCTCTGAGTGCGGTTGATACCGAAACTGATGCTCGAATCAGGCAGGCTCTCCGGAACAATAAAAAAGAGGTAACCACTATTATTATTTCACACAGAATAAATACTCTGGCTGAAGCCGATAAAATCATTGTTCTGGACCAGGGACACATCATTCAGGCCGGAACCCATAAAGAGTTAATTTCTGAGGAGGGGACCTACCGTAAAGTCTGGAATATCCAGCATCCTCCCGAAAAGAGAAAACTGTTATCCAAAAAAGGAAGTGTTGATTATGCAGCAAATTAAAGAAGATGAATTTAGCAAACAGTTTGATTTTGAATTGTGGAAAAAAATGGGGAAATTTTTAATCCCATTTAAAAAACTGGCCCTTATGCTGGCCTTTATTATGGCCCTGGTGGGGATTCTGGATGCGGTTTTTCCCTATCTTACCAAATATGTAATTGACAATTTTATTACAGCCAACCAGGTGTCAGGGCTGGGCTGGTTTGCCGCTATATATGCCGGTCTGGTCACCTGGCAGGCACTAAACATTCTGCTGATGATTATTATAGCCGGTAAACTGGAGACCGGACTAAGTTATGATCTCCGGAGGATCGGCTTTAATCATCTGCAGGAACTTTCATTATCCTATTATGACAAAAAGGCTGTGGGCTGGCTGATGGCGCGAATGACTTCCGATATCCGGAGGCTGGGGGATATTATCTCCTGGGGTATTGTGGATATTGTCTGGGGCTTTACCATGATGGCGGCCAGTATTGTGTTTATGCTGGCCATAAACTGGAAGCTGGCCCTGGTGACCATGGCCGTACTGCCACCTCTGATTGCTGTCAGTTTCTATTTCCAGAAAATAATGCTCAAGCTACAGCGGCTGGTCAGAAAAATAAATTCCAGGATTACGGGTTCTTTTAATGAGGGTATCATGGGGGCCCGGGCCACCAAAACTCTGGTCCGTGAGGAAAAAAACTTACAGGAGTTCCAGAAGTTGACTGCAGAGATGGAGTCTTCCTCCGTGAAATCGGCTATTTACTCCGCCCTTTATCATCCCCTGGCCATTACCCTGGGCAGCCTGGGGCTGGGCCTGGTGCTCTGGTATGGGGGAGCGGGAGTGGTGGAAAACACTTTTCAGTACGGGACCCTGGTGGCCTTTTTCTCCTATGCGGTCATGTTTTTTGGACCGGTCAACAATCTGGCCTATATTTTTACCAGAATGCAGGCCGCCCAGGCTTCAGCGGAAAGGGTTATTTCCATGATCAATACGGAGCCGGAGATAAAAGATGCTCCGGAAGTAAAAGCTAAATATGGTGATTTCTTTACCACTGAAAACCCGCGGGGGCCGGAACTGCACGGTGCTGTGGACTTTAAAAATGTTTCCTTTTCCTATCTAAAAGGGGAACCGGTTCTCAAAAATTTTTCTCTGGAGGTCAAAAAGGGTGAGAAAATTGCTCTGGTCGGGGAAACCGGATCCGGGAAAAGCACGGTGGTTAAACTGGCCAGCCGTTTTTATGAACCCACCTCCGGAAAAATCCTGATTGATGGAACAGATTACCGGGAACGTTCTTTATTCTGGCTGCACAGCAACCTGGGTTATGTACTGCAGGATCCCCACCTGTTTAGCGGCACTATTCGGGATAATATAAAGTACGGTAATCTGGAGGCCGGAGATGAGGAAATTCAGAAAGCGGCCCAAACGGTTAATGCCCATCATTTTATATCCCGGCTGGAAAAGGGATATGATACAGAAGTGGGAGAAAAAGGAGACCTGCTGTCCACCGGTGAAAAACAGCTGGTATCCTTTGCCCGGGCCATAATTGCCGACCCCCAGATTTTTATTCTCGATGAGGCTACTTCTTCTATTGACACCGAAATGGAAAAACTGATTCAGTCAGCTATAGATAAAATGATGGAGGGTCGGACCAGCTTTATTATTGCCCACCGGCTGTCCACAATTCGCTCTGCGGACCGCATTATTGTGCTTAAAGATGGTGAAATTGTGGAACAGGGTACCCATCAGGAGCTTCTAAATCACAAAGGTTATTATTATAATCTCTATCTGGGAGATGCTGAAGAAGGGATTGTTTAACAGCCGGGCAAGCTCCGGAATAATTTTTTTAGTTTTTTTGGAGTTTGGGGTATGTAGTGTATACTGGTCTAAAAAGCAGATTAATTATATTAGATAAAGGAAGTATAATGAATTATATGAGGTATCTGAAGCAGCTAAAGTATAATAATTATTATGGAGAAATATGTTCAAAACTTAGAGGGGATGTATGTTTTAACTCATATCAGGGAGGGATCTAGATGAGAAAAGAGATTACCTGGAGGCGGATTTTTTTGGGGGCGGTGCTCTGTTTTTTACTGCCGGGGACTTTCTTTTTTCTGCTCCCGGCAGGGGCCACAGCCCAAAGCGGAGAGCCAGAAGTGACCGGAGATTCCGGTGATCATAGAGAGGAAAGAGAGGAAATACCGGAAGACCCTGATTTGGTTATTGAGGAGATAACCGAAACAATAAGCAGCGGGGTTTTGGGTTTTAGAATCAATTATGGCCCCCGGCTGGGAGTCCTCAAATTGAATATGCAGAGTATTAATCAATTTCTAGGTGAAAATGATTTTCCGCAATTGAGTTCAGAACTGCCGATAAGAGCCCGGGGTGGTAGAGCCGGTTTTCACTTCGGAACCCGGCTGGGCTGGATGAGATATGAGGGCTCAAAGGAAGCAATATATCAGGACAGGGCAGAAGGAATATTCCGGAAGTCAAAAATTGACATCTTCTGGCGGGGTTTGTTTTATGAAAAAAATGTATATAACGAACAAAATAAGGATCTCATTCTGGGTGGACTGCTGGGCCGGGGAGCGGCCAGCCTGAACTTTGTCTTCAGCAGTCCGCCCGAGCTAAGGCTGGATTCAGGTCACCAGATTCTGCTGGAATATAAATTCTGGGCTCTGCAGCCCTTTATTTCCTTCCAGCAGAGGCTGTCCCGCCTGGTGGATGTTGAATTAACGGCCGGCTATTTTTTGACCACCAGCAGTCCGGGCTGGCAGTTTGCCGGTCAAGAAATCAAGACCCCCTTTGCCGACCTCAGGGGCCCGATTCTTGCGGTCGGTATAAATTTTGGGTTTTAAAATAAAGGCTGGTGTTCCTAAGAGAAGATGGGAATTAGTCTTTTTCGTGAATGAAGCAATAGCAGCATATATCAATATTTTTTACAAATGGAAGTGGAGGCTCACTCCAGAGTGGTTCACACTCTCAATCAGCAAACAGAGAGGTGCTCAAATAACGCTCACCACTGTCCGGGGCCACGGTTACTATGACTGAACCGGGTTCACTGTCCCGGGCCACTTTGATGCTGGCGGCTACTGCGGCTCCTGAGGAGATACCCACCAAAAGACCTTCCCGGGCTGCCATCTGCCGGGCAGTTTGGTGGGCTTCTTCATCGGTAACGGTAACCACCCGGTCCAGGATATCTACATTTAGCACCTCGGGAATAAAACCGGCTCCAATACCCTGAATACTGTGTCCCCCGGCTTCTTTACCGGACAGCACGGCTGAACTTTCCGGTTCCACAGCGGTGATCTGGATATTTTCATTATTGCCCTTGAGGACTTCACCGACCCCGGTGATGGTGCCCCCGGTACCCACTCCGGCCACAAAAAAGTCAATCTCCCGGTTCATATCATCAAGAATCTCCCGGGCTGTGGTTCGGCGGTGTATCTCCGGATTGGCCGGATTCTTAAACTGCTGGGGCATAAAATAGTCATCATTCTGGGCCACCAGTTCTTCGGCTTTGCTTATGGCCCCCTTCATTCCTTCTTCAGAAGAGGTTAATATAAGTTCGGCTCCATAACCCTTCAGCAGCATCCTCCGTTCTCTGCTCATTGACTCGGGCATGGTGAGAATCACATTATAATTTTTGGCGGCTCCAATAAGGGCCAGACCAATTCCCGTATTACCACTGGTCGGTTCTACGATAGTGCCCCGGGGTTTAAGCTCTCCGGATTCTTCGGCACTGTTGATCATACTGTAGGCAATCCGGTCTTTAACACTGCTGCCGGGATTAAACATTTCCAGTTTTACAAAAAGATTAGCCCCTTCAGGAACAATATTGTTCAGTTTAACCAGGGGTGTTTTGCCAATTAATTGGGCGGCATTATCATAAAGACTCATATTTTAACCTCCTGTGGTTTTTTTCAGCTTTGTTTTTGTATTTTTAGTTTTTGTATTTTTAAAATAGCAAAAAAATATTTCTGGCTGTTTTTTCTCTTTTATTCACTTATGTATTAATATATATTCCATAAGAAAACAAAAAACCCTGCTTAAGTTGATAGTTTTTATAGAAATTAAGCCCAAAAAGCTATTCCATAAATGAGCACCTTCCAGAAGGACAGTCGTTTTCATAAGCTCTTCCCCAAAAAAGAACTTCCTCCCCAGAGCCCTCACCGGAGGACAGGCCTCCCCCAGAGCCCATCCGGAAGAGAAAACTAAAGGAAAAAGAAAAAACCCGGGCTTAGACCCGGGCTTTTGTGAGTTTAATTTTTCGGTCTGTTTAACCACTTTTTAACCACTTGTTAACCACTTTTTTGGGGGGCACTCTGCGGCAGGGTCAGCAGGTCATATTCCAGCACCGTATTCAAAATATAGGCATAGAGAATAATCGAGACCGGTTCACCCAGGACCCGGGGGATTAATATCGGGGTCAGGGGCGCGCCAAAGAGTGTGTGAATAAAATAGGGGACCAGAATTACGGAAGTGATTATCTGTCCGGCGGCCACAGCGGTTAACAGCCGGGGGTATGTCTTTTGTTTTCGGAAAACAAACCAGTAAAGAAACCCCGGGATAAAGCCGGTCAAAAAGGCGGTTATCGTAAAGTGGGGCATATAGGCTCCCATGGGGTTAATCCAGAAACCCAGCAGATCGGCCAGGGCTCCGACGACCCCACCGGCCATCGGCCCCATGGTCAGCCCGGCAAAAATGATGGGCAGACCACCAAAACCAATCCTGATACCTTCCACTCCATAGAAGGGGATTCTTATACTGAGGATTCTGGTTAAGATAATGCTCAGTGAGATCAGAAAAGCCATATAGACAATTTTATGGGTTGAAAATTTTTGCATTGTTCCTCCCTCCTCTCTTTGGTCATGGGCAGCAGCCTGTACCAAAGAGAAAAGAGTGTTCTCTTTGGTGACAGCGGACGCGATTTCATATCACCGATTAAAAAACAATCATTCGTCCCGGAGCGACGTCCCATCTCCGGACACTTAAGCGCATGAAATCTACTCTGCCACTAATTTTCAATAAATTATAACACAGCCAGTGATTTTTGTAAAGTAATTATTTTAACCCTGCTGTTCCTTAAGGATTGACTGCAGATTGCTCTCCCCTGAGGTATCAACCAGCCGGCCCAGTATTTTCAGGTTATTGATTATTAACCGAAAGCGGCAGCCGAGATGGGTGGAGGCCGCCTTACACATCTCCATCCGGTGCAGGTATATTTCAAAATAGTCCATGACCTGACAGATGGAAGTGTCAAAATCAATATACAGGCTGATGTTCATGTTTTCGGGATCCACCTCGACCCTGGAATCCTTGATGGCAAAATTAACCCGATCGTGGATGGCATCGGCATTCTCCTTGTTGGCCCGGGTGCGGTGGGCATCACTTTTGTCGGCCAGAATCAGGGCTGCGGTAATGGGGCTGACCGGCTGACCGATTTCTTCTTCATGATTGGCAATAGCAGTTGTGATCTGGCAGATATCCTCCAGGGGGACCTCCCTTCTGCGCAGCTCATTGTAGACAATATTGGCCCCGGAGATTCCGTGGTGTTTGCGGTTGAACATGTTGCCGACATCATGCAGATAGGCGGCAATGGAGCCCAGCTCTACCTGGTGTTCACTGTAATTGAGCTGTTTTAAAATATAGGCCGTCAGGTCGGCCACATAATTTACATGGCGGAACCCGTGTTCAGTATAGCCTCGTTCTGAGAGATAGTCCTGGGCTTTTTCAATCATCAATTTAAAATCAGGGCTGTTTTTAACATCCTCCAGGGTGATCACGGTTATCAACTCCTTTACTGCTGTGATTTTGTCTTTACGCCCGGGCGGCAATTTTTATGAATTTCACTGCTATTTTAAAAAAACTTTCAAAAACAAATCTAAAATTCAGATTCGGTGCAGCGGGAATGACAGGAATTAATGTTAAACCTTTAATAAACTAGATCAATAGAATAAATAAAAGTATAAATATGAATGGCATGTAGATTAGAATACACAAAAATAAACAAGAAAAGAATAAACAAATATATATAAGAAAAAGATGAACAAAGAAAAAACAGGGCTCAATAAGAGTAAATAAAGAAATAGTTTGTAGAAATAGTTTGAAAAATATTATACCATAAATCAGGGCCGCTTACCAGCTTTTCGGCCTTGAGGTCTGGTGGATCAGGGTTCCGGGCGGTACTTTTGGTTACCCTTTTTATTCCGGGAGTGGGCTCTAAAGTCAGTTTGAGGGCGGCTGATTTGCGCTGGCCTGTATTTTAAATTATAATTAATTAAAGGTTTAGAGCCTTTTTTAGTGAGGCAGTGACCTGTCATTATGTAATTGGGTAAAAAAGAAAGATGAGGTCCGGGGCCCAATAAGGTCCGGGGCTTTAAATAAGTATTATACTTTAATTTTTTAGAAGCCAGCCATATCAAGCTGCAGGAAGAATTCAGCTGCTGAATGAGGGTTACAAAAATTTTAAAAAAGAAGAGGGGATTTTTATGAGAAGTGATAATGCTAAACAGGGGCTCAACCGGGCTCCCCACCGTTCACTGCTGCGGGCCACCGGTCACACCGACCGGGAGATTGATCAGCCCTGGGTGGGAGTGGTTAATTCCTTTAATGAGGTGATACCGGGCCACCGCCACCTCAACCAGATTGCCGCAGCGGTCAAAGAAGGTATTATTGCCGAAGGGGGGACTCCCTTTGAGTTTCCCACAATTGGGGTCTGTGACGGAATTGCCATGAACCACGAAGGAATGCGTTATTCTCTGCCCAGCCGGGAGCTGATTGCCGACTCCATTGAGATCATGACCCGGGGCCACCAGTTTGATGCCCTGGTGATGATTCCCAACTGTGATAAGATTGTGCCCGGGATGCTGATTGCCGCGGCCCGGATTGATATCCCCACAGTGGTGGTCAGTGGAGGGGCCATGCTGGCCGGACACTTTCAGGGTGAAAGGGTGGATTTGAAGTCAGTATTTGAAGGTGTGGGTGCGGCCAAAGTTAATCAGATGAGTGAAGAAGAGCTAAAAGAGCTGGAAAGAAGTGCCTGTCCCACCTGTGGCAGCTGTGCCGGGATGTTTACGGCCAATACCATGAACTGTATTACAGAGGCTTTGGGTCTGGGGCTGCCGGGCAATGGAACCATTCCGGCGGTCATGGGAGAACGGATTGCCCTGGCCCGTAAGGCCGGATACCAGGTCATGGAGATGCTGGAAAAAAACATAACACCTTCGGAGATCATTACTCCCGAAAGTATCCGCAATGCTGTTGCTGTGGATATGGCCCTGGGGGGTTCCACCAATACCGTGCTCCATATACCGGCGGTGGCCCATGCGGCTGATATTCACATGAATCTGGCCGTATTTGATGAGATCGGCCGGAAAGTGCCCCATCTGTGCAGCATGAGTCCTTCTGGTGAATATTTTATTGAGGACCTCTATCGGGCCGGGGGCATTCAGGCCGTAATGAAGGTCCTGGCCGGTGATGAGATCCTGGAGCTGGATCAGCCGACCGTTAGTGGCCGAACTGTGGGTGAAAACATTGATCAGGCCCGGGTTCAGGATAGTGATGTGATCCGGCCTCTGGATAATCCCTATCATGAACAGGGTGGTCTGGCCATTTTAGAGGGGAATATTGCCCCTGATGGTTCGGTGGTCAAACAGTCGGCCGTGGATGAACAGATGCTGCAGCACACGGGGCCGGCCCGGGTTTACAATTCCGAGGAAGAGGCCAATGAGGCCATTATGAATGGTGAAATAAATAAAGGAGATGTGGTGGTTATTCTCTATGAAGGTCCCCGGGGGGGACCGGGTATGAGGGAGATGCTCAGCCCCACTTCCGCTCTGGCCGGCATGAACCTGGAAAAAGATGTGGCCCTGTTGACCGATGGGCGTTTTTCCGGAGCCTCCCGGGGTGCTTCGATAGGTCATATTTCCCCGGAAGCGGCCACCGGAGGTCCGATAGCGGCCGTTCAGGAAGGGGATATCATTGAGATTGATATCCCTGCCAGGAAGCTGGAAGTTCAGCTTACAGAGACTGAAATCGCAGAGCGTCTTGAGGACTGGGAACCGGTAGAGCCCCCGGTAACAGAAGGTTACCTGGCCCGCTACCGGGAATTTGTGGATACCGCGGATACGGGAGCGGTGTTCAAAAAATAGCCTCCGGGCTCCCCGGATCCTTTATTTGTGTTTACCGGTTAAAAATAAATCACTATTATCTATTATCAGTAAAAATCGGGGCTGCCGGTGAATCAGCGCCCAAAAGGTTCAATCTTGTTTTTGTTTTCCTGCTCCTGATTGAGCATTTTCAGCCGGTAGCCCTTCATGATATCGGACCTGGTCATGATACCTTTTAGTTCTCCTGTTTCATCAACTACCATCAGGCGGCCGATATCGGCCCGGGACAGGGTTTTAAAGGCTGCAAACAGGTCATCTTCGGGCTGGACAGTGATAATGTCGGTGGTCATGATGTTTTTGATCCTCTTCTGGGAGTGCTCCTCCCGGGGCACCGATTTAACATCCTCCATGGTCACACAACCGGTCAGCTCACCCTGATCATTGACCACCGGATAGCCGGAATGCCTTTCCTCCATCATTTTGTCTATCAGGTATTTAATGGTTAAGTTTTCATTGATCGTGGAAACATTTTCGGTCATCAGGTCTTTAACCCTGAAGTCCGAGAGGGTGTCTTTGACCAGTTTAGTCTGGTATTCCTGGGAGGCCCCGATGTAGATAAAAAAGGCGATCAGAATCCAGATCAGATTCCCCATCAGCAGGCCCAGCAGACCGAACAGCAGAGCGAAGAATTTTCCGACCGAAGTTGCTATTTTGGTGGCCTTAAGATAGGATGTTTTGCGGGCAATAAGTGAGCGCAGGATACGCCCTCCATCGGAGGGAAAGGCGGGCAGCAGATTAAAAAAGGCCAGAAAGATGTTCATAAAACCCAGATAATAGATTACTATCTGCAGATCGTTGTTGAACAGACCCCTGAAATTCCAGAGGACCAGAAATAAAAAGGCCCCAAAAACCAGGCTGAAAAGGGGACCGGCAAAGGCCATCCAGGCTTCATCTTCCGGTTCCCGGGCATCGTCTTCCATCTGGGCCACACCCCCGAGCAGCATCAGGGTGATGTCTCTGATCTCGATACCCTTGCTTCTGGCCACCAGGGAGTGGGATAGCTCGTGAAAAACCACACTGATGAACAGCAGAACAGCCAGAATAAAGCCCAATACATAGGGGTTTATGGATAAACCTCCGGCGGGCAGGTTCGCCATATCGGCAATAGCTTCAATGTTATTCCCTATGGCCACCGCCATAAAGGGCAGAATCAGCAGAAAGCTGATATGCAGTCTGATGGGTATTCCGTATACTTTCATGATGGTTAATGAATTTTTAAACATTTTATCTCACCTCTCAGATTTAAGTTCTGTTTTGTTGTTAGGGGTGTGTTAAAATAAAAGGATCATCTCCACTTCCGTTGGTGAAAAATATTGATATATGTTGCTATTGCTTCATTCACGAAAAGGACTAATTCCCATCTTCTCTTTCGGTCAAGAAGAA
>SL_8KL_010_SEDDRAFT_10003761_pt1 | contig 12422 bp, 8 predicted proteins | sample SodLakKL_010_SED_4_FD_11160 | JGI IMG/M metagenome (IMG submission 11160) | reverse complement strand
AAAAAAGATGGCAATGCCAAACAGGCCCAGAAATATAAATTATTTGGTGTCAGACCAGATACAGGCTCTAATCTTAGAGATGTCTCTGTTGAACCATTAGGGGATAAAAAGCTTGATAATGGTGTTAATGCTCGCCTGGTTTTTAAATTAAGAAAAGCTATCGATGAAGCCTATAAAGACTGGGATATAGATGATGAAGACGAACTGGAGAGGGCTAAAGAATATTGCGAAAATGTTAAGATTATAGCTACAGGAGGCTTTAAACCTGAAAAGATTAGCCAGTTTGAAAAGAGTCAGGTTCCAGTCGATATTTATGGTGTTGGCAGCTGGTTACTATCAAATAGTTCAGTTGAAAATACGAAAAATGATTTTACAGCAGATGTCGTCAGAGTTAAGATAAATGGAGAATGGAAAGACATGGCCAAAGAAGGCAGAGAGCCATGTTATAATGATAAATTGGTGAAAGTCGATTAGCTAAAGAGTTTTTAGTTTAACAGTCAGGAAAGGGGCATTTATATGGAGATTGTTGTCTCCCATCAGCTAACAGATTTAGATGGATTGGCAGCTATGTTTGCAGCTGCTAAAATATATCCAGAGGCCAGACCTGTCTTTGTAGGCAGGCTCCATCAGATGGTCAAGGATTTTATGGCCCTTTATCGGGATGAGATAAATGTACTTGATATTGAAGATATTGATTTAAAGCAGGTTACCAGGATAATAATCTGTGATACTTCCGAATTAGACAGGCTCGGTCCTCTAGAAGAAAATATTAACTGGGATGAGGTAGAGGTAATAGTCTATGACCATCATCCCCACGATCAACTGCCCTGGGCCGATAGAGATAAAAGCCAGAAAGTTGGTTCTGCCACAACCATCTTAATTCAGGAGATAATGTCAGCTGGCATAAATATTGATGCAGTAGAGGCCACTTTATTTGCCCTGGGAATCTATGCAGACACAGGCAACTTTGCCCATTTAAATACAACAGCCGCTGATCTTGAAGCAGCGGCTTATCTACTTAAAAATGGAGCTAAAATAAAAGTCATAAATCAATTTTTACAACAGAAACTCGACAATGATCAAAAAGAAGCTTTAAGCCAATTCTTGCCATCCCGGCAGGACTTAAATTATAATGGCGTTAAATTCAGCCTCTTTACAGGAAAACTCAATAAATATGTTAGAGGCTTAAATAAAGTAGTCTCCAGAATCAAGGAATTATATCACCTACCAACAGTTTTCCTGTTGGCTGAAGCAGAAGACCAGATAGATTTAATCGGCCGTTCCAGTGATGAGGCAGTCAATATCGGCCGAATCTGCGATCGCTTTGGTGGAGGAGGCCATTCTGGTGCCGGAGCAGCCAGGCTTAGCCCGCCTTTAGCTGAAGCTGAAAACAAATTAAAGTCTGTTTTAAAGACTGAACTTTCTCCAAGACAGGTCGTCAGTTCAATAATGAGTGCTCCAGTTAGAACTCTATCTCCTGACACTACCATAGCTGAAGCTGAAAAAGCCCTGGACCGTTATGGTCATAATGGTTTAATAGTTGTTGAAAACAAAGAGGGCAAGCCGATTTTAGAAGAAGATATTGTCGGCGTCTTTTCCAGACGGGATCTTGAAAAGGTTAAAGGCCATGATTTGATGCATGCTCCGGTGAAAGGCTATATGTCCAGAGATGTTGTCACAATTAATGCCGATGCATCTATCCAGGATGCCCAGGAAGAGATGGTCCATTATAACATTGGCCGGCTTCCAGTGATAGATGATGGCAGGATGGTTGGTATTATCACTAGAACCGATCTCCTTGATGCCTATTATGATGATGAATCTCCACAGCATTATCAACATACATATGGCAGTTCAATGGTAGAAATAGAAACAAGAAAGACTGATCTTACAGGCCAATTTAACAGACTTCCTAAAAAATTAAAANATCTCTTTAAATTCTGTTCATCATTATCTGCCTCCCGGGATAGCCGTCTATTTATCGTTGGAGGTATGGTCAGAGACTTTCTTTTAGATATTGAAAATAAAGACCTTGATCTAGTGATTGAAGGCCAGGTTGAGCCATTTCTAGCCCAGCTTGCTAAAGAGCTAGATGTAGATTATCAATATAATGAACGCTTCCAGACAGGGAGTCTCAATTACTATGATTATACCCTGGATTTAGCTCAGGCCAGAAGTGAATATTATCCGACCCCTGGCAGTTTGCCAGAGGTTGAAAGTGCAGGTATTCTTGAAGATTTATTCAGAAGAGACTTCACAGTTAATGCTATGGCAATAGCTTTGTTTCCTGAAGAATTCGGTTATCTTTATGATTACTTTAATGGTTATCAGGATATTAAAAATGAAATAGTCAGAGCCCTCCACCGGTTTAGCTTTTTAGATGATCCAACTAGAATAATTAGAGGTATAAAATTAAGTTTATCTTTAGATTTTCAGTTTGAATCAGAGACAGAAAACCTGATGAAAGAAGCTTTAAATAAAGGTGAATTTACTGGACTTTCATTAAATAGGGTTTTAAGAGAGATAAAAGATTTATTTTATCGCTTCCATGATAATAACAAATTTCTTGAGCTTTTGAAGAGGCTTCCAGTAATCAAATTATTAGATTATGGCTTTGAATTTACTGAAAAGACTGACCAGTATTGGAATAGACTGGAAGAAAGCCTTGCATATTTGGACTCAAAAGATTATAATATAAAGGAATGGGAAGTTAAATTAGTCTTTTTATTACGCAATCTNCCAGGTGGTATTAGATCCAAGATAAATCTNACNAATAAAGAAGAACANTTATTAAACTTTATCAATAGACTCCCGGATAATCTTGATGGTATTTTTGACTTTGAAGAGCCAGTTGAACTGGCTGAAGAATTAGATAAATTAGAGCCAGAAGAACTGGCTTTAATTCACTGCTTTAAAGAAGATAGTTATCATAGAAATCGACTTGAATTTTATCTCGATGAATTAAGAAATATTGAAATAGAGATAGATGGAAATGATCTAATAAATTTAGGTCTAAAGCCAGGTCCTGAGATTAGAGAAATTCTGGCAAAAGTTCGTAAAAGAAGATATCAGGGAAGAATCAAAGATAGGGAGTCACAGCTTGAATTAGCTCGGAAGTTAATCACAGAATATCAAAAGCAATAGTTTGTTATTATTAATGGAGGTTAAATAAAAAGTGGATAATATAATGCAATTGATCTTATTATTACCTGTTTTGCTCTTATCACTTTCTTTGCACGAATTATCACATGGATATGCATCTTATATGATGGGAGATCCGACAGCAAAGAATGCCGGCAGGTTAACCTTAAATCCTTTAGCCCATTTAGATCCAATAGGTGCTCTGGTTTTAATAATGACCCGGCGTTTTGGCTGGGCAAAGCCAGTTCCAATTAATCCTAGATATTATGATAATCCAAGAAGAGATCTGATGCTGGTAAGTTTTGCAGGTCCGGCTTCGAACCTGGCATTAGCTGCATTTTTTGCAATAATCATAAATATAATGCCTTTAATAACCGGACAGTCTCTGGTAGGTCTCTTATATGGTATGAGGGGCAATACAATGATTATTATNGTAAACTTTCTCTACCTGGCTATAATGATTAATATCAGTCTGGCAATCTTTAATCTACTGCCATTTCCACCATTGGATGGCTCCAAGATTTTAAGAGGAGTTCTACCAGCTAAATTTGACCGTTATTTTAATGTATTGGAAGGCCCAATGGGAATGTTAGTTATTCTTGTATTGGCCTATTCAGGAGTTCTCTGGGCGATTATCGGTCCAGTAGTTAATGGTATTTTAAATCTATTAGTATTCTTTTAAATATCACAACAGGGAGGGATTTAAAGATATGGGCTGTCAACTTGAAATAGAAAATTTTACAGGTCCCCTGGATCTGCTTTATAAATTAATCAAAGAAAATGAAATAGAGATATCTAAGATTTCTCTGGCTAAAGTTACAGACCAGTATCTCTCCTATCTTGATAGACTTGAAGATTTCAATATGGATCAGGCCAGTGAATTTACTGTTATAGGTGCTGAACTTGTTCAGATTAAGGCAAGGAGCCTCTTGCCGATTTATAATCAGGATGAAGAGGAAGAAGAGCCTGATTTAGTAGCCAGGTTAAAGGAACACCAGATTATTAAAGAACTGGCCGGTACATTAGGTAATTTAGCTGATGAGGCTAAGGCCTATCATTTTCCAGAGAGAACATTAGATATTCCTGACGATAATTATATTTTAAATTTAGATGCAGATATTGAAACAGTTCATAAATTATACTGTCAGGCAATGGATGCCTATGAGACCAGGCTGGCCCAGGAAGCAGAGAGAGAAAAGCTTGTCCGGATGGCCAGGGAAACAATAACTCTGCAGGATAAGATCAATGAAGTCATGACAATCCTGGCAACTGCCGGTAGAGGCAAGCGCCTAAATTTTAAAGAGTTAATAACTGACCATAAAGATAAATTAGAGGTCGTGCTAACATTTCTATCGATATTGGAATTAAATAGACTGAGAAAGATTAAATTAGAACAGTCCAGGCGATTTGGTGAAATCCAGGTTGAACTAAGCAGACGAGGTGGAAAGAATAATGAGTCAGACTAAAGAAGATCAGCTTGAGTTTCATTTTGAACCTGAAGTTATGGCCAGGCTTGAAGCCTTATTATTTGCCTCGCCAGAAGGTCTCTCACTCCATCAGTTAAGTTCAGGACTGGATATGACAAAGGGAAATATCAAAAAGGCATTAAAACAGCTTAAACTTGAATATGAAAAACCAGAAAGAGGCCTGGAATTAAAAGAATATGATGGCAATTATACACTTACCAACAAGAAATCTTTAGGCCAGTTAATCAAAGAGATTCTGGCAGCACCCAGGGAAGTTAATCTAACTGAAGCCTCTCTTGAAACTCTGGCAATTGTAGCCTATCACCAGCCAGTTACCAGAACAGAGATAGAAGAGGTTAGAGGTGTCCGGGTCGACCAGACATTGCGGACTTTAAGCAAATATGACTTNATTAAAGAACTTGGCCGCCGTGAGCAGCCAGGNAANCCNATAGAATATGGGACGACAGAAGATTTTTTAACATTTTTTGATTTAAAAGATTTAAGTCAGCTGCCAGACAGGAAATCCCTGGCAGAAGAGGAGGATCAGGAGAATGGCAGAAGTTAGATTGCAGAAATTTATGGCCCATGCCGGTGTTGCCTCCAGGCGTCAGTCTGAGGATATAATAGCTGCCGGTCGAGTTAAAGTTAATGGGAAAACTGTTACAGAGATGGGCTTTAAGATAGATCCAACTGAAGATTATGTTGAAGTTGACGGTAAGGAGATTGCAAGGGAGAAGAAACGATATTTTAAATTAAATAAACCAGTCGGTGTAATCTCAACTGCCTCAGATCCTAAAGGCAGAAAGACTGTCGTCGAATTTGTTGATGATATAAAGCAGAGGTTATATCCAGTCGGCAGGCTGGATTACAATTCCAGTGGCTTAATCCTTTTAACTAATGACGGTAAATTAACTCATATTTTAACCCATCCTTCTTTTGAAATTGAGAAGACTTACAGGGTGATAGCCGACGGTCGGATTGCTAAATCAGATATCTCCAGACTGGAAGCTGGTGTTGAGCTTGAAGATGGCCTGACAGCACCGGCAAAGGTTGAAGATTTAAGCTATCAGGGAGCCAGGACTAAATTTTTAATAACTATTCATGAAGGTCGGAACCGTCAGGTTAGGAGGATGTGTCAGGCTGTTGGCCATGATGTTACTGATCTGATGAGGATAAAATTTGGCCCGATCAAACTTGATAATCTACAACCAGGCCAGAGAAAAGAATTGAGTAATGAGGAGATTACCAGGCTTAAAGATTTGAAAGCAGCAGAAGCGTAATCACCTATCCAGACTGGATAGGTTTTTCCATGTAGATATCGACTAGAAACCAAAGAAGGCGGAATAATTATGATTTTAAAAGAAATAAGCCTCCATGGCTTCAAATCATTTGCCCGACCAGTTACCCTGGATTTTTCCAGCCCATTAACAGCAGTCGTTGGGCCAAATGGTAGCGGGAAAAGTAATATAGTTGATGCTGTTCGCTGGGTTCTAGGAGAACAGAGCCCGACAACACTCAGAGGCAGCCAGATGGCTGATGTTATATTTTCTGGAAGTGACAGCCGGAAAGCAATGAAAGAAGCCAGGGTCAGCTTAAAAATAGATAATAGCCAGAATATTCTTCCCCATGATGAAGACGAAGTTACGATTACCAGAGAGGTTGATCAGGATGGTAAGGGGAGTTATATCATTAATGGCAAAAATGCCAGGTTAAAGGATATAGAAGACCTCCTTTATGATACTGGTTTAAATCAGGATGCCTATTCGATTGTCGGTCAGGGCCGGGTTGAAGCTATTTTACAGAGCCGGCCAGAAAAACTAAGACAATTATTTGAAGAGGCAGCTGGTATTAGCCGGCATAGAAACAGAAAAGAAGAAGCTGAAAAAAGGCTTGATAAGACAGCCAGAGACTTAGAGAGAGTTAATGATCTGATCAATGAGATTGAGCGGAGATTAGGGCCTTTAGAGAAAAAAGCTGAGAAAGCCAGAAAATATAAAAAACTCTATAATCAACTTAAAGAGATAGAGGTTAGCTATCTCTGTCAGCAATTAGGTAAATATGATGACCAGGAAGCTGAGTTAGATAAAAAAGCTGATAAATTAAAAGTGCGTTTACATAAATTGCAGAATCAGCTTGAAACTGAAGAGGCAAAAGAGGCTAAATTAAAAGAAAAAATGGCAGATACTGAGGCAGAAAAGGATGAACTTGTAGATAAATATTATCAGTTTAAAACCAGAGTCCAGGAGATCGAGAATAATTTAAAAGTTATGTCAGAAAGACGGCAGGCTTTGATTAAAGAAAAGAACCGGTTAAAGGCTGAAGAAGCAGAGATAAATGCTGAAATTGAGAAGACAGCCGGTCATTTAGATGGACTTTCTGGCCACCTTGATACTGGTAAAGATAAACTTGAAAGCTATCAGTTAAAGCTAGAAGAAGTCTGCAGGGCTTTAGAGGATAATGCCAGGCGACAGGTCTATCTTAAGGCCAGAAGCAAGGAGAACCAGAGCAAAGAATTAATGACCAGCCAGTCAGAATTAAAAGAGGAACTTGCTGAACTCCAGGAGCGAGAACAGTCCTATTTCCGGCAGGTTACCAGATTAAGGCAGTCATTAAATCAGCTTGATGACCAGCTTGAAGCTATCTCGGAGAAAGAAACCCAGCTTGAAAGAAAAGGCAGAGAGCTTGTTGCTGAAATAAATCAGTATCAGGATAAGGCCAAAGAGCTTGCTGGCAAGTATGAAACTATTCAGGCTGAATATGACAGCCTTAAGGAAAATGAGAATAAAGCCCAGCAGAAATATAATCGGACCAGATCTCGCTGGCAGGCTTTAAAGAAGATGGCTGATAAAGGCGAAGGCTATTATCGGGGAGTCCGTTCTGTCTGGCAAAACGAGAACCTTGATGGTATTATCGGGCCAGTAGCCGAGTTGATTACAACTCCTGAAAAATATGAGGAGGCAATTGCAACTGCCTTAGGGAGCAGATTGCAGCAGGTTGTTGTTGAAGATGATACAACTGCCCAGCAGGCAATTGAATATTTAAAGAGTCAGCAGAAAGGTCGGGCTACATTTCTGCCTCTTAATATGATTAATGGCAGAAAGATTAATCCAGATCGTTATAATTTAAATCAACAGGAAGGTTATCTTGGCCTGGGTTCTGAGCTTATTGAATATGAGGCCAGATTAGAAGAGATAATTAAATATCTTTTAGGCCGGACTGCTATCTTTAAAGATTTAAAGTCAGCTACTGCCGCCTCTAAGGCAAGTGGCAAACGTTTTAAGATCGTCACCTTAGAGGGAGATATAATCAATCCAGGTGGAGCCATGACCGGTGGGAGCCAGAGAAAAGATACCGCTCATCTTTTGAGTCGTCAGCGTCAATTAGAAGAACTAACTGAGCAGGGCAAGAAAAATCGCCAGCAGTTAAGTCAGATTAGAAGCCAGCTGAATGAGAAAGAAAAAGAACTTCAGGCAATAAATTCTGAGAAGACTGGAGTTCAGGAAGAATTGGCTGATTTGCGAGAAGAGTTAAAGGTCTGTCAGACCAGGTTGAATAATATTCAGGAACGTAAAGATGAGCTGGATGCTGAAGTGGATTCAGTTAATAATGAGCTTAAGACTGAAAAGAGAAGCCTTCAAGCAATTAAAGATAAAAAGAAAGAGGCAGAACAAAAATTAGATAAGGTTCAGAATCAGGCCAGTCAGCAGGAGAGCAAACAGGCTGATATCGATAAGATCTTACAGGATACTATTAATTATAAGGATAGATTACAGCGGACCTATCAGCAGTTTCAATTGGAACTGGCCAGACAGGAAGAACAGATATCTTCCAGGAGGCGTCAACTTAGCCAGCAGGAATCTGAACTCTTAGAATATAAAGATAGATTGAATGAGATAAATCAGGAATTAGAAAGAATTGAAGGTCAGCTTGAGCAGCAGACTGACCGGCAGCAGGAATTAGAAAAAAGAAAAGCAGATACTGAAGAAAAGAAAGCTGAAGCCGGCAGAAAGAAAGAAAATGTCCAGGGAAAGCTGGATAATTTAAAGGCAGATCTGGATAAATTAACAGAGAACCTGAAATTAGATAGAAAAGAAGAAAAAGAATTAGAGGAAGAAATCCACCAGATACAGCTTAAGACAGGCAAGTTAAAGGCCAGACAGGAGAGAATTATTGGTCGTTTAGAAGATAAATATGGAATAACGCCAGAGGAAGCAGCCAGACAGGTGAGTGAAGAAAATGAATCAGCTGCTGACAGTAAAGATTTGACTGCCAGTGGCGGCGGTGATGATTTAGACGAAAATAATGAAAATTTAAATAGAGATAAAGAAGAGGTTAAGGACCCGGCAGCAACTATTAAGAAACTGGAGAAAAAGATCAATGCCTTAGGCCAGGTCAATCTGGCGGCAATTGATGACTACAGGGAATTAAAAGACCGGTATGATTATTTAAAGAGTGAGCAGGAAGATCTCTATCAGGCCAAAGAGGCTATTGAAGAGGTCATTGCAGATCTTGAAGAGAAGATGTCGGCTCTTTTTTATGAGACTTATCAGGAAGTTAATGAACAATTTAAAGATATCTTTACCAGGCTCTTTATAGGCGGTGAAGCCTATCTTGAATTAACTGAACCAGATGACCTCTTAAATACAGGAGTTGAAATATCGGCCTCGCCACCAGGCAAGAAGTTACAGAAATTAAGCCTGCTTTCAGGTGGAGAAAAGGCCATGACTGCAATATCTTTAGTCTTTGCATTTCTAAAAGTTAAACCGAGTCCGTTCTATGTTCTTGATGAGATTGATGCTCCCTTAGATGACGCTAATATTGAAATCTTTGCAGATTTCATTCAGGAATTCGTTGAGGATAGTCAATTTATCTTAATTACCCATAGAAAGCAGATGATGGCTGCTGCTGACTGTATCTATGGAGTTACCATGGCTGAGAATGGAATTTCAAGGCTTGTCTCCATAAATTTAGAAGATGATTCTGTTGAAGCCATCTCTTAATTACGATTGATTTTTAATAGTCAGTTAGGTATAATTAAATGAAGGCTTAAGAATTTTTAATTAAATTTAAGAGTGGATTTTAAGAGTATATCAAGATGAGGAGTGTTTATATTAAGTGAAAGTAAAAGGCATAAGCCGCAATTTAATTGATACAATGGTCAGCCGGGGCAATCAACTTGGCCAGGGCCGCCAGGTAGGAACTATTGGTTTTATCAATGATAATGGAGTAATAGACTGTTACAATCAGATTATAGATGGAGGAGTGTCAGGTCTTCCCCATCGACACATGTTGCAGAAAATTTCCCACAGGGATAATGCATCTCTAATTGAGATGATTAATTCTCTCCCAGATAATGCAGTTTATATCAGGACTGATCCCGGGCAGACAGGAATTATAGTATCTACCAGTGCAATTAATATTTTTAACCTGCCAGTTGTAAATATTGGGGTAAAACATGGTCAGGTGGCTGGAATAGGTATTCTTTATCCAGAAGAAAAACATTTCCGTCTGGCTACAAGATCTGAAAATGCCCAGCTTGATTCACTGGCAGCCAAGGATATGGAGGCCGAAAAAAAAGCCCTGGAGAGGGTTACTAAACTTCGGCTTGAATTCTTAAATATATCAGAAGAACTGCCTATTATAGATGATAATGCCAGGCAGAACTGTCAGCGTGCGAAAAAACCCTGGGTGATTGACCGTCAGGAACCAGTATCTGTTGAGGAGAGTTTTGCTGAGGAGCTGGTTCAGAAATCATTAGAAGTTGAACCAGGTAGAGAGGTTGCAGCCTTTGGCAGGATAGATGAAAATGGCCATATCACCCGCTGCAGTGAGATTGTTGTTGGTGGCATGGGCTATATTCCATCGAGGTTGCTTGCCTCAAGCTATGATGATATAACAGGTCTTTCTCTAAGGGAGTTTTATTCAGAGAAGATGCCTTTAGATACAGCTATTGTTCATACCCATCCAGGCGGTTCAGGAGTTATGCATATGAGTGATGCCATGGCCGGGCCAGGAATGTGGGGCAGGCCAATTGTTGCTGTCGGCCATGATGAAAAAGGCGATATTAAAGGTGTTATGATGATAAAGATGCAGGATAAGCTCTTTGAGCTTGCTGACGAAAATGAATATCTGGAGAGGCAGTTCTTTAAAGTGCAAAAACCTGAAGAAGAGGTTAAATTGAGAAAGAGACGGTATAAGATAGCTCAGGAATTTACTGATCTCTGTGATCAGCTGGAACTAAAGGTGACTGAAAAGAGGGCTGATGAGAAAATTGCAGTTTCTAATTAAATAACTTGAACAATTAAATACGGGGTGAAATATTTTATGTTTAATATTTTTAAGAAGAATAAAGATAAAGAGGAAGAAAATAAAGAAGAAAACAAAGAGGAAAATAAGAAAGAAAAGAATGAAGAAAATGACAATGAAAAGAAAGATGAAAAGAATGCAGAAATAAAAGCTGAAGATGATAATGAAAATATCAATGAAGATAAAGTTGAGGATATAGATGATGAGAAGGTTGAGGCTGATGTTGAAACAGCTGATATCTTAGAAGATGATTCCAGCAAAGGCCTTTTTGGCCGGCTTAAGGCAGGATTGAGCAAGACCAGGGATAGTTTTGTCTCTAAAATCAGCTCTATCTTTTCCAGGACCAACATTGATGATGAGCTTTATGAAGAGCTGGAAGAGACTTTAATTCAGGCCGATGTTGGCGTTAGAACTACAATGGAATTAATTGATAAAATGAAAGATGAGGTTGAAGAGAAAGAGATTACTGAGCCAGAAGAGCTTTATAAATCATTCCAGGCAGAGATCAAAAGAATTCTGATTGCTGATGATGAAGAACTCCCTCTGGCAACTGACTGGGAAGGTTTAAAGGTTTTAATGGTTGTTGGTGTGAATGGTGCCGGCAAGACTACAACTATTGCCAAACTGGCCAACCGTTATCAGGATAATGGTAAGAAAGTATTACTTGCTGCTGGCGATACCTTTAGAGCCGGAGCTATTGACCAGCTTAAAGTTTGGGGAAGCCGACTTGGAGTCGATGTGATTGCCCAGTCTGAAGGAGCAGATGCAGCAGCAGTTGCCTATGATGCTGTCCAGGCTGCTAAATCAAGAGATGTTGATCTATTAATTATAGATACTGCAGGCCGTCTCCATACCCAGAAAAATTTAATGGATGAGCTTAAGAAAGTCCGGAGAGTTGTCGGCAGAGAAGCTGGCGAGGAGAGAGTTGAAACATTGCTGGTCTTAGATGCAACTACCGGGCAGAATGCATTGAATCAGGCCGATCTTTTTGATAAATCAGTAGATGTTGATGGTGTTGCCCTGACCAAGCTAGATGGAACAGCAAGAGGCGGAATTGTGATTGCAGTTCGGAATGAATTAGGTCTGCCGATAAGATTAATTGGTGTTGGCGAGGCTGCAGGGGATTTGCAGGATTTTAATCCAGAAGATTTTGTTGAAGCACTCTTTTCTGGAGAATAAGCCCTTGACAAACTACTAAAAATCCGATATACTACCATCTGTAAAGGTAAAATACTTAACGGGCTCGATAGTCTCTATTTAATAGGGGCTAGTCGATTTATTTAATTGAAACTGATTAATTTAATCAGATTGGTCTGGAGTATATATTTAATAAAGCAGGTGAATAAAACTTGCCAGAAACTAATCATAACAATCAGATAAAGAAGACATTAACCTTTGGTAGACTCTTTGATTTTTATGGTCCGTTATTGACTGAACGGCAGCAGGAGATTGTCAGAGCTTATTATTACCAGGACTTATCCCTGGCGGAAATAGCAGATAATCTTGAGA
>SL_8KL_010_SEDDRAFT_10003759_pt1 | contig 12427 bp, 10 predicted proteins | sample SodLakKL_010_SED_4_FD_11160 | JGI IMG/M metagenome (IMG submission 11160) | reverse complement strand
TTGACAAAATTGCCGGTAAAGATTATCATGGATCTGGTCCGGATGTTTCTAGAGAAGGGGTTCAACGAGATATATTACCGATTGTGGAAGGATCTACTGTAGTTACAAAACATGGTTCAGTGAAAACGGATCACATTTTATTTGTTGCAGCCGGGGCTTTTCACTCGACTAAGCCTTCGGACTTAATCCCCGAGCTGCAGGGTCGTTTTCCGATCAGGGTGGAACTGAACAGCTTGACCGAAGATAACTTCAAGCAAATCCTTACTGAACCGAGCAATGCGCTGATTAAGCAGTACAAAGCACTCTTGGAAACGGAAGGGGTGAAATTGACTTTTACCGAAGACGCGATTGAAGAAATCGCGCAGACAGCACGTTATTTGAACCAAGAAATGGAGAATATAGGAGCGCGACGGCTGCATACAATTATGGAAAAGGTAATCGAAGATCTTTCGTTTGATTTACCTGACCAATCGGATAAGCAGGAAATGATTCTTGATCGGGATTATGTGCAAAGCAAATTGCACAAAGTAGTAAAAGATAAAGATTTAAGTAAATACATTTTGTAAATATTTTAAAAAAGAAAGGTGGGTGAAAGACGTGATTTCTTCTCCTTTGTTAGAGAAAACTCGTCGTATTAACAAAATTCTTCAAAAAACAACGGGACAGCATGTTGACTTTAAGGAAGTAGCCGACGTCCTTAAAAACGTCATTCATGCCAATATCTATATTGCCGATAAAAACGGGGCAATACTTGGGTGGTCCCTGGTTGATGAATTTGAGTGTGAATTAATGCTTGACAACGTCTTGAAAGAAAACTATTTCCCCGAGGATTACAACTCATTTTTGTTAAAAGATGATGAACCACGGGTGAACCTCCGCCAGAAAACTAATGATTGTGTTTTCTTGGAAACAGAAAAGTGCCATTTTGCCAATAAAATTACTACGGTTATCCCGATTATTGGCGGTGGTGAGCGGATAGGCAGCCTGCTGCTTGCCCGCTTTAACGAGCTTTTCGATGCCGAAGACTTAATCCTGGCTGAAACCGGTGCAACTGTTGTAGGAATGGAAATCCTGAGGGCTAAGTCCGCTGAAATAGAGGAAGAGGCTCGCAACAAAGCGGTTGTCCAACTTGCAGTTGCAACACTGTCATATTCTGAGCTGGAAGCGGTTGAGCATATCTTTGAAGAACTCGGTGGCAATGAGGGACTTCTGGTGGCAAGCAAGATTGCCGACCAGCTGGGGATTACTCGTTCTGTGATTGTCAATGCCCTGCGCAAGTTTGAGAGCGCCGGCGTTATCGAGTCAAGGTCTCTTGGGATGAAAGGAACATATATTAAAGTATTAAATCCGTTTCTCCTGGATTACCTGGCTAAAAAAACCAAGCCGTTCTAGCTTTACATGTCAGCATAGATTGATGATGGATAGGTGGCCTTAAACTAATAAGGCCACCTTTTTCATAGAACAATGTATAATTCTGATTTTTTATAATGCATGGAAAAAAGGATTTTTTAGCTTGAGAGGGAAATAATATTCCTGTATTTATTATTCTTGTTAAAATCACTATTGCTAAACACAGGAGGAAAGTATTATGGATTATCGAGATCAACTGCAAACCAACGAAAAAAAGCCCGTGATTATAAGCACTCCGGATGATTCGGTTGAGCAAATACCCTTACTTGCCCGCATTAGGCAAGCTGCATGCGGGAACAATACGATTACCTTTGTCGGCTCTACTGCCGGCGAAGGTGATGAATCGGTGACTCTAACCTGGGGGGAGCTTCATGAAGAGGCTAAGTCCATGGCAGCAGCTCTCCAGGCTCGGGGAGTAAAACCAGGAGATCACATTGCCCTTTTAGGACCGACAACCCGCAACTTGATTACTGCCATCCAGGCAGTTTGGTTATGTGGGGCCAGTGTTAGTATGCTGCCCATTCCCATGCGCTTTAGTTCTGTGGAGGAATTTGCCAATCAGACCAGAGGTCTGATGAGCCATGGTGATATCAACATGCTCTTAATTGACCCCACGTTGGCTGCTTACCAGGAACCGCAAGAAGGGGATCCACCGCTGGTGTTATTGAGCGAGCTTGAACCTTCCGCAAGTGGATTCTCCGCTAAAGATTTAGATGAAGTTCCAGATGATCCGGAAAGGTTGGCTGTTTTGCAGTTTACATCCGGTTCTACTTCGGATCCCAAGGGCGTTATGCTGCCCCATCATGTTTTAAGTGCAAATGTCAACGGGATGATTGAAGCAGCCAAGGTAACCACCGATGATATTTTTGTTTCCTGGTTGCCGCTGTACCATGATATGGGGCTAATCGGCTTTTTAACCGTGCCGATGGCAGTAGGCTGCTCTTTGGTAATTGCTGCACCCCAGGATTTCCTGGGTCGCCCTGCCGACTGGTTGCGCTGGATCAATGACTATAGGGGAACCGTAACTGCAGGACCGAACTTTTCCTGGGTCCTGGCAGCTAGAGCTTTTAAGCGGATGAGTGACACCGGTGAGATACTCGACCTATCCCCTCTTCGACTTGCCCTAAACGGAGCTGAACCGGTTGATCCAAAGGTAGTCGATAACCTGATTGAATGTGGAAAACCTCACAATTACCGTCCTGAATCTGTTTTCTGTGCCTTTGGCATGGCGGAATTATCTCTCGGCGGGACTTTTCCACCACCTCAGCGGGGCATGGTTGTGGATTCTGTAAATCGTGAAGCCCTGGAAACTGAAAAATTAGCCCGTCCCGTGGATATGGAATCTAAAAATGCCCGGCTTTTCCCTCTGCTTGGCAACCCGATTCCGGGACTAGAAATGCGTATCCGCAATGTTGAAACCGGTGAAGCCAGGGGCTTACGAGAAGTGGGAGAACTTGAAATCAGGGGAACTTCCGTTATGGAAGGTTATTACAAACGCCCCGATTTGAATGAACCCCTCTTTAAAGATGGATGGCTGCGCACAGGCGACCTGGCCTACTTTGCAGAAGGGCCGGAAGACAACCCACCAGAACTGGTTATTTGTGGCAGGATGAAAGATGTGATCATCATTGCCGGAAGAAATATATTTCCCGAAGATATTGAACGCTCAGTAGGTAATGTCGAGGGTGTTAGAGCCGGAAATGTTATTGCTTTCGGTGTAGAAGGAAGCAAACGCAAAGAGAGCCTCGTGGTGGTTGCCGAGGTGCGCTCAGATGATCCCACGGCAGTCAGGCAGGCAATACGTCAGCAGGTCATTGGACTTATTGGTTACCCACCACGTGATGTCATGTTGGTTCAACCGGGCACATTGCCAAAAACAAGCTCTGGTAAGCTCCAGCGTTCTCTTTGCTGCAGGCAGTACGAGGAAGAACAGTTGGTTACTGTAGGGTGATTACTTTTATGAGCCGGGTTTTAGGTGAGAGATATTTTTACCATTAATCTTAAAATGGCTGAAGCATTGTTAATTAATCGGTGAGAGTCAAATACCGAATTTCACTCATGATAGGAGTTGTTGTTAATGGACTTTCATAACGAAGTGGAAAGTTTAACCCGGGAACTGGTTGCAGTACCGAGCATCAATAACACTGAAGGTGAAGCTGTCCTCGCTGAAAAGGTCAAGGAGTACTTTCAAAAACTCCCTTATTTCAAGGAAAATCCGGACAATTTGATCGAGCAGAGCCTGAAAAATGACCATTTGAACAGAAAAAACATCTTTGCCCTGGTAAAAGGAAAAAACGGGGCTGCCGGAGGTAAAACGGTAATAATTCATGGGCATGTCGATACTGTGGGCATCGAAGATTATGGGGATCTCGGTGAGTTTGCCTTTAATCCTGATTCCCTGGAAAAAGAAATGAAAGCAGCTCCCTTACCTGAAGAGGCAAGAAAAGATTTGGAAAGCGGTGAGTGGTTGTTCGGAAGAGGCAGCGGCGACATGAAAAGCGGATTGGCGGTGCATATGGCAGTAATCAAATATTACTCTGAACAGCCTGAAAAGCTAAACGGGAACCTCTTGTTTATTGCCACCCCGGTAGAGGAAAACCAGCACACCGGGATCATGGAGGCTCTTTCTGTAATTGAAGAACTAAAAGAAGCAGAAGGTTTTTCCTACCAGGCTGCATTAAACGGCGATTATTTTTCACCAATGTATCCCGGGGATAAAAGTAAATATATTTACCTGGGTACTGTAGGTAAGCTATTGCCATCCTTCTATATTTTGGGTAAGGAAACCCATGCCGGTCAAAGTTTTGAGGGATTGGATCCCAACATGTTGGCCGCCGAGCTGATCAAAGAGGTTGCTATGAACACCCGCTTCAGCGACGGTTACAAGAATGAATATACCCTGCCCCCTGTTTCGCTTAAACTTACAGATCTGAAACCGGCTTATGATGTGCAAACACCGCTGGCTACTTTTCTTTACTTCAATGTTTTTACCTATACCATAACTCCGGAACAGGTGGTTGACTTGCTCCTAGAATTTTCGCAGAAAGCATTTAAAGAAGTAATTAGCAATTTAAACGGTGAGTATGAGAAATATTGCCGCATGACCGGAATGGATTACAGGAGATTACCCTGGGAACCAAAAGTATATCTTTACGATGATCTACACACACAAGCTCGGGAAAAATTCGGGGAAGAACTTGATCGGGAGCTTGAGGAACTTGTCAGGCTTGAATCAGAAATAAACACCGACCCTAGAATAATTTGCCGCAAGTTGGTGGAAAAGGTTGTAGAAAAGATAAAACTAAAAGGGCCGGCCCTGGTTTTATTTTTCGGCCCGCCTTATAATCCCGGCAATACATTAAAAGAAGAAATCAGTGACGAGAAAACACTTATAGATAAGCTAAATACACTTTTCGAAGAAATAGGACGAGAAGAAAACGAAGAATATGCCATCAGGCACTTTTTCCCGTATACTTCTGACAGCAGTTTTCTTAAAATACAAGACCCTCCCGAAGCTATGGAAAAATTGATTGCCAACTTTCCTCAGTGGCACAATATATTTCCTGCTCCAGTAGAAAAAGGAAGAGAACTGAACATCCCTGCTTTAAACATTGGCGCATGGGGAAAAGATGCCCATCAATGGACGGAAAGGGTACATAAAAAATTCGCTTTCTCGACTCTGCCCAAACTTACAATCAGGGTTATTGAAATGCTTCTGCAGTAAGCTTTTTAATTGGTATTATAGTTTTAAGAGCGAAATTGATTTGTCAAAAAGCGGAGCATATGCTAAATTTGTAATAAGCTTAAAAAATGACTTATTAAGGAGGAATACGCCGTGAACAGAGAAGAGAAAAAGAAAAAAGTAATTGGTGTGTTAAACAGGGCAAAATCGATGGAACTTCAGGCTATTCACCAGTACATGCATCAGCATTATCATCTTGACGACAAGGACTACGGTGAACTGGCTGCCAACCTGAAGTTGATAGCCATTGATGAAATGAGGCATGCAGAGGAATTGGCTGAAAGAATTAAAGAATTAGGCGGAGAACCCACTAGCGACCTGGCCGGGCCGGTGGAAAAAGGCCAGGAAGTGGAAGAAATCTTTTCCTTCAATGCCCAGCAAGAAGAAGATGCCATGGAAGCTTACAGTCAGTTTGCCCAGGTGTGCAGTGAAAATGGCGATACCATTAGTGTAAGGCTTTTTGAGATGATCATAGAACATGAACAGGAGCACTTTAATTACTTTGACGGTATTGATGAACATATCAAGACCCTTGGTTCAGCTTATCTGTCCCGTATAGCGGGGACACCTTCAGATACCGGGCCGGCAAAAGGGTTTTCTTTTAAAGATGAAAACTAAAATATAGGAACTGACTGGTATTATTTCCTTCAAATAAAATGCTATATTGAAATTTGTAATGGCCTTTAGTTCGATCAACTGCTGTTAATGTTCTTAAAAGGTGTAATTTAATAAAGGAGCCAAAGCTACTTCATGGTTGAGTTTTGGCTCCTTTTACATAATTTATATTTTATTAAGCAGTGCGGATTTTTGGCTTTGTTCTAACTCCTTACGCCCAATGGTGCCGACTAAAAAAGTTGCAGGTTTTCGCTTTGGTTACTATTTGGTATAGGCCACTGTTGGTTCAGGTCTTGGCTACTTGTATCCATGGAGGTCGATTTAGCCAAAATTTTTGCCTCCTCAATTATAATGAGCGCTTTAATGCAATATTTCCAACTTAAAATGTATTAAGGTTCAAGCTTAACAGTAACTATGGTTTATAACAAACTACGCAGGACTTAGGAGTGCCTGAAAGTTTGATCTTATCTTAGAAAAGGGTTTTGGGAAAAACCCAAAACCCTTTACGTGAAATTTTTGGTGCCGAAGGTGGGACTCGAACCCACATGGGCAAAGCCCGCACGATTTTGAGTCGTGTGCGTCTGCCAATTCCGCCACTTCGGCCTGTTTTCAAAAAATATAATAGCATAAAAAGGGCTTTAAATCAAGGAATATCTCTTTGTTTTATATAGATTCGTTTAATTATTTACAGGTAGTTACCAATAGAGTTAAAAAAACTGACCAAAAAATCAAGTTAATGTTTTCACAAGGCAGGGAAAGAAATTTTACCATAGAAACTATTAAACGGTGAAAGTATATTTTGCCTGACTATTTGAAAAGAGGTGACCTATTAATGAGTGAATTGATTAAAGGTGGAGGATTTTTGCTCGGCCCGGTTGATGAAAACACGGTTTTTATCCCGGAAGATTTTGATGACATTCATTTAATGATTAAAAAGACAAGCTATGATTTCATGAAGAACCAGGTCGAGCCCAAGCTTGATCAAATTGAAGCAATGGAAGAGGGTGTTATGACAGATTTGCTGCGTCAAGCCGGCGAACTCGGTCTTTTAAGCAGCGATATCCCGGAAGAGTATGGTGGAGAAGAAGCAGACATGGTTACCACCAATATCATCAAAGAATGTGCATCTTTGTGCGGTGGGTCCTTTGCTACAGCTTTTGGCGCTCACACAGGAATTGGCACTCTGCCCATTGTCTTTTTTGGTACAGAAGAACAAAAAAAGAAATACTTGCCGGGATTGGCAACAGGAGAAAAAATTGCCTCTTATGCCCTGACTGAACCGGAAGCAGGTTCTGATGCATTGAACTGCAAAACCAAAGCGGTTCTTTCTGATGATGGTAAGCATTATATTTTGAACGGGGCAAAGCAGTATATTACCAATGCTGCCTGGGCGGACGTAATTGTTACATATGCTAAAATTGATGGTGAGCGGTTTACTGCTTTTATTGTTGAAGCCGATACTGATGGTGTATCAATTGATCCGGAAGAGAAAAAAATGGGGATCAAAGGATCTTCAACCTGCAGTGTAATTTTAGATAACGCCAAGGTGCCGGTAGAAAACATGCTTTGGGAAGAAGGCAAGGGCCACCAGGTAGCTTTCAATATCCTTAATATTGGACGTTTTGCCCTTGGTGCAGGCTGTCTTGGTGGAAGTAAGGCCGTAATGGAGTTTGCTTCTGACTACGCCTTGCAAAGAGTGCAGTTCCAACAACCGATTGCCCAGTTTAACCTGATCAAAAACAAGTTTGCCAATATGGCAATACTGACCTATGTAATGGAAAGCCTTGTTTACCGGATTGGTGGCATGATCGATGAAAAGCTGGATGAAGTCAGGGACAGCGGCTCCGAAATGTCAGAAATAGCCAGGGCTATTCATGAATATGCGATTGAGTGTTCTATAGCTAAAGTTTTTTGTTCCGAAGGCATGGACAAAATTGCTGATGAAGGAGTTCAGATCCTTGGTGGTTACGGTTATGGTCAGGAATACCCTGCTGAGCGTTCCTACCGTGACAGTCGGATCAACCGGATTTTTGAAGGAACCAACGAAGTCAATCGTATGTTAATTCCTGGCACGCTTTTACGTAAAGCCATGAAAAATGAATTACCTTTTATGGAATCAGTTATGGGTCTTGGCGGAACCCTCAGCAAAATGAAAGAAGCGGAAATTCCTGAAGGAACTCCGGAAAAAGAAGAATTTTACCTGGAAAACATGAAGACCCTCTTTGTCTTGGCTGCCGGCAATGCTGCCCAGAAGTTTGGAGAAGACATTACCAATGAACAGGAAATATTATCCCGGTTGGCTGATATGGCCATGGAAGTATTTGCTGCTGAAAGCGGTCTGTTGCGGGCGAAGAAAATGATGGCTAAGGAAGAAAACGAGGAAACCAAGTTGGCTATGTCGATGACTTCCTGCTTCATCCATGAGATGGTTCCAAAAATGGAAGCCTGGGCTAAAGAGATAATTGCAGGGACTTTTGGTGACGGTGAAGAAGCAGACAAAGCTTATTCCGGTATCCGCAGGCTGACCTTGTTTGAACCGATCAATACTTATGGGCCCAAGAGAGAGATAGCTGAAGCTGTTTACCAGTCTAAGAAATATTTTCTTGACCGTATGTAAATATGCTTCGGTTGGGAGTTACTCAATTAACCTAATAGTAAAAGGAAATAGAAAGGGAGCAGTGTTTTAGAAACTGCTCCCTTCTAAATGTCAAGTTTTAAAAAAATGATTAGATTGCTTTTTTAATTTTTCCGGCTTTGATGCAGCGAGAGCAAACATTGATTTTCCGCGGTGTCCCGTTAATCATGATTTTTACTTTTTGAATGTTCGGCCGCCATTTTCTTTTAGTTTTAATATTTGAGTGGCTGATTTGAAAACCGGTGGTTTTCGCTTTGCTGCATATTTCACATACTTTAGCCATTTTTAATTACCTCCCGGCACCTGTTATAATCACGCATATAATTGTAGCACACCTATCTGCTTCAAACAAGATATTTTTCGACTAGAATCATGCAGGGTATAGGGTTTTAGTAGCGAAAAGTAATTAATGAAAAGACTATAGCTGCCAATAAAAGGATATAAAACAAAAAAGCATAAAAAGACCTAGAAAAGAAGCAAGATTAAATCAAAAAGGAGGAAGTGCTGTGACCAAAGCAATTTATCCCGGTAGTTTTGATCCGGTAACAAAAGGACATCTTGACATCATTAAGCGATCCAGTAAGATACTTGATAATGTTGTTGTAGCAGTTTTGGAAAATCCTCGTAAAGTTGCAACCTTCGACATTGAGCAGAGAGTTGAAATGTTAAAGCTAGTCACCAAAGATTATCCCAATGTGGATGTCGATTACTACAAGGGGCTTTTGATTGATTATGCTCATAGCAATAATATAAATATTATTATAAAAGGGTTGAGGGCCATGTCTGACTTTGAATTTGAATTTCAAATGGCCTTAGTTAATCAAAAACTTGATCCTTCTATTGAAACTATGTTTATGATGACAAATAATAAATACTCATATTTAAGTTCAAGTATCGTTAAAGAAATAGCCAGCTTAGGTGGAGATATAAGCAGCCTGGTTCCTATGGAAGTTTATGAAATAATCATGGGAAAGTACAAATAAAAGCGGCCCGGTAAAAATTATCAATCTCAGAATGAGTGAACAAATACTTTAAGAATTGTAAGCGAGGTTGTTGTTCGAACATGTTCAGTAATTTATGTTTCCATTATTTACTAGCTGCTGCTAGCGCTCCCCCGGTGAATCCCTGGAGCTTGCTGTTTTTTGGCTTACTGGTTATAGCAGTAGGTATAACATCGATAGTCTATCCCCAACTATTTTGGTATTTACGGATAGGCCGCAAACTAAAGGAAGGTTCACCAAGCAGGCTTTATCTTGTTGTCCTGCGCTTTGGTGGGGTCTTGAATGTAGCAGTGGGGGCTGTAATAATATATTATGCGTGGATGTTTTTTTAGATTGCCTTCATAATCTTCCAGCCAGAAGGTAAACATCTTAAAAGTGACGAAAGAAGGGTAAATGTGAAACTATATAAGTGGATAAAGGTATTTATAATTGCGTTTATCATCACTTTTTTAGGTTTTTTTGTAGAAACAGATTATTTCATTATGCGTCCAAGCCGGGCGGTTGATTTAACTGAAATCATTAAGGTTGAAAATGAGGATATTCAGGAACGGGGTTTGTTTCATCTTTTAACCGTAACTCAGCAGAGGGCCAGTTTTTTTACAGCGGCATATGGCTATTTTCATCCCTACATGGAGCTTAACCCCAGGGACAGGGTAATTCCCCGCGATATGGATGAAGAAGAATATAGGGATCTTCTCGCTGAGCATATGGAAGAAAGCAAGCATATTGCCCAGGTAGTAGCTTTGCGCCAGGCCGGTTATGAGGTGGAGATAGAAAGTGACGGGGTGGAAGCGGTCGACTTTGTTGAAGGCAAGCCTGCTGAAGATTACTTGGAGGTTGGAGACAAGATTAACCTTGTGGATGGCAAGGAAGTATTTCTGGCCTCCGAAGTCCCTGTGCTCGTCCAAGACCGGGAAATCGGAGAGGAAGTGCAAATGAAGATTACCCGCAATGATCAAGAACTGGAGGTATCAATACCCACCGTTCCACACCCCGATGATGAAAACCTGCCCTCTATCGGTGTATATATCCAAACCTTAGACTGGGAACCGGTACTGCCGGTTGAAATAACTATGGACACGGGTAATATTGGCGGACCTTCAGCCGGGCTTATGTTTACCCTTGAAATATTAAACCAATTAACCCCTGATGATCTTACCGGAGGAACAAATATTGCCGGCACTGGTAAAATTGATCTGGATGAAAAAGTAGGCTCTATCGGAGGGGTAGCTCAGAAAATGATAGCTGCTGAAGAGGCGGATATCGAATACTTTTTAATTCCGGAAGGCAATTATGAAGAAGCCAAAGAAGCAGCAACAACAGTGGAAGTTATTCCAGTGTCGGAACTAGAGGACGCCCTTGCATTCCTGGAGGAGCTCCGGGATAATTAAAACAGGCCTTTTGACATCATATATTTACCATGTTAAACTAAATATAGGAAATAGAAGGGAACCGAGTAAACAAGGCAGCCGCGGGAAGAAACCGAAAGGTTCTTCTCGAGGAAAGTCCGAGCTCCATAGGGCAGGGTGCTGGGTAACGCCCAGTGAGGGTGACCTCAAGGCTAGTGCCACAGAAACCATACCGCCCGGCGCTCAGTGATAATAGCAACCTGTCATGGCAGGTATTTGAAATATTTCAAAAAAACAGGCAAAATCTATAACAGTAAATTTAGTTGCTGTTATCGCTGAGCGCCGGGTAAGGGTGCAACGGTGCGGTAAGAGCGCACCAGGGACCGGGAGACCGGTTCGCTAGGTAAACCCCACCCGGAGCAAGGCCAAATAGGGGAAGGATGAGGCGGCCCGCCGACTTCCCGGGTTAGGTTGCTCGAGGTGCCAGGCAACTGGCATCCAAGATAGATGGTTGCTGCTTTCCGGGCTGTTCCTTACGCTCCGGGAAGAACAGAACTCGGCTTATTAGTTTGCTCGGTTCCCTTTCTATTTTTTAGGTCCCGCAAGGGATTGTTTTTTTTAATGAACTAATTTTAACTTTAGCAATTAAGCATCTTGAATTCTCTGTCCGGGATTAAAGAAACATTTAGAGTAACAGGATTCAAACAAACACTATCATAGGGATTGAAACAAATTGTCGGACTGGATAAGATTTATGGGCACTGCCGGCGCTCGTTTTGTAGTGTCTAAACAATTGCGGTCTTCTGCAGGCACCTGGTGTTTTTTTAAGGGTAAACAAATTTTAATAGACCCAGGTCCCGGGACACTGCGGTGCTGTTTTTTCGGTTCTACAATTCTGAATCCGGAAGAACTTGACGCGGTAATTCTTACCCACAGACACCTGGATCATTCTTGTGATGTCAATGTGATTATTGAAGCAATGACCCAGGGCACTTTTTGCCGAAGGGGAAGTTTGTTTGCACCAAAAGATGCTGTAAGTGGTTTTGAACCAGTTGTTTTCAGTCATGTGCGAAGTTCAGTGGGGAAACTGGAGATCTTGAAACCACAAGGCGTGTATGAAATTGATAGCCTTAAATTTGAAACCCCACTCAAGCACGATCATCCGGTAGAAACTTACGGCTTGAAATTCAATCTCGAAAATGTTTCTGTATCTTTTATAGTGGACAGCAAGTTTAGCCCGGAACTCATCGAAGGTTACAGGGGATCGGACTTACTGGTATTAAATGTTTTGTTAAAAGAACCCCTGCCTAAAAAAGAGATCAAGCATTTGGACCTTGGCACAGCGGCAGAGCTTATCGAAGGGATTAAACCGAAACTTGCTGTTATGACCCATTTTGGAACAACAATGCTTAAAAATGATCCTGCTATGCTTGCCAAAGAGATTTCTGATGAAACAGGGATTGATGTAATTGCTGCTACCGATAACCTCGTAATCAGGCCTGAAGAGGATTTATTTTAACACAAATTTATTGTAAGATATGGTGGACATATAAATATGGAGGTATGGATTAATGGAGATGTTGAGTGCGGCAGAGCAGTATGAAATACTTACTGAAAATGCTCAAGAAATCATAACTGATGAAGAATTTCGAAACAAGCTGGAAAGAAGTGTAGC
>SL_8KL_010_SEDDRAFT_10003756_pt1 | contig 12430 bp, 9 predicted proteins | sample SodLakKL_010_SED_4_FD_11160 | JGI IMG/M metagenome (IMG submission 11160) | reverse complement strand
GAAACTCCTTCACTTGATAAGTCCCTGTTCAGTCTGCGAAGGTTTATCTACATATTCATGGGTTTACTAGCTCTTCTGATAATGTTCGATGAAAGTCTAAGGACGGATTTGGGAAACGCCTTGGGTTATGTTCTCTATCCGGTAATCGGCTTCGACGGTCAATATCCTATATTGACCTTGATGCTTGCTGGATCGATAATGATAACATTTTCCACTGTTATAAGAGATCAGCTGATGGACTGGGTAGAGATGGCAGAGAATCAGAAGATCAGTAGCCAATTTAATAAAGAATTGATGGAGGCAAAAAGAGCCAACAAACAGAGCAAAGTCAAGAAGATGGAAAAGAGAAAGGAAGAGATATCTAAGCTTTCGATGAAGAGTTTCAAACCTCAATTGAAGTCTATGGCCATAACCATGGTGGTCATTTTGACCATTTTTGGATGGATATGGACCTTTATCGGAGATCTGCCAAATACAATATTTTCCGTACCGTGGGCCTTTCACGCTGATTTGAGTAGTCAATTACCTTACTGCTTCATGCCATTTCCCATGTGGATAGGTGTTTATATGTTAGTTTCACTACCACTAACCCAGGTCTTGATGGTCGTCCTGAAGATGTATGATTTTAAAAAACGTCTAAAGGAGGAGGAAGAACCTTAAACACTGAAGAGATTTTTAAAGATATTATTATAACGGTGAGTGGTCTTCCCGGGAGTGGAACTACTACTGCATCAAAATTATTATCTGCAAAGACGGGTATGGGGTTGTTATCATCAGGAGAAATTTTCAGAAGAATGGCTCAAGAGAAAGGTATGAGTTTGGAGGATTTTAGTGGTCTAGCCGAAGAGAACAAAGATATTGATAAAAAATTAGACCAAAGGATGGTCGAAAGAGCTGAAAAAGGGATGATATTGGAGGGAAGATTGACTGGACATCTTTTAAATAGATCTGAAAAAGAAGCATACAAGGTCTGGCTAAAGGCTCCAGTAGATGTTAGGATAAATAGGATCGCGAATCGGGAGGAGATTGAAGGAATCGATGAGCTTAAAAAAAGGGTGGTAAAAAGAGAAAAGAGCGAGAGAAAAAGATATCAAGAATACTACGATATCGATCTCACAGATATTTCGATATATGATATGGTTATAGATTCGGAAAAGAACAGCCCGGAGGATATAGTGAGAAAAATAATCGAGGGTGCTCAGGATGAAATATGTCAAGGATAAACCTAATACCGTTTCAGAATGGGGTGAATTTCCTAGTAAAAGATCGGTAGAAGATCTTATCCCGAGGTCTATCGTGGTCATAGATAAACCACAGGGACCTACTAGCCATCAGGTTTCAGCTTGGGTAAGAGATATCTTTGATGAGAAAACAGGGCATAGTGGGACACTTGATCCTAATGTTACCGGCGTTTTACCTATGGGGATAGGGAGATCTGTTAGACTTCTAGACTTACTTCATTCGGTTCCTAAGGAATACATCGCTGCTATGAGAATTCACGGAGAGGTCGATGAAAAAAAATTAGAAAAAATACTTGGTGAGTTTGAAGGAGAGATATACCAGATACCCCCTTTACGGGCAGGGGTAAAAAGAGAGAGAAGAAAAAGGAAAATATATAGGATAGATAAATTGGATTCTAGAGGAAGGGAAATACTGTTGAGGATACGATGTGAGTCAGGTACTTACATCAGGACATTGTGTAAAGACTTAGGTAAGACTCTAGGAACTGGAGGTCATATGATGGAATTGCGAAGGGTAGAAGCCGGTGGTTTTACCGAAGACGATATGATTATACTTCAGGATCTTAGAGATGCTTATGAGTTTTATAGAGAGGATGAAGGCCAAAAATTGAAAGATGTACTGATGCCATATGAAAAAGCGCTAGATATATTTCCTAAGATCAGAATTAAAGACACAGCTGCAGGATCCGTGTTAAACGGAGCCGATTTAGCTGCTCCGGGTGTGATTGAAATGGAAGATTTTTCAGAAGATGATCGGGTCGCTTTGATATCTTCTAAAGGAGAAGGTATTGCCCTGGGAAGGGTCCTTTATGATGCGGAAAAGATTGTTGATATGGAGGAAGGATTAGTTTTCAGGTCTGAAAGAGTTTTCTCACCATCTGGGAATTACCCAAAGAGGTGGAAATAAATTATATATCAGTTATCGTTAGATAATCCTACTGAAAGCTTCCTAATGCCGAGATAGCCTAGCCCGGTACGGCGCGAGATTGGAGATCCTATAGAAGGGACTAGATATCTCGTGGTGCCTTGCACCTCAGGGGTTCGAATCCCCTTCTCGGCGCTTTTCTAACGCTTCTTCGTATGGTGGATTGCCGCAGATACAACTAATCCCAATAGTAGCAGGAAAAATGAAAATCCAGGTATCTCTGGCATATCAGGTCTGTCTGGTTTATCTGGTAGATCTGGTATTATGTCCAATATGAAATCTACTACGGTGTTTAATATGTTTTTTACAAAATCTATTACGGTTTCTTGTATGCTTTTTTCTTTTTCTTCGAATAGGGCTGTTATGTTCTTTGTTTCATCCATAGTGACTATTATTACTCTTTCTTCGCTTTGGTAATCTCCGGTCCACTCTACAAATCTCCATCCTTCCTCTGCAATAGCTTCTAGTTCGACTTCGCTTCCTTCTTTGTAAAGGTATTCCTCTTCAGCATCAAATTTTTCTCCATCGACATTTACTGTTCCTTCACCCTCAAAATTGATTGTGAGTTCATACCATCGAACCATCTCTTCAGTCATCCATGGATAGTTATCCTGGTTATCATCGCCGAAAATCTCGTAGGGTTCCTCACCTATACCGTCGCCTCTATCTTCGCCTTCATAGTCAGACCAGTAATTACCTCCTTTACCATCTTCTGCTGGATCTCCAGCATCCCAATTGTTATCTCCGTAATCCCAAGCTTGGTTCTCATTCTCTATGAATTTGTTTCTATATAATAAATTGTCATAAGAATTTGGATCAACAATGTAAACTCCTACTTCGCTATTATTTGAGATTATGTTATTCGTTAGTTTGTTCTGTTTAGATTCGTATAAACCGATGCCCAACTCATTAACTTCTACAGTATTGTTAGCTAATGTATTTTTGTTTGAGTATTCAATAGTAATCCCTATAACGTTTTGTGACAATGTATTGTTCGCTAAGGTATTGTTAGTGGAGAACGCTAAAACGAAACCCAATTGGTTATGCTCCACAGTGTTTCCTATCATTTCATTATAACTAGATCCTAATAGAATAATACCGAGTTCATTTTCATTTACCTGGTTATTTTCCAATATATTTTCATCAGATTCGAAAAGAGTGATGCTTTCTACACGATTAGAGGTTATATCGTTATTAATGAGTGTATTGTTATTAGAACCAAAACATATGATTCCATAATCGTTTCTAGATGCTGTGTTGTTAGATAGTGTATTACCATCAGATTCGAACAGGAAGAAACCAGGAAATTCGTTTTCGGATACGATATTATTTTCCAATATATTTTCATTTGATTTAAAAAGAGTTATGCCTTCCCAATTGGACTCTTTTACAGTGTTGTTTATGAGAATATTATTAGAAGAAAAGCCTGAAAGGATTCCAGCACTACCACCACTGATCTCCTGATCTTCCACTGTAATTTTCTCACAATTAGCTAGGATAATCTGTCCGGCATCTGTGGGAACCGTGCTTTCTCTCTCATTACTCAAGTAATAAATTGGATCATCATTTACCGTATTTGAAGTATCGATTGAATGTGTATCCCAATGTTCTGTCAAAAGTCCTTGTATGTAGATACCACCATCGACCATGGTATTTTCTTTTAATGTAACATTCTCAGAGTTTCCGAGATATATTCCGATCATGTTGTTAGATGCCCCATTCCTACGTAATTTATTATCATCGGAATTTAGGTGCAAAATGCTGTAAATAGAGTTGGATACCCTGTTATCGGTTAACAAATTTTCCTTTGCTCCGAGTATATAGATTCCATAAAACCAATGATTGTCTACAGTGTTGTTATCTACTCTATTATTTCTGGATTGGAAGAGGATCATGCCATAGAACTGATTATCAAAGATATCGTTTTCAGTCAAAATGTTCTCTCTAGAACTTTCTATTATGAAACCATAAGAGTTTCGAGAAAGATTGTTGTTACTAAATTTATTGCGTTCCGAATCCTGAGTTCTTATTCCCATAAATGTATTCGAGATTGAACTATTTAAAATTGAATTTTCGTTAGATTTCTCAAATAATAGGCCGTACTCACTACGTGAAATTGTTTGGTTGATCAGTTTATTATCCTTCGACTCATAAAATCTCATACCAGCTTGGTTATTACTCTCTAAAAGGTTATAAGCCAATTCATTTGATCTGGAAGTGAAGAAAGATACGCCATAAAAATTGTTAGATATATTGTTATCATTCAGAACATTATCTTCAGAATCTAGGAGAGCGATTCCGGAGTCACCACGTACTGTTACTGTAATATTTCTCTTCATTTCTTGGCTCTCGTTAAATTTTGCAGTAATAGATAACTCGACTTCACCCAAAGTGCGAGGTATCCATTCCCCGGTATAATAACCGTCTTCAGCTAGATCTCCTCTCGAGCCGTCGTCTTCAAGAAACATAGTATCTTCTCCAGTGCTGAATTCAACACTCACGTTTGCCCCTAGAATAGGATTCACTCTATCGTTTAGTGATATAGAAATAGAGGTTTCTTCTCCCCAAGGAATCACTGAAGTAGGTCGATGAACCCAGAGTCTTACGTCATCTGGATCAGGAGATTGTTCTAAAGCATTATGTGCGTTTATCCGTCCTTCTGTTAATGTTATATTTTTAAGAGACTCTAATTGATCAACAGATGAGAGTATCGCATTTTTTAGTTGATTATGATTGTAAGACGCATTATGCGATTTCAATAAGGCTACTACTCCCGTGACATGGGGAGCAGCCATAGAAGTTCCGCTCATATGTCCATACTCACCATCTAAAACGGTACTGTTAATGTTGACTCCTGGAGCCCCTAAATGAACGCTTCGCTTACCATAATTGGAAAACCACGCTAGATCGTCGTTCTCATCTGTTGCTGCTACGGAGATTATATTGGTAAGATCATAGTTTGCAGGATAGAATGGATTTTTATCGCTGTCACTTCGATCATTTCCTGCGGCAGCAATGAAAGATATCCCCTCTTTTTGATGTTTTTCTATCGCCTCGTATAACAGTTCGCTGTATCCTGTTCCACCCCAGCTGTTAGAAGTTGCAACAATATTCTCNCCTTCTCTTTTCCTCTCCAACACATATTCTAACCCGGCTATGGCATCTCCTATGGNACCACCACCGTATTCCCCAAGAAATTTTACAGCCATCAAACTTACATTCCAATTAACGCCCACGACACCCAGATTATTATNTCCGACGGCACCTATTGTCCCGGCGACATGAGTTCCGTGACCGTTATCGTCCATGGGATAATAAGAATCGTTTACGNCGTTGTATCCATGATGGCCTTCATCGCTAGTCCACATATTGTCTTTTAAGTCGGGATGGTTGTAGTCGATTCCTGAGTCGATAACAGCTACGACGACTTCTTCGCTCCCAGTGGTTAGATCCCAGGCCTCAGGTGCATCTATCATCGGCATGGCCCAAAGTGAATCGTAGCCAGGATCGTTGGGGATAGCCGCGGTCTCCATTATATAGTTAGGTTCGGCGTGGACAACTTCTTTCCTCCTGCTCAACGACTCTACTGTTCTCTGCACATTTATTTCCTCACTGAAACTGATTTCGGCCATATTGAAAGCGGGATATATTCGGGATGTAATCCCATCAACGGTATTCGCTATCTCATCTGTTTGGAACTTTAGTGCTCTTTCTTGGCCCCAATATCTTATCTCGTCTTCATTAGGAGATTCTAGTTTGATCAATACGCTGTCTTTGGAATAATCAACGTCGGCTTGAGATCTCGATTGATCCGAAGAGGAGATGTCTCTATGAATTTCATTATTTATTATTTCGTTATCATATGATCCTTCAAGTTGTATTTGATGTCCTTCATTGGAATAGATAGTATTGTTTGATATTGTGCTGTTATCAGAATGATCGATATAAATGCCTCTTTGGGAGTTGTTCGTCATAAGATTTTTCTCGATAATCGCATTGGAGGTGTTGAATAAATGAAGACCGCTATTCGTGAGGTATTCTCCTGTTCCTCCACTAGCGTTGTGTAGATGGCATCTTTTGACTTCAAAATGATCGGTTACATTTCCTATATAAAGAGAGTAGCCGTAATCATACCCATCTATTTCGTAATCCTCGATGATATATGGATCTTCATCAGTTCCATTTCCAGACCAATTATTTTGTTCTGTCATATAAGCAAAATCATCGTTACTGTCTATTCGGATTGGATCAATTTCCTCGTAATCACTCTCCAGTCTAGGTGAGTCCAAGAAGAAATCGTTAGTTTCCTCCCATGATCTCGTTTCTACTGGTTTTTTTCCTAAGCGTATTTTTTCATCCCTAGGTTTTCCTCTTTCATCTATAAACCTATCTCCGAGATCATGTTGGTTAGAACGATAGAATTCCCTTCTAGTTTCGGAAATAGGATATTTTTCATCTATGATTTTTGATCTATTCTTCTCAGTATATGATCCTTCAATTTTCTCATTGATGTTATCGTTCTCGCCTAATTCATTTTCTTCGTTGGATCTTTCAACTCCCTCGACCGCTATCAGCATTCCGCTGAAAAGCAGAAGAAGACAAAAGGTGATAGCCAATATTTTATCCTTCATAATTTGCCCTCATTTTTAATAATATGTTTACAGGCTGATCTCCTTATATATCTTAGGGAAAAGGAGAATTACAGTATATTTAATTTAAAATACAATTGAAATTAGGGAAAAAGATCAGTTAGTAGATACCTAAACTAAATATAAAAGGAGCAGTCATCCTTTTACGATAATATGTCTGAAAAAAGAAGTGTCGTTCTAGATTCGGATGATGTAAAACCTGAAAAAGTAGACAGAGGAGAAAAGATTTGGATTCAGAGGTTAATAACTGATAGTGAAGGAGCCAATAATTGTTTCATGAGGATGTTCACACTAAAACCAGGAGCTTCTATGCCTCTTCATAGACATGAAGACACCGATCATGTCCAATATATTTTGGATGGAAAAATGAAAGTGAAACTGGGAAATAAAACGAAAGTTGTAGAAGAAGGTGATGTTTTATACATTTCTTCAGGTCTTTTACATTCCTATGAAAATCCTTATGAAGAAAAAATGAAATTTATCTGTATCGTACCTGCAGGTGAGATTCACACAGAAATAAAAGGTGAATGATAGGCAAATCTTTGACCATAGACTTTATATATTCACTACAGAATTGCTCTATCAAAAATACTTAATGGAGGTTAAAAAGATATGGATGATCGAGATAAAAAAGGTGCCTCTTCTGGAGCGGCAATAGCTATTCTTGGATTACTTATAATCATAGCTGTCCTGGTTTTGAAATTTGCAGGTCCTGGTGAACTCCCTCTTATAGGTGAGTATCCCGTTGGAGAAATAAATCCAAACGGTCATTTATCGATCCATTTCTTTATAGGTTTAGCCATAGGCATAATAGTTTTGATTATTGGCGCAGCGATGTCTATGAGAAAAAAGAAAGAGCCAGTTGATGAGTTAGAAGAAGAGTTAGAAAAGGAATTAGAAGAGTTGGAGGAAGAGATCGAAGAGGAAGGTATCTGCCCGACATGTGGTGCAGTTATTCCTATAGATGCTGAAGAGTGTCCTGAATGTGGTGAAGAACTAGAACCACCTGAGGAAGAGATGGAAGAAGATTTTGAAAGTGAAGATATTATAGAAAAACTAAAATGTCCGATCTGTGGTGCTGAAGTATCCAGTGAAGATGAAGAATGTCCAGAGTGTGGAGAACCTTTTGGAGAAGAAGCAGAAGAAGACATATTTGAGGACTTGTAAACGATCTTCTAAAATCAAAAACTCTTTCTAATATTTTTGTCATCTAAAATGAGCTTAGTTCATATTCTATTTATCATTTCGATTATTGCCTTTTCATATTTTATAGCGATGTTATCCCAGTCGTATTCTCTAACAATATCTGGATATACGGTTTTTGACAAACTTTCAGCGAGTTTTCCCAGAAAATCAGAAGAATCAGTATAACGGTAAACTCCTTTTTCTGCGAATCTCTCTTCAACTTCTGGCATATTTTTACTAAGAACAGGCACACCGCAGGCAAGATATGTGAGTATCTTACTTCCCATAGTCATACTGTTCATCTTCCAAGATTTCCTTGGATTTAACCCCACATCCATGGCAGAAATGTAAGGAGAAAGATTCTCATAGTCGACTCTACCAGTGAATATGACATCATCTTCTACGCCGACCTGATTGATAATATCTTTGAGAAAATCGGAGTAATCTGTGTGTAAATCTGGACCGATCACTAATAGTTTTGCGCGTGAATATCTCTTTTTGATAGAAGGCAATAATTCTATTATACTTTCAAGATCTATCCATCTTTCAAGCGAGCCTACATATCCTAGAACAGGTCTTGTAAGGTCGTATTTTTCACGAATTTTTGAAGGACTAACGGGATTGATTTTATCCATATCTAGGCCATTAGGAATAACATTTATGATATCTTTTTCAACTTTACTTGCGAGATATTTTTTGAATCGATAGGTAGGAGTTATTATGCCATCTGCCATTTTTAGGTTTAAATAAGTAAAGTATCCTGCTATTTCCTCTGCAAGTTTATCGAGAGGAGTTTTATAATAAGAAGAAGCACTTTGAGGAAAATAGTCTAAAAAATCTATTATAATCGGGGTGTCCTGCATATTCGCCATGAAGCTTGGTATTATATTTGAGGATATCAAAATATCATAATCATCACTTATTTCTCTGAGTTTCTCAGAGTATTTTTTGAAATTAGATAGATAATAGGTTCCAATATCGCTATTAGTTTCACACCCCATGTCGATCAGATTGCATTCTGTTTCTCTTATTTCTTCATCGAACATTTTAAAATGGCAAACGTCGATGGTATGATTATCTGATAATCTATCAAAGATAAAATTTAATCTGTTTGGAACGGGATGTCCAGTCCAGTCGGTGGTTGGTATCACCAGTATCCTTAAATTATTCATTTTTTCCACCTAGATAGAATATTTCTGAAGATCCTCTCCTGCAGTTGTAGATATGCCGGTCTCTTTTTGTATGGTTGTAGCTAACTCATCNGACTTTTCTGCAGCAGGTGGATAAAAATGCATTATGACCAATTTTCCAACATCTACACCTTTTAGTTCTGAGATCAAACCCTTTNGGTCAGTATGACCATCCGTTTTTTTTGGATTAGAGAGTTCATGGATCAAAATATCTGCCTCTTCTGCTTTCTTCTTCACCTCTTCACATGGAGCCGTATCGCCAGTAAAAACAACCTTTCTTCCCCTTATTGAATATCTCATAACCCTGACTTATGTTGGTATGTTTAGTCTTAAAAGCACTAATTGTAATTTCATCTTTATAGTTATAGTTTTGTTTGACTCCTATCATCTCAAACTTCAATTCAGTCCTTCTATATTCATCTACACTCTTCCAAAAATTAATTAATTTTTTCTTTAGGTTTGGTGGGGTGATTATCTTATACTCTGCAGTCCCTGAGCTCAACCATGAGGCTTTTGTCAAAGAAGGTAGGTCTTGAATATGATCCAGATGGCCATGCGTGAGACAAACGATATCGATATCTTCAGCTTTAACATCGGCCTCTGCTAGTCTCAAGGGTATACCCATTCCACAATCTAGGAGAATCTTTTTCTTGTAAGTCTCTATTAATATACCAGACTGTGCTCTACCTGGGAGAGGTATACCTCCAGAAGTTCCAAGCAGGGTCATCTCCATAATTTTCACCAAGATTTGGATTACTTATAGTGATTTTTTAATCTTCATTGATAATACTTTAGAAACCAATCTATAGTTTCCTCTATTCCTTCTTCTAAAGAGACTTTGGGGGTGTAATTCAATGATTCTTCAGCTTTGCTTATATCGGCGTAATTGCGATATATCTCTCCTTCTCTTTTTCCACCGTATTGAGGATCTGGAACTTCTTTATTTCTTTCTTCTAACTTCGTTTTTAACAAGGAATAAAGATCGTTTACGGAGGTCTCTTCCCCTGTTGCTATCTGAAAGAGTTCAAAATTATCGTCAAGTTTTTCAGTACAGGATAAATAGAGAGCTTGAGAAATATCCTTGGTATGGATAAAATCTCTTGTCTGTTCTCCGTCCCCATAGATCACGGGTGTTTTTCCGTCGATGATTTGCTTGATGAATTTAGCTACTACACTACCCTTGTGCCAAGATTTCGGCCCATATACGTTTGAAAAACGTAAAGCAACAGTAGTTAGTGAATGACTCCCTGAATAAGCACTGCAGTATGCTTCACAGGCTAATTTACTTGCTCCATAAGGCGCTAATGGCTGAGGAACCTTTTCTTCATCTATCGGCATTTCCTGCTCTCCAAGCGGTGCTGCTGAAGAAGCTAGTATAAACCTCTCTATATCTTTCTCTACAGCCTTTTCTAACAGGTTTATCGTTCCCATTATGTTGATCTCAGCGTCCTCTTTGGGATTTTCTATCGAATCGATAACACTTGTTTGAGCCGCCAAATGAATAACGAAATCACAGTTTTTCATAGCTTCTTCAATATGGTTCAAATCTCTAATATCTCCCTTGAGGAATTCTACTCTCTCTTTAGAATATCCTTCTACAGCTTTGAGATATTCAAACTTTCCCTGACTAAGATTATCTAGAACCGTTATATCCCAATCCGATCTTTTTAATATGAATTCGACAAGATTAGTACCTACAAAACCGCATCCACCAGTGACTAATAATCTAACCATCTTTCATCATGCCTGCCTAGGTAAGTAGAAAGTAGATTTATATTTAGCTTTTATTGAGGTGTTAGAAAAATCGTACTTTTTTATGTTATTTTTTGTCTAGAGAGTCATATTATCTCATATCTCTGCTTTGCCTTCCTGTTTTAGCATCTCCATCATCTTTTCAATCTCTTCCTCTAGTTTCTCCTCGTCTTCTAATTTTTTCCTTACCTTTTCGTTCTGTTCCAACAGTTGTTTTCTTCGTTTGAGTTCTTCTTCTCTCTTTTGTCGTTTCATCTCTATGACTTCGTCTTTCATCTCCATTGCTCTCTGATGATAGTGATCAGCTCTTTCTTTATGTTTTATGAACTTTTCATGAAGATTATCTGCTTCATCTGAGATACTATTGATCTCATCGTAGAGCTCTTGGATTTGGTCATGATACTCTTGGGAAGCTTCAGAATATTCGACTACTAGTTCATGTTCTTCATCGGCTTTTTCGAAAAGCTCGTCTATCTTCTCATCAAGCTCTTCTACCTCTTCTATTATCTCGTCTTGCTCTGCAAGGAGTTCTTTTTTTCTTTCTAGTTCTTTAGTCTTTTCTTTTAGTTTGTCTAATAATTCGTTTTCTTCTTCGACAGTTAGGGCAGTAGTCTCCTGTTTTCTTTCTAACTGATCTATCTCTACCTTGAGCTCTTCTACTTTTTTAGATAGATTGTTATCTATTTCGTCCCTCTTGTCTCTCTTGAATTGTATTAGTTCTTTAGCTTTTGATTGAAGTTCGTTCCTTTTCTTTTTGTGTTTCTTTGCTTCATCTGTTAGTTCATCCCTTTTTTCTTTAAGTTCGTTCACTTCTTCCTGGAGTTTGTTCCTTTCATCATTTAATTTGTCTCTTTCTTCTCTAAAGAAATTTGCTTCTTTATTTAGCTCGTTTCTTTTTTCTACCAAGTTTCGGAATTTCTCTTCTGCCTTTCCGATCTTCTGTGGATCCAAGTCTTCGTTTTCAACCATCGCCGATCACCTCAAAGTACGTTACTCTAAATAATAAGGTTTTCCCTGAATTGTAATGTATAGAGGTAAACTGCTGGTAAAAACACTAAGCTATTTATATGACTTTAATACATTCACCCCCATATGCATTATCAGGAAGAACTCGAAAAAGATTTTGAGGAGGAAAAATATGGTACAACTTCATGACCAAACTTTGAGAGATGCACATCAATCCGTTCTTGCTACTAGATTAAGAACGGAAGATATGTTACCTATATGTGACAAGATGGATCAAGTGGGCTTCGACTCCATGGAGATTTGGGGTGGAGCTACCTTCGACGCATGTATACGTTATTTAGACGAAGATCCATGGGAGAGATTGAGCAACTTAAGCAATGCTTTACCGAACACTAGAGTTCAGATGCTTGAGAGAGCGATGAATATAGTCGCCTACAAAAATCATCCAGACGACGTAGTCAAAAAATTCATCCACTACGCTTATAAAAACGGCTGTGAGAGCTTTAGGATCTTCGATGCACT
>SL_8KL_010_SEDDRAFT_10003753_pt1 | contig 12445 bp, 4 predicted proteins | sample SodLakKL_010_SED_4_FD_11160 | JGI IMG/M metagenome (IMG submission 11160) | reverse complement strand
CGCGCTGCTCAGGGCGGATCTGCGCGGCGAGGGCCCGCTGATCTCCCTTGCGGCCGGTATGCCGGCGGTGGAGGTGCTCGAGCCGGTTGCCCGGCGCATCGACCCGCAGATCCTGCTGCCCCTGTGTCGGGCGATCTACGCGGGCGAAAAACTCCGGCTCACCTACCAATCCCTGAACGGGGACGAGCCGCACGAGATCGTGCTGACCCCGCACACCCTCGTCTACAACGGGTTCCGCTGGCACGTCCGGGGCTACAGTGAACGGAAAGAACAGTTCCGGGACTACCTGCTCGCCCGGATGCGCAGCACACCCAAGTCCCTCGGGCTCGGCGAACGATTCGCAGCAGACGACACCCTCTGGCAGACCTGGGTCACCGTGCGCATGGTCCCGCACCCGCAGCTCTCCCCGAACCAGGCCGCGGTGGTCGCCGACGACTTCGGCATGACGGACGGCGAACTCGCGGTTCCGATGCGGGCGCCGCTGGTGCCCTACTACACGCGCCTGATGCGCATCGGCGAGGGCGACACCGAGATGGATCCCCGTTACCGGCAGATCGTGCTGGCGAACAAGGACGAGGTGTTACCCTTCGTGACTTTTTGACCCCCCCGAAACCGCCGGAACGCATTCGCCGCACCAGGCCAGCCGCACACACACCAGGCCACTGCAAAAGCATACTCATCCACCGGAGAAAACCATGACGATCAAGTACCGGGCAGTGCACGCGCGCAATTCGTGGCGCAAGGTGAACAGCCACCGCTCGCTGGATTCCGCCGTCAATGGCAACGACGGCGCGAAGAACCTGCTGCAGCGAAAGGGGCGTGTGGGCAAGAAATGGGACGATTACGGCGCGGTACGCTGCGTCTTTGTCTGGGAAGAAGGCAGTGGTCAGGGCACCGCTTTGCGCCTGAAACCTGGTTCAACAGACGTGCAAACCAGCACCGTCCCCGTCCACCAACTGGAGGAGTGGGACCAAAAGGGGGGCTGCTCGGACCGCGAGATCGATAGCTGCTTCCGCTGACCGGCGCTGCAGAGGGCTTGAACCATCGAACGACGGGAAAAACGCACTGGCTTCCTGCCCCGCCGAGGAGAGCCACCTATTGGGGTGAGTGGCGTCGCCGCAGTCCGCTGGCCCCGCTCAGAGCATGAATTCAAGCTCGTAGACCATTCGTGCTAATCGTTTTCTTGCAAACTTGTAGCGGTCTAATCTCCCCCTCTATCCCTGTGACTCGACAGAGCGATAAAACCAATGCGTAGGGTACCGAGACGTTTGCGGCCGAACGTTGGATGAAAAATCGTCTATCCACATCAGTTGGCGTTGAGCGCTGTCGTCGAACGGAAAGTTCAGTTTCTGCCTATCGCGATCCTGAGCAACCCAATAGCCCACTCCCTGATCAAGCCGAATGTTCCATTTCGGTTGGCCCGCCCAAACGAGATTGAGGGTACGCGCATGGGGCACCAGCCACTTATCACGTTCTTCCCATGATAGATCAACGAATAGCGCCTCAAACATGGCGCGCGCCACTTCCGTTCGCATGTGCCCGTCCTGCCAATCGTGTGATGCTTGTCTCGGTTGCGCGTGGTGAGACCGACCCAGCTTCGCAGTCACCAATGAGCCTCTCGTTTCAGGCCCGATGCCGCCTGGAAACTCTTTCAACTGGGCCATGAGTCGATACAGGAGAAGCACACTCAAGGGAGATGCGAGATACCGATCCGAGTATTCGATGGCGAGAAGACGCATCGGGGAATTCAGTAGGGTCGCGAGTGGAGGTGCGTTTTCGCTCAATAGCCGCCACGCCCGTTCTCCAAAGCCCTTAATAGGGCCATCCAACTCGCCGGTAATACTGATCTCGCCTACACCAGGAGACGTCCCACGAAGATCCTCTGGTTCCACTCGAACCGCGCCTCCGAAAACCACACCTAACTCTGAGAATTCCTGCGTTCGTATGAACCGTGTGTCGGACTCGGCGACACCCCACGTGGGCCCGGGCGCCAGCACCCTTGGACTATTGGTCGCCCATCGAACATTTTCGGTCGTTGCTTCAAGCTCCATCACCAGCGGCAGCAGCCCGACCCCAGCTCGCGCCTCGGAACCCATCCGGTAGATCTCTGCACGTGCGACCTTCGCCAATGCTGCGAGCTCATCCTTGTGGCTCTGATCCAATGCATTGAGAAGATCCCCCGTAACCAGCAGCTGCACCCTCGCACCGGAATCGCTCGTGCGCATCAGCATCTCCCGCAGCCTCCAGTGAATGGGATCCCAGTCGTTGACTTCCCCTCCTAGGAAAAAGCGTACCTGCTGCACTTCCCGGCGCTGGAGTTCTCTCATAAGCGCCATCGGAAGCGGTTCCAGCTCAGCAATAGACGACTCCCCGAAGACCCGAAGTGATTCGGGAAGAGCAAGCGAATCAAGAAAGGCGCTACTCAGAAAATTCAGTGCAATCCGACGATCAAGTTGCTCAGCGTGATGCTGGGTATCAAAGGTAAGCAAACAGGCTTGGCAAGCACGATCGCAATCCCGCGGGCAAGAAAGCATGCCGCGCACCTTTGCGAACAAGTGATTAAACAGACTGGGCACTTGGCTTACAAACCCTGCGCCGCCGCTCGCTGTGTCATAGAGGTAAAGGGAATAGTTGAGGCCCTGGTCGTCTCTCGAGGGGATGGCTAACGCCCCAATCTCCGATTCATCAATTCCCAGGAGTGCACACAATGAGCGCCGAAGGGCGACACTGAGCGTATAAGCACCTGCCTCATCCAGTGGCTCGCCATTCAAGCCCCGTAATTGGATCTCGGCAATCTCCGATCTAGTGAGAGCGCCCAAACGCAGGCCATCCTGAATCGCCCAGCCCTCACTGTTCCCTGGACAACTCTGCTCACGGTCGTTCAGTTTCCCGCCCCGAAGCCGTTTATGGCCATCAAGGCTTTTTGGCCGGTCACCAGTGAACGTGGTCGAGTCACCCCGGCCACAACGAAGACAGATGGAAAAACCTTTTCCATACAATCCCTCGCTACGATGAAACATCTGTCCGCCAGCGGTCACTCTAAAACGACCGAGAAGCGAGTTGGGTAACGGTATCCACTCAGCACCTTCCATAGAGATCAACGGATCCCGTACGGGTATGTACTGCGGAGTCGAGGCATCGTTGTGGGGCTTCGACCGAATATCAACAGCGAATCCGGCCGGCTCGATAAATCGCTGCTGGGTCAACCTTTCCAGATCGGGCTGACCACAACTGGGGCAATAATCGAGTCTGTGATAACGCGCTCCGACTGCGCCGCACACAGCGCAACGCCAAACCCACCGAATCAACTGCACCTCCGGCTTGCCTTCGACCTCTGGAGGCAGGTGCCAGTTGAGAGTGATCCCAGCACTTCGATACACGCGTCCATCGAGCACCGTGTCCGTGCCTGGCGCATAGTCACGCACCGCAACGGCCAAATTTCGGGTTGGATAGCCGGCCCTTCGTGAACGATTATCCTCCCGATCCGAGCCTTTGCGCTGACGCGAAATCTCTTCCATCGTTGTCGTAACCAAGGGAACGATTCCAGTTGGAAAGCCATACCCCGGAAGGTAACCCGAGGATGCCAACACACTCAGAAGGTATTCTTTGCGCAAGCGTTCAAGTTGAAAGCCCACTGCCTGCTCCGGCTTACTATTTCCCTCCCGCGTGCTCAAAACCGCGAGCTGATCAAGAAGACCCTGCAGCTCACGCAGCCACCCGGCAGCGACCTCACGGATCGATACCGCTGAACGCGAAAGCTGGTCCTGGGCAGATCTTCCTGCTAGAACCGTACGGTGAGTCAGCGCGAGCAACCCTGCCCCCAATTGCCTGTCCGAGTGACCGTCCCCCTCGCACCACGCCGCAAAACGTTGGTACGGTGGCGACACGACCGGATCGGTCGGCTCGAAGAACCACTCGGTCCGCAATCTGTGCACATCCTCTGAATGTTGCCTATTGAGGTAGGTCGCCAGAGCAAGGGCGTTTACGTGCCGCTGCACAATAGGTTGGCTTTGCAAAGCCACCTTGGGCAATGCCAATCGGGTCGAGAAAGCCCACTTCGGATTCTTGAAAACCTCCTCCCCGTGGGGAGTCGCCTTGCAAAGAGTGAAGCTGAGCGCCGCGGACTCCCCACGGCGCCCCGCACGCCCCGCCCGCTGCAGGAAGTTGGCGGGATGCGGCGGGACGTTATTCATGGCAACTGCGGATAAGCCACCGATGTCCACCCCCATCTCCATGGTGGTAGAACAACTTAAAAGGTTAATTTTGCCCTTCTTGAATTCGATTTCTCGGCGAGTCAGGTCCGTACTCGAAACCTGCGCCGAATGCTCGGCGGTGCGAAAATATTTGGCGCGCCGTACGATCCTATCACTCAGATCCGGCCACGCGCCGCGCTGACGAAGATTCTGGATAGCGCCATCGGCTTCCAGCCATCCGTCGATCATCTCCGGAGCATATCCATCCCAGAACGGCGCAGGAATCTGCGGCATAGTTACACGGGCACTGGTTGTGAGCTCAGGCACTGCGGGCAAAACCGGAAGATAGGGCGTAATGCCGCGAAAGGTCACGGGCAGAAGTCGTCGGGTCACGGGACAAAACCAAGCCTCTCGAACACCCGAGAGAGTCGCATTTTTCACCAAATCCAACTGATAACCGTCTTCGGTGACGGTCAGCAGCCCGCGCACGCCCATCCAAACCTCGAGCAGGATTTCTTCCAGGATCTGAGCTTGAGCGCCGTCATCCAGGTTCAGGCTAAAGGCATGACTGAGCAAGCGAATTAGGCGACTCCGCGCTGCACCTTTAGATTGGGTTGAAGGCCACAACCGCTGATTGGGTTTAACCCGAGCCCGGCCCGGGGGGAGCTGCAAACTTGGTCTGGATTGATACCCTAGCCAACGCACAAAATCCCCTGCTGCGCTAATGCTTGGGTTGCCGCTGCGTATGAAATGTTCGACGACAACCTCCAGCAGGGATCGCCAATCATCATCAGAAACTTCCCTTTGCCGCAAGACCGCGGGCGCTCTCACTTTGGCAAGCGATGGATAGGTGAGGCGCACCAGGCCGAGACCTTCCATAGAGAGCTGCCGTCGCTGGCGTGCGAAAAACTCTCGCAGCAGCGCCAGCCGCGCGATCTGCCGATCCCCAAGCTCCGACCAAGTCAGGTCTTTGATTGCGGGCAGGAACCACGTTTTGAAATCATCGGTCTCCAGTAGTTTGGACTCAGCGTCCTCCCACGACAGGCAACCTAACTTCGGTTCCGTAGCCTGCGCGAGCTCTCGCTTCTTTTCATCAAGGATATTTCGGATGGCGGGATTGGTCTGAGCCACCGAGTCAAGTGCAGCAATTTGGCTCTCCAGCGCGTTAGTGTCCACCGCGCTATCAGCATGCAGCTCATTCGCTGCCAAATGATGATAGATGAGGCTACGAATATAGTTGCGCTCCGCTTCCTGTTGGAGACGCACAGAAAAACGTGCCGTGCCTTGCCGACTATCAGTGAAGGTGATCAGTCGGCGCCCGTCCATGGGACGTGATTCCTTAGTCACCATCAACGGGGGAAGGTTCTCTAGCAACGTGGGCGTCGTTGCGGCAAGCAAAAACGGAGCCCCGACCCGTATGGGCCGAAACAATGAGCGTCGGGCGCGGCTCTCCTGCTCTCTACAGACCCCACATTGGAGGAAGTCTCCCTCGGGCACTCGGAGATGGAGCCGGACCCCCTCCCGCCCAATGGGATCCAGACGACCATCCGGATTCAAGCTCCAACCCTTTTGTGTCGCCGCAGTTGCACTGGACAGCAGCCGCCTGAATCCGAGTCCATTCGATTGCCGAGGCATATCAATGCCCTCGTCATCCCCCTCCAAGGGCTCAAGCTCTTGTTGGAATTCGTCCTCATCCTGGGCGGAAACCTCCTGGCGGAGCCAATCTTTACCATCGTCATAGACTTCCGTTGCCGCGAGATATTCGGTCCCGCAATCGCCACACTGCACGACTTCGAACACCGGGGTCTCACAGTGATGGCAGTGGGTTCTTCGTTCGAGAAAAACAGCTCCGAATGGCCACGTCGGTTCGGACAAGGAGGTATTACCGCGGCCAGCGCATTCGGAATTTGCGCACGCCCAGATGCCGCTCAAGGTCCTGTGAAAGAAATGGCCGCGTAACGGCAGAAACGGGGTGCCAACCTCATCTCTCGCCTCCGAACAACGGTCAAGAACCGTAAGCGCCGCACGAGAGTCACCACCGGCGCCGGTCTGGAAAATTTGCGCGGCAATCTCCTGTAGCGTGTGTGGCCGTTGTACCAAGTCCGTTCGTAGCTTACGCAGACGAGGGTTTGCGCACACCGCATCCCATAGCGCTGGGCCGGAAAGCTCGTCCAACTCGTCTCTTGAAAACGGTGCGCTACCGCGTGAAGCTGTGCTTGTAGCCAGCGGTGGCACTTCACGCCCACCCTCGACGACACTGACTTGCTCGATGGGGACGCCTGCCACGTCGGAGAGAAACTCCGCTAGCTTCTCTCGAGAGTAATCGCTAGAGTCGCCCAATGTTGCCGAGGTTGCGATGACGTGGACTTCGCCAGGTCGGCAGCCGAACGCATGAAGCGTCCGGCGCAGCAGCAAGGTCAGCTCTGCCGCCTGAGAGCCAACATAAGTATGTGCCTCGTCAACGACGATCCAGCGTAATTGGCCCTGAGACTGTTCGAGAATGGGGCGGTCTTCACTCCGAACCAGCATGTATTCCAGCATGGTCGGGTTCGTCACCACGATAGGCGGTGGATTCGAACGCAATATTCGCCGACTGGGTACCTCGCAACGCCAATCACTGCGACCCTGGTCTGGAGTGTCGCCGTTGTACAAACAGAAGCGAAGACCACCAGAGAAGGGTTCTGACCAAGCCTGCAAACGATCCTTTTGGCTCTTGATCAGTGCGTTGAGCGGGTATAGAAAGAGAGCACGGACCCCAGTCAAAGGAGCTTGCTGCCGGGTCTCCAGCTCCCGCGCGAGATCATCGAGTATTGGCACTAGGAAACATTCGGTCTTGCCAGAACCGGTACCGCTGCTAACCAGGACAGACTTGACCGAATCGCGTCGCCCAAGTTCTTCCCATGCCTGAATCTGGTGGGCAAATGGTTCGCGGGACCGAGGGAATCGGTAGTCCTCGCTGAACCCGGTTTGCACCGGGTTTTCCAAAGACTCCACAAGCCTCGAATGTAAAAGGCTTCCCTCTAGATCCGCCATGGTCTTTCCAGCGGTCTTCCAACCGAAAGTGGCCTCGAAAACCGGGTCCGCAAGGAAAGACCCTGCTCCCCCGGGAAACTGCTCGAATTGCTCTCGAAGGTGGGTTCTGAGGGCATCACTCCGAAGCCCAACCAGTCCCAACACTGCACGGGAGGACCGTAACCGAAGCTGTTCAATCAGCCTCGTGTAGAAACCACTTTTACCACTCATATTCGCATTTCCGGATAGCGCTCTGCCAAACCTGCCGTCAAAGCGATCGTATATGCCCGACTGAACCACTCACCATCGAAGTTACGAATCAGCCGCAACTCATGAACAAGCATCGGCGATACATCAATCCCGTTCAATGCAATTGCGGCAGCGACGAAAGGCGCACATCGGACCGGACGGTATTCTAGTTCCAGATGTTCGAAACGGTAATGAGGCTCTGCGATCAGACTCTTGGCCTGCTGAATTACGCGATCCCCTTTCGGCCAAATCTCATCCGCTTGATGACGTCCTTGAAGCTGCATTTCCGCTTCGCGCAGTTGCTCTCCACCAAAGGTCGGCATATGCCGGAGAAGCTGCAGAGCGCTATTCTCAAGAACTTTTTCCGGGAAAAGGGTTTCCTGTAACCAGTCGCAAAGAGGAGCCCAATAGTCCCGATGACCAACGGTCAAATCCCTAAAGCGACGAAAAGTATCCCAAACTAAATCTTCCCCTGATTCAATTTCAGCGAAGCCGTTCCTGAGGCTCGAGAAAAAACGTTGACCGGTGATTTTCCAGCAATGAACTGGAATGAGAGCCCAAGAAAACGCCATTTGTTCTGGAAAATTCCACGCATCTTCAAACACATTTTCCCCGGCCTTAAACAATGCCAGTGACAGCGTCAATGGATGTTTCACCAAGGCCTTAAGGACATCGAGATAAGCTGCAGGGAACTCCCGGGTCATGGCAACGTATCGGAACAAAAGCGGCCAATCGGGATGTTCCGGATCCATACCCAGATTACCCAGAACTCGATCAAGCTCTGATTGGCGCACCAGGGGATCCACCTCCCGAATTGCCGCGGATAGGCCGTCCCCATAAGAGGCCCGCTCGGGTATTCCTTCACGAATGTTTAACAGTAGTGGCCGGAATCGTGCCCATGCGCCGTCTCGTCCAACGATCCACCAAGGGCCTGGTGGAATGGGATCCGGAACCACCCAATAGCCAGGACGATCTGGACTCTCGTTTAAGCGCATCGGTGTAGCATCGGGGCTCCACAGAGGCAGCAGATCCATGGTTACGCGGTCTTGCCAGTCCTCACCCAAGCGCTGGAGATCCCTCCAAGGAACCGTGACGAAGCCCCGTTCTGCGGGCTCGACCTTCATGTCAAACCGCGAAACCATGATCGCCGCCATGACGTGCTCCACTCCTGCGGTAATTTCTAACCGGACCTGCGCGTCGGGCTCTTCACTCGCCGCGAGGAGTGCGCTGATCCGATCCCGCCACGGTGTCATGGATGTCTCGAGAATGCCTTCCCTTAGAGCGGGCAAGCGTTCTCTGAAGGCGAAGCGATCACCGGCGACATCCGCTCCTCCCGGCCCCGACAGACGGGAGGTAAGCCAAAAATGGGCGCCACCCGCCGGGTCCTGAACGGTAAGTTTCAAACCAAATAACCGATCAAGAGCGACAGGTTCGTCTCGCAGCAAAGTCCGGCCACCCAACTCAAAGAGAGCCCCGCGCTGGGGATAAGGCAGGTTGACCTCAAGACGCACATCATCATGCCACGAGAATTCGAGGGGCAAGCTGGGTAGGTCGGCGTCGCGCACTGGTGCACAGACAACTTTCACTTTACCGGGAGCAGGGACGATCTCGACTTCGGTGTTCGCGCCACCAACCAGGCCCACACGCGCACCCTCGAGGCCGCTGAACTCATAGCTTCCCGGACAGGTTCCAACCCCTATCGTCCGGGATAGGTGAAATGCTTGAGGAAGAACATCGGCCTGCCTGCGAACGACTTCGACACCATTGCTTCTATCAATCAATCGCACCCAGATCCTGCCCCAACAACCTTCCTGACCCGTTCGCCATGTCCCGCCACCCAAGGGGCGCCACTGCAGGCCCAATGGCCGCGCATTCTCAGGACCCGCTCCGCCTGTCATAGCGAGCGTAGGCAAGCCCTTATACATCGGTCGACGGTGATCAAAAACAGCGAGGCTTTCACCGAAAAGCTGAAAGGCGTCTGAGGAATCGAGCTCGGAACGACAGACCACCTGGTAGCGATCATCCTCAGGAGTGCGAAAGAAGACCCCGTTTCGGGTCTTGTAGATTTTGCGTCCGACCTCGCGACAGACCCCCATGGGCTCCACGTCATTTTCTGTTCCAGGCTCAGGCTCGAAATCGGTTGGAACAGCTACCAACGCTTCCTCGCTCTTGGTCCGCACAGAACCTTCAGCCAGCCAACGCCAGTCCACTCCGTTCGCATCCGGGACGAACACCCAGGGCGAATCTCCCCATTGCTGCCCCTCTTGAGGCGGCAGCGTGTACTCGCTCTGACCATCGCTGCCCACGAGAACAAAAGCCTGGGTAACAGCCCCTCCCCTCACCTTCCCAGCGTCCCGCGCCAGCCATTCTCTGCGGTAGTACGCTGCAGCATGTCCCGAGGCCTGGGTACGTGTGAGCCAAGCGATGGCCTGTGTGGTTTCCGAGCCACGTAACATCAACCGTACGCGCGGCGGATCATCCGGCGCGCCATCTAGCCACGCCCTGACGGCCGCAATCGGTATCCGCTCCGGGAGAAAAAGGGTCCTCTCGAATGCCCAAGACCCGCTCAAATCCTGCTTGAGAACACCCTGCCAACGGAGCCGTGCGTCGGCTGCTTCAACCAACTCGCCCGATTGCCTTACTAGGCCCGAGACCAAGGCCTCAGCAACTTCGTCTTCGAGCCGAAGGGGGAGTTGCCTCCGCCAATCGGGAACCCTGGAATCCAAAGCTTCCAGTGGACTCTTCGCATCCCCCACCAGCTTCTGAAGCTCCGTGACCCCTGAAATGAGTTCAGCGGCTAGAATCACTACGGCTTCTTGCCTCAGCGATGTAGGGAGACGTTGTATCTCCCGACGCGCTGCTGCGATCGCAATTTCCCTGCCGCGCGTCCCCGAGGCGTGATACTGCTCCATCACAGCTTGGAAATAGTGCCGAAGCTGGGCGCCTTCTTGCTGGAGGAGACGCAACGGGAGACCTCCTTCACAAGCGATCGTTATCAGGAATTCCCTTGTCCCCGAGCCGCTGACAATCAGGTCTCTTTTCCACCACCGAAGCCCACTCTCGACCCATCGCGCTATGGTTTGGTGCTGTGGCACCGCCATCCTGGTAGGCCTGAAAACCGTTTCCCAGGCCCAAGGCCCCTGCATATGCTCTCGGCGAAACGTCTCGGCCGCATAAAGGCAGAAGAGCGCACCTAGCGCGTGGGGCTCCTTACCACCGCGCTCAGCCTGGATACTCTCGCGAAGCACTCCAAGAGCCTCCGAATAGGCTCGTTCACTGGCCTTGTACCCGTATAGCGGTCGCCCGTCAGGCTTCGTCTGACGGGTGTGCACAAAAACAAAGCGCTGCAGCCAAGCGTGGCAACTCACGAAAGCCCGCCCGAGCGCACTCCAATACCGTTCATAATCCGAACGTCCATGACTATCGTAACCCCCTGGTACGAAATCAATTGAGCCGTTTGCTATGTCACGCGAGCGAACGCGAGGACTCTATTCTGATGGTATTCCTTTCCACATTATCACGTCAGGGACGCGCTACCTGATTTCGCAGAAACGCCACCACCGGCGGCACCCGCTTCGTTGGGAGCGTCTCGGGCCTCCCAAATCTTCCGTCAGGACCAAGCGGCACTTGCGCAAGCCAGGTTCGTGTCGAGCTTGTACCAGGACGCGCGGAGCCGACCTCAGATTTCTACCGTTCGTTCTTCCACTATCTCGTAGGCTGGTTCGAACCTCTCTCGGTATCAATCAGCACGCAAGAGCCGGCGCAATGCGGGGAAAAGCGCGGCAATCTCCTCAGGTCTGAGTAAATCAACGCGCGCGTGCAACCATTGACGGCGCTCGGTGACCGAGATCGGATCCATGGACAGGAATACGGGTTCGGTCGCAAGGTCGGTACCCGCAGGCAATCCGAAGAAAACCGCGATTTTTGCTTGCGTTGCGACCGGTGGGTGGCTTTGTCCACGCAACCACTTGGAGATCGTCGTCGCGTCCCTGCCCAAGGACTCGGCCAGCTTGGCCTTCCCCCCGCGCGCGAGCGTCTCCGCTAAGTAGCGGAGGTTTTCGAGGAGAACATCCACCCCGGATTCTGCAATCAGATCCGCGTGGGTCAACTCCTCCTCGGTGATCCCCATCGCCTCCGCGAGGTCCTGCAGCTCACCGTAGTCCTGCGTTCCATCCGCCAGAGCCATCCGAACGCGCTCCGCAGACCACCCCGGTAGCTGGGCATGGAGCGCGCGCACCCAGTCCTCCCGCGGCTCTTTTCGCCGCCAGAGGAGGTAACGCAGGTTCAGCGCCAGGCGGTCGACGGTCACCTCGAACCTTGCATGGAAGGGATACCTCGACTATCCTTGGAATGAGCCATAAATAGGCATATCGCAGTTTATATGCAAAGAAAATGCAATACATGTCTGCACCTATCCTTGAGCGCACCGAGCCGGAATCCGTTTCCAGCGACATACTCGCATGCAACCCAGCTCAGAAGGAACTGCTGGACGCGGGGCTTCTCACTACGGGATTCAGCTGGGTCTTGCAGATGCCCACCGGCAGCGGGAAGACCTGGCTCGCTGAACAGGCCATCGAGGCGACGCTTGAACAGGGGTATCGCGCCGTTTATCTCACTCCTCTCCGTGCGCTCGCGAACGAACTGGGCGCACGCTGGAAAAGCCGGTTCGAGCGGTGGAAGGTTGGCGTCTACACCGGAGAGACGGTTGGTCAGGGGCGCAATCACCCGGTTCCCTTTTCCGACGCGAACCTCCTGATACTCACTCCGGAGCGACTCGATGCCTGCATCCGGGCTTGGCGCTCGCACTGGAGTTGGATGCCGGAAATCGAACTGCTCGTGGTCGACGAGATCCATCTGCTGGGAGACCGGCAGCGGGGGCCGCGGCTCGAAGGAACCTTGTCGCGAATCCGTCGCCTGAACCCCTTCCTGCGCGTACTCGGTCTCTCCGCCACTCTGGGCAACCGCGCGGAGCTCGCGGACTGGCTGGGGGG
>SL_8KL_010_SEDDRAFT_10003751_pt1 | contig 12452 bp, 6 predicted proteins | sample SodLakKL_010_SED_4_FD_11160 | JGI IMG/M metagenome (IMG submission 11160) | reverse complement strand
TAGTTTGTACGACCTCCTCCACCAGCCGAACAATTAAGGTATTAGACATGAACCCATTTTCATCCTTCTGCTGGTGCCGTTCCGGCATGGAAGTCTAAAGGCAAGAGAAACACAATCATAAGTACCTGAAGAAAAAAGGTTAACTGGAATAGAAATTCCGTCGCTTCTCCTAACTTTGATGTCCAATTTTTCATCTACATCCACCCACCCCGCATCATAATTTCCCAGGGTGAGCTTATTCAAATATTTACTAAAAGACCCCTGCAGTGGTTTAAAAGAATCACGATCCTTTTCCTCAAGTATTTCATCAAAGGTTTCAAGAATTGTTTTAATCCTATGCATCCTTTCTTTTTCTTTTTCAAACTCCTGTTCAATTAGCCTGTATTGTTTACTCAGCTCTTCATAGCTTGTTTCAGGGAACCTTGCTTCAATTTGATAATACTCCTGGGCTATTATATTTTCTTCCTCTTCAAGCCTCTTTCTTTTTTCCCTCCAGGTTGATAGAGATTCTTTGAATTCTTCCGGTGAATCAAATTCCTCTGGGAGTTCTGGCAAACTACTGAGTTTTTTGTGAACTTCTTTTTGTTTTACCTGGATATCCGCTAAATCTTCAATAACCTTTTTTGGAGAATCATATTCTTCTTTAAGCTGCTTTAAACGGGTTTCCAGAGTGTCCCTTTTTACCCGGCAATTATTTACTGTATTGTCCAGGTTCTCTTTTTCCCCATCAAGCTCGGACAGAGGCCTTGCTTTCAAATCAATTGCTTCTTCTATCCTTTTCTTAATTCTGCTTAAATCTTTCCCGTCAAGGATTAATTCTATGTCGTTTTCAAGACTTTCCCTTTTTGTTATTAGCTGGGAAAGCATTTTACTTCCAGTCTCAACTTCCTCAATGGTTTTAACTCTGAGTTTTCCAAATATTTCTTCAAGCTCTTTTTTTGCCTCTTCATATTCCTTTTTCAATTCTTCAAATTTAATTTTCCCTGCTCTTACTTCCAGGTTTAATCCTTCCGGGGTTTCTAACTTAAAGTAACCTTCTGCAGAAAAAATTGAACCTGCAGAAAGTTCTTCTTTTCCATTAAAACCTTTAGTTACATAGACTTTTCCAGGAGATTCTAAAAGGGTCCCTTCTAAAGTTGCACCTGAAAGGGAAGCCCGATTTTTCTGGATTGTATTGTTTAGACTTGCTGCTTTCTTTAAAACTTTCTCTGTAAAAAATTCATACTCCTTAATTTCCTTTCTTATTCCTTCCATGTCTTTTTCTTTTTCATTTACTCTTTTTAAAGTTTTCTTTTCATCCTCTATTCTTTCAAGTAACTGTGCCTTGGCCATTTCCTCTTTTAACTTTCCTTTTTGTTCATTAAGCTCATTCAGGATTTTTTGCTCCTTTTCCAACTCCCTTTCCACAAAAGGAAATTCCCTGGATATCTTTTCTAAATTCTTTATTTTTTCTCCCAATAATTCCTCTCTCGAACCCAGGACACCCCTTTCCGCAATCTCCCCTTCAATTTTGCTGTATTTTTCTATCTTTTTATCAATTTCATTTTTTTGGGTTTTAACTCTTTTTAACTTTTCTACTGAATTTTGATATTCCTCTTCCAATCTCTGTAAGTCCTGCATCTCTTTCAGTATTGTTTCTTTTTCGTAATATTTATTTAAAACAGTGCCAACTTCCCTTTTCCATGGATCATTAATCCCCCGGCCTTTTTCCGGGCGGTTATTATAGATATCCCATTTCCCGGAAGAATTCTTAAATTCATCCTGGATTTTAGACTTTAATTTTTCCACAGAGACACCATCAAGTTCCATGATTGCCCTTCGCATTAATTCCCCAAGAGTCTGGATTGTTTCCTCATCTTCTCGAATCTTTTCAAGAACTTCTTTAATATCCTTCTGTTTTGCAAATACTATCTTTTCATAGGTGCTTTCCCCGTATTCCAAAACCTCTCTGAGGATCATGTTAATTTGATTTTCATTGTAATATAAGTTTCCGCCTTCCTGCAATCTAACAGCAGAACGCGCTCCCCAGGCTTTCTCAATATCGTATTTTTTCCCATTTGAGACAAAAGTTAATCTGGTTTTTATAGTGTCTCCCCTTGGATGGGGAATGTAAGAATCAAAAAAATCTTTTCCCTTTCTTGTATTCTTTCTTAATTTATGACTATAAAAAAGAGTTGCAAAAATGCCCTCGACAATTGTTGTTTTCCCGGCCTCATTTGGACCTAGAATAATGTTCAAGCCATCTTTAAAAGAAATCCTCTTATTTGAAAGGCCTGCAAATCTTTCGCAATCAAAAGCGAGAAGTTTCATTTTTCTCTGACCTCCTTAATCATTTCATAGGCCAGCTGTGCTTCTTCCAGCCCTTCCTCCCTAATTAACCTCTTGATTAATAAATAGGGCAGGGATCCTGAAGAAAACTCCTCCTCTATCATTTCTTCGGTTATTCCAATCCCAAGTTCCGAATCCTCGAGAATAAAATATTTGTGTTTTCGGTCTAATGCTTTATAATAATTTTCTTTTTTTTCAAAGGTTTCTCTATCAATCCTACCTTTTACTTTTAGGCGAAGAATTGTCTCCCTGGCTTTAGTAGTGTTATATTCTTCAATTATTTTCTTAAAACAATCTTCTCCCCTAACTTTTCTTTCCTCATCCCGGAATAGAAATTTTCCTGTGTTTACTCTTTCAGCCTCAATAACTCCTGAGTCATCTAAGGAAATAATCCAGGCACCTCCTTCATGCCTGCAATCCATCCCATCAGGTTCAGGAGTCCCGGCGTTAAAAATTTTTTGATTTGTTGCATTTCTTGTTTCAGGGTAAGGAATATGGGTATGGCCCAGCAACCAGAGGTCCATTCCAGTTTCCTCTAATTCGGAAAATGTCATGGAAAAATAATCGTTAGTCAGATCCGGAGAAAGTCCTTCTAAAGAACCATGAGCAATCCCCAGGTTTAATTTTGGTCCTTCAGGTTTTCTCCTCAATTCTTTAATCCATCCCAGATTGTTGGTAGCGCTGTGTTTTTCTCCGCAGGGAGCGGGAAAAACTGCCGCATCCAAACCAAACTCGTTTAAAAAATAAGGCCGGGTTTCGTTCAGCAAAAGTATTTTATTAATTGAAGACCCTCTAAATTCATCCCATAGGGGAACCATTCCATCATCATAATCATGGTTCCCAGGCAAAATCAGCAAACAATCACCCCGAAAATGTTTTAACACCCGTTTTACTCTCTCGATTTCTCCCCTTTTTATATTTTTTTTGTCAAACAGGTCCCCGGCTATGACAAAAACCTGGCACTCCTTTTCGTTAGCCATCTTTACCATTCGTTCTAAAACTTTAAATCGTTCGTCTGCAAGATCCTCCCTAACATTTTGGGGGTACCCCCCAAACTTCATTCCAATGTGGATATCCGCCGAATGGAAAATTTTAAAAGACAACTTGTCACCCCCTTAAATTTGCCACTCATTAAATCCCTAAAATAAACAAAACTTTTCTCTTGATAATGTCTTTCCTTTCCTCCACCCATCTAATTCAATTGTTTTTTTGAAAAATTCAATCTTTTACTCTGGACGAGAGAAATAATTCAAGAAAACTCTCCCCAGAAAAATTAATCCCCAGAAAATCATCTGGGAAAAGAAATCCTTCCCTGATAGTTTCTTCATTTTCAGAATTTAACAATCGTTTTGGGCTCTTTTTACCTTCGTTTCCCCATATTATTACGTTTTTTGCTCTAAAAAAATAGGGAAGAAAATCCATTAAAACCTCCTGCGCCCCATTATCAATAACAAGCCGATCAAATAACTCAGCCTCTGCTGGATACCAATTCGGGTATGCTGGATTGGCCACCCAAACAGGAAAAACCTGGAGAACTTTTTTAAATAAACCCTTATGTTTTCGCGGAAGAACACCCCAGTATTTTTTATAAATTCCATCCAGTTTTTTAATTGATTCTTGCAAGTCGGAGGTTAAAGAAAAAACCCAATTTTCAATCGCTGCGGGAAAATACAAATTGTCAATTTCCGTAGATAATTCCTTTATTTCCTTCTGAATATCCTTTTCATTAATGTTATCAAAAATGGATTGGATTTGAGATTCTGGCCACTCTATTAATTCATTCGAAACCTTTTGTTTTATACCCTTTTTAAGGGACTTAATCACATCATTTTCCGGTAAATAACTAAGAGCTTCATTTACTAGTTTTTTTGTTTCCTCTGAATTTTCGGAAATAATCTTTTCCATAAAAGGCTTTTGGGCTGTAAAAAAACCTTCAATTTCCAAATCCAAATCTTCGCATATCTGGACGTGCTTACTCAGAACTATTTTGGGGATCTCATCTTCACGGGAAATATTTGCTGCAACCTTTGGTTGCTTTATCCAGAACTCATCCACAAAAATATCTGGATTCGGCAATCCAGATATTTCTTTTTTTATTTGGTTCTCTCTTTTCATTAATTCATGAATTTTTTCCAATCGTAAAATAATACCCTCAAGAACTTCTTTCTCCACTTCTTTTCGAACCTTAGATAGATCTTCGTAGTTCCAGTTCTGTTTTACCTCTTTTACGCCCTTATAAAAATTTTCTGCCTGATTTTCTAAAAGGGTTTTAAAAGTTGGGCTAGAAAGAATAATTTCTTCAAGTTCCAACACCAGATTATCCAGGGTTTCGAGGTGTTTTTCTAGTTCTTCTTTTTTTTCCCAGGCTCCACAAGCTTTTTCTGCAACTTCAATAGCAGTCTTGGTTCGTTCCTTCCTTACCGCAAAATCCTCCCCACTGTTAACTTCCTCTTCAAAAATTCCCAGTTTTAATTCCCTTTTTTTTATTTTTTTAATTATGGAGCTTATCTCCTCCAATATTCCCTTCACCTTTATTTCCTGTTCCCTGTAACTCACTATTTTTTCCATTAATTCCAGGAAAGTTTTCCTATAACTGTTCTTAATCCTGCCCTTCTCTCGGGGAAAAGAATCTTCAGGAAAGAAATTAATAATCCTTTTTTCCGAGAATTGAACCTTTTTCTCAATTGCCCATAGTGACATTCTTTCTAAGGGATTATTTGCTTCTTTTTCCTTTTTCTCAATTTTTGTGTACTCCCTTATCCAATTTTTAACATTTTTCAAATCCGGTTTTTGGCCCCCGGCAAAAAGTAAGGGATCAATCCCTTTTTCTTTTTCTCCCAGCGCTTTTTCTTCCTGTCGGAAAACAGACATCCTTTTTTCCCAGCTTTCCTTATAACCATCCAGTTCATTTAAAAATTTATTTGCATTTTCTAACCACTTTTTTACATTCTTTGAATTCTTCCATTTGTCAAATTCTTTATCCCATCTTACATTGTAAAAATCCTTTTCATACTTTTTTATTTCTTTTCTAAACTCTTCAACCCAATTTTTTATCCTTTCAATTGTTTTTTCTTCCTGTTCTAACAGGTAGGGCAAATCCATCATTTGGATTTTTGATTTTTGGAAATAATCTTTAATTTCCTTTTGGGTTTCCGAAAATTTTTGATTTAGCTCCTGCTTTTTTGCCTGCATTTCCCTGATTTTCTCTTCGAAATAACTGGCCTGGCCCAACCACTGGGTCAGGGGTACAAGAACCTCTTCTTTAAAATCCCCTGGAAGAACGGAATAACCAAGTTCTTTTATTTTATTTTTCTTGGCTTCCTCTTCCTTTTTAATATTTTCTTTCAGTTGAACAACCCTATTGAACCTTTTTTTAGCCTCATGGAATTTTTCCTTTGATTCATCCTTACCTTCTTCAAGGAAAAAATCCAGGTTTTTAAGCTGTTCTGTTAAAATCTCTTTTTTCCCAAGGGATCCTTCAAAATTCTGCTCTTCTTTTATTTTTAATAGAATTTCATCAAATTCCCCAAAAATCTCCCCAATATTATTTTTCCTCTTAGATCCTGTCCTGACAACTGCGGGAAACCCGCCAAATAATTTTTTAACCTTATCTTCCACAAGGTCAGTTAAGCTATCATTCCTGGAAACAAAGAGGATTTTTTCTTTTTTTATCCAGGAATCAATGAGAGAAAAAGCAATAATCTCGGCCTTTTTTTTATCTGGCAAATCCCCTTCAACAATAATTTTTTCTTTTGCAAAGAGGCTTTTTTTACTTTCAATTTCCTTATCATTCTTCACGGAAACAGAAGGGAACTCTTTTCTTTCATCTTCAAGTAAAACCCTTAGAGCACCTATTTTTCTCTGGTTCTTTTTTAATTCCCATTCCATTTTTTCATAATCTCTTATTGTGGATTTCCTTAGAAGGGTTTTTTCAGGGGGTTTGAATAAAACCCAGGGGGTTGGCGGAGATTTCAGGGTTTCCGGAACCTCAGGGAATATCTTTATCCCCTCTTCAAGGGCCCTTTTTCTAAGTTGTTCCTGAAACCTTGCAAAATCAATCAATCTGCTATTTTCTCTTAACTCTTTCAACACAAATTTCACAACCTCTTCAATAAAAGCTCCTGATTCCGGCTTTAACCCCTGCAAAAAAGAAACAAATAGGGGTGATAAATTCCATCTATCTTCAAGGGGTTCAACTTTTACCCCATTGGAACTGTGGCTTAACTTAACCATCCGTATTAAAAGGGGACACCAGGTTCCCCTGTTATTTCTTCTGGAAAACTCCCCGGGCCAGAACCAGGAAAGTCCACCTAAAAATATTTGGGAACACTCTGGAGAAATTCCGGATAGAAAATCACTGCTCTTTATCTTCCTTTTTTCTATAATCCAGGGTCCATTTTTGGAATCAGGTTGATAATCATCAATAGAGGTCCATCTTTTACTATTAAAACGGCTTTCAAGGGGAAAGGAAAAATAAGAATGCTCCTCCTGCATCTTTAACTCTTTGCCATAAAAAGCAAGGTTTAAAAAATCATTATTGGGATTTTTTTCTGTTGCCATCCTTAGCACCTCCAGAAAGCCAGGAAAATTCTTTCTTTTAAATTAAACCCGGTTTAGTTATTCCAGGTTGAGAGGAACTGTGATTTTTAAAATTTTTCAATACAATCCCTTTTGTGCTATTGGCATAACAATAACGGCAAAGATGAGGGCAGGTGTTATAGGCCCCAATATCTTTACTTACAATACAACCGCACGCTTCTCTTTGTCCCTTGTCTTTTAAATCATCTTCACTAAAATCGCTGCCTAAAGAAGAAAAAAGGCTTTTTTGCACTCCCAAAAATTCCATTAACTCTTTTTTTTCGGGAAAAAGTTTGGCCAGCAAACTCCCGTCAATACACCTGTTTGGTTTAATATCAAATTTATCCAGATCAATCCCTTCCGCACAGGTTGAAATTTCAAGGTTCCATTCTCGATTCATTTCCTTGAGCTGCAAAGACATCTCATTTTTTTCCGATAAATTTAACTCCCTAAAATTGCCATGCCTCTGGAGATTATTTTTAACCTTTTTATAACAATCTATATCAATGAAACTTATTACCAGTTTTTCTGTAAAAGGATTTAACCTGTCCCCAACCCTTTTAACTTTTTCCAGAAGATCTTCAATTTTCAAGCCATCTCCTAAGAGAAAAGGATCAAAACGCCAGATTACTTTTTCTTTTCCTAATTTCTGAGAAAGTTTTTTAAATGTTTCTATCCTTTTTTCCATGGGGGGTACGTTTGGCTCCAGACCTTCTTTTTCATAATCGCAAAGGGTAAACTGGAAATAGTAACCTATTCCATAGTTATCCAGTTCATCAAGACGGTCTAATAAAGGCTGGGGGTTTTTTGACCAGAAAACTGCTGCCTTTGCTTTCTCAAAACTAATGTATTGGGGTTGCTGGTTGAAAGGATTAATCCACCTTGCATAACCTTCTTTAAGCCTGTTTAAAAACCATTCGGTAAAAAATGCTGGAACATCTGTTGAACGGCTTACTGATAAAATTAATGGCGTAATGGCCTGCTTTTTACCGTCTGATGTTTTAATTTCAGTTTTTTCCCATTCTTTAAACTTAGCCAAAAAATTCACCTCTTTTTAAATATATATATCCATCCAGGATAAAATTCACCTAGTTTTTTGGGAATTCTTCTTTTCTTTTTCTACTTTTACCAACCTTTTTTCCAATGAAGCCAGGTTTTCTTCTACCTGTTTTTGGTACTCTTCAATCAACCCTATAGAAATTTCAGCAACTTCCGTTTTAAAATCTTCGAGGGCATCAATAATTTCCTGGGTTTTGCTCTCTTCTTTCTGGACCATACTCTTAATATTTTCTATTTCCTTATAAAAGCTTTCCAGCAATTCCTGGTTTTTCTTCAGCCTGGAAACCTCTTCTTCAAAAACTTTTTCTGCTTTTTGAAAATCCATTTATTTTAGCCCCCCTTCAAAGAAAAGATTAAGCAGTTTAAACTTTTTCCCAAAAAACCTCAGTTTAAGATATTCGGCCTTATCTTTCCCTATTTTTCCCTGCCCATATCCATCCCATTCCCCTAATCTTCCAAAAATATCTGCCTCATCAATTAATTCAACAAAATTTTCGGGGGAATAATGAATAATTAATTTTAACAACTCTCCCCAGTCAACCTTAACCTTTCTTTTTTCTATTTCTTTTAACCCCTGTAAAAGTTGATTATAACCATATTTTTCCCTTGAACTTTGGTTGATTGTTATTAACCCTGCAATAATGAGTGCCGTAATGCTCTCAGGGTAATCCTCCAGAAACCTCATTACCCTTATCCGGATCCGGTCAACCTCTTTCTCATTTTTCCCCAGCTTTTCCAAGAAAGAAGTTATTTTCTTGATTGATGGGGGCTTTTCTTTTAAAAGCCCCTGCAAATAACTCCAGGATTCCCAGTCCATTGGCCCGGAGGTTATTTTTTTCACCTTTTCTTTGCTTATTCCCTCCACATCACAAAAATTGCAACCTCCATTATATTGATTATCCTCACCGAAATAATCCATAATAAACTGCCGACGACATATTTTTTCATTCGCAAGATATTCCCAGATACTATTGAGCATATTAATTCTTTGATTTTTAAAATACTCCAGCCTTTCAGCTATTCTATATGCAATCTTTCCTTTGTCCTTTTCTCCAATCCGTTTTTTAAGAACTCCTTCAATCAGAACATTCCCTCGAAACAAATACCTGGAAATAACATAATCTTTTACAATATCTTCTTTCTGGAAATAATAAAGAAATTTCTGGGTTTTCTTTAAATCACTTTTCCTGATTTCAAGAGAAAACCTGTTTTCTGAGTCTGAATTTTCCAGCAAAAAATCCAGTTGTTCCTCTGCTTCTCTCCTGTTTTCTCCTTTTTCCGGATATTCGTCATAAATGAACTTTGCCTGCATTCCATAATCACATTTCGCGGCTTTCGAAAACTCACAGGTCCATTTATTACCACAGAGGGGAAGCCCATCCCTTCCTTTTTTTGCAAGACACTCGGGGTGCCTTAATTTCCCAATCATTACAACATGTGCATGCTCTCCATCCCTTCCAGCCCTTCCAACTTCCTGATAATAAGCTTCCAGGGAATTTGAAAAACATGTGTGGATTATATAGTCAATATCAGGTTTATCAACACCCATTCCAAAACCTTTGGTACTTACAAGAAGGGGAAACTTATTGTTAATATATTCATTTTGCCTGCTGATCTGTTCACCCATTCCTAATTGGCTATGGTAATTATTTGCTTCAATGTTCATATTTCTTAGGACATCTCGCCAGTGTTCTGTTCCACTAGTTCTTGTGTTAAAGCCTACTGGTTTTGCATAAATTGTAAAAATTATTCCGGACCCTTTTTTATGAACCTCAGAAATCGAATTTTTCTCAAGGATCTGGGGCAAATCTTTTTCAATTATTTCCTTTAAAGCTTTTTCTTTAGAGCTATTAGCAGGAATTGCCTTAACCTGAAAGCTAATTTCTGGCCTATCAAGCGTATAACCCGTAATAATATCTTTCTTTTCTAAATCAAAAAGGTTTAAAATATCCTCCTTAACTTTTTCAGAAGCCGTGGCTGTCAAAGCAGCAAGCGGAGGATCTCCCATTAGCTTCTTAACATCTAAAAGTTTTAGGTAGGATGGTCGGAAATCGTGGCCCCATTCAGAGGAACAGTGAGCTTCATCAACAATAAAATAATCCAGCCCAAAATCTTCTGTTACTCGGGCAAGTTCTTCCTGAAAATCTTTCATCTGTAAACGTTCGGGAGTAATATATAATATTTTTAGAAATCCCCTTCGAAAACGATTAAGAATTTCATCTTTCTCCTTTTGATCCATTGCACTTGAAATCTGTCCTACAAAGGTGAATCCCATTTTATGAAGATTATCAACCTGATCTTTAATAAGGGATATAATTGGGGAAATGACAATAGATACCCCCGGCTTCATTATTGCGGGTAATTGAAAACACAATGATTTCCCCGCGCCAGTTGGCAAAATACCAAGAACATCTTTATTGGCAAAAATTTTTTTCAGGATATCAAGCTGTCCAGCCCTAAAGCTTTCAAACCCCCAGAACCGTTTTAAGAAAAAAAGCAGGTTTTTTTCCTCTGCTTTTTCAATACTGATTTTCTCCTTGGTTTGTCTTTCAACTCTGTTAACAACCTCGTACTGCCCTTCCACCTCAATTACTTTATCCTGGGAGGGGAAAATTCCTAGATCTTCAATAAAAAGGAAATCGCCGTATTTTATATCTTCTCCCCGAGAATCCGGAAAAATTAATTTCTTTTTATTACCCCTATAACATACAATAAACTCAGGGCTATTCCCAACAAGTTTTTCCTTAACATGAACTATACAGTCTTTTTTTGAATTTTCCAGATTTTCTCTGGAAAAAACCCCATATGTCCACTTCAGCCGGTTGTTTTCAAAACTCTTAAACTTTGCCTGCCCGTATTTTTTTTCATAAATACGGTCAAAGAGAGAAACAGTTTTGCATTCAGCTATGCTCTCTTTTCGAAAATCCCAGCAGTCATGGCAATTTTCATAAAAACCACAGGGAGATATTAAGCTTAACCCCAGATTTTCAACAATTTCCCTCTTAATGTTCTGAAACTTTCTGGCATTCTTTCTGTCTGCAGGCTCAATTACAATTAGATCTCCATTGTTTTTCAAATTACTGCCAATTTTTTTTATTACCTCGTCCCGTTTTTCCTCCCTGATTTCATTTAGCATATTTGAAGTAATTATCAAATCGTAATCTTGATTTACCCAATCATTTTCAACATTTATATTAACCGGTTCATTAAGCCTTATCCTGGAAGGGTCTAAAAAATCAACCATTTTTTGCTGAAAACAGTCCAGAAGTTTTTTGTATACCCCTATATTTTCAGGAGATCCTTCAAAAAAATCAAACTCAACTTCTTCAAAAAATGGTTTCTCTGAAAGCATGAAATGAATATTATCCAGTATTGTTATCAGGTCAAGCAAAGCAAAAACAGTAGAACCTACTCCCATCCCAACATCTAAAATCTTCAATTTTGGAGAGATTTTTTTCCTTTTCATAAGGTCCAAAAAACAGATCTGAATTTTGGGGATGTTAAGAGGCATATAATATGCTGAATAAAGATAGGGGACAAGCCCCTTATAAGTATGTAAATTAAAACTATCTCGCAATTTATTATAAGCATTTAATAATTTTTTTTCTGTTTTATCATCCCATTCGGGGAACTTTTCAATTATTACTTCCTTTATTGCTTCTTCAATAATCTTGGAAATAGAACATCTATTGCCCGGGGAGACAAGGTTTAATGCAATTGCTACCATTCGATTGTAATTTTCCATTAAAGCTCCCTCCCCTAGAACCTTTGTTTATCAGGCAGGATAAACAAACCTTTTCAAAAAAAACTAAAATCAGGGTTTTCCAAAAAATATTTAGGTTAAAAATACTGATCAAAAGAAACAGTTTCCCTTTAGGCAAAAAAGGTAGTTGTAATTTTTTCGACGGTTGCAACTTTTTTATAAAAAAGCAAATTTCAAGTTTAAGAACCCTTTAAACATCAAACTTTTCAGCTAATATAAAAAGACTTCACCCCTCTCTGTCGAATCATAATGGTAAGACCCAAATAACCCAAAGAAAAGAGGTGAAGTCACCATTATTATTCGACAACAACCTTTGTTTACCTTTGAAGATTTGATGNANCTTCAAGGAAAAACGAAATTAGAATTGATTTTGGATCAAATTGATGTTTCATCTCTATCTGAAAAAATGAGACATCGTAGCAAACGAGGCCCNAGAGGATATAATCCCACCCCTATTATTTATGCCTTGATTGCCCAGCAGATAGAGCAGATACCTACAAGAGCTGCTCTGGTTAAGAATTTGAAAGAGAACCCGAGGTTCCGTTATAGCTGTGGTTTTAAAGTAATCGGAGATGTACCCAGTGAAGCTACCTTTTGCAGATACTACGAAAAATTGACCGAAGATGAATCTTTAGAAAAACTCTATCTGCAAATGCTTCAGGATGCATTATCTATAGGCCTTATTGATGGGAAATCAGTATCTATAGACGCAACAAACCTTTCT
>SL_8KL_010_SEDDRAFT_10003749_pt1 | contig 12453 bp, 9 predicted proteins | sample SodLakKL_010_SED_4_FD_11160 | JGI IMG/M metagenome (IMG submission 11160) | reverse complement strand
CAAGCTGGTGCACGAACACCTGGCTTCCCGCGGCGATGTAAATCATTTTGAAACAGCGCCGGTCCAGGAGGGCGGGGACGGGTGCACGTACGTCTATCTGTGATTGCCCCGGGGCGGGTCCCGGGGTCAGTATTCGCGCGGGGTCAATATCCACCCCTAAAACATGTACCCGAAGTTCATGTAGAAACGTATCATTTCGTCCGAAAAACCGGCATCGAAGCGAAGGATCAAATCGGGCGAAAACAGCGCCATGGCAATGCCGCCGCCGAAGGTTCGGTGGTAGTCGCGCAGGACGTCCCGGAAACGGTCCTCGTCGGTGAACACCCGTCCGCCGTCATGAAAGGCGTGAATGCCGAATTTGAACTCATAGTAGGGATACTCGTACAGCCAGGTGCGCAGTTCGACATTGTAGAACAGGGCAGCATCGCCCCGGAAACGGTAAACGGGGTATCCCCGGAGTGTGCGCTGGTCGCCCAGATAGGGCATATCCCAGTAAGGGATGGTGCCGAAAGCGTGCGATCCGGCCACGCGCATGGCCAGTACGGGTCGAAACCACGGCAACGGGATGGTTGCAAACTGGCGGATATCGGCTTCCACAAGAGCCATCGGATAATCGCTGAAGAGGAACGGGGGAGCCCATTTCCCGCTTAGCTCGAAACGGTTTCCTCGTGAGGCCGCAGCTTTGCTGTCCCGGTTCTCCCAGATGAGGCCCAGCCCGAAACGGTTGGTCCATCCCCCGGAGATGCCGACGGGACTCTCTTCATTGATCAGGTTTTCCCCGTTTTCAACGGGCTGATCGTAACGGACGCCGGCATGGCCGGTCAGGTCCAGGGTTGCCCGGCTTGCATCCGGACGGAACAGGGTCCTGCGCCCGTTCCACGAGAATCCGAACCGCATGACATCATAGAAATAGTATTCGTCGTCCCACCGGTCGCTGTCATACTCCGTCCTGTTCCCGAAACCGAAGTAGCTGTCATACGGATGCCGCTCGGCGTTCAGGGTCCAGCGCGACCACACCGGCATTCCCAGTGTTTCGGTGTGCTCGTAAATGACGCGCAGTTCCAGGTATGCCTTGGTGGATGCCTGAAACCGGACTTCGGTCAGGGATTTGAATGGATCGTACAGTGGATGATAGCGGAACCTGCTTACGGTCACAGCTCCCAGCAGGCCAATATCCGAAGCATAGGCGGCTGCCGGGACAACAGTGGTGACCACCTCATCTCCGGGCATCCGCTCCGGGAGCATCATCGTCTGCGAGACGGCGGGACCTGCCGCTGCAGTCAGGACGATCAGCAACGGCATCACCATCACGAATGTAATACGGAACAACACAGGCATTTCGGAATCCGGGATATTTTTGATGTACAATGATTGCAGATCCACTCAGCAAATGATCTCTTTTGCGGCGGCAGCCATGGCAGGATAAAAGTTACGGGTTGTGACATAACTCACAAAACGGTTTGGCCGGATAAAACGTACCCGCCAGCCCTGCCTGCAGACCGGTCAACTGCCGGCCTCCCAATCACATGTATATTTATTTAGATTAAATACAAATAAGAATTGCTCCCTTTTCATCCGTTGCGTAATTTACCGGCATAAAAAATTGTATTTGCAGAACTAACCCAAATAATATTTTCGTTTTGCCTTTCACTTCCTGTTTGCGGAAATCCGGTGGCGGGGCACAGGCATCGTCACTCATCCAAAATAACCCCCAATAAGACCCTGTCATGACAGCACTATCCTTCCTCATTATTTCCCTGACCTTTTTATACGCAACCGAAACGGAAACGGTTTCGGCCGGATCCGTTGACGGGATCGTATTCAATGATGAAAACAAAACACTGGCTTATGCTCATGTCGCGCTTCCCGAACTGAACAAGGGCACCATCACCCGCAGGGATGGCACCTTTTCACTGGACAATGTTCCTGTTGGCGAGTACCGGATACTGATCAGCCATGTCGGCTACCTGACCTCCCGGGTCGGATACGGCAATACCGTTGGCAACTCCGGCTTCCAGGTCACCTACCTGCACCGCCGCGCCGACAAAGTCGGTCCGCTCAACTTCCACCTCAATGACCTGAACGCCCGGTGGAAGCTGGTGATGGGTCAGCGTTCGGTGCTCGGGATCAAAATGAGCATCTACGACGAGCTTTCCAACGCCACCTACGTCGGTTTGACCCAGCCCATGTTCGAAAGCGGGCTGTATGACTTCAAACAGCTGGCTCCGGATGACGAGCTGGATATCCGGCGCTATTCGGCAAGCGTCTCGCACGACTATTTCTTCAGCGACCACGTGCACCTGCGCACCACCGCCTACGCCTACACCACACGCCGCAACTGGTCGCGGCAGGACTTCGACAATCAGCCCGCAGCGGGACGCGAATACCGCCGTGTGGCCGGCAACCCCGATGAACCGTTTGGCGCCATCTGGTTCCGGGAAGGCACCGGCAACCGCAACCGGGAATTCGAAGTGGTCGGTTTCGAGCCGCGCATCAGCGCCCGCTTCCACCTCGGCGAACACAGGAACGAACTGGATGCCGGCTTCCGCCTGCGTCCGCTCCCTCCCGCTTTCCGGTCAACGCGAATCGCTTGTTAGCTCATTTCCCGCCAGTACAATTACATTTTAGAAAATGCCGGCGAAACATTAGATTGCAGATGGCGGAACAGGTAACCGCCGTAAATAATTTTTCTCCTCTCAAGCGCAGGTATTTCTTATGAATACTGACTATCCTCTCTTCGAGACGAGGACCATCGTTTCCGTGCAGGACATGCTCAAACAATCGGCGGAGCAATTCGGCAACAGAAAGGCCCTCATTGATCTTAACAAAACCCCGATCCCGGAAGTCACATACGCACAGCTCCTCGAGAAGGTCCGGATTTTCGGAAGCGCGCTGCACAAGCTCGGACTCAAAGAGCGTTCGCACATCGCCGTGATCGGCGAAAACCGTGTGCAATGGTGCATTGCCTACCTCACTGCCGTCTGCTATAACCATGTTGTTGTCCCGGTGGACCGCAATCTCAGCAAAACGGAGGTCCTCAATGTCATCCATGAGTCCGATGCCAATGCGATCATCTTCTCGGGAGCCGTCAGTCCGCACTTCGAGACTGCACACAACTCCCTCAAGAAGGTGAAGCACTACATCCACATGGACCTTGAAAAACGGGAGGGCGACTTCCATTCGATGACGGAAATGATGGATGGGGTGGACGCATCCAAAATCCGTCCGATGCCGGAAATAGATCCGGAGAAAATGGGCATCATCGTGTTCACTTCAGGGTCGCTGGGACGCGCCAAGGGGGTGATGCTCTCACAGAAGAACATCGTCACCAACCTGATGGGCATGGTACAGATGATCCGGCTCTACCCGGAGGACCGTTTCCTGTCCGTGTTGCCGATACATCACACGTACGAATGCACCTGCGGGTTCCTTTGTCCGCTCTACAAGGGTTGCTCGATCTACTATTCCCGGTCACTGAAAACCATCCCGGATGACCTGCAGCGCAGTAAAGCCACGATTCTCCTGGGTGTACCCCTCCTGTTCGAAAAAATGTTCCGCAACATCAAAAAGGGTATCCGCGACAAGGCGGTCACGCGGATGCTGGTCCCGCCGATGATCGGGCTGGCGAAAACCCTGAAGGCGCTGGGCATGAAGAACCCCGAGAAAAAACTGTTCGGGACGCTGCACAGGAAATTCGGCGGACATATACGGCTTTTTATTGCCGGCGGAGCGGCGCCCGATCCTGAAATCGCGGCCGGACTCCGAAGCTTCGGTTTCATGTTCGTGCAGGGATACGGCCTCACAGAGACCGCACCCATCCTGGCCCTGAACCGCATCGTGGCCTTCAAGGATGAGGCGGCCGGACTCCCGCTGCCCGGCGTGCAGATCAAAATCATGGATCCCGGTTCCGATGGCGTCGGTGAAGTCATCACAAAAGGCGACAACGTCATGCTGGGCTACTACAAAAACCAACAGGCCACCCGGGAGACGTTCACCGAGGACGGCTGGTACCGTACCGGCGACCTGGGATACATCGACGATGACGGTTTCCTGCACATCAGCGGCCGGAAGAAGAACGTGATCATTGCCGCCAACGGGAAAAACGTCTACCCGGAAGAGCTGGAGGATATACTCAACCGCAGTCCCTACATCCAGGAATCCATGGTGTACGGAGAGGCGGATGGCGGGTACACCGAAAAGATCGCCGTCCAGGTCGTTGTGGACGGGGAAGCGCTGATTGCACGGGCCGAGTCCAAAAAGAGAGAGATCACCGATGAATGGATCCGGGAAGTTATCCAGAAGGAAGTTGACAAGGCGAACAAGCAGGTCCCGTCGTTCAAGCGGATCCAGAATGTGATTGTCCGCGAGCACGAGTTTGAGAAAACCACCACGAAGAAGATCAAGCGGTACACGGTGAGCAAGGACCCGACCCCTGTCAGCATGGAGGAACACTAAACGCATCCGACCGGAGGAACACTAAACGCATCCACCCGGAAGGGTTGGATGCTAGTTGTCGCTCACATAGAGGTAGCGCTTAATCTTCTGTGTCGGCGTTTTCTCGAAGGGTTCGGCCTGCTCGATCACCTCGCTGAGACGTGCAAAGGAGGCGACGCTGGCATTGGTCTCGTCGCGCAGCGTGACCAGCAGATGCTTTATGAATTCACGGATTTCGGTCTGGGAAAGTCCCTTGGCCGAGAATTCCTCGTCGAGTTTCTCGTAGTTCAGGTACACTCTGGCCACCAGCCGGTTATCCTGCTTGTAGACCAGTGATTCCAGCACATATTCGGAGCGTTGCAGCATCGACTCGATGCTTTCGGGGTAGATGTTTTCGCCGCTCGGACCCAGGATCATGTTCTTGAGCCGTCCGCGAATGTAGAGATAGCCGTCCTTGTCGAATTCGCCGAGGTCGCCGGTCCGCAGCCAGCCGTCGCTGCCGATGGTCTGCGCGGTCAGATCCGGATCATTATAATACCCTTTCATGATATTCGGTCCCCGGACCAGGATTTCTCCCACTTTTCCGTTGCCATGGCGGGCCTTGGCGGCTGCCGGATCGCCGCCGTGCTCTTCCCCGGTCTGGTTATGATCGATCTGCACTTCAACTTCCGGCACCGGTTTGCCGACCGAGTACAGCCGTGTGTTTTTCTCGCTGCAGCCGGCCACCAGCGGGGAGGTCTCCGTAAGACCGTATCCCACGGCATAGGGGAATCCCGCCTCCCGCATGAACCGTTCCACCTCGGGCGCGATCGATGCACCGCCGATCGGGAACATCCGCAGTTCGCCGCCAAAGGTTTTCAGCAGTTTTTTGCCCGCCTTGCGGTTGATCATCCGGCGGACGGACGGAATCTTGTACGCTGTTCGCAGGGCCCATTTTTTCTGGATTTCCGGCATGATGCGGCCCTTGTACATCTTCTCGATGATGAGCGGCACCGCCAGCATCACCGTCGGCCGCACCTGCTGCAGCGCCGGCAGAAGCACCGGGGCCGTCGGTGGCTTGTCGACGTAATAGATGGCCGCCCCGATCATGAGCGGCATCACCATCCCGATCGTGCATTCGTAGACATGCGCCAGCGGCAGGATTGAGAGCAGGCGCTCCCGCTGGTCGACCTCCACGATCTGATCCAGCGCCATGGCGTTGCTCACGATGTTCTTGTGCGAGAGCATCACACCCTTGGAATGTCCGGTGGTGCCGGAGGTATAGATGATGGATGCGGGTGCGTCCTCGGGGATGTCGGCCGACTTCAGCCCCACTTTTTTCAGAGCCATGTCCTTGATGCGCTTCAGCTCGCGGCTGCCTTCCGCGTAGAGCCGCCGGAGCCGGTCCTTTCCCCACTCCGGCGAGATCACCGAAAGGTTGTCGATCAGGACAACCACATTCAGTTTGTCCAGATCAAACTCCTCGACCTTGTGGTACAGCCGCTCGGATACGAACAGCGCCGAGGCGCCGCAATGCCTGAGGATGTGGTGGATCTCCGAGGGATGGAACTCATTGAGGATAGGTACGGCAATCGCCTTGAGCGAGATGATCCCGAAATAGGCCGCCCCCCAGTTCGGGCTGTTTTCGCTCAGAATAGCTACCCGGTCACCCTCACTGATGCCGTTTTCCCTGAGGAAGGACGCCACGCGGGACACTTTCTCCTCCAGCTCCCGGTAGGTGGTTACCTTGCCGCCGGCATAGCCGAGTGCCGGACGATCCGGAAAATGCCTGACGGACCGGAGCAGCATCTCGGGGAGTGTCAGTTCTTTCAGCGGCGGCATTTCAATGCCTCCGGGCCTGGCCGGTTTGCCTGTCCCGGCCGGTTTGCCGGGCTTGTCCGGTTTGCCGGGCTGATCAGGCTGATGCCTTGGCTCGGAGGTATCCCTGCCACGCTGCTTATCCTTTTGATCCTTCTTTTTCTTTTGTTTTTTCGACATAGCCGAAACTCGTTTCGTTTCATCCGTTCATATCATTTCGATTGATATGTTCAGAATGATCCCACATGACAGGATATGATGATGCTCATGTGTATCAGCCGGAGACTGTCATGTTCGGTTCATTTGTCAAAAAGTACCAAATATTATCCATCTCTGAAAAAATAATCCGGCATACCGCCCATTAAACATCCAGGGATCGCCCGGGGCAACAGGCGGCAAGACCTGCCGGGGGCAGGCAGCAAACCCGGGAACGCATCCGACCTCTTTTGTGTCTGATTGATCAAAATAACGTACCTTGAAAAGGTGAAACCAAAATGAAATCATGACGCGTACGGCCATTATCGGAGGCGGAATCAGCGGGCTTACCCTGGCCCTCCTGCTCCGCGACAAGGGACATTCGGTCCGGGTATTCGAGGCATCGGACCAACCCGGGGGTGCGATCCGCACGACGCGCAGCCCTGATGGCTGGATGGCCGAATGGGGTCCGAATACCATTATCGAGTCATCCGGACGCATCAAGCGCCTGGTTTCCATGCTTGATCTGGAGGAGCGCCGTCGCTATACCGATCAGGCAGCAAAAAAAAGGTACATTGTCAGGGACGGGAGGATGGTGGCCGTGCCCGGATCGGCAGGCGGACTGCTCAGCACGCCCCTGCTCAGCACCTCCGCGAAGCTGAGCATCCTGCGGGAACCTTTCCGCCGCCGGTCGCGTAACGACCACGACGAAACCCTGGCCGACTTTGTCCGGCGTCGCCTTGGCGACGAATTCCTCAAATGGCCCATCGATGCGCTGGTCGGGGGCATCTATGCCGGTGATCCGGAGCGGCTCTCTGTCCGGCACGCTTTCCCGCGCCTCGCGCTCCTGGAAGAACAGCACGGATCGCTGATACTCGGCCAGATCAAGGGCGGGGTGCGCCGTCCACCCGGATCGGAAGAAATCCCCCGCAACAAGGCGGAAATCTTCTCCTTTGACGAGGGGCTCCAGGTGCTGCCGGATACGATCAGCAGCCGGCTTGGCGATGCGGTCTCATTTCAATCCCCCGTGAAAAAAATAACCACTGTCAACGGAAATACCGCCACCGGGGAAACAGCAGACCGTTCTCAACGCTGGCGGGTGCATGTGAACGACCCGCTGGAACCGCCGCAGGATTTCGACGTGCTTATCTATGCCGGAACATCGTACGGCCTGTCCGGCATCGATTTCCCCGAAACACTGGTACCGCTGCTCACTCCCGTCACGGAAATCCCCCATCCACCCGTCATCTCCTTTACCATGGGATTCCGGCGCAGCGACATCGCCCATCCCCTCGACGGATTCGGCATGCTTATCCCCGGCATTGAGGGCTTCCCCATCCTGGGCACGCTGTTCACATCCACCCTGTTCCCGAACCGCGCGCCGGATGACGGCCACGTGACACTGACCACCTACATGGGCGGATCGCGACAGCCGGAAATCGCCGGCATGCTGGAAGAGGAACAGGCCGCCATGGTGGTATCAAGCCTGCGAAAGCTGCTGGGGCTCAGCGGAGAGCCACGCTTCCGGCACCGGATCCTGTGGTCGCGCGCCATCCCGCAGTACGAGACGGGTTTTATCCGGTACCTGACGGTGATGGACCGGGCCGAGCAGGAGCATCCGGGGTTTTATCTTGCCGGCAACTACCGCACCGGAATCTCGGTCGGTGATACCATCAATGCGGCCTTTGACCTGGCCGAACGCATCCACCAGGAGGAATCATGAATCATGAACCGACAGCGCCTTCACAAGGAGGAATCATGAACTGGCAGCGCATCAGCATCATGGGCTGCGGCTGGCTCGGCTTCCCGCTGGGACTCCGGCTGCTGGAACAGGACCATTTTGTGCGGGGAAGCACAACCACCAAGGATAAAATCCCGCTGCTTGAGCAGTCGGGCATCGAGCCCTATTTCCTGCAGCTCGATCCGCGCATCAACGGCGATGACGTCACCTCCTTTTTCAATGTGGATACGGTGGTGCTCAACATCCCGCCGCCAAGGGTGTCCAACCGCATAACGGTCATGCAGCAGCAGGCCGGCGAGCTGATATCGTACCTCAACGCTTCGCCCGTCCGGCGGCTGGTGATGGTCAGTTCCACCGGCGTTTATGCGTCAACGCGGCAGGACGCCGACGAGGCAGATCCGCATCCACCCGAAACCGATAACGGCAAAGGACTTGCAGCCATGGAGGAGATGCTTTCGGAGGGACTGAAAGCATCGTTCGCCGTGGTGCGTTTGGCCGGACTGTACGGACCGGAACGCCATCCCGGGCGGTTCCTTGCGGGCAGGAAGGCGAGCGGCAACGGCCGGGAACCGGTGAACATGATCCATCTGGTGGATGCGATCGGCGTGATCACGGCGCTCATCGACCAGCCGGAGCTGACCGGGGTGTACAACGCCTGCGCACGTGAACATCCAACCAGAGAGGAGTTCTACCGGAAGGCCTCGGAGCAGACGGGACTGGCGCCTCCGGTCTTTGCGGACAGCGAACCCGGGCCCTGGAAGCGGATCATCAGCGAGAAGATCAGGGCAGCCACGGGGTACGGATTTGTATATGACGATCCGCTGGAGGGCTTGCGGGATCTGTCGTGAATGTCCTGCTGCGCAAACATATCACCTGCGGCGCATCAGTTTCCAGCCGATCCAGATGGTGATTGTGAGCGCCAGCGCGGTGATGTAGAACGGCAGATAGACCATTACGCCGTAGAGAAATCCGCCCCAGGTGGGACCTATGGCCCGGCCCAGACCGGATAGGCCCTGAGCGATCCCCATCATGGAGCCGTAACTTTTGGATCCGGCCTCCTTGGAGATAAGGCTGTTGATGGTCGGCAGGTTGAGGCTGTGTCCGAGCGCCATGATCCCCAGGAATACGGTGAGCATGGAAACCGACTGCGACAGGGCAATGGCGCCAAGACCGAATGTCATCAGGATATTTCCGGTGAAAAACAGGTTGGCTTCCGGGAACCAGCGGCTGAGCGGACGGATGAGGCCGCCCTGAACGATCACCGCGATCAATCCGATGTAAAAGAACTGGATACCGACCTGCTCCGGTGTCATATCGAGCATGGATTCGGCGAAAAGCGGGAAGGCGCTGTAGAGGCTGGCCTGGCCGAACGAGAGGAGGAACAGCGCCCCCAACAGGAGCTTCAGCGATCCGCCGCCGGCTTTCTGCTGAGCGGAGAGGTTTCGCCAGAATGCCGGCATGAAGACACTCGGCCGGGAGGCTGGTGCGGTGGCGCTATCGCCGGCTGCGCGCTTTTCGGTGACACTACTGCCGGCCGCGCGCTCACCGCTTGCACCCTTTCCGGCTGCGCGTTCTTTGGAATCGCTCTCGCGGGCAACCGTTTCCGGCAGGAAGAAGAGCACCATGAGAAAGCTGCAAAGCGACAAAAAGGCGGCGAAAAAGCCGGGTAGGCCGAAACGTCTCACTTCCATCCATTCTGCCAGTCCCGTCAGGCCCATGGCGCCTACCCATTCCTGAAATCCGGGGTGGATAAGGCCGGAGGCGAGCGCCGGACCGAGCACGAAACCGATCCCGAACGCGGCACCGATCAGTCCCATGCCCTTCGCCCGGTCCTCGTCACTGGTGACGTCGGCGATGTACGCCTGTGCCGTGGCGATATTCCCGCCCATCACCCCGGCAACGAGCCGCGACACGAACAAGACGGCCAGCGATCCGGCCAGGCCGAAAATGACGTAGGCAACGACAGCTCCGCCGGTGCTGAGCAGCATGATGGGACGACGGCCGAGACGGTCTGACAGGCTTCCCCAAATCGGGGAAAAAAGGAGCTGAGCCACCGAGTAGATGCTGTAGAGCAGGCCGATCACCACCGGTGTGGCGGCAAACTCCCGTGCATAGAACGGCAGCAGCGGCAACACCAGGCCGAACCCGATCAGATCGATCAGGACGACCAGGAAAACGGTGGCAAGGGACCCTTTTTTCAACGGGCGGACCTGCTTTGTGTCATGTTGGAAAGCACCCGGTCGGCGGCGTCAATGGTTGTCTGGATGATTTTGTCGTCATGGGCATGGGAGACGAACCACGCCTCGTAGGCCGATGGCGGCAGGTAGACGCCCTCATCCAGCATGCCGTGGAAGAAGCGGGAGAAAAACGCCGTATCGGTGCGGCTGACGTCGGCAAAACTGTGGACAGGCTCCTCGCAGAAGAAGAACCCGAGCATGGATCCCACGCGATTTCGGGCCACCGTAATGCCATGCCGGCCAAAAACTTCCGCTAGTCCTGCTTCCAGCGCGGCCGACCGCTTTTCCAGATCGCCGTAAATCTCGGGGTAATCGTCCAGCTCGGTAAGCAGGGCGAGACCGGCCGTCATGGCAACCGGATTACCGGAAAGTGTGCCGGCCTGGTAGACGGGTCCGTCCGGCGCCACTACGCCCATGACGTCGGCTTTGCCGCCGAATGCGCCGACCGGCATTCCGGCCCCGATCACCTTGCCGTACGCCATCAGGTCGGGCTGCACGCCGTACCGCTCCACAGCCCCGCCGCGTGCGATCCGGAATCCGCACATCACTTCGTCAAAAATCAGCAGCGCGCCATGCCGGTCGCACAATTTGCGCAATCCTTCCAGGAAGCCATCCCGCGGAGGGATGCAGCCCATGTTTCCGGCGACCGGCTCCAGGATTACGGCAGCCACTTCGTCCCTGTTCTGGTCCAGCAGCAGGCTGACGCTCTCAAGGTCGTTGAAATCGGCGGTAAGGGTGTCTTTCGCCGTGCCGGCCGTCACGCCCGGACTGCTGGGGTGGCCAAGGGTCAGTGCGCCGCTGCCCGCCTTGATCAGGAACGAGTCACCGTGCCCGTGATAGCATCCTTCAAATTTGATGATCTTGTCGCGGCCGGTGTACCCGCGGGCGACCCGTATCGCACTCATGCATGCCTCGGTGCCGGAGTTGGTCATGCGCACCTTGTCGAGGCCGGGCACCATGCCGCACACCCGTTCGGCCATCTGTACCTCGAGTTCGGTGGGCGTACCGAAAGAGGTTGATGCCGCCACGGCTATCTGGACCGCATCCACCACAGCCGGGTAGGCGTGACCGAGGATCATGGGGCCCCACGACCCGATGTAGTCGATCAGCTGGTTCCCGTCCTCATCGAACAACAAGGCACCCTCGGCACGAACCATGAAGAGCGGTGTGCCTCCAACAGCCTTGAATGCGCGGGCCGGGGAATTGACCCCGCCGGGGATATGTTTTTTTGCGCGATCAAACAGGTTCTGACTTCGGGGATATTTCATAGCATTTGATTTGGCCTTTTAGATTCGACTGCAGGTCCGGATCCGTAACATTCCCTGCTGTAGCAATGTAAATGTGTTCTGGAAACGATAGTATCGTAGCTTGCCGTTCATCCGTTTCGGAATTTGTGCTGTACGCCGGAATTTATATGCCAATACCGTATGTTATATCATTTGTGTCCACTGACGGCCATCTGAAACCGGACCCGCGATTTCGACAGGTTGGATACCGTTTCATCCTGCTGTGACGCGTGTCATCCTCCGGAACCATCGGAACACGTTTCCGTAGTGCTGGTCCGGAACCAACAAGGATACGAAAAATCCTGCACAGATTGGAACCGCAGTGTGCCGCGCCGGCTGGTCCGGAACCCTGCACCATGAACCTGTAACTGCTCTCTGATGACACACAATCGTTTACTCCCGTTGCTGTTCATTGCCTTCCTGCCCTTTTCATTTGCTTCCTGCGGCGAAAAAGAACCGGCCGCCGCCGAGGAAGTCCATGAAGTCAGGGGCCGTTATCTCAGCACCGATATGCGGGGCGAGTCCATTTCCGTTGTGCATGAATCCATTCCGGATGTGATGAATGCGATGAGGATGAGCTTGCGCATCGATGATCCGACGGTTTCCGATGGGCTTCAAACCGGCGATGTCATCCGCTTTGATATGGTACGCACAGAGGCGGGATGGTATGCCCGGAACATGGAAGTGCTGCCGCCGGAAACGGAGCTGGACCTTCCGGAGAACCTGCGGGATGTGGGGCTTCCCCGGTGATCACCGGGCGCAC
>SL_8KL_010_SEDDRAFT_10003747_pt1 | contig 12455 bp, 19 predicted proteins | sample SodLakKL_010_SED_4_FD_11160 | JGI IMG/M metagenome (IMG submission 11160) | reverse complement strand
AATTTAACTTGATTTTTTATTTTAAATAAATTACTATCTTCAGCATTAAAATTCTTATTATGAATTTCTCCCTCTCTATATAAACTACATAATATATTAGGAAATAATGAAAGAGGTATATTTTGAAAAATTTCTCTAACAGATTCTATTTCAGGTTTTATTTTTTCATAAAACACAGAGAACTTTTGAATAGATTTACCTGTAGGATATGTATTACCCCCATTATGGAACTGTGCCACCCAAATTCTATCACACCCCAAACGATCCATTATATTATGTAATTGTGAATCAATTTTTTTATTAAAAATTATATCTCTTTCGATAAGTGATTTTTTATGAGAGAATTCTAGTTTAATTTTAAACCAAGATACTATCATAGGCCCAAATATTGAAGTTATTAATGCTACTAATATAGTTACCAAAATAGTTAATTCCATTTATTTACTTCCTTATTTTTTTTAAAAAGTTTATAGTTTTATGTTTTTCTTCTAATAACTTATTTTTTACATTACCCATCCATTTTTCTTGGTCCCCACTCTCAGTTATATAGGAATTACAAGTTTTTTCCATTTCCTCATCAATCCATAAAGAATAATCTTTAATTAAATTATCTATATCTTCATTAATTATGTTATTTTTATGTTCATCCCATTTACCTTTAACTCTTAATTTAGTTTCAAATAAAATTTGACATTCAAAACAGTGATTATATTGGTTATAAAAAATTTTATCATTAGAATGATTCATTATTTTTTTACATTTAGGACAAAAAAGAGGAATTTTATTATAAACAATATTTTTATTTATATTTTTTTTAATTCCATTTTCTATTACCCATTTTCTACCCCCCTCTTCAAAAACCTCTCCCTCTTCTCTTTCTTCAACATTTTTTTCATAACCCACACCAGTTGAAGATTTTTCATTTGATTCCCCAGAAACAAGATTTCTCAACCTTTTAACATCATTTTGTTTAAAAGGTTTATTCAATATATTGTCCATCATAAATATTTAAAATTTTAAAAATTCAGAAAATTTATTATTAAAAAATATCAATTCTTTATCTGATAATTCAGGATATATTTTATCTCTAAGTAAAGAAGTAGCATTTTTTATACTTCTCTTCACTTTTTTTCTATTAAAAGAATGATTGTTTAAATTTTCTAAATTTACATCTAATTTTGATTTATTTTTTATTAAATAACCCACAGCTTTCATGATTTTTATTTTATAGTATGAGATTTTTTGTTTTTTATCACCCCACTTAATTTATATTTAGTTCCTTGATCTCTTAATTTTTTGGCTACTGAATCCGCTCCTTCTCCCTTAATATCTATTACCAAAGTATTTTCTTTAAAAGGAGATTTAATTATTCTTATATCTACATCAGGGTAATTTGTTTTAAAGTAAACTCCTCCTATATATTTTTTAGTTTCCTCTTTATATCTATTTATGGATTCCCCTGAAATTATTAAACGTCTAAAGGTCATAACTCTAATTTTTTTAATTGTTTTATTGTGTTATTATAATTCCTATGTAATATACCAATTCCTTCACTCTCCTCCCAATCTTCTATATTTCTGTGAAAGTCATCTATTAAAATGGAGTTTGAATTTGCATATTCTTTTTTTAAAGATGCTTGAATTAAAATTAATTTAACTCCTGGTAAATGTTTTTTTACCCATAACCTCTTCCCTATTTCAGAACTTTTATCCCTAGAAGGAGCTGATAATAAAGTAGGATTATATTTTTTTATATATCTCCATAATTTAATTCCATCAGGTAACCACTTTATCCCCACCCAAAATCTCACCCCTATTTCATTAATTAAATCCCAAAATTCATCTAAGCCATACATTGCTTCATAGTTTTTTGGAGAAATTCCTTCACTAAACTCTTCAAATCTATTATTAAAATCAGCTAAAACTCCATCTAAATCACAATATATTTGATATTTCATATTTTATCTATTTCTACTTCTATTATTACTACTTTGTGTGGGGGAAGGTTTTGATCTACTCCCACTAGATTGATTTATATTAGATCTAGATCTATTATTAGACTGATTTATATTAAATCTAGTTCTGCTAGATTGGCTTGATGTACTCCTATTAATGTTAGATTTATTAGGTTGACTAGTATTTAAAGATCTATCTCTTTCTCTACTTGTTGAAATTTGTCTGGTTTGAGGTCTTTCTGTTTCTCTCCTAATATGAAGTCTTTGGTTTACATTATTATTTTGTTCAGAAGAAGTTATATTTCTTGGTCTAGAAAGTCTACCATCAGATCTAGATCTAGGAACAGTTGTTCCTACAGATCTTCTAGGACCAAAATAATAATTAATACTTGCATAGCTATATCTATATGGGTAATAAAACCTATAATACCCACCCCAATATAAAGGAGTATTCCAATAATACCCATATCTAGGAAATCTTAATCTCCAAGGGTAGTAAGGACATATATGATACCAATTAATTCTATAAAAAGAAGGGTATAATAATAAATAATTATATATAAATACTTTTTTTTCAGGTAAAATTACTACTCTAGTAATAGTATCTTCATTTGATGAAGTAGGTGTATAATAAATATCATCATAAACATTTATATTTTTTTGTGTAGAACAAGATATAAATATAAAACTTATGATTAATAATGTTATAATTTTTAATGTTTTCATAATTTAATTTTTTTCTGTAAGTATGTCTGTTATATTTATCATTATCCTTACTGCATTATCAGTTCTTGATTTTCTTATTTTGTAAGGTATTTGATGGTGTTTTAATATATTTAAAGTAGTTTTGTAATTTCGATTATTTTCAATAGTATCAGAAAACATTATAATATCATCCTCAGGGAAATTTTTTAACCTATATTTACTCTTCTCATCAATAAAACCATCTAATACACCCAAAGGAGATTTAATTTCTATATAATCCCCATCCACCTTCACATCAAGTTTATTTTCTATTTCTTCTTTAATGAGTTTTCTTAGTTCTTGTAGTTTCATATTTCTTCATTTTTTATTTACCTATAGAAGATTTAACATAAATATTTTGTTGGGGACCTGATTTAAATATTAGTTTGCTTATTTTATTTGATGGAGTTGGACCTATCCAATTCCCATCTGTTAAATATAATTTTTCGTTTTCATCATATTTTTGTAAATATTTGATTAAATCCCCAACAGTTGGGTGAGAATTTTGTATTTCTTCCCTAATTAATTTTTTTAATTCGCCCTTTTTCATAGTTATTTAGTTTTTATTTGATCCTCCCACATTCTAAATAATAAACCCCCCAACAAATAAGCTTCAGCTTCTAATTGTAATAAATCCCCATCTTCATTTATATTTGTTGTGGTAAGTTCAGGTATTTTACCTTGTTCATCTTGATATAAATGAACAACTTCATGTGCTAAAGATTTTAATATACTTTTATTATCTCTATTTGTTTTATGAATATTTATAGAACTATCATTTGGGTTATAATATGCTGTTGAAGGTAGAGGTAATTTAGAATTATCTTCATCTTCAATAAGGTTTACTTTATAACTTTGTTTTATATTTATCCCCTTTTCTTTAATAAAACTTTTAAAAGACTCTATCATTTCATCAAGAGACATATTTTTTAAATGTTCTTGGTTTTCTTTAAGTATGACTTTTTTATTTATTATTTTTAATATTTCATTTAGAGGAAGTTTTCCTTCTTTAATAATTTGGTAAAAATAATCTAAAGCTTCCAATTTATCTTTTTTACGGAAAGACTCTAAATTTTGAAATTTTTTCTTTAATTCTTTATAAGCTCCTTCTAATCCAACCTCCTTAGATAATTTTTCTAATTCAGAGAGTATATTATAATGTAAACCCCAAAATTTTTGTTCTTTTTCTTTTGGTATTTTAGGTAAATACTTAGACCATTCAAAAATTACTGGTTTTAATTTACCCGGAAATATGATAAGACATATATTATTTAAATGTATTCCATCATATCCTGATTCTTTTAATATGTTAGGTAGTAATCTCCCTTTTTTATTTCTTAAGACATCATTTATACAATTTTCTATTATTATTCTAGTTTTATTTTCAGAAAGGTTAAAATAATTTGAAACTAATTTAATAGTTTCTTCAATATTTTCTTTGATTTTAGGGTCTTTTAATTCTTCTTTAGAAGATAATTTATTAAATTCAGATATAACATTCTTAATCCCTTCATAAAATTCCTCCACATCTTTTGGGTTATATAAATTATAATTATCTAAATGACTTTTTTTTACCCCCCCATACCCCTCTACTTCTAATTCCTTAATAACTACTTTATTTAATAAAACATTTAATACTTTTTCTTTATCTTCTTCGGATAAATCTATTGGAATTTGTTTTATTATCCCATATTTATCTTTTTGTTGAATAGCTTTTCTTAAATTACTTGCTCTAAATTTAGAATCTCCTTTAATATTTAATTGTTTAAAATTTTTATATTTTCCTTCCAAACTTTTAAATCTATCTAAATCTTTAAGGTCAGATTCATCTCTATATCCAACAACCAAAATATATAAATTTTGTGGGTTAGAACCTACTATATCTATAGTATCTTTTATGGGGGAAGCTTCAGAAGTTTCTATTGTTATATTGGTGGGTAAATATTTTTTGTATATATCCCATATTTGTAAACTATCTTCTTGGGTAATTCCATTTCTTTCTTTAGGGCCAACTAAAATTATAATTTCTTCTACATTAGGATGTTTAGAAATTTCTTGAATTGCATAAAAGTGTCCTGCATGAGGGGGCTTGAATGAACCTGGTATTAATGCTATATTTTTAGACTCCCCTAAAATTGATTCTAATATTATATGATTAAAAGATTTATTTTTCATTTCTTTTTAAATCTAGAATGTCTTAATCTATTTGCCTGTTTTATAGGCAGTTGGTCTATTATTTTTTCCAATTCACTAATATCCATATCTTCCCACTTAAATTTTCTTAAAAAATTTACTTTTATATCTTTATATTGTTCATTAAAATCTTCTTGAGTGATAAGTTGGGCATTAACATGTTTATCTTTTCTTAAATGTTTTGGTAAATGGCGTATATGTTTATATCTAAACAAAGTACCATCTCTATTCCAAATATTACCATTTTCATCCTGAAGTCTATCATTTGAAACTATTTTATCTATTTTAATAGATTCTTTATATCTAGTTCCTTCAACCCCAACCTTAATATAATCATCAGGTTTAGCTTGATACAAACCTTTTTTATATCTTTCTAAAGTTTCTCTTATTAAACTTTTCAAATTATTTTTCTTCATCTTGTTTTGTTTCTTGTTCTTTAGATTGTTTCCCTAATTTGTAAGCTGCTTTTAATGCTGATTCAATTTTCCAAACAGCTAAATCATGAAAGTCTTGAGAATCTCTATTTTGGGTTTTTAAAGTTTTAATACCCAAATTTTTCTTAGCTATATCCTCAAGTTTACTTCTTAAACCTCTTTCTTCTTTAAGTGTTTGTTTTTGGTATAAGTCTGAAATTTTAATTTTTGACATAGTTTTTTATATTTTTATTTATTGTAATCTTCCAAATTAAGTAAAATATCTTCAGCTTCTCCTTCTTCAAGTTTTATTCCTAATCTACTGGCAGCTGAATATATTTCATCTTCATCTATATCAAATTTTTGAAGGTTTCCTAGTTCTAATTCTTTTTCTAAATATAGAGTTACTTTTTCAACATTATCAAAAGTTTCTATTTCTTCTCTAATCAATTGTCTTAATTCTTGTTTTTTCATAATAATTTATTTATTTTTAATTTAACGTCTTCTATATTATCAAAATCTCTTGATATTTTAATTAATTCTTTTATATCTTGATTTATTTTTTCTTTTTCTTTTTTTCTTTTTTCTTCCTTTTCAGGAGTTTTTGGTTTTCCCTTAACTTTATATTTATCAAGAAAATGTTTTTTAATATAATCTAAATTATATTCAACAGGAACATCTTTATCATCAGTATTTATTAATGAGAAGTTATTACCAAATTCTTCCCTATATAAATCTAAATTTTTATTATAATCTCTCCATGTTCTAAGAACTATAGAAGGCATTAATTTTCTTTTTCTTTGTAAATTTCTTTTTAATGCTGTTATCGGTGATACATATAATGCAATCATAAAGGTATCATATCCTAAATCTTCTAGTTCTTGTTTTTTCTTTAAAAGTGGATTTGATGCTGCCCCTGTTCCATCAATTATTATATTTTGTAAATTTTCTTTGGATTTTTCATATTTGTCTTTTGTAACTTTTTGAGCTTTACCCATCATTTTTGCTGCTTGGGATAATTCTTCAGGTCCAAATTTAGTTTGATCCGTTCCTATATCTAAATCTTTCAATAATTCTTCATACACATCATCTATATTTAGAATGTTAAATTTAGAAATATCAACTAATTTATTTATGATAGTAGATTTACCACTTCCTGCAGGACCTGATAAAAATATAGCCTTAGGAAAGTTATCATTTTGAATTTCTTTTAGTAAAGTTATTAATTTAACCATATTTAATGTTTTAATACTTCATATTCAGTATGTTTAAGGGCCAATTTATTATAAATATACGAAAAATTTAGAAAAAAACCAAATTTTCACGGCCTTATTTTTTAGATATATTAAAGACTTACTTCAGTGGGATATGAATTAAATATAGGAGCTGCATTTGGGTTTTCTAATTTAAATAACTCATATACTTTTTTAAAATATGAAAAGTTTTCTTCTATTGATCTATTAGATTTGTATAACTCCCACCCTTTACCCCAAATTTTTTCTTTATTTAATTTTCTTTTGGAAGATTTTAACCATAAAATTCCTGCTTGATCAATTTTTTTATCAAACATTCTTTCATAACATTTTACATAAGCCGAAATTTGTAAATCATAAGATTTATGAAGATAATTAGAAGTTTTTAAATCAATAAGCCATAACTCATTATTTAATTCTATAATTAAATCACAAGTACCTCCTATTTTATATTTATCATTGTATAATAAAATTTCAGAATTTATTAATTTAGGTTTGAATGTTTCCCAAAATTCTTTAAATTTAAGCAACATTTCCCAAACTTCTATAGAATATTTAGGATTACCTCTAGAATTTAACCATTTTATTTTTTTCCCTAATAAATAATCTTCTATAAGTTTATGAGTTTGGGTACCTTCTTTAGATGCTTTTTTTACAATATAGTCTGAATTCAAACCCTGTGTTTTTAACCAGTTTATAAAATTAGAATCTTTTGGGTAATATTGAAGTATGTAAGTTATTGAAGGATAGTATTCATTTTTCCTTTTATAAAATCTTTGGTCCAAAAAATTTATTTGTTCAGTTTCTTCATCTAAATTATAATCCCTATTTTGGAAACTTATTATATTTTCATTCATAGTTTAAATTTTAATTTCATTAAATCTTTTAAATTTAAAGGCTTAGATTTATATAATATATCTAACATGTTAACAAAACCTATTTTTGAAGGATCTTCATCATTAGATAAATTTATAAAATATATTTTTTTTCCTTCTTTAATTAAATATTCACTATATTTTAATGACTTTTTAAAAGCATCATTATCTAATATAAAATATATATTAGTAACTTTATTTGAAACAAGTTTTTCCATTAATTTTCTTGTAATAATAGTTCCAAATAAAGGAATTGTATTTCTTTTTAAAGCAATTGCATCAAAAACCCCCTCACATATAATTAAAGGTAAATCCCAATTTATATATAATTCAAAAGGTATTATATCCCTGCTGAATGGCGGATTATTATATTTTTTGGGTTCATCTGGTATAAATGTTCTTGAGGAAAAATAATTTATATTTCCTTTATAATCATAAGAAGGTATAATAATTCGATTTGAATACATACCTTCTTCACAATATCCTATATTATATTTTTGGATATCTAATAAAGTTAAATTTCTTTTCTTTAATAGATAATTTAAAGCATGCTTACCATTTAAACTTAAGTTTTTATTATTTAAAGATATAAATTCATCAGGTAATTTTATTTGTTTAGAGGCTTCATAATTATAGTTGGGGTTTACTTTAGTAGATTTATATATAAAAGATAATTCTTCAAATTTGGATTTGGGTATATTAAGTTTCTTAAAAAGAGTATAAATATTTTCCCCCTTCATTTCATCGTCTGTTGATGAACATCTCCAACAAGCATAATTACCATAAGCAGATTTACCTTTTTTATTTATTGATTCAGTATCAACACAAATTTCTAACTTGTATTTATCATCTTGCTTAATACATTTGGGACATTTAAATGAGTAATTACCCTTTGAAGTAGGTTTAGATTTTCCTAAAACAGATTCAAGGAGATTTAATAAAACTAGATCTTTCATATATTAAAAATATACAAAAAAAAATTATATATACCAAATTAATTTTCAAAATCCTTTTTATAAAAAGAACCTAAAATATTTGTATTATATGATAATGGATCTTCTAAAACTTTATATAAAAATTGATAATATACTTCATAATATGTAGCTTCTTTTTTAGAAAAACAAATTTTTATTATTTCCCTATCAAAATTTTCAAAACCTAATTTTTTAACATCTTCTACTAATTGGGAATTTGAGCCATAATAAGTTTTCCAATTACTTTCTCTTATTACTTTCTTTTTTGTAGGAGGTCTACCTTTTAACCCTTTGGTTTTATATTCCGCTATTTCTTTTTTTCCTAATTTTTTATTTATAACATTTCTTAATATTTTTTTACCCACATAATATTTTCCACTATTTTTATGTGTTACTTTATATACAAATGAAACTGTTCCTTTAGGAAATTGAGTAATATCTGTTATTTCATTACCTTTATAAAACCAATTATTCATCAAATTTAATTATTAAATTAGTTTCCATAAATTTAGAAGAAGGAATTGGGTTGGCCAACTTAGCTACAGCTAATAATTCTTTATTATCATTATATAACCCTACAGTAGTAATATATGGGGAAAAATATGGTTTATTTATAAAATCAACATATTCATCTGAATTAGATTTAACTAAAGTAGGGTTTAAAGAATATTTAAATTCAGAAGGATTTATTTTACAAATATAATTATGTTCCCTAATAATGATAGTTGAGGAAAATTCCAATTCTACTTTAGAATATTCACTATCTGGGTTTAAAAATAAATTCTTATAATTATCTTTTTCTTTATATAAAACAATTATCCCCTTTTTATAAAATATATTACCTATAAAATCATCATTTAAATAAATATTTCCAAATCCATCATCTAAATATATATTCCCCTCATATATTAATTTAAAAGATTTTTGAAAAATTTTCTCACCATAAGTTTCAGGGGATATTGAAATTATAAATATTTCTTCAGGAATTTCTTTAAAATCCAAATTTAAAAACCTATCCTCTAAATAAAAAGTTTTATATAACTTATATAATTGAATTATACTTTTATATATTTGACCTTTATTATATCTTGTGTATTCTTCAGAAGTTTCAGTATCAAAACCAGTTAAAGGGTTTTTAGATTCATCCCAAAAATTAATTTCATTTGGATTTAAATTTATACCGTGTAAAAAATCAACATTAGGAATAATTACCCCTCCCCCTATGTTATTTAAAATATTATTATTATCAAATTTAAAATTTTTATTTAAAACTATAGGAGCAATGTTTACTTCTCTTGATAAAAATTGTTTATAAGTATACATTAATAATTTAATTTGGCCCTAATTAAAACTTCTTTTGTAAAGTTTTTAGGTAAAGGTCTTGAAAGTTTAGCTACTGCTAATAAATCATTATTATCATTATAAAACCCTACTGTAGTTATATAAGTAACAGGGTTTTGAATAAAATCATCATATATTATATTACCTTCTTCATCTACAAAACTTGGATTATTACTAATATTAAATTCAGAATTATTAACTCTCACAAAAACAAATGTAGAAGGTAAAGTTTCTTCACTATTTAAAATAAAACTATTTCCTTCATCTATTGCATCAAACATTTTTGAAGAATTTGAATTATTAGGATCAAAAGAATCCCAATCAGACTCTGAATTTGTAGTATCAGTACCTAAACTAATACCTCCATTTACTGAAGATTCGTCTAAAGCTTCTGCATTTAGTAATATTAGGCCAGCATCTGGTAAAAACCACCCATAAGAACCTGAATCCTTAGAATATCCCTTGGCATTTTCTCCAGTATGAACTGTTCCCAAAGAACCTGAAACCATTTGAAATAACCTTCCCACATTTGAATGTTGGGGTTGGGAAATTTTTTTACTATTATCAGTTAAATATAAATCATCTCCTGAATTGGTCAATTTTAAACTTAAAGAACCTGGAAGAAGATGTTCTTTATAATTGGATCTTTCAATATTTAATATATAAAAATGTTCTGAAGTATGATCTTCTCCAAAATAAAAATCTTCTATGGTGCTTCCTCTAACTATAAGATTTTTATATTTACTATATAAAGATTTTGAGGGGGTTTGGTTATCTACTAAATCATTAAATTGAGCACTACCACTACCATATTTATGGGCATAAGATATAGAAAATTCTACAGGGTTATCAGTTGTTTCTTTATGTATATTTATATAAAAATACCCCTGATCACTTTCTACTTGTGAACTTCCAGTAACTATGTCAGTTAATATAGGGTTATTATTACTCCATAAAGGAACTGAAGAAGGTTCTATACATATTACTATATCTTTTTGTTCATCTAATTGTTTAAAAGTTCCCATTATTATTTATTATATTTTTTTATTGTTATTGGAATTGATTTTGATGCTCCACTATTTCCCCCTTCAACTGTAATAGTACCAGTCACTGAATTTTCTCCTTCTTTAAATATATTACGTCTTGAGGCAACCATTGAAAAGCTTAAACCTTTAATAGATTTAGATACCTCAGTTGTTATAACTTTGGTTCTTCCTGAGATTAATCGTGTTGAAGGAGCTTTTAGTTCCATACCTGTTCCTTTAAAAACTTCTAATAATCTTCCATCCGAAATAGAAACTATATAATAAGATTCTCCTTGTGGATAATTTAAAGTATCAGGAGTTAACTTATATTCAGCTCCCTGTTCTAAAATTATTTCTTCTATTCCTAAACTTATTTTAATAATTTTTTCTGTTCCTAGTGGTAGAGAAACAAGTTTATACTTCATTATATATCTTTCATCAGGGAATGCTTCTATAATAGGCATTCTTTCTATTGCTTCTCCATAATATGCAGATCCTGAAGGGTGGTTAGGGTTGTAAAGAGTATAATCTATTTCATCATCTGAAAGTGCGAATTGAGTGATTCTAAAAGAACCATCTTCGTCAGAAATTAATTCTCTACCTTTTTTAGTAAGGATTGCATCTACTGTTATAATTTGATTATTTAAATAGCCCATTTTTATTATATTTTATTTTCTTATACATATATTGAATTCAAGTTTTAATTAAAGATATACCGAACCCACACCTCCTTCTTTTTGATTAGATTTTAAAACTGATTTATCTCTTAATATATTTAAAATTATTGAAAGATTCTCCTTTTGGACTGGAGATAAATCATCAGGAATTAAATATCCAAATTTTTCAGGAGAAGTTTCTATTCCTTCTATTTTATCATATACTGCTGTAGGTTGATTTAATATAACCTTATTATCAACAAAATTTGTTCTCCTATGTAAAAATTTATAATGAGGTATGTTATCAAAATAATCTTCTGTAATGATTTCTTCATCAAAAATTTTATGTTTTACAGGATTTATTTCTATATCTAATATAAATTTATTTTCTTCTTCAGGTATTAAAATATTTATTATCTTACTATAAATAATTTCTCTATTATTGGGAGAAGAAATTATAATATCTCCCTTTTTAGGTATTATGGGAAATTTTGGTTTTTTATATAAATTTAAATTAATTTCACCTTGGGATGAAATCGGGGCCCCATCTAAAATGAATTCACTTGGGTTAAATTTTTTAGGATTAAAATATATGTATAAATCAGAATCTTCAGGGGGTTCATAACTTTGTTCAATCCAATAGTTATAAGTCCATATTTCTCCTAAAGTTTTTACTTCTATATCTTCATCATATGTAGGAATACTTCCTGTATCTGGAATAAAATCGAAAGGGTTTGGTTCCCAAACATTATAATATTCATCTTTAAAAACTATTCTTCCTGATCCTGTTGCTATTGTTTTACTCATAATTATTATCTTATATTAAATTATAATTAGCTGTTAAATTTAAATCTCTATTAGGCATTTTTATAGTAATAGTTCTATCTACAGTAGAAGAATTCCCAACTATTTCAGGGAAATCTCCTGTGGTTTCTGACCAATGAGAAAAATTGCCTCTAATTGATTCCAGCATTCCTCCAGATTCTTCCCAAATATCAGATCTAGCTCTTATAGTTACATCGGTTTC
>SL_8KL_010_SEDDRAFT_10003745_pt1 | contig 12457 bp, 12 predicted proteins | sample SodLakKL_010_SED_4_FD_11160 | JGI IMG/M metagenome (IMG submission 11160) | reverse complement strand
AAATGACCTAAGAGAATTCCAAGGAGAAATGCTCTGCAGAGACTGCAGAGAAGAAAGAGTATAAACAAAACCGTGAAGCAAGAAGAGGGATGAAATGACAAAAGTAAAGGACTACATGACCAAAAAGGTCCAAGCAGTGTCCCAAGAAGACCCTATAGCCAGAGTTAGGAACATATTTCTAAGCAAAGGAGTTTCAAGAGCACTAGTGTACAACGGAGAACTGATAGGTATGATAACCGACGGGGACATAGCAAGAGCCTTCACTGAAGAAAGAAGAGAAATAAACAAAGTAAGAGTGAGAGAAGTGATGACAAGAGGACTGATAACCACGGAACCAGGACATACGCCTGAAGAAGCCGCGGAAAAAATGATCGAGGAAGAAATATCGGGCCTCCCAGTTGTAAAAAACTCCGAAGTAAGAGGAATCATAACAAACACCGACCTAGCAAACTACTTCTCAAAAAGGTGCAGAGGAGAAGTAAAAATAGAAGATCTGATGAGCAGTCCGGTGCACACCATGAAAGAAGGACAATCCGCGTTCCACGCAGGACGGGTGATGGAGGAAAAAGAGATATCAAAAATAGTGGTGGAAAGAGACGAAGAAGCAGTGGGAATAGTCACGGAAAAAGACCTGTCATTCGCATCACCGGGCAAAAAACCAAGAAAAGTCAAATACCCAAGACCGGAAGAGCAACACGAACGTGTGAAGATATATCCAATGATAATAGGAGATGTAATGCAAGAAAACCTAGTGACAACACACCCAGAAAAGGACGCGGCAAAAGAAACCGAAAAAATGATTGAAAAAAACATAGGTAGCCTAGTAGCAACCAAAAACAATAAACCGGTTGGAATAGTGACAAAAACAGACGTATCGAATTACCTAGGACAGAAAACAAATAATGAAAAATAAACCAAGAAAGAAACATCGGACAAAACAAATAAATACACTGAGTGAAAAAAACATACATAGAGATCAAAAAGACTCACTGGTCAACTCAATCAAAAATTCACACATCACCCAACACACTAATCCACATCCTCAACAGAGGAAAAAAACAATAAAAGCACCAAACCAAAGAAGAAACTAATCCAAAATAGGACCACCAGTAAAAGCCCAAGAAGACACGAAGAAGCGTGAAAGCTATTTTTGATTGAGCCAGTGAGGACTAGAGCAAAGTATATTCAAAAAAATGAGTGAAACAGTGGAATATCAAGAACTCAAAGAGATCATAGAAAACCTGAAGAAAGACAAAAGAAAGAAACTAGTGGAAGGTAAAAAGGACAAAGAAGCACTCAATGAACTAGGGATAAAACAAGTGAAAACAATAAACACCAAGCCACTAAGAGAGATAACGAGAAAAGAAAACGAAGAAGAAGTAATACTGCTCACTGACTTTGACAGAGAAGGAAAATCAAAATCAAGTCAACTGATCGGACTATACAGAGCAGAAGGCATCAAAACGGACCTAAACTACAAAAAACAACTCGGAAAACTACACGGGATATCCGAAATAGAAGAAATCCCGTCAAAATACGAAGAACTGAAAAATAAAAAATAAACACAGAGGTGCAAAAAATGGCTAAAACATATATAGACACAGTCAAATACCTAATACTCGCAGACATGGAGATAGACGGAATCGTAGAAAGACCCGACGTAGTAGGAGCAATATTCGGACAAACAGAAGGGCTGCTAGGAGATGAACTAGATTTAAGAGAACTTCAAAAAAGTGGGAGGATAGGAAGGATAGAAGTACAAATAGAGAACAAGCTAGGAAAGTCAGTAGGAACTATAAAGATACCATCAAGCCTTGACGCAGACAAAACATCAGCAATAGCAGCAGCTTTAGAACAGATAGAACGAGTAGGACCATCAGAATCAGACATAACGATAAGGAAAATCGAAGACACTAGAGAGAATAAAAGAGAAAAAGTACTGGAGAGAGCACAAGAACTGAGAAGCAAAATGATGGGTAAAAGCCGACCAGAATCAAAAGAAATAAGCAAAAAAATAAGAGAAGGAGTGAGAAGCGATGAAATGCAGAAATACGGAGAAGAAAACCTAGCAGCAGGACCAAAAATAGACGAAGCAAAAGAAATAATAGTAGTAGAAGGAAGAGCGGACGTGGCAAACCTGCTAAGAGCAAACATAAAAAACGCGATAGGACTACACGGAAAAAACATACCTAAAACAGTTAAAGAACTCTCAAAAGAAAAGAAAACAACACTATTCATAGACGGAGACAGAGGAGGAGAATTAGTTGCAAAGCAATTCAACGAAGAAGGAGAACCAGACTACATAGCAAAAGCACCAGAAGGGAAAGAAGTGGAAGAACTAACGCAAAAAGAAATACTGCAAAAACTCAGAAAAAAGAAACCAGTGGACCAATGGCTAAAGGAAATAAAAAACAAGGGAAAATCCAGAAACAGAAATAACAGGAGCAGGAAAGGCAAGTCATTCGGAGAAGTAATGAACAACCTAAAAGGAACAATGAAAGGGGCACTACTCGATTACAAAGACCAAATAATGGCAAAGGTAGATGTAAAAGACCTAAAAGACGAAATAGAAAAACACGAAGACATAAAAGCAGCAGTATTCGATGGAATAATAACACAGCAACTCATAAACACAGCTAAAAAGAACAAAATAGAGTACCTAGCAGGAAGGAAAAAAGGCGAAGTGAAAAATGAAAAAGGAATCAAGATCCTAACCTACCCTGACTAAAAAGTAACACAGCATCAATGGCTCTTCGACTGATGGATATGAAGAGCTCTCTCCGAACCAAATGACCTACCACACTCAGAACAAACAAAGCCCCTAGCACTCTCATAACGAGCTCTTCCCCTCTCCTTTCCAGGTTCTTCGCTTCCTTCTCCCTCTTCATCTCCCTCTTCTTCAATTTCTCCACCCTCTGATTTTTTTATCCTACCAGTTACAGGGATAGTTATCCCACCGGTACTGTAAATAACGGTTCCTAACACGAAAAGAACGGACCAGAACATGATACCGGCCAAAGGAGTTAAAATCAATCCGGCCCTTAAACTAGTGTCAAGACCGCCAACCTCGCTCTCCATGGACAAGCCACCGAACTCGAGCACAACAGATTCACCTGCAGGCCCCAACATAACGGAAACAACTGAAACAAGGTTATAAACACTGTTCAAAAGCATCAGGCCAGAACCAACTAAAATAAGCGCTCCTATCAACTTAACCAGATGAAGCTCCCTCGAACCAATACGAATCAAAATCTTTTCCTTCATGAACAACACCATTAATCAACCATCTTTAGTGTCCGATTACCAATAAAGTTAAAAACATTTCCTATATAAAAACCCCATAGAACAGAATAATACAAAAAGAACAATACACTAATAAACACACAGATAAAACACACAGAAAAAAAGGGTCCGTAGTCTAGTGGCTATGACGATACCCTTACAAGGTATAGATCGGTGGTTCAAATCCGCCCGGACCCATCCCCCGATCCACTGAAAAATCTAGATGAATCACGCTACTAACTATCAGAGAAGCAACAACGAATCGATCAAAAGAGGTTCAAAAGCGCCGATGGTCCAGTGGTAAGACACGAGATTGCCATTCTCGCAACCCGGGTTCAAATCCCGGTCGGCGCATGGAGAAAGAAAAAAGGAGAATCAAAAAATGATACCAATCAACACGATCAGGAACAACCCTGAAGAGATAAAGAAAACCCTTAAAAAAAGAAATGAAGAATTTCCTCTAAAAAAACTAAGAGAACTGGATAAAGAATGGAGAAAATTGAAAAAAGAAGTGGATAATCTAAGACACAAGAAAAATAAGATTAACAAGAAAATAGCAAAGAAAAAGAAAAAAGAAAAAGAAACAGATAAAGAGATACAGCAAATGAAAGAAATGAAAGACCAGTTGGAAGAAAAAGAAGAAGAAATCAAGGAAACAGAGAAAAAAAGAAAAGACCTGTGGATGAAACTACCGAACCTCCTGGACCCAGAAGTACCCGAAGGAGAAACAGAACAGGACAACGAAGAGATAAAAAAATGGGGAGAACCAAAAAAATTCAACTTCGAAGCAGCGACACACCTAGAACTAGCTAAAGAGCTAGATATAATCGATGAAAAAGCCAGTGAAGTAACAGGAGAAGGATTTTATTACTTGAAAAAAGACTTGGCAATGCTGGACATAGCATTACAAAAATACGCAGTCGACAAACTAACTGAAAGAGAATACAAACTTATAGAACCACCGTACATGCTGAGAGAAGAAACCTACAAAGAAGCGACCAATGTGGACAAATTCAAAGAAGACATGTACGGAGTAAAAGACACGGACAAATACCTTATAGGAACTTCAGAGCACCCAATAGTAGCGATGCACAAAGATGATGTTTTCCAGAAAGAGGAACTACCGAAAAAATACGTAGGGATAAGCCCGTGCTTCAGAAAAGAAGCAGGAACACACGGAAAATACAGAAAAGGACTCTACAGAATGCATCAATTCAACAAAGTCGAGCAACTCATAATATGTAAACCAGAAAACGAAGAAAAATACTTCAAAGAGCTACAGGAAAACGCCGAAGAATTACACCAAGAACTAGATATACCCTACAAAGTAGTGATAAACTGCAGCGGAGACACTCCAAAAACTCAAGCAAAGACCTACGACACCGAACTACTAATGGTGGACGGAGAATACAGAGAAGCAATAAGCAACAGCACAAGCAAGGACTACCAAGCAAGAAGACTCAACATAAAATACGAAAAACAAAAATACGGTGAAAGAGAATACGTATACACACTCAATAGCACAGCAATAGCAACCAGCAGGACAATGCTGGCCCTAATGGAAAACCACCAAACCAAAGAAGGAGAAATAAAAATACCAAAACCTCTACAAAAACACATGAACGGAAAAAAGAAAATCAAGAAGTAAACAACGGGCCGGTAGCTCAGTCTGGCAGAGCACCAGGCTCTTAAGAACCTTTTAAGCTAACGCGCAAAACGTTCGCGAAAAGAAACTTTAGAAAAAACGGAGTAAAGAACTTCAAGAAGGTTCAGGGACACCTGGTAGCCGCGGGTTCAAATCCCGTCCGGCCCATCCAAGTAAAAAACCACAGTCCTGCGAAAAGAAAGAAATAAAAACACCCTCTCAATAAATAAAGTGAGAAAAAATGGAAAAAATTGGAGAAATAACGGAAGAGGACCTGGAAAGAGTGAGAAAGGACCTAGGACCAGGAGAAGAGATAGAGCTAATCACATGCATGAAACCCAGAAAACCAAAAGGAAGACACCACCTAGTTCTAACCGACAGGAGAGCCATCTTCTGGAAAAAAGGAAGGGAAAAAATAGTTAAAGAGACTGAATCCTACCAGGACTTCCTCTACCCCTCTATCTCAAGAGTCCGAGTAGAACCAAAGAAAAAATTCGACCTATTCAAGATAGAGACTGAGACAGGGACAGAAGAAGAAATAATGCTTCCGAAGAGCAATGGTAAAAGGATAGCGGGACGGCTAAGAGAACGACAGTCAGAGTGAAGAAAACTCAGATAGAGAAAATTGCTCCGAGAACCACTAGAGAAAGAGGGAAGACTATAAGGAATAATGTGAAAGCAATTAGTATCTTGGGTCTCAGTAAAATGAAGTTTATTGAATCCTTGATAATCTTGGAATAATAATCATAGTAATAAAGATATACTAGAGTAATCAGTATACTGGCTATAGCCGCAGCCAGGACCACGTTGAAGGCAACCGGGCTCTCCAAAAGCATGGAAGCAACGAAGTGGCTTATGAAAGTAGCTACATTAGCCCCCATTATATACGGGATTAGATTTCTCCTCTCCAAGTAACCAAGATTATACAGAGGGACCAATATACCTAGTGAAATGGATACAGAGGCAGATATAAGAGTTATAGCCACCCCTAAGAAGAAAGAATACCATTTCCGCCTCATGGCAAAAGCAATGATACTGGACTTGAACCTATAGGGTTCGATATCTTTGAAGGCTCTGTTAAATATACTGAGACCTATTACCATCAGGAAAAGAGAGACTAAAAAGCTCGGGAGAGCACCTACCAAGCTCAAAATCCGTTCGCTGAATATTCCGAAGAAATTATCTATTCCAAAGACAACTGCACCAGGAGAGTAGAGAGAGATATCTCCTAAAAACCCCAAGAAGAACCTTCCGAGGAACAGAGCCGGGATGAAAACAGTATAAGTTATTATAAAGCTCAAGAAAGCAAGAGAAGTGGAATCAGCCAGACTATCACTCTTCCCTCTCAGGTACTCCACTAAACCAATTATGATAAGGATAAAAGCAGCACCGAGGCGGGTGCCCATCACCATCATGTAAGAAGCAATTCTACTTAAAACACCAGCATGAAGAAGATTAAGCGATAATATAGCTGGAGGAGCCCCGGAGAGCATCACGTAAGAGAGGACCCATCCAAAACCCAAAGAAGCCATAGGAGAATCAACATGAGGAACATAAGTTTCAAATATAGGTAGAAGAAACTCCGTGCTATCCTTAAGAAGAACTATGGCTAGGATGAAAAGAAATAACCCTATAAAAGCATATAAAATCCTCCTGAACTCCATTGAATAAATTCACCTCTAATGACCTGTGGTAAATAAAGAAGTCTTCATTTAAATTATTCAGAGTTGACTCAACCCTTAGAACACTACACTTTTAATTAGGAAATACTTAATACATGAAACAGGACAAATCTAATATTAGAGATTTAAATTTACTAACAGCCCCTGAGAAAAAAGTAAAAGAAACAAAATGGGAAATAAGATGGTTGAAACAAAGCACTGGGCGGATAAATACGCTGAAAAAATAGTTGAAAAGAAACCAGATAAAGAAGAATACATTGTAGAAACAGGAATCACGCCTTCAGGAGTAGTACACGCAGGAAACTTCAGAGAAATAATCACACAGCACTTTGTATTCAAAGCTCTCAAAAAAAGAGGAGAAAAAACCACATACTTATACTTCTGGGACGACTACGATAGATTCAGGAAAGTTCCAGAAGGCGTAGACCAATCATGGAAAAAATACATAGGACTACCTGTCACGGAAACTCCTGACCCTTATAAATGCCATGATTCTTACGCAGAACACTTCAAAGAAGAAGTGAACGAAGAACTAAAACAATTGAATATAAGAGACCTAACCTTCAAATCAGCCTCAGAAGAATATAAAAAAGGCACATTCACAGAATTAATCAAAAAAGCTCTAGAAAACCAAGAAAAAATACGAAAGATACTCAACAAATACAGAAAAAAACCGTACGGAGAGAAATGGATTCCTATAAGAGTATACTGCGAAGAGTGTGGCAAAGACACAACCACAGCCGAATATGTAGGAGGATACAAACTTAAATACGAATGCGAATGCGGTGAAGAATCAATACTGAACTTCAAAGAAACCCCAGGCAATGCAAAACTACCCTGGAGAGTGGACTGGCCGATGAGATGGACTTACTACGATGTGGACTTTGAGTCATCTGGAAAAGAACATCAAGCCTCAGGAGGAAGCGTTGACACAGCAGTACCAATATGTAAAGAAATATTCAAGCACAAGCCACCAATACAGCCAATGTACGAATTTGTCAATATAAAAGGACAAAAAGAGAAGATGAGCTCCTCAAAAGGCAATGTGGTAAAAATAAACGACCTATTAGAAATATACGAACCTCCAGTAATCCAATTCATGTACACCGGAAAAATAAACAAAGCATTCCACATCCCCTTTGACGAAGAAGTAATAAATATATACAAAAGATTTGACAGAGCAGAAAAAACTTATTTTGAAGGAGAAGATGAAAACAAAGCAAGAAGATACGAATTATCAATGCAAGATATACCGGGAGAAAAGCCGCAGAGAGTTCCCTATAGCCTCTGCTCAACCATAGCACAGGTAGCGGAGAGCAAGGAAAGGAGAAAAGAAATCCTGGAGAGAACAGGACACCTGGAAAAGCCAAGTGAAAAAGAAGTAGAGATGGCTCTGGACCGAATAGAAAGAGCTGGAAACTGGATAGAAGAGCACGCTCCGGATAAATACATATATGAAGTGAAAAAAGAACTGCCAGAAATAGATATAGATGAAGAAATAGCTGATCTATACGAAGAAGTATCTGAAAAGATAAAACAAGGAATGAAAGGGAAAGAACTACAGCAATTCATATACGAAACAGCAAAAGAAAGAAACTTGGATCTAGGCGAAGTATTCAAAACAGGGTACAAACTAATACTAGGACAGGAACAAGGACCGAGACTGGGACCATACCTAACAACCTTTGACCAAGACTTCATAGTGAAAAGACTGAAAAGAGAAAACTAGGACTTTATTCGACAATCAACATGCATAAGAAATATAAAAGATTAATGCAATAATTTCTAACACAAAAGAGGTGTAAAACATGGGGAAAAAACCAAAAGGTAAAAAAAGAAGCCTTGGCGGAAAAAAGAAAGATTGCGACGATGAAAAGGACTGTAAGTAAGAAATGTAAGAACGCACTTTGTTAAGAAAACTCCAAGGGCTCACCCTCTTCCCAAAGATCTTCAAAATACCTATAGAGAGTATTAGCTATAGATTCATTATTAATACGAAGACCTTTCTCAGATTTAGTTGAAGAAGCTCTCTTAATAGTTAAACCACACCTATGCCCATCAGCTATAACCAAGCTATAAGAAATATCTTCAGGATCTGTTTTTCTGAGTAAAAATCCTCTAGAAGCAAGATTATTCAACTCAGGAGCATTATCATCCACAGAAGAAGGAATAACCATCCTCATATCAACATTTTTTTTCATTCATCTTTTCAATTGCGTTTAGAACTCTTTCAGAAGACCCAAGTCTCTTCCAAACCGTCATGACCACGTAAATAACCTCTTCTTCAACCTCCTGACATATCGAAATAACTTCAGAAACAAGTGACTCTCTAGAAGGTAAAAACCAAACAGGAATCTCTTTCAAATGATCTCCAGAATAAGTGGTATTAAGATTATCAATATGAAATTCCAGCTCTTGTTTCAAGGATTGAAGTTCTCTTTCTTTCCTTTCCAACAATGTATCCTTTAATTCATCCGGTTCTATAGCAAAATATTTCTTAGGTCTTTCCATATTGCTTCTGATATATCCTTTATCCTCAAGAGTCTTCAAAACTGAATATATCTTAGTATAAGGGATATTAGCCTTGGATGAAATCTCCTGAGCAGTAATGCCGGAGTCCTTCAATAAAGTTGAGATAATTAATGACTGATACTCAGTCAAACCAATCTTTTCAAATACCTTAGTGGTTTGAGTTTCAGTCATTTCATTTTTATCCATCCCAACACCTAAGTAATTATTAACTCTCCAAGGTTAATAAATTTTTTCTTATTTTTCACAAATTAGGAGAGAAAGCTCAATCACATTTTGATTTCATAATATCCAAAGCTTTTTCCCCACTATCTTTGATCTCTTCATATCTATCCTTTTCCCTACGGGTTAGAAAACCCACTATATATTCAGGGTCAGAGGCAACGTATCTCTTAGGTCTCCCTAACCCTGAATTGAGGAAATTCATCTCCTCTAAACCATCCAAGACAGAATAAACCTTTGTATAAGGAATTCCAGTTCCCTCAGATACTTCTCTAGCAGTGCATTCAGGGTTTTCAATGATATAACCCAGGGCTTTGGATTTGTACTTAGTCAAACCGAGTTTTTGCATCTGAACTGCAATTTCATACATCTTAGAACCTCCTATATTAGAACATTTATAGACTTTTTTACTAATAGAAGTTGTATTGAAAGCTCTTTAAATGGATTTTGAAACCAAGATACGTTAAAACTAGAGTAAACGGAGCATCCCAAAACTCTTATAAACTAAAAGGATTATTAAATCGACAATAAACGAACCAGAGATTTATAAATAAGGAAGACTTCGAAAATAAATGAATAACCAATAAAGGAGCTCAAAAATGGACCAGAAAATAGAAGTAGATCAAGAAAGAATGGAGAGATCATTGGGAAAACTAAAGAACTGGAGAGAAGAGATAAACAAAACCCTGGAGAGAGACTTTAAAACATATGGGGAAAGAGCCGGAGAAATACACGAAGAAGGAGAAAGAATGGTTAAATATCTCAGGAAATTTTCAATGAGAGGAGGGAAAAGAATAAGACCAAGTTTAATCATAGCAGGATGTAAAGCAGTGGGAGGAGAGAAAGATAAAGATCTTATAAAAGCAGCAATATCGATAGAAGCCTTCCAGACATATGTGCTAGTACACGACGATGTAGAAGACGAAGACGATGAAAGGAGAGGCGGGCCAACAATGCACAAAATGTACGAAGAACTATACGAAAAAAGAAATATGATAGGAGGAAAAGAAAGATACGGGAGGAACCTAGCAATAACCGCAGGAGCACTAGCCGATTCCTACGCTGTAGATACCCTAGCAAAGGCTAACTTCGATCCAGAAACCAAGATCAAAGCAATAAGAAAACTAGAACAGATACACAGATACACAGCATCCGGACAGACTCTTGACCACACTATAAACCACAAAAGGCCAGGAGAAGTGAAAGAAAAAGACGTTTTAAAAATCCATAAATTAAAAACAGCCCAATACACGATGGCAGGACCACTGGAACTGGGAGCAATACTTGGAAAAGGAACGGAAAAACAAAAACAAACACTCAAAGAATATGGAGTAAAAGCAGGCAAGGCGTTCCAAACGTACGACGACATACTCGGACTCTACGGAACTAAAGAAAAACTAGGAAAGCCTGTGGATTCCGACTTAAAAGAAGGTAAAAAAACACTACTGATACTCAAAGCACTAGAAAACGGAGACAAAGAACAAAGAAAAAAGATAAAGAAAGCACTAGGAAACAAAGACATAACAAAAGAACAAGTAGAACAAGTAAGAGAGATAGTAAAAGAAACAGGATCATACCAATACTCAAAAAATAGAGTTAAACAGATGATCGAAGACTCTAAAAATGCATTGAAAAACTCAAATCATATCGATCCAGATATGAAAGACTTTCTACTCGGAATAGCCGACTACATAATAACAAGAGAAGTATAAACTTATTCCACGGGAGAGGATATAATGCAAAATATGGACATAAATGAAGAAAGAATGGAAAAAGCCGTAGGAACACTCAAAGAATGGAAAACAGATATAAATAAAGAACTAGAAGAAGCACTGGAAAAAGCAAGAGAAGAAGCAGAAGAAATTCATCCAGAAGGAGAAAAAGTAATAGAGTATTTAAAAGACTACACTTTAAGAGGAGGGAAAAGACTAAGACCAGGCCTAATAATAGCAGGATACAAAGCAGTAGGAAAAGGAAAATACAACGAAATAGTAAATGCTTCCGCAGCAATAGAATTCCTACAATCCTACCTCATAATACAGGACGATATATACGACGAAGACGATCTAAGAAGAGGAGAACCCACCGTACACAAAATGTATGAAGAATACCACAAAGAAGAACTCAGTGAGGGAAACTCAAAAAAATTCGGAAGAGATTTAGCTACAATAGCAGGAGATGTAGCAGCATCCTTAGCTACAACTCAACTACTTGAAAGTGAATTTGATAAAGAAACAAGGATAAAAGCAACAAAAAAACTAGAGAGAATTAATAGAAACACCAACTACGGACAAGCACTGGACCTTAAAACCAACGATAAAAAACTAGAAAACACGGAAGAAAAAGACGTATTAACCGTACACAATACGAAAACAGCTAACTACACAGTAGCAGGCCCTCTAACAATAGGATGTATACTGGGAAAAGGGACAAAAAAGCAAAAAGAAATCCTCAGAAACTACGGAATGGACGTAGGACTAGGATTCCAATTCTACGATGACATACTCGGACTCTACGGAACTAAAGAAAAACTAGGTAAACCAGTAGACTCAGACATGAAAGAAGGAAAGAAAACACTATTAATGATAAAAGCCTATGAAAACGGAAATAAAGAGCAAAGGAAAAAAATAAAAGAAACACTGGGAAACAAGAACATTACAGACAACGACATAAGAGAAATAAGGGAAATAGTGAAAGAAACAGGATCTTACGAGTATTCAAGGAACAAATGTGAAAAACTAATAAAAAGAGGTAAAAAAACACTAGAAGAAACCAACCAGATAGAGAAAGATATGAAAAACTTCCTACTCGGAATAGCCGACTACATAATAACAAGAGAAGTATAATTAAGATAAATATAGGAACTTCAGAGAAAAAATCTGAGAGAGAATTTGCCTCCCCCGTGTTTCAGGGGGAGGAAGGCTCACCCAAAGGACAGAGAATTCGCGTATACTAAAAATTGTATTAAACACTTAAATAGTTTTTGTGACTCCACCTAGTTTAATTGAGTTTAATTCAATGCAAAAGATGATAAAACACAAAAATGAAAAAGATATAAAACAAAAAAGAAAAAACGTAGAGGAAAAAAATGTCTAAA
>SL_8KL_010_SEDDRAFT_10003743_pt1 | contig 12461 bp, 7 predicted proteins | sample SodLakKL_010_SED_4_FD_11160 | JGI IMG/M metagenome (IMG submission 11160) | reverse complement strand
TCCGGTGCCGTGGCGGCAACAATAATTCCGATGGCATCATCCACTCCCGTATCAACATCCAGCAGCACTTTTTTCATATTTCTGTTTTGCATTGCATTTTCACCCTCTCTGTATTCGTTATTTTCTTTAAGTGTAGCGGATTTTATCGAGAATTACAATGGAATGAGAAAGGAAGTCGGCTGTACACTATGGTGATGTACGAACCGACCTTCTCTTTCTGTCATGACACAAAAACCTCCGTCCCCTTTGTGCTCCCTTTGTGCTATGTGAAATATTCACAAAAATCCGGTTTGTTTTCTTCGATAATTCATAGGATCCTGTGCGTTTTCCCCTTCACGAAAAGACCAATCCTGCCGATAATAATGGGTAGGGTATACAAGAAGCACAACCCGGGAAATATTACATAGGAGGTGTACGGCCTTAGGCCAAGCGTATGAGAAGTATTAAGACAAAAATGGTGTTGGTGTTTTCAATCGTCAGCTCGGTGATTTTATTGATTGCGGGAACCGTATTATTCAATATTGCCAGTGACGGAATGACGGATTTATCGGAAAATTTAAGTGAAGAGATTATTCAGGGACAGGCGGATAACGTCTCGAGTTTAATTGATCGAAAGATTGCGGAGTTAAATCTTTTAGTGGAGTATGACGGCATCAAAGAAATGGATATTGATGAGGCCGGACGATTTATGGAGCATGCTTTGGAGACCAGTGATTTTGGAACCTTAAGTCTTGTGTTTCCCGATGGCAGGGCGTATTCTGCCGACGGATCCTCCTTCGACTTTAGCGGCAGTGCCTATATGGAGCCGATTTTCGGTCAAGGGGAGGCAACCTACGTCACCAATCCTTTCCCCAGTTCCATGGACGGCAGAATGCTGACGGTATTTGCCCATGAGATTCGGGATTTTCGAGGAAATGTGGTGGGGGCGATTTCAGGATCCATGTATCTTGATGATTTAACCGCCACGGTGGAAGAGATTAATTTAGAAGGTGCAGGGTTCGGATGGGTGATCGATGGAGAAGGAAACGTGATTGTTCACCGGGACGAAGCCGTAGGGGGCGTGGATAACATTACCGAGGAGTCCAGTCGATACTACGAATTAGGTCGGGATTTCAGCGCTATGCAAGAAGCTTCCTTCGGGCGGCAGCGGATTTCCGTTGAAGGAGAGGATTCTTATATCTTCTATGCGGATATTGATGATACCCAGGATTGGAAGCTGATGATTGAGATTCCAAGGGCCAGTCTCCTCAGCGGTCTCAGTCAGTTTTTAAATCTTTCTTTAATACTGTTGGTCATTGCTATTTTAGCGGTAGTAGGGGCGTCGTATTTAGCGGCCAATGTAATCGCAAAGCCGATTAAAGCCCTGAGCGAAGAAAGCAAAGCCTTAATCAATCTGGATGTCAGCAAAGATATTCCCGATAATTTGCAAAACCGGCAGGATGAAATCGGAGAGCTGGCCAAGGTACTGCAGCTTGTGACCGAAAGCTTGCGGGAGGTGCTTAGGAAAATCCAGGGGCTTTCGGAGTCCGTATCCTCGTCTTCGGAGCAGTTGATGGTGACCAGTGAAGAGTCCTCCAAGGCCTCCGACGAAGTGGCAAAAACCATTGAGGAGATGGCCAAAAGCGCGGGAGAGCAGGCATCGGATACGGAAAGCGGTGCGGAGCGAATCTATGCGCTTGGAAAAATCATTGAAGAGGATGAAGCGTTGATTGAGCAGCTGAATCTGTCGAATAATCAGATTGATACCTTGAAAAACGAGGGAAATGTGATCCTACAGGAGCTTGTGGAAAAATCCGCACTAAATAAAACCGCCTCCGAAAAGGTACGCCAAGTAATGCTGGATACCCGGGACCGGTCAAAGAAGATTGAAAATGCCAGTCGGATGATTGCAAGCATCTCGGAGCAGACCAACTTACTGGCCTTAAATGCGGCGATTGAAGCCGCCCGTGCGGGAGAGGCGGGAAGAGGATTCTCCGTGGTAGCCGAGGAAATTCGAAAGCTTGCGGAGGAGTCTTCCAACTTTACGGAAGAGATCAATCAGATCCTTCTGGAGCTTAGTGATAAAGTGGATGAGGCCGTCACCGTTACCGATGAGGTACAGGAAGTTGTGGACCGGCAAAGTGCCAGTGTGGACGAGACCAAGGAGAAATTCAACGGTATCGACCTTTCCGTGGAAGAGATGAAAAAGGTAATGGATAAAGTGAATCACTCCATGCGGGAGATGGGCAAGGAGAAAGAACAAATCATTGCCATCATCGAAAACCTTTCCGCCGCGGCAGAGGAAAACGCCGCCGCCACCGAGGAAAGTTCCGCTTCCGTGGAGGAGCAAACCGCAGCCATGACCGAGATCTCCAACGCCAGCGAAGCCTTAGCCAAGCTTGCGGAGGAAATGGACGCAAACATCAAGAAGTTTAAGCTGTAGAAAAAAGCGCAAAACATAGCACAAAGTAGCACAAAGTAGCACAAAGGGGACGGAGGTTTTTGTGTCATCACAGCACAAAAACCTCCGTCCCCTTTGTGCTCCCCTTTGTGCTCTTCTTTGTGCTCTCTTCTTTGTGCTCCATTTCTGTCATTTTCTTGACAAGAAGCCTTGAAAAACATATACTAACAGAAAATGAAAAATGAAGACTATAACAGCTGTACAGTACGAAGGTACTAGATATAACGGCAGCAATAATGAAAGGTGCGAGATGATGAATAAAACCAATACGGATTTTTTGATGAAGATGACAAAGGACTACCTGGAGGGAAAGATTGACCTGATCACCTTTACCCTGGATTTTCCCCATGAAGTATCCGCCCGATACGAAAATCTATTAGAAGAGGATAAAGTTATGGCGGAACTGATTTATAACTGTCTGATCGAGGACGGCATTCACCTGTATGACAAGATGCCGGAAGAGGAATTCAAGCAGGAACTGGAGGAGCAGTATCAGTATCTCTTAAAGATCTATAATGTTCGTTTTAACTAAAAACAGCGGGAGTCATAACACAAAGGGGACGGAGGTTTTTGTGTCATTAGCTGAAAATATTATATAAGTATATGAACGCCCGCTTACGGCAAGCGGGTTTTTTTATTGGGTTGTTAAATTTTAAAAATGTTGTAAAATCTAAAAGCCCGTTATGAAATCGATAACTTCGTGATAAAGACTAAATCCGGTAATAAGGGGAAAAACAAGGTGAGAAAGCCAAAGCACCGTGATAAACCTTAAAGTCTCTGTGCGTAGTGCACGATCTTTTGCAACAACTAAATAAAATAATAACAAATTAATGTTTAGCCTATGATCGAAAATGGTAAAAAGAGAACAGATTTAAGAAATGCAGGACTAAGGAAGCATCTTTATAAACTATTTTTAGATCAAATATCATACATACAATTTCCGTACATAATTGGCAGAAGTCAATGAGAGATTCAGCGAAGCGATGATATAAGTAAAGGTATTAGTATTAGCTGATTTTTAAAAAGTCCAATAGTGAGGGGTGAAGGAGCTTGCCAAGAAAAGCCAGAGAGAAAAGCAGGACCGGGATTTATCATGTGATTTTTAGAGGAATTAACAGACAGCAGATTTTTGAAGAGGAAGCGGACTATCAGAAGTTCTTGTATGTGTTGCAAGATCAAAGGAATAAAGGGAGATATGAAGTATATGCCTACTGTTTGATGGGCAACCATATACACCTGTTGATCAAGGAAGGGGATGAAGATTTAGGGGTCTCTTTTCGACGAATCGCATCGAATTATGTGCTTTGGTACAATCGGAAATATGAACGGGTGGGACATCTTTTTCAAGATCGGTACAAAAGCGAAGTGGTGGAAGACCAAAGGTACTTTCTTCAGTTGATTCGGTATATTCATCAAAATCCTGTAAAAGCCGGTATGGTTCAAGAAATTTCAAAGTATCCCTGGAGCAGTTATCAGGAGTATTTTAGCGAGGCGAAGGTGAAGATATGCAATTCGGAGGTGGCGTTTTACTGTTTGGCGGATCGATCGGATGATGTTATCAAATACTCAGAGGACCCGGATGAAGAGCATACAAAGCAAGATAACGTTCAAGGCAATCATGAAAAAAAAGAAAAGGACCAAAATAAAGATAAAGCTGAAGAAAAGGATTTAGCACATAGTCAAGAAAAAGTCCTGGGAAAAGAGCAAAAGCGGATAGTTGATCAACAAAAAGGATTGACCGAGGAACAACGGGAAGGGGCAAAAATTTTTTTCAGGGAGTTTCATAAGGTGAGGGATCATAAACCTTATATGGAGTATGACAGAAATCGACGTTGGCAGGATGAAGATGCGGCAAGATTTGTACAGCACCTGGTGCATGGAAAAAGCCCGAAGGAAATACAAACCTACGAAAGCGAGCAGCGGAACGAAGTGATCATTGACTGTAAAAAGCAAGGCATTTCTCTAAGGCAACTGGAAAGGATTACCGGGATCAGTTTGAGTATTCTTCGAAGGATTTAGCGCAGGTAGCACAAAGGGGACGTAGCACAAAGGGGACGGAGGTTTTTGTGCTATCATGACACAAAAACCTCCGTCCCCTTTGTGCTACCCTTTATGCTCCCTTTGTGCTTTGTATCCGTCTTAAGGAGGAGCTGAACTCCGTCGATGGCTGGATTTTTGCCGGTTTCATTGACAAAGGACTTTCCTTTGGGTATGATAAAAGTGAAATCAGAATAAACCGCAAGGGGATCGATTGAATGTATGCAGGAGTTCTTATCTAGGAAGTAAATACCAAGAAGCAAAGCGGACAAAAACCCGGAAAGCACAGGGTGTTTTTGTTGCGGGAATATCCCCCCTTTGATTCTTGTACTAGATGAAGAACACCGGCCCATAGGAATAATATGCAGCCGTGGTTTTTGCCACGGCTTTTTTATTCCATCGATACCCTTTCATGGAGATTCCATGTTATTCCGCAGGCCCGGTATGTCGCCTGCGGTTTTTTTGATTTCATTAGCACGAAGATAAAGAAACAACATATAAAGGAGGAAGTACCGTTGAATCAGCATACATTAGATACATTGGAATATGAATGGATTAAAAATGAAGTGAAAGCTTACGCACTTTCATCTGTAGGAAAAGAGCTGGTGGATAAAATGACCCCCTCGGTGGACTCGGAAATAATACGAAATCAGCTGGAGGAGGTAGACGAAGCGGTAAGCATCCTGGAGAAAACCGCAAGTATTCCGATCCATGGATTGGAAGGTATGCCCGAGGTGTTTAAAAAACTGGAGAAAAGCCAGGTACTACAACCCAAAGAACTTCAAAGGACAGAAGGATTTTTAATAGAAGGTCGACGGTTGAAAAAATTTATGGAGGGCTATGAATATGCAGCCCCTTCCGTGAGTTCCTATGCTTTATCCTTTTACGAGCTAAGGGAGCTGGTAGAGGAGATCCAAAAGACCATCCGCCATGGTCGGGTAGATGATCAGGCAAGTTCTCAGCTGGAGCGCATCCGAAAAAAGCTCCGAAGGGCAGAGGGAAAATTAAAGGAAAAATTGAATTCCATCCTTCGATCGCCGCGGTTCAGTCCCTATCTTCAAGAAAGTCTGATAAGCAAACGGGGAAACANCTATGTGNTGCCCATTAAAAGTGAGCATCAAAAACAGGTGGAAGGAAGAGTGATCGACCGGTCGGCATCTGGAATGACAGTGTTTATAGAGCCGCGGGATGTGGGGCGACTGGCGGAAGAAGCAGCCGCTTTAAAATTAGAGGAAGAAAAAGAGGAATATCAAATTCTCTTTACCTTAACGGGACTGATTCAGAGCAATCAACAAAAACTGCACGTAAATATGGAGTTAATGGGAAATTATGATTTTCTCTTTGCTAAGGGGAAATACAGCCAAAGCATAAAGGGGCGAAGCGTGGCCCTAAATGATGAAGGGCGAATCAGGCTTTACGGAGGGCGACACCCACAGCTGAAAGAAGCAGCCGTGCCCCTGGATGCTAAGGTTGGAGGCGACTACCGTGGGCTGATTATTACCGGACCCAATACGGGAGGCAAGACCGTCACCATAAAAACCTTAGGGGTTCTCACTTTGATGGTGCAATCGGGCCTGCATATTCCTGCTGAGGAACATACGGAAATGGCGGTGTTTGATAAGATTTTAGTGGATATCGGAGACGGGCAGAGCATCGAGCAAAATTTAAGCACCTTTTCCTCCCATATAGGAAACGTGATTCATATTATTAAAGAAGCCAACGAAAAATCTCTGGTGATTATGGACGAACTGGGGGCCGGAACCGACCCCGCAGAGGGAACCGGTCTTGCCACATCGATATTAGAAAAACTCAATCAGCGAGGGGCCACAATCCTAGCTACCACCCATTACAACGAAATCAAAGGCTTTGCCCTGGAGCATCCGGATTTTACCAACGGTTCCATGGCTTTTGATATTCAGTCTTTAAAGCCGCTTTATCGATTGGAAGTGGGTTCTGTCGGCGAGAGCAACGCCTTTCATATCGCCCTTCGCTTAGGACTGGATCACCGATTGATTGAGCGGGCCCATGAGGTTACCTATGGAGAGAAGAAGTTCTACGATCCGAAGCAATTTTCTGTGGAACAGGCAAAAAAAGAGGGGCAATCCCTGAGTCCCGTGCCCGGGGAAAAAGTCAAGCTGGATCCCAAGGCCGTGGATGTTGCAAATCATCGTAAGAAATCCTCGGCAATAAAAAAAGAGCAGCAAAAGCAAAAGAAACTTCAGGAGACTTTTGCTGTAGGAGACAGCGTATATATTTCAACCCTGAACTCCACGGGTATTGTTTATCAGGAAATGGATCAGAAGGGAGACGTAGGGGTGATGGTTAAGAAAAAGAAGCTCACCGTCAACCATAAACGCCTCAAACTTCATATTAAAGGAGAGGACCTTTATCCCGAGGATTACGATCTGGATATTGTATTGGAATCCAAAGAGAACCGGAAGAAAAAACATCAGCTGGGAAGAAAGTACGATGATTCCATAACGATTGAGTATTAACACAAAGGGTAACACAAAGGGGACGGAGGTTTTTGTGCTATCATGACACAAAAACCTCCGTCCCCTTTGTGCTTTTCCCCTTTGTGCTTTGTGTTTCTTTGTGTTTTGTCTGTATTCCCTTTTTTGTAATAAATATGGTATACTTAAGCATTAGAAAAATGATAAATTAGGAATAATATGGGAACAGAGGACGGATTTCGGGAGGGAAAAAATGAGTAGAGATTACTACCGGGAGGAAGAAAACCAACATAACACCGGGGGAAGAAGACCAAAAACCAATAAAAAAGAAACGCTGCTGTACGGTATGAAGATGCTAAGCATTATTGTAGCGATTTTGATTGTTATAAGCGGAATGATAGGACTGGTTTGGGTTCTAAGCGTGCTGAATGATACGCCGGAGATCCAGGCAAGAAACATTTATGATTACATCGAGAAAAATTCCATTATTTATGATAATTCCGGAGAACAGTTGGAAGTGATCGGAAAAGAGGAGAAAAGAATCATCGTGCCTCTGAGAAAAATCCCCGACACCCTTCAGGAGGCTATTGTGGCTGTGGAGGACGAACGGTTCTGGCAGCACAACGGTCTGGACTACCGAAGAATTGTGGGCTCCGCCTGGCGAAATCTTACCACCGGTTCCCGGCAGGGAGGAAGCACCATCACCCAGCAACTGGCAAAGAATGTGTATCTTACCCATGATCAAACCTTGAGCCGGAAAGTACAGGATGCCTACTATGCAATAGAGATTGAGAGCCAACTTTCCAAAGAGAAAATTTTGGAGGCTTATCTCAACACGATTAATTTAGGAGGGCAAAACCACGGGGTGGAGGCCGCATCCCAAGCCTATTTTTCCAAGTCCGTCAGTGAACTGGATCTGGTGGAAAGCGCACTGATCGCAGGAATTACCCAACACCCCGCAAGATATTCACCCATCCGATTTATTCCCTCGGATGAGGTTTTGGATGATTATATAGTTTACGGGGAGTATCAGGAGTATACGATTATATTTGACGAGCGGACTGTCCCGAGATATCGCACCGTATTAGGACAGATGCTGCGGAATGAATACATCACGGAAGAGGAGTATCAGCGGGCCCTGAATGAAAGTGAAGGGCTGCATGAACGAATCAATCCCAGTCGATTTGACGAGGGGGATATCTCCGGGCAATTTGCAGAGTTTATTCGTAATGAGGTCCTTGAGGCTTTTGTAGAAGAGGGCATGAGCATTGATGAAGCCCGGCAAAAAATCAGCACCGGAGGGGTTCGGATTTTCAGCACCCTGGACTATGCCATGCAAAGCATACTGGAGGAAGAGTTTAAAAATCCCGATAATTTCCCGCCAAGTCTTCGGGACAGTGACGGCAACCTCCTACGGGATGAACACGGAAATGTTCAGCCCCAGGCGGCAATGGTAATATCCAATCCCTACACCGGTGAAATTAAAGCTTTAATAGGGGGGCGGGAGACCATAGGCAGCGGAACCTTTAACCGGGCGGTGGGTACCGGACGTCCGGTGGGATCCTCGATCAAACCCCTGGCGGTATATTTGCCGGCCCTGGACAATGATCATACCATAGCCAGTGTAGTGGATGACCTGCCCATATATTTTCACCCTGATGATCCCGAGGAGCCCCATCCTAAAAACGTGGGGGATGCGGGATATTTGGGACTGATCAATCTTCGGGAGGCGCTGTCGGTTTCTAGCAATGTCAGTGCTACAAAGTTATTGGACCAGCTGGATCCCACCGTGGCAGGATCCAATGCGGTGATGCGGGAGTATTTGAACAACCTTGGTATTGAACACCATGTATATGACTACTCCACGGTACTTGGGTCGGGCAGTGCATCGCCCTATGCCATGATGCGGGCCTATAATGCGATTGCCAATCACGGGGTATATAAAGATCTGGTTTCCTTTACCCATGTGGAAGATAGTTCGGGAAATGTGCTGTTGGATCAGCGAGGAAAAATCGGATCCAGTGAAGGAGACCGCAGGATCGTGGACCCGAAGGTGGCCTATCTTTTGACGGACATGATGCAATATGCCGTAACCCCCGCCAATGAAGGCTTCGGCTGGCAGGCAGCTATTCGCACCAATAATGAAGGAATTCCCGTGGCGGGGAAAACCGGAACTTCTCAGGACCAGAAAGACGCCTGGTTTGTGGGGTATACTCCCTACCTTTCCGGAGCCACCTGGATAGGTTATGACCGAAATGAATCCCTGGGAAGCAGCAGTGTGGTATCCGCAAGACTTTGGTCCAGGGTGATGAAAGAAATTCACGATTTGGAAGGCTATGCAGACCGGGACTTTTCCCGGCCGCCGAATATTATTGAAGTGGAGGTCTGCCGGATTTCCGGTCAGCTTCCCACGATTTTATGCCAGCGGGACCCCAGAGGGTCTCAAGTGGTCACCGAGCTCTTTATTGAAGGCACGGAGCCCACGGAGTACTGCGAGGCCCACGTCGCCGTGCAGGTCCACCGTAGCAGCGGGGGACGGCCAAGGTGGTTCCATCTTCCCATGTTCTTAGAAGAGCGGGTATACTTTGTCCGACCGGAGCCGTACGATCCGGCGGAGCATAACGGCATTATCCCTCGGGACTATGAATATCAGCTTCCCGAGGATTAATTAATAAGGCAACACAAAGAGCAACACAAAGGGGACGGAGGTTTTTGTGTCATGATAGCACAAAAACCTCCGTCCCCTTTGTGTTGTTTTCTGTTTTTTAAGTTAAGTTGCGCAGCTACGCTATGCTTGCAGTCTTTGGCTCTTCTGCTGCAGCTACCGCAGTGGGCTTTTCCATCTTCGCTTCCGGTCGGTCCTTTAAAATCGGCCCGGGCATCGGGTAAACTTCTCTGCCGAAGGCGCCGTTCACAATGATCGCCGCAGAAAGGTAAATTCCTAAAATTCCTGCTGCCAATAGGGCATAAGCGGGAATAAAAGCGAAATCCGCCGATAGAACTTCTAAATCCATTAAGGTGATAAAGGGCAGTGCGATGTTCAGAGCAAATACAATTAAGCTAAGCACCAATGGGGTTTTTAGAAACGCCGGGGTCCAAAGCAAAAGGACAATGGTCAGTACCATCCAGGCCCATCCGTCGATTCGGGCATCCAGTAAAATGTTGTTGTTGGCCATTTGAAACTTGAAAAGCATCTCCAGTCCCCCTACCAGCATGAAAAAGGCGCTGAAAAACAAAAAGGTGTTTCCGCCGGTGGTGTTTCCTCCTTTAAGATCCACAATCGCTACGACCAACTGAACCACAAAGCCTCCAAGCAGCCAGATTCCCAGTAAGGGCACCGCTGCACCGGTTACTCTTCCCGTAAGAAGGGCGAAAAAACAGAAACATGCAATGGCTAGGGCTACCAGACCCGCCGGTGTGGGATTCGACCACTCTTTAACTTGACTACCTTGACTCATAAATAATTCCTCGCTTTCGATATCCTAAGACATCATAATTTTATTAATCATTTTTATTGAAAAACCATATTATTACTTACTTATTTTACAAACAACATAGTATGAGAACCTTAAAAAGTATACCCCATAATCCCACAGGTTGACAATACTATAACAAAAAGTGCAATTAATCAGTTTTTTCTAAAAGACGCTCGGGCAACTGATAACGGGAAAGGAAATACTGATAAATCCTTTCGAAATCGATATTCAACTGCTGTGCCAGGTAGATGTAGTGAGCAAACAGACGGATGTAGAGACTCAGGGCATGATAATAGTCTCCGGCCCGAAGTGCTTCCCGTAACTTTGTGATCCCGTCAAAGATGGCAGTAAAGGTTTTAATCTGATTTTCTTCTTTCGGTACCGCGGCAATAGCATCCAAACTGATGAAATTCAGCTGATGGACATTGCCTAGGGAAAGCAGTAAGTGGAAAGCATCCAGCGATCGTAAAAATAATTTTTCCTCAGAGATTTCCGGGGTTTTGGCATTGTATTTGTAGCATTTGGTCAGATTGGCCAGCTCTCCGGTTTTCACTTGCAGGGCTAAAAACCGAAGATCAAAGGTGTTTTCTTCTCCCAGGGCATCCTCGGGGATATTGGCGAAGCCTTGAATTTCCTTTTCCATATAGTCTTGAATTTTGAATAAATCCATCAGTTCCAATTTTCATCTCTCCTTTAACTTGTCTTAATAATGGTGGCCCTCCTGCTTATAAGCGAGGTTGGATTTTTTGATTCCAATAATTATAACCTGGTACTATAACCAGATAGAAGTATTATAACGGGAGTTTAGTATTTTGTATATATAAAAATGAAAAATTGTTAAAAAATAATCCGGGAAGAGACTGTTTCGGGGCTTCTTTTGAACTACTTTAAATAGTAGGATAGGGCTATTGCTGGTTGGCAGGTTTAAAAAGGAAAAAAATGGGCATCTATGGAATAGAGGTTAGTCGACTAAAAAAAGATTCGAGAGAAACTAACTGAACTTGCAAACCGGAGAAACAAACCAGAGCAGGAATTAGCAGGAATTTAAAACAGTAAAAAAATAAATCTGAAATAACCGAAAAGGCATCGGAGGATAAAAGTAATAATTGAACAGTAAAGGAGTGAATATAATGAGCGGAAGAAAAAGGACAACCCTTAGCAAGGTGCTTTTTTCCATAACAGTAAGCTTAACAGTACTTATCGCATTAACACCCATTCAGATATACGCTGCATCGCAGGTAATACGTCAAGGCCCCGGAGATGAACGCCAAGTTGCCTTGACTTTTGATGACGGTTATTCGGCTCACATAACCGATGAAGTATTGGATGTGTTGGCGGAATATGAAATTTCTGCCACTTTTTTCTTAAACGGTGAGGCGATTGAGGATCATCCGGCGCAAGCAAGAAGAGTGGTAAATGAAGGTCACGAATTGGCAAATCATTCCCATACCCATAGGGATTTTACAGAATTATCAGCAGAGGAAATATTTGAAGAGCTATATTTAACAGAAAAGGCAGCTCTAGAGGCAACCGGACAGGAGATGAGCAGACTGTTCCGAGCACCCTACGGATCTTTTAATCAAGAAATCTTAAACCTTGTGGGGGAAGGGGGATATCCATATACCATTCAATGGACCATCGATACCCTGGACTGGCAAGGCCCTTCCCCGGAAACTATTTATAACCGGGTGGTAAGTGATGTAGTCCCGGGAGCTATCGTGCTTATGCATGTGAATCACGAAGCGGTAAACACAGCGGCGGCTTTACCGAGTATTATTGAAGAGCTGACGGCGCGGGGCTATGAGTTTGTGACGGTATCGGAGATGATATTTGGCACCGAACCCGGTGAGGTACACATTGTGCAGGCAGGAGAAACCTTATACGGCATCGCAACTGATTACGGAACCACAGTAGATATCTTAGTGGAGATCAACGACTTAGAGGATCCGAATATGATCTATGAAGGACAGGAAATTCTGCTGCCGGAAGGGGTAGATGAGGAGCCTGAGCCCGACCCGGATCCCGACCCGGATCCCGATCCTGATCCCGATCCCG
>SL_8KL_010_SEDDRAFT_10003742_pt1 | contig 12465 bp, 8 predicted proteins | sample SodLakKL_010_SED_4_FD_11160 | JGI IMG/M metagenome (IMG submission 11160) | reverse complement strand
TTGGAGGCCTGGCCCTGGGGAATCCTCTCTGGCCTTCCAGGGAGGCCACCAGGGAGGTGGCTTCGCCGCATACGAATGCTCCGGCCCCTTCCTTGATAAATACGCTGAAATCAAAGCCTGTACCCAGGATATTCCTGCCCAGAAGGCCCATGGCTTCAGCCTGCTTGATGGCTTTTTCCAGGGTCTTTATGGCCAGGGGGTATTCGTGTCGGACATAAATAAATCCAAAGTTTGCATCAATGGAATAGGCGCAGATGAGCATGCCCTCCAGCAGACTGAAGGGGTCGCCTTCCATGATGGATCGGTCCATGAAGGCCCCGGGATCGCCTTCGTCCCCGTTGGCGATGACCAGCTTGGGGACCCCTTTGCCGGAACGCTTGGTATGGGCCCATTTAAACCCGGCCGGAAACCCGGCTCCTCCACGGCCCCTGAGATTGGCCTTTTTGACCTCCTCCAGGACATCATCGGGGCTCATACTGGAAAACATCTTTTCCACTGCCTTGAACCCGCCTGCGGCTATGTACTGGTGAATGTCGTGGGGATCCACCTTCCCGGTGTTGCGCAGAGCGATTTTGACCTGCTTGCTGTAAAAGGGCACATCCTGAATATGTTCTTTTATCTCGTCCAGATAAGAATCCCGGTAAAGAAATTCCCGCACAGGCTGACCGCTGCCCAGGGTTTTGGAAACCATCTCTCCGGCACGTTGGGGCTTTACTTTCTGGTAAAAATACCCGTGCGGCTCCACCTGCATCAGGGGACCTTTCTGGCACAGACCCTGACAGCCTGTTTTGACTATATCAACCTCTATCCCCTGCCTGGCGGATTCATCAGCCAGTTCCCGGGCGATCTCCTGAGAGCCCAGGGCAGTACAGGGCAAACCGCAGCAAACCGACGCCCTGACCCTGGCTCCGTTGCCTTCCTGCCGGCGCAGCGAGCCCTCCAGGGATTTAAAATCTTTTATGCTCTTCAGCCTCTCCATCAATACTGCTCCTTATGTATTTGACCGCAGGCTGCGTGCCTTTGGTTGAAGCCGGGGGACAAAGCAAATATTACCGGCACCCTAATCCTGTTTTACGGAATCAATGAATGCATCCAGTTTTTTGCCGTCTATTTCACCAACCACCTCTTCGTTGCAGGTAACCACCGGGGCCAGGCCGCAACAGCCTACACATCCCACGGTTTCCAGGGTCATGGTCAGATCTTCTGTGGTTTCCCCGTCCTTGACGTCAAACTCTTCAGACAAAGAATCCAGAACCACCCTGGCCCCACGCACATAGCAGGCTGTCCCGAAGCATACCTTGACGATTTTTCTGCCTCTGGGCTTGAAATGGAACATCTTGTAGAAGCTGGCCACGCTGTATATCTCGGTCAGGGATATGTTCAAGGACCAGGAAAGTTCTTTTAGTTCTTCCGGATCAAGATAGCCCACCTTGTTCTGTATCTCGTGCAGGGCCGGAATGAGTATGCCTCTTTTTCTTTCCTCCTCGCCGATGATGGCTGCAAGTTCGCCCATTTTTTTATCAAAGTTCATATCTTCCAACTTCATAGATATTTGTCCCCTGTTATGCTTTTAGGTTCAAAGCCGCAGTGCATGACTTGCCCATGTCTTTTTAACGACCTACAGACTGCTCTCGCGCCTGGCGGCCATATCCATGAGCACCCTTTCCACGCCGAACTTGCCGGGCTCGTACTTCTTAAGCTTGAGGGCGTCCCTGGCTGCGTCAATGTATTTAAGGGCCATGTCGAAGATCTTTTCCGGATCAGGCTCGAAATGAAAAGCCCCTTTGAACCTCTCATACCAGGTCTCGCTCATGATTCTGGTCACCTCGTTACTGGCCCCCACCGGAGACTCGCCTCCGAATATCACCGGCACACCGGACGCTGCGAAATAGGTCCCGATGGCCAGGGCCTTTTCGGACATCCATTCCGGGGCAATGCCCACTCCGGGCATGCCGCCTATCTCTTCGGACAGGCCTCCTTCAGCGGCCATGGCGGTAAGAATGGTCAAAATCCTGGAGTTGTCCACGCAGGAACCCAGGGGCAGAATGGGGGGAATGCCTATGGCCTCGCAGACTTCCTTTAGCCCTGGTCCGGCATGCTCCAGGGCCATTTCCGGGGTCATGTACCCGGCAGCCTGGCAGGCATGGGAACCGCATCCAGTGGAAACCACCAGCACGTCCGACTTGATGAACTCCTTGGCCAGGTAGAGGTGCAGGCCCTGGGCCGGAACCCTGGGATTGTCGCATCCGGCCAGGCCTACTACCCCCCGGATACGCCCCACCTGGATGGCGTCGTTTAAAGGCCTGAAAGAAGCACGCATACGCCCGCCCTGCATATATTCAATGTACTCCTGGGAAAATCCGGCCACCAGGTCCTGCTGATCCGTGGCTGCGTATCCGTTTTTCTTGCGGTTGGGAAAATTATCCACTGCAAGCTTGATGATTTCTTTGGCAACCTCCGCAGCCCGGTGCTCTTCATAGCCCACATGGGTGGCACCGGTGAATTTGGCCTTTTCCGAAGTGGTCACCATCCTGGTATGAAATCTTTCCGAGAGTTTTACCAGGGCCGGCATGATGCACTGTACATCCACGGTCATGGCATCTACCTTGCCGGTTAAAATGGCCAGTTCCTGGTTGGTGAAACCACCGGCTGTGGGAATGCCGTGACGCATTAGGATCTCATTGGCGGTACAGCACATGCCCCCCAGGTTGATTCCTGCTGCCCCCTTGGACCGGGCATATTCCTGCATTTCAGGATCATCGGCCATTAATACAATCATCTCCGCCAGGGTGGGCTCGTGGCCATGCACCACGATATTCACCTGGTCATCCTTGAACATGCCGAATCCGGCCTTGCCCCGCATGGGCCTGGGAGTTCCGAAAAGGACATCGGATATATCCGTGGAGATCATGCTGCCGGCCCATCCGTCAGCCAGGGCTACCCGGACCGCGCTCATAAGGAGGTTGTCCGGTTCATGATCCACACCCATATGGGTGCGATGCATGCCCTCGCATACCTCCCGGTCCACTCCCCTGGGAACGACCCCCCACTTTTTCCATCGTTCCCGGGTCTTCTGGGGGGCCCTCTTAAGATAATTGATCTCTCCCCTCTGGCGGCCGAAATCATCAATGAGGGTGGTGGCCACGTCCTTTGCCACTTCCATTACATCACGGTCCTGGTGCTTAATTTCCAGAATATCGGCCATTTTAAAGAGCTTGTCCTCGTCAGCGATTCTGAAGTCTTTGGCCTCGCCAGTGGCCACGGCCAGCAGGGTAAAGGCCATGTCCCGGGCATGATCCGAATGGGCCGCAGTACCTGAAACCACTTTTCTAAGAAAGTTCCTGGCCACAATGCTGGGCAGGCTTGCCCCGCATACTCCGGTGGCTTCTTCTTCGGCATTTGAGCCGATTAACCTGCAGGGCCCTACATGGCAGTTGGAACAGCATGCCCCTGATGACCCTATGGGGCAGGATTTCATTTTGCTAGCCTTATCAAAACAAATACTTATATTCTGTTCATCGCTCCATCTGACGATCTGATCGGCAGCCTCGTTGGCGCTTCTAATGGGCTTATCCATCTTTAATTCCTCCGGATTTATTTATCAAACTTCAGCTGATGCTTTCTACATCATGGGGTCCATGCCAAGAGCCGGGTGTCCCACCTTTTCCATGTGTTCCAGCACTTCCATCTCGGTGGTGGCCACTGTCTCGTCAGCGATCTTGTCCAGCATGTCAGGCTCACCCACTTTCTCGGCCTGGGCCTGCAGCATGTTGCGCAGACGTTCCTTCAGGTGCGAAGGCATCCATACCAGGCGCTTGAATCCTCCTTCGGCAGAGATGAACTTGTCGCTGCCCAGGTAAAACTTGCCCACCCCCAGAAATCCCGGGGTCTGGATGCCGCCGCCCACCATCCCGGCCAGGGTGGAAAAGGTCATACCGCTGGGGGTCATGCCGGAAAAGTCCCGGTCCACCACCATGACCCCGTTGGCTGCGGGCAGCAGGGCCACAATACACTCAAAACAACCGCAGGAAGTCATGGGGTCTTCCAGGATGCTGTAGGCCTTGAGCCTTTCCAGATTGCCCTTGGAGGCCTGAGATATAAATTCGTTGACCCCCTGCCATTCGCCCTTGTGCTGGTCTATAACCTCGCCCTTGGCCACCGGCTTGTTGGGTCCGGATGGGTCGATTTCATAGGAGGCCTGGCCGTCCAGCCAGTTGTAAGCGCCGCACAGGCCCAGACGCTCCGGGGTAATGACGCAGACATGGTTGGGTGCAAAGGACTGACACAGGCTGCAGGAGTAAAAGGTATCCACTGATTCGTCCTTGAGACCGGCCAGGCGCTCGTCGCGCTCGTTATACATGATCCTGGCCTCCTGCAGGATTTCGTTGACCTTGTCCTCTTCTGTATAAAGAGTCACCTGGACCTTGTCCGCAATGGAGGGAAAGTCGGACAATAGCTTGGCATGCAGAATATCGCCTATATGCCTGAGCTTGAATCCCTTTTCTATGGCCTGCCTGCTGATGCGGATCCAGGCAATGTCTCTCTGGCCGATGTGCATGATGCCTTCGGCGCTGTTAATCAGATGGTGAAACTGTCTTTCCAGAATAGGTTCAAAATCCTTCTGCATCTTGCGTCCAGCAACGTCCACCACTATTGCCAAAGGAAGAACCGCCACCGGCTCCTGTTCATCGATTTCCGGGCCTACAACCTCTATGCGGCCGTCCTCCACCTCTTCCATTTCCCGCATGCGCAGCAGCTCACAGCAGGTGGATTTACGGCCTCCGCATTCGCCGAAAAGATCATCCTTGCGCACCCGCTCGCCCTCGAAAGCCGGGCCGTAGGACAGAGGAATGGGGATCTCGGTGACAGTCACCTTGAGCCCGCGCACCTCGATGGCCTTCTGAACGATCTTGTCATGGGGTATGGACGACACCACGTGCTCGTAAGTGCAGACCCCGGTGGGCAGAATTTCCGGAATATCGGTATCCGCAATGGTGGGGAATCCGTAGCTGATGGCCCCGGCGGCAGTGGCGTACTTCTCGTCGTCCACCTCGCCCAGTGCGATGACAAAGGCGAATATACGCTGCTTGTTGTATTTTAAGATATTCTTGAAGTCTCCGGGCTTTACCCCGCCGAAGGACATGGCCGCCCTGGCTGCAAAGCCAAGGGAGTAAACCTGGCCGTGCACTTCATTGTCAAAGGGGACCAGGCGGGTGTCCCAGCCCAGCTGCACCCCTTCCTCGGCCAGCTGGTCAGCGAAACATACCCCGTTGGTGCTCCCGGCCATGAACACATACAGGCTTTTCTGCTGCAGCTCTCTGGCGATCTTCACCGCGGTCTCGCTGTCCGGCGCCGCCCCCACCACAGCAGCAAATCCGGGAGCGCTGCCGTCGACGAATTCCACCCCGCGCTGACGCATGATGGCGTCGTCAGCAGCCCCCAGGTAAATACCGTGTACCGGGGAAGGTCCAATTACATAACGTATACCCTGCATTATCTCCTGAGCAAACAGAGTGGCTATGCCGCTGTCCAGGGTCTGACCCAGGTAGGGCAGCCACAGGGCATCCGTGGGAATCTCTCCCAGCATGTCCCTGGCCAGGGCCAGAGGTTTTTCCATATCTGAGAGCTTTTCCACCTTGTGCCCGCTCAGGGCATAGATAACAGGCAGATAGTAGCCGGTATTGGGAAAGGCCACCGGCTCATCCGGGCCTTTGGCGTCAATGGCCTCTTTAAGGCGCTCCTCGGCACGTGAGACTATGGCATGCGCTCCGCGTATAGCTGCAGACGCTATTATCTTTGACATGTGAAATCCTCCTGGTATGCTTTAATATCTCTTGACCAATGCGGGCTGTGACCGCAACCAATTTATAGATTAACTGTTACCCGTAATTACTTCCCGGCTCAGCCTGTCCACCGCTACCACTGCTTTCGAATCCCCGGGGAGTTCCAGCATGGATTGTCCCCGGGCTGTAAAATCCAGAATCAGCTCATCGGCCGGCAGCAGTACGGCCGGTTCCAGACCCTGTTCCTGGACGGTTTTTTTCAAGCTGTCAGGAATATCTGAACTGCAGCGGTTTATTACCAGCCTGCTTTTCTTCACGTTCAACTGCAACTCCCTGCTCAGATTCCTGATACGCCCCGCAGTTATAACTCCCACCGGGGTGGGTTCGGACACTATGAGCATTATATCGATTTTCTGCGTGGTGCGCCGGCTCAGGTGTTCCATGCCCGCTTCGTTGTCCACGATCACATAAGGATAATTTCCGGCCAGACTGTCAATATGCCGCCGCAGCAGATTGTTGGCATAACAGTAACACCCCTGCCCCTCGGGACGGCCCATGACCAGCAGGTCAAAACCGCTGGACTCCACCAGGGCCTGCTGCATCTGGTACTCCACATAGGCCTCTTTGGACATTCCAGCCGGAATTTCTCCATCCCTTATTTCCCGGGTCATATCTTCACGCATGCCGCCGATGGTCTTATCCACTTCCACACCCAGGGCCAGGTTCAGAGTGGAATTGGAATCAGCATCAACTGCCAGCACCGGGCCGCGGCCTTCCTGGATCAGGAATCTGATAATCAATGAGGCCAGAGTGGTTTTTCCTGTACCCCCCTTGCCCACCAGGGCAATGGTCTTACTCACTTCAACTTTCTCCTTGCTTAATAAAACCAGACAGCTTAAAAATTCAAGTAAAACATTAACTGTTTATTCAGCACTGACTTTTGAAATTTATTCCTGCTCTTGAGATTGAAAATAACCAGCAAAAGTAAATGCGGAACTGATTCCTGGCATCACAACTCTCTGACTTTTCTGACATCTGACCCCTGATCTCTGACTTCTGCCCCATGCCCCATGCCCCATGCTCCATGCCCTCTGCCCCATGCTCTCCCAGGCTTATCCCCTGAGGCCAACCTGAACTGATGGAAACAGGGACATATCTGTATGGGGCATAAAAAGAGCGGATACGTATTGATCCATGAATGAAGGATCCTGGCTGAGCTCAAGATAAGTCATTTTTTTGCAGACCTGCAGGGCCTCCTGGCGCATCCGCCTGGACAGAAGCATGACCCTGGATCCCAGCAGAGAGCCGTTGCCTATGTACTTGACCCTGTCCGGGCTGATTTCCGGCAGAAGTCCTATGGTAACCGCCTTGTCCAGTTCAAGGTAGCGGCCGAACCCACCGGCTATGAGCAGTTCGTCCACATCCTGCAAAGTTATACCCACAGCATTCAGGAGGGTGGTGATACCGGCAAATACCGCAGCCTTGGCCCGCAGAAGATTGTCCAGGTCGCCCTCGGTGATAACAATATCCTGACCAATCCGGGCATCTTCAGCCCATACCAGGACATATTCCAGGGCATCTTCTCCGCGTATCCTGGGAGTGTCCAGTTCTGTATTAAAGCGTCCTTTGGAGGTAATCACTCCGGCCAGCAGCAGTTCAGCCATGGCGTCAATGAGCCCTGAACCGCAGATGCCCCTGGGTCTGGACTGGCCAACGGTCAAAAGCATGGGCTCAAAGGTATCTGGATCGATCCGGACCTGTTCCACAGCTCCTGTGGCGGCGCGCATCCCGTGCTGTATGGCTCCCCCTTCAAAGGCCGGGCCTGCAGAGCACGAACACCCGATGAGCCACTCGGAGCCGCCCAGGACTATTTCTCCGTTGGTGCCCACATCTATGTAAAGGGTCAGCTTTTCCGAACGAAAGAGGTTGGAGCCGATAAGCCCGGCAGTAATGTCTCCTCCCATATAGCTGGCCCTGGAAGGGGTCAGATATATGCGGGCAGAATCGCTCCACTCCAGGGAAAGCTCACCAGCCTGCAGAACAGGCGGAGCACTTGTCACCGGCACATAAGGTTCCTCCCTGATGCCGGGTTCCACGCCCATAAACAGGTGGGTCATGGTGGTATTGCCGGACATGACCACGTCGGCTATATCCTGGCTGTGCACCCCGGTCTCCTTGAGCATCTCCTGAACCAGGCCGTTTAGAGTGCTGTGGGCCAGGCCCTGAATATGGGCGAGGTTTTCCCGGTTTCTGGAGGCGTAGACTATGCGGGAGATGACGTCTTCTCCGCAGGAGTACTGGCTGTTGTAATCCGAGCGATGAGCCTGGACCTGGCCGTTTTCCAGGTTGACCAGTTCCGCGCAGATGGTGGTGGTGCCTATGTCCACGGCCAGGCCGTATACAGGCTCTGTCCTGTTGCCGGGAAAGACCTGGGTAACCTCGAAACCCTCATCAGTGGAAAAAATGGTATAGGTGGCCTTCCACCCGGAAGATCGAAGAATACTTGAAGCCTGCTTGATTACCGGCAGAGACAGGTGAATCCGACTGACATCCAGGTGTTTTTCCAGGGCCCTTGTCAGTCTGTCCACATCACTGACATTGTCTTCAAGGGACGGAGAAGGCAGTTCCAGATAGACCCTCTGCACCGAAGGGTTGATCTCAATATGGCCAAGCAGCTCGGAAGGCTCCACACTGGTGAGCATGGCCCTTTCAATGGCCTGGCGGTCGATTGCCCTGGCATCTTCAGGCAGGCGGACCTCTATATCCGAACTTATCCTGGTGGTGCAGGCCAGGACATACCCTTTTTCCCGGTCCCCAGCCTTCAGCCTGGCAGAAGGGTCGGTATCACACTCTCCTTTTTCCAGAAGAACTTTGCATTTGCCGCAGCTGCCGCTTCCGCCGCAGGAAGCGCTGAATTGAACTCCTGCCAGCATGGCGGCCCGCAGCAGATTCTCTCCCTGCTCCACCTGGACCTGTTTGCCTGCGGGATAAAAACTAACATTATACATAACGCAGCCAGATATCCTGTAAATGAAATCCTGCCTGAACTATGGCAGAAAAATTATTCCAGTCCCTAAGAATAATACTTATAAACTCATTGTCGATTTCTTGTAAAGCTTCAGACAAAAAACCGCTACATTCATTTAGGTGAGCGGCAGCATGGTTAAGTGGAACGGTCAGGCCCGGCAAAACACCAGGAAAATATTAATAACCACCTGAAGATACTCATAAACAGAATACTCTGTACGCTGCTGACGTCCGCTGCAGCCTCATTGGAACTCCTTGATAAATACATATCCTTGTGCTTAATTTTGTATCTATGCCTTCACGATACGGTCTTTAATCATGTGGCTTAAAAAGGTCTTTTTTTCCCCCAACCACCCCAAGGGAGGGGCAAAACGCATAATGGAGGATATATGGATGCACCTGCAAAAAGTCAAAAAGCTGGTTTCAGTCTTTAAAACAACAGCTGCAACTCTTTGATTTTTCTGTCATCCGTCATCAGTCCTCCGTCATCTGAGCCTGCAAAAAGGACTTTTTGCAGGCGCGTCATATGCCGGAGACGGAAAAAAGTACAGAAGACTCAATCATGAGGCTTATGGCCGGGCCGAATTTGCCTGAGAGGTTAGAAAAAGCATGCTGTGCCTGATTTCATGCACCACAATACTTGAGCTTTTACCAGCATAACCGGAGGAAGGATGAACAACACATTAAACCCGATGCAGATATACAATCTCCTGGAAAAATCCAACTGCAGAGAGTGCGGGGAGCACACCTGCATGGCCTTTGCAGCGGCAGTTTTCAAGGGACAGAAATCCCTTTCCGCTTGTCCGCGCATAGATGAAAACACCCTGCAGCAACATTCCAGTCTTGAGCCCGCCATGACAGGTACTGAAAAAAACATGCAGCAGGCCATGCAGTCCCTGCAGCAGCAAATCCCTGAAATTGACCTGACTGAGGCCGCCTGGAGAACCGGGGGCATTTTTGAAAATAAAAAACTGACCTTGCAGATAATGGGTAAGAATTTCAGTGTAGATACAAATGGCGGTCTGGACTCGGAAATACATGTAAACCCCTGGATCAGCATACCTGTTCTGCAGTACATACTGCACGGAAAAGGCAAAGAACCAACCGGCAACTGGGCTCCCTTCAAGGAACTGCCCAATGGCCGGCCCAGGGCGGCACTTTTTGAGCAGCGCTGCGAAAAACCACTTAAACGTGTAGCAGATAATTATCCGGATCTTTTTTACGATATACTGGATCTCTTCGACGCGACGGAGGTGGATAAAGGTTTCAGGGCGGATGTTTCTTTTCTTCTCTATCCCCTGCCCAGACTGCCCATGATCATTGCCTGGTGGTATCCGGCGGAAGATCTGGAGTCGGCCCTGCATATTTTTTTCGATGAAACAGCCAAGGACAACCTGGGAGTGGACGGTGTTTTCTCCCTGGGGACCGGGCTGGCCATGATGGTGGAAAAGCTGGCCCTGCGACACGGCGTCAAGGGGTTTGTGCCCCTGTAAACACTTTAACCAGGTCAGGTCATGACAGACGAATACAATACAAATGACGGGGAACAGGAGGCCTGGGTCATGCTGCAGGACCTCGACCCGCAGCTGGTTAAAAAAAGGACCCTGGCCGGGTCATCGGGTTCAGAAAGCTTCAGCCTCATGTGTCTGGGCCGGAAGCTGGACATTAATCCGGCAGAACGCTCAATTACTGGTGATTCCAGAGAGGCAGAGCTCCTTCTGCAGGACCTGGGTTCTTATACCAGACTGTCTGTTCTCAGGTATCTGGTGCACTGCCCTGATGAACCTCTGCACAATGAGTGGATCAAGCCGGCAAGCATTCCCGGGGGCAGGATATTTGACCAGGGGACCCATGTCCTCCCCCTGAATGAACCGGCCGCCCTGATTCAAAAAAATCCCGGGGCCGCAAAAAAGGCATGTGCCGGGCTTGGCGGCCACCTCCAGGACATGGGGGATCTGAGCATGGTACTTTACCCCATGCCCCGGTTCCCGGTTTTGTTTATCTTCTGGTACGGTGACGAAGAATTTTCACCTGCCGGCTCCATACTCATAGACGCCCTGTGGCAAAGCCATCTGCCTATCGATATCATCTGGGCGGCAGCAAAGCTTTCTTTTGAAATGCTTTTAAAGCTGTTAAAACAATATATTTAGCAACTGAATTCTGAATTTCATGCTCAAAGATTAATATACATCTCCCGCCCCAGGGAATAAGCCTCTTCCAGGTACTCCGGATGTTTCAGGACATCGCTCTCCCCGTCCAGACCGCGGAATAGCAGGCTGCCCCAGAGCTGCATATCCAGAACATCAAAAAAATACCGAACACTCAGCACTGCCCCGTCAAAAAGCCTGGCCCCCCTGGTGGCCCCTACAGAAATAAAAAGCCCCTTGCGCTTAAACTGTTTTTCCCGGGGCTGCTCATCAATCCAGTACTTGCGTACCCACATGGATTGAAAACGATCTATGAAAATCTTGGTGTGGGCGCTAACTGAATAGAAAAAAATGGGCGAGGCCAGGATCAGTCCTCTGGCTTCCAGTATCCGGTCCCGGACCTCCTGGAAATCATCCTTGATGGCGCATTCACCGTCCTTTTGACATTTGTATATCTCCAGACAGGGGGATATCTTCAGGTCCCGGAGTACATACTCCTGCACCGAGGCCCCGCTGTCCCTGGCCCCCTGCACTGCTCTGGACAGAAGTGCAGCAGTATTGCCCTTGCGCCTGGGACTGCCGTATATGGCTACTATATCGGACATGATATTGCTCCTTAAACCCTAAATTCTATGCAGACTTATGAACTTTTAATGCGGCTATACCCGCAAACCAAGAGAAAAAATTGCTCCTTGCCACTTAAGCGTCTTTGCTGACGCCGACACCGACAAAGGCCGCGCCTAAAGCCGGGAAACAGATGGAAAAAGGCTGCCGTCAGTATGTGGTATAAACCTGGCCCCGGAAAACCTGTGCATGAATTCCTGGTTCACGTTCATCTCCATATAGGTTATTCTGCGGGCAGTATCCACAATCCTCTGCCTGCACCCGCTGTCAGTTATGGCCAGCACGGCCCCTTTCAGGGAAGTATTGCTTACCGGACGGTAAACATCCAGGGACAGATCCGGAAGCATTCCCAGGACCACGGCATTTTGTGGATTTATATGCCGGCCGAAGGCTCCGGCCACGTTTATCCTGCCCAGGTCCTTAAAAGACAGGCCCACCTGCTGTACCAGGGTGCTTAAAACCGCATACATAGCAGCCTTGGAACGAATCAGGGCATTGATATCCGACTGGCGGACCATCACCGGCTGTCCATGGCCGCCTTGTTCACTCTGCACCACGACAAAGGAAGGGTTATGTTCGTCTGCCACAAATCTGTCCTGCATGCTCTCGGGCCTGAACCTGCCCCGAGTATCCAGCATCCCGGCCAGGTACATCTGTGCAGCCAGATCAATAAGCCCTGACCCGCAGATACCCAGAGCAGGCTCCCCGCCGATGGTTGAATAATCCAGGGATTTTGAATCCGGATCAATGGTTAATTTGTCTATGGCTCCTGGACCGGCGCGCATTCCCATCCTGGCCACCCCGCCCTCCAGTGCCGGTCCGGCGGCCCCGGCGCAGGCCAGCAGCCAGTCTCTGCCTCCCAGAACCACCTCGGCGTTGGTGCC
>SL_8KL_010_SEDDRAFT_10003741_pt1 | contig 12466 bp, 15 predicted proteins | sample SodLakKL_010_SED_4_FD_11160 | JGI IMG/M metagenome (IMG submission 11160) | reverse complement strand
GCAAAAGAAAGAGCATCTTCTCTTTGCGTGGGACAGTACCCAAGAACTCCTTGCTCTTCCTTTAAAGTTTCCGGAGGCTCATTGCTTAATATAAAAAAAATTATACCTCCAAGAGTAACTCCTCCTATAATTGCTTTCTTCATAACACTAAAACGATTTAAAATTTTGACCCTCTTTTTCCCTGAAAAGATTGGTTAGAAGAAGAGTTGTCTCTCCAACTTTTCCGCCTCCTATCACCACATCATCTACTTTGGTAATAGGAAGAATTTTCTTATTCACCGCCGTAATAAAAGCTTCATCAGCGTCTTTTATTTCGCTAGCGTAGACTTCTCTTTCTTCTACCGAGAAACCTTCTTTGGCAATTTCAAGAATAATTTTTCTTGTGGTTCCCGGAAGTATTCCCTCTTTGGGAGTTATTACTGTTCCTTTTTTAACAATAAAAAAATTGCTGGTTGAGCTTTCCAATACCTTCCCCTTTGATGTATAGAGAATATCTATTGCCCCTTCTTTTTTCGCTTTTGGGATTTCCCCAAGAGCAGTCGTATAGTTTGTTGTTTTAATATCGGGAAGGGGGCGTTCGTGCTCTACGGTCAAAAGTTTAGCCCCGTTTTTATAATAACTGTCATTTATCTCTTTTAGATTTTCAATCATGATAAGGAAAGTCGGTTTTTCCGGGTCATAAGACATCCCTTCAATCGCCTCACCTCCGGTAAGAACAATTCTTACATAAGATCCACCTTCATTTTTTTCTATCAACTTCCCTATAATTTCTTTTATCTCTTCTCTTGTATAAGGTATTTTTATTCTCATCTTCTCTGCAGAACGGAACATTCTATTCATGTGGCTGCCAAAGTTAAAAATTCTTCCTTCGGAAAACCGAATCACTTCAAAAATAGCATACCCACGAAGAAGCCCTATATCGGCAGGAGATATTCTGGCCTTAGATAAAGGAATGGTATTTCCATTTAAGAAACAGTATTTCATACAAAAAAAGCGGCCTCTTTATGCTTCCTATTATACGCTCCAAAAACAAGTTTGTTCCGCGATGCGGAGGAGGTGGGATTCGAACCCACAAGCCCTTGCGGGCGCCTGTTTTCGAGACAGGTGGAATAGCCGTTATCCGACCCCTCCATTGTTAAAAAATTCTAAATGCCATAGGTGTCGCTTTGACATTTTTTACAGACTCCCCAATGCACACCCCTGGGGTGTGCATTGGGGTGTGCATCACTAAAACTTGCTCTGGCGAAGGATGGCGGAGGAGGTGGGATTCGAACCCACGTGAGCTTGCGCTCGCACGCTTTCCAAGCGTGTGGAATAGTCCACTATCCGACTCCTCCCATAGAAAAACAAGTGGCCTTTAATCATTGACCATTGACTGTCAAAAGTCACATGTCACAAATCAATTGTTTATTAAGACTTGGGTAAGTTGTTTATCACTCTCGAAATAAAGGGATGTTTCCCGGCAAAACGATACTTTAAAAGACCAAGCACGTTTATAACATCTTTCATCTCCTCGCTCAAGGGCTCAGGACCCACAAAAATTTCTCCCGTCTCTTCCAAGAGAGTTTTCATGTACTCGTTCATGATTTTGTCTCCTCCTTTCTGCTTTAAGTAATCTACTATCTTCTTGAACTCCCCTTCGTCAAGCCAAACTCCCTCACACATATTACACACATCCACTTTTATATCAGAATCTCCATAATCTACTTCATAAAGAGGAAGTCCGCAATCGGGGCATTGGATATTTTCTCCGGAAATACGAAAACTTTCTTCGTTCTTCCACAGATCTATATCCATCCAATTTATTTTTTCTTCTTTTTCATCCTTCGCTTTGCGAAGTTCTTCTTTTTCAAACCACCTTCCCTTACAAGAAGAACAAGTGTCGATCTTTATCCCCGAGAACTTAGCTTCTTCTAAATTGTCTTCACACTTTGGACATTTCATAAAATTAATTTTTAATTATTAACTTTTCTCCCTTGGATCCAAAAAAATAAAAATTTTTACGTACTGATTTCCCGCAACTTTCTAACTCTTTCTTCTATGGGCGGGTGGGTCATAAAGAGCTTGCGGAACCAGCTCTTTTGCTCTTTCCCTTTAAAGGGGCTTGCTATATAGAGGTGTGCAGTGGCGTCATTGGCTGTTTTTAGCTGATGGGGGTCGCTATCTATTTTTTCCAAAGCGCTTGCCAATGCTTCGGGGTACCTTGTAGTAAGTGCGGCGGTGGAGTCAGCCAAAAATTCTCTTTTTCTGGAAACGGCAAATTTCATGAGCTGAGCCAGAATAGGAGCAAGAACAAGAAAAGCCAGCGCTCCGATCATTAGCACTAAACCTCCTTTTTCTCTACCCCCCATTCTACCAAAAAACGCCATGCGAAAAAAGAAATCCGCAATAAGCACCACCGTTCCCACAAGCACCACTATAATAGAGGAGATGAGAATGTCGTTATTCCCTATATGGCCAAGTTCGTGGGCTATCACAGCCTCGAGCTCCGACCTTTCTAAGCGTTCCATGAGGCCGGTTGTCACGGCAACAACCCCCTTTTCGGGATTGCGTCCTGTGGCGAAAGCATTGGGCTGTTTGTCTTTTAGTATGTAAAGACGGGGCTTGGGGAGACCGCTTGAGATTGCCAAATTTTCCACAATTCGGTGAAGCTCGGGATATTCTTCTTTTTCTGCCGGCTTTGCTTTGGTTAGCTTAAGAACTATCTTATCCGAGTTCCAGTAGGAGTAGAAACTGGTAATAATAGAGAATCCAAGCGCAATGTAAAGAATAAAAACATTTCCGTAATACCAACTCATCATCCACCCTACACCAATAATAAGAAGTACGAACCCCAATAAATAGGCGTACGTCTTGTAGGTATTGTTTTCTGATTGGGTATATAGCGTAGACATAATAAAGAGAATGACAAAATCCAAATGGCAAATGACAAATTATGAGTCATTTTTATATTTAGAAATTTGACATTCTTTTGGTATTTAGGCTTTGGTATTTGGGCTTTTTCTTAGAATTCTACTTTCACGTTCTCTCTTTCTTCTTTATCCTCAACCTCAAAAAAGTCCTCCTTTTTAAAATTGAACATTTTTGCAATAAGGCTCATGGGGAACATTTCCGTCTTTATATTTAAGTCTCTCACGTTGCGATTATAAAACCTTCTCGCCGCTTGTATTTTGTCCTCCGTGTCCCTTATTTCTTTTTGGAGCTCTAGAAAATTCTCCGAAGCTTTAAGGTCGGGATAATTCTCGGAAACCGCAAAAAGAGTTTTTAACGCACCGGCAAGCTGGTTTTCGGCTTCCGCCACTTTTTTGGGATCTCCCGTTTCCTCGGCGTTCATCGCTCTTGCCCTTGTTTTGGTAACGTTTTCAAAAACCTCTCTTTCATGGGAAGCATATCCTTTCACCGTTTCAACTAAGTTGGGAATAAGATCGTACCTTCTCTTTAGTTGTACATCTATATCGGCCCAAGCTTCCTTTACCCTGTTTTTTACTTTTACCAGCCGGTTGTAAGAAAAGATTACAAAAAGGACCAAAATTCCGGCGGTTATAAGAAGAATGGTTGTTGTTTCCATATTTTTACAGATTAATTTATACTGTGTTTAGCTAAAAGACCTTTAAATTATACTATATTTAGGCCATTTTGCAAAAGCACCGCATTATCTTTCTGCGGTGCTTTCTGCTTTAAGAGAAAGTTATTTTTTTGTCGAAACTCCCGGCGAGTCAAGGCAAAAGTCTTACTCTTTGGAATGGCATGAGTTTTTACATTCCCATACCCATTCCGCCCATGCCTCCCATTCCGCCCATGCCTCCGGCCGGCATTCCTTGCCCTTCTCCGCCACTCTTCTCTTCGTCAACATCAACCACTACACATTCCGTAGTAAGGAACATCGCTGCCGCTGATGTTGCGTTTTCGAGCGCGGCGCGAACCACCTTTGTCGGATCAACAATTCCCGCTTCAATTAAATCTTCATAAACCAGTGTCTTTGCGTTAAAGCCATAGGCACCGGTTTTTTCTCTCGTTTTTTGCACAACAACCGATCCATCAACACCCGCGTTTTCCGCAATTTGTCTTATCGGCGACTCCAAGGCGCTCTTTAATATATCCACTCCCGTGGCTTCATCACCTTTGAGCTTGCTTTCTTCTAACACTTCCAAAGCTCGAACCAAAGCAACACCTCCTCCGGCGACAACTCCTTCTTCTATTGCCGCACGAGTAGCCGATAGGGCATCTTCCGTCTTGTGTTGTCTGCTTTTCTGCTCGACCTCGGTAAGCGCTCCTACCTTTATGACGGCAACTCCTCCGGCAAGTTTAGCAAGTCTTTTTTGAAGCCCTTCTTTCTCATGGTCGGAATCACTTCCTTCTATTTCTTTTTTAATCTGTTCCACTCTTCTTTCAAGCTCTTTCTTCTTCCCTTTCCCTTCGGTAATAACCGTCTTGTCCTTACCGGCAGTAATTTTACGAGCCGTACCAAGCATTGCTACTTCGGTATTTTCCAGCTTAAGACCAACCTCGTCGGAAATAACCTGTCCTCCGCAAACCGCAGCAATGTCCTTAAGAGTTTCCTTCTTTTTATCACCGAATCCCGGAGCTTTTATGGCAAGAGTATTAAACGCTCCTCTTAATTTATTAAGAACAAGTGTGGCAAGAGCTTCTCCTTCTATTTCCTCAGCGATAATAACCAGATTCTTTTGTCCCCCTTGAGAAAGTTTTTCCAGAATAGGGACAATTTCATTGACCGAAGAAATCTTCTTATCCGTAATTAAAATATGAGGATCATTATAGACAGCTTCCATTCTTTCCGAATCAGTTACCATGTACGGAGAAACATATCCGCTCTCGAGTTGTAATCCTTTTACCACCTCCTTCTCCAACCCAAACGTTCTTGATTCTTCCACCGTCACTACGCCATCCTTTCCCGCTTCTTCAATAACCTCCGCCATCAAGTCCCCGAGCTCTTCGTCCTCGGCGGATATCGTAGCAACTTGAGCTATTTCTTCTCTCTTTGATATGGTTTTCGCTTCTTTCTTGAGAGCTTCAACTACCATATCTTTTCCTTTGTTAATACCTCTCTTAAGAGAGAGAGGGTCCGCCCCCGCGGTAACATTCTTTAGTCCCGCGGATATCATTGCTCTTGCAAGAAGGGTAGCGGTCGTAGTTCCATCACCTGCCGTATCATTCGCCTTGGAGGCCACCTCTTTTACAACCGAAGCACCTATATTTTCCGTCTTATCTTGCAATTCTATTTCTTCGGTAATAGAAACACCGTCGTTAGTGATAGTGGGAGAGCCGAAGCTCTGTCCGAGTACGACATTACGGCCTTTTGGGCCTATTGTGTACTTTACGGAATCGGCAAGCTTGTTAACTCCCTCCATCATTCTCTTTCTCGCATCTTCTTTGTAGTAAATATTTTTAGCCATAATAATAATGGTTATTTGTCATTTGTTAATTGTCAATAACGGCAAGAATGTCTTCCTGCTTGGCAATTAAGTATTCCTTTTTATCATCGACCGTTTTAGTTTCCGTTGGACCGTATTTGGCAAAAAGGACTTTATCTCCTTTTTTCACTTCGAGAGGAATTAGCTTCCCCGAAGCATTAGTTTTTCCCGGTCCCACGGCGACAACTTTACCCTTTTCCGGTCTTCCTTTCTCCGCGGTATCCGGAAGAAGAATACCTGCTTTGGTTTTTTCTTCTTCCTTCTCCGGCTCGATTAAGACGTTGTTTCCAAGAGGTCTAATATTCACTTTATTAAGGACCTATCCTTATATGGCAAATAGTGCCAATTTCGGATAATCCGGTTTACATTCTTTTTAATTAGCAAACACCTTGTCAGAGTGCCAAAACCATTATTACTTATGAAAAATCCTGTGTCAAGAGCGTAAGTTATTGCAAAAATGCTATTTTATGGTATATTACACAGGAAATGTCTCTCTTTAAGAAATTTCTTTTATATGTAGCAGTTGGGGTGCTCGGGTTTTTTCTGGCGGAATATTTTCTGGATATCACTATAGAGAGCATTCGCTTCCTGTTTTACGTCGGTTTTGCGCTGGGAACTATCAATTTTTTTGTAAGACCTGTTATTTGCCTCGTAACCCTCCCCTTGCGCATACTTACTTTGGGTCTTTTCACTTTTGTTATTAATGTCGCTATTGTTTGGTTCGCCCAAGCAATCTTTCCCGAAATAGTTATTGACGGAGTTTTCAATTTAATTTACACTACTCTTATTATTTGGATTCTGGAGGTTTTACTCCACGGTTTCTCAAGATAAAAATATATGAAAGAATTTTTGCCTTATTTACAAATTATTGTTTCGGTTCTCCTTATCGCCTCTATCCTCCTTCAGAAAGGAGGCGCGGCAATGGGTTCCGCTTTTGGTCAGGGAGAGGATTTCCACACGGAAAGAAGAGGAGCGGACAAAACCCTGTTTATTTCAACCATTGTTTTGAGCGTGGTGTTTATTGTTCTTGCGCTCCTTAATCTTATTCTATAGAGTACCTCTGCATTCATATGTCTAATTTCTTAACGGGTTTCTGGCCAAGAAAATGGCCTTCTAAGAAACAGTGGAAACGAACTTTGGAAGTATTAAATAAAAGGGAAAAAGCCGTCCTTCTTTTCCTTGTGTTTCTGGCGCTAGGCTCACTTTGTTACGCACTTTCTTCTTTTTATTATTCAAAAACAAAGGTGACGCCAACCTTCGGAGGAACTTATAGAGAAGGAGTTGTGCAATCAAACCGTTGGCTTACTATAAATCCCCTCTACGCATCCCAAAGCGATGTAGAGCGAGACATTATAGAAGTAGTCTTTGACGGTCTGATGCGTTATGACAGAAACGGGAAGCTTGTCCCCGGCCTCGCCAAAGAATATAGTACGGAAGATCAAAGAGTATTCGATGTAACCCTTAGGGAAGATATCTACTGGTCGGACGGAGAGGAGATAACCGCAGAAGATGTCGTCTTCACCGTAAATACCATTTTAAGTCCCGACTTTCAAAGCACATTAAGACAACAGTGGACGGGAGTTGATGTTGAGAAAATATCCGAGAACGAAGTACGTTTTACTTTGGATAACGCTTCCGCCATTTTCCCTGAAAATCTTACACTGAAAATAATTCCCAAACACATCTTCAGTGACTATTCCCCTCGAGACTTTAGATATTCCATACATAATATGAAACCCGTGGGTTCGGGCCCTTACCGCTTTGAAGATATACGGGAAGACTCCGAAGGAAATATTCGATCCTTAAATCTGGAAAGAAATCCCCATTACTTCAGGTCCACCCCTTTTATAAATAAAGTAGTGTTTTACTTTTTTGAAACCGAAGACGACTTGCTAAAAGCCCGAAAAAGAGGAGAAATTGACGGTTTTTCGCTCTCCGATAGTACGGCAAAAGAATTTTCCGCTGCAGAAACAAAAGATTTTAGAAAATACGAGCTCACTCTTCCCCGCTATTTCTCTTTGCTTTTTAATTTAAGAAGAGAAGGAGTCTTTCAAGAAAAGGAAGTTCGTAAAGCATTACGTTACGCCACGGATAAAGATGCCCTTATCGAAGAAGTATTAAAGGGAAAAGGCGACTCAGTGACATCCCCCTTCCTCCCCGAATTTTACGGTTTCGACACTCTCGAAACAAAGCATGTGTATGATCCCGAAAAGGCAAAAGAACTGTTAGTGGACGCCGGGTTTGAAAACGGCAAAAAAGAAATTGAAGATCCTTTCCAATTCACAAAAGACCTTAAAGAAGAATCACAGGGAGAAGAAGTAAGAAATCTGCAGAGATGTTTTATCTATCTCCAAGAAGAAGATGATAATCTTTATCCGGAAAAAACCGTGACCGGTTTTTTCGATGAAGAAACGAAAACAGCTGTAAATTATTTCCAAGAGAAATACAAAGAAGAAATCCTCGATCCTCACGGATTTGGAAGCGGAACAGGAATGGTCGCGGGAAGCACAAGAGAGAAGCTGAACGAGCTTTGCGAAGATCTTTTCGATGAGACAGTTGCTTTGGAAATTTCCATTACAACCTTGAGCGACCCTATGTTATCGGAAACCGCCGGTGTTTTGAAAAGCCAATGGGAAGAACTGGGAATAAAGGTAAATATAGAGAAAAAATCTATTTCGGAGTTACGTGAAAAGGTAATTCGTTTACGAGATTTTGATACCTTACTTTTTGGAACAGTGCTCACCGGCCATCTTAATCCGTTACCCTTGTGGCACTCTTCCAAAATAGATGATCCCGGACTAAACCTTTCCGGCTATGAGAGTGACAAAGCGGATGAGCTTTTAGAAACAATCATCGAAAAAGACGATGAAGAAAAAATTGAATCTCTGCTTCTTTTGCAAAAAGAAATTATGGAAGATTCGCCCGGTATATTTCTTTACAACCCCTACTTTATTTATTTCGTCTCGGAAAAAGTAAAAGGAATAGAGGAGGGCATTATCACAAACTCTTCAAGGAGGTTTGAATATATCGACCGCTGGTATATAAATACAAAAAGAACACTCAAATAATAAACGCCCCTGTGGTGAAACTGGTATACACGCAGCGTTCAGGACGCTGTCCCGCAAGGGTTGCAGGTTCGAGTCCTGCCAGGGGCACAAGGCCGATGCCTTGCATCGGAAATGATAAATCCTAAATAACAAATTACAAAGCCACCCCTTCGCCACCAAACATTAAGCACTAAATGCAATTTTTAATTTTAAATTTTAATTTCTAATTATTATTGCTTGTGTCTTTACTAATTTTTATTCACCTTAATTACTCAAAAATTTAATATGGAAGAAGAAAAACTGAAAATTATTCCATTGGGAGGACTTGGAGAAGTAGGAAAAAACATGACACTCTTGGAGTGGAAAGATAAAGCACTCATCATTGATATGGGGTTAAGCTTTCCCCAAGAAAAAACTCCCGGAGTGGACTACATAATTCCCAACATCTCCTATTTGCAGAAAAACAAAAAGCATATCCTGGGATTGGTGTTGACCCACGGTCACTACGATCATATCGGAGCGATACCTTATATTATGGGAAAAATAGGAAATCCTCCTATTTTCGGTTCCCCGCTTACTCTTGGAATAACACAAAAAAGGCAGGAAGAATTTCCCATGCAGCCAAAACTGCAGCTTAATGAGATAAAAGATGGCTCAAAAATAGAATTGGGTCCTTTTGAAATAGAGTTTTTCCACCAAAACCATAACATCCCCGACGGACAAGGCTTTCTTATTAAAACTCCTATCGGGAATATTGTTCACACTTCCGATTTCAAATTTGATTTTACCCCCACGAACACACCTGCTACAAATCTCAAAAAACTGGAAAATATCGCTTCCGGCGGAGTGCTTATGCTCATGTCCGACTCTACCGGCGCGGAGGCGGAAGGAAAATCCTTGTCGGAAAATCTCATAAAAGAAAATTTGGAAAAAATATTTAAAACATCCAAAGGACGCATAATTTCCGCAACCTTCGCTTCTCTTATAAATAGAGTGCAGGATATTATTACACTTTCGGAAAAATACAATAGAAAGGTAGTTATTGAAGGGTACGGTATGAAGACAAATGTCGAAATATCCCAAAACCTTGAATATCTCAAGGTAAAAAAAGGTACTATAATTCCCGCAGAGAAAGCTGCGGACTATCCTGACAATCGCATAACCATTCTTTCAACAGGAGCACAAGGAGAAGGAGCTGCCGCTCTTATGCGTATCCTGAGCAAACAACATCGCCACTTCCATCTTAAAAAAGGTGATACCGTAGTACTTTCTTCCTCCGTCATCCCCGGAAACGAGCGTGCCGTACAAGGTCTCAAAGATGACATTATGAGGCAAGGAGCGGATATTTTCCACTCGCAGATGATGGACATCCACGCAAAGGGACACGCCCAAAAAGAAGAATTACAGGAGATGATAAGGATAATGAAACCAAGGTTTTTCATGCCTATCCACGGGCAATACTCAATGATGGCAAGCCACGCAAAGATTGCGGAAGGGGAGGGCNTTANGCAGAACAATATCGCTCTTACCGATAACGGCCATATTATTGAACTTACTCCGGAAAAGATGCATATTAGCAAAAAACCTGTTTCCGTGGGTCCGGTAATGGTCGATGGCTCCGGTGTAGGTGATGTTGGTGGTGTAGTACTTCACGACCGAATGGAACTTGCGGAAAGTGGAATTTTTGTAATTATTACCGTAATTGATAAAAAAACCAGAAAAATTAAAAATTCTCCGGATATTATTTCGCGAGGTTTCGTATATCTGCGAGAGTCACAAGCACTTCTTACCGAAACGAGAAAAAAGGTCTTAGAAATTATTTCTCAAGCCGGAAAAAAGAAAAAGGACTCCAAAATTATTAAACAGGAAATAAAAACGAAGACGGAGAGTTTTCTTTTTAGCAAGACAGGAAGAAGGCCTATCGTTCTTCCTGTGGTGATAGAAATATGATACTATAATAAATAACAAGTGACCATTGACAATTGACATCGGAATTTGTCAAAAGTCACAGGTTATAGGTCATAAGTCAAAAGCATGCGTGTTTTTAGCGGAATACAACCAACAGGAAGCTTACATATCGGAAATTACTTCGGAGCAATCAAACAATGGCTCGATTTTCAATATGAGAACGAATGCATTTTCTGCATTGTAGATCTTCACGCCATAACCGCTCCCTACGATAACGAAAAATTACAGGAGCTTATTATGGAAAAAGCCATCATTTATCTGGCAGCGGGATTGGACCCGGAAAAAGTTATTATTTTTACACAATCTTCGGTAAAGGAACACACAGAGCTTTGCTGGCTCTTAAATACCGTGACCCCGCTCGGGGAGCTCTACAGAATGACCCAGTACAAAGAAAAAAGCACAAAGTATAAAGACAAAGAAAACGCAGGACTTTTGAATTATCCTATCTTGATGGCAGCAGATATCCTTCTTTACGGTACACAAATGGTGCCCGTAGGAGAAGATCAAAGGCAACACGTAGAGCTCGCCAGAAAAATAGCTCGCAAGTTCAATAGCACCTTCGGAGAAACCTTTATTTTACCACAAGAAAAGCTCCCTACTCAGGGAGCACGTATTATGAACCTTGCCGACCCTACTAAAAAGATGTCTAAATCCGATACGGATAAAAAAGGTTCTATTTCCCTCTTTGATTCGCCGGAAGTAATAAGAAAGAAAATAAAGTCTGCTGTAACAGATACCTACAAAACAATAAAGTACGAGCCGAAAAAAAGACCCGGGATGGCTAATCTCCTAACTATTTATGCTCTGCTTGCCGATACTACGGCAAAAGAGGTGGAGAAAGAAGTAAAGGGAAAGACCTACAGCGCTTTTAAAGAGGAGCTCGCGGATTTAATAATAGAAAAATTAGAACCCTTTAGAAGAAAAAGGGAAGAGTTTATGTCCCGAGAAGTTTACATAAAAGAAATTCTAAATCAGGGAGAGAAGAAGGCTCGGGTACTTGCCGAGTCTAAGATGGAAGAGGTCCATAAGAGAATGGGCATATCCTAAAATGTCAAAGGTGATACCTTTAATAATCTCAAAATTAAACTGCTGTCATTTAAAGCTCTCCCCATGCACACCCCAGGGGTGTACATGGGGGTTCTTGATACTATTACACTAAACATTCTTCTTTTTAAAAGAGTATATATATAAGATTTTTGCAAGAGACAATCTTGTAAAAAAACAGATGTCCGGCCTCTGCGAACTTAGGTCAATGCTGTCATTCCCGACTTCGATCGGGAATCTATCTTTACTGGATCCCCGCTTAAGCGAGGATGACAACGGAAGTTAAAAATTCCAAGATTCAACAACATCTTTGTAAAAATTCGTTACTCTCTCTTGATGTTCCTTTTTTATTAATAGGAAGCTAACATCTTCTCCCAGCTTCTTAAAATTTACATCGGCAAACTCTTCTTTCATTTTAGAGATTAACTCTTTTTCATCTCCGATATTCTTCTTTTCTAGCAAGTAACCAAAATCAGGCTTTGTTTTTCTGTTGTTTACAAGATAATTTATATCGAAAAAATCTCTTCCCATCATTCTCTTTCTATTGAAAGCACAAACTATTTTCTGGGATAATAAAAGGTTTTCAGGGACTACTTTTATTTTAGTGTATACATCAAAATTATCTAAATTAAAAATAGAAGGAGTAAATGCATAGTTTTGGGGGAAAGTATATCTGAATAGTCAAATTCTCATCTTCATGGGGAGATATTTTCTTTTCAAATAAAAGGCGGGAGAACTTTAAATAACATCTAGTTGAGGCTTTTATTGTTATTTTTGCTTCCACCCTTAATCCTTCCTTCTCCAGTCTGTTTTTAATAACCTCTATCATTTCTTCAAAATCTTTGGTAGTTAAGCCAAGATTGTCAAAATCTAAATCTTCAGAAAATCTCTGATTGTTGTAGGCTATGCGGAGAGCCGTTCCACCTAAGAAAACAAGTTTTTCTCCAAAGTTTAAAGAATAAATTATCTCCAACA
>SL_8KL_010_SEDDRAFT_10003740_pt1 | contig 12467 bp, 12 predicted proteins | sample SodLakKL_010_SED_4_FD_11160 | JGI IMG/M metagenome (IMG submission 11160) | reverse complement strand
AAGATCAACCAGTACACCATCCGGTATATTTAAATAACCCAGTTCCGTAGAAATATCTACGGTATTGAGCATACTGCGTCCGGCAATTGCTACCTTCCTGTCATAGCGCACGGCTGCATCGACTACCTGCTGAATACGGTGTATGTTCGAGGCAAAAGTAGCTAAAATAATCCGACTGCGGGAAAGGCGGAATATTTCATTGATGTTTTTTCCTACATCTTTTTCTGAAATGGTATATCCCGGGCGGTCGGCATTGGTTGAATCAATTAATGCCGCTATAACACCCTTGCGCCCTAATTCAGCCAGTTTGAAATAGTCCGTTATTCTTCCGTCAACCGGGGTCTGATCAAACTTGAAATCACTGGTATAAACCAGGATTCCGGCCGGCGTTTCAACGGCTACTCCGACAGAATCAGGGATACTGTGATTGGTTCTGAAAAATTCAAGCTTAAAATTCTCAGAAATTTCAAGCCCCTGATCGGGGTTTATTTCTTTCAGCTCAATGTTTTTATGGGGATGCTCCCTGAATTTTGCCTCAACTATGCCGAGGGTTAACCTTGTCCCATAAACGGGACATTTAAGGTCTTCAATTATAAAAGGGAGAGCTCCGATATGGTCTTCGTGACCGTGAGTTAAAATGATCGCCTTAATATCGAAATTGTTTTCCAGCAGATATGAAATATCCGGAATAACAATATCGACTCCCAGCATTGCTTCGTCAGGAAACTTCAGCCCGGCATCCATGATGATGCATTCATGACCGTACTTCAGTACAAACATGTTCTTTCCAATTTCACCGATTCCCCCGAGGGGTATCAGCTGCAGCGTTTTACTTTTCTTGTTTCGTCTGGACAAAATGTACCTCCATTATGTATTTTCGGGTAGTGCAGTCGCAGCAAACCAGCGCCTGAACACCCTAAGTTAACTTCCCGCTTTGCTCCGTGCCTGCAGAGAAGTATTAAAATCAAAATATAATCACATCAAAAAATCTCTAACTCTTTATAAATCTCCTGTAGTAACCTGAAACCTGGATCCTTAATTCAGAATCCCGGACTTCTATCCCGTATGTCCGAAGCCCCCGTCATTGCGCTCTGTCGGAGGCAGTTCATCAACTTCTTCAAGTACAGCCCGGGGAACCGGGCATAGCACCATCTGGGCAATCCGATCGCCACGACTAATGGTAACAATATCCTGTCCCAGGTTGATCAAGATTACTTTTATTTCACCGCGGTAATCCGAGTCGATGGTGCCGGGAGAGTTAACAATCCCAACTCCCTGCCTGACAGCCAAACCACTGCGCGGCCTGATTTGCAGCTCATAACCGGGAGGTACAGCAACCAATAAACCAGTTGGCACCAGGAATCTATTCCCGGGCTGAACAATAACTTCATCCTCGACAGCCGCGTATATATCCATGCCGGCCGACCCGCTGGTCATATAAGATGGCTGCGGCAAATCTTCTGTGCCCATTATTCTTTTAAAGGGCAGCTTTATATTCTCACTGTTCATGAAAGTATCTCCTGTACCCAATACTCAGCTGTTTTCCACTGTTTGCCCTATACCGTTATGTACTGCCCAGCTGCTTTTAGAGAAAAAACCCTACCAGGTAGGGTTTTAACCTTGCTGCTATTTGCGATTATCGGGCTTATTCCCGCCGCCTCCACCGCCTGAAGGTTTCTCAAGCAGGGCCTTCCTGGAAAGGTTTATCCGCCCTTTTTCATCAATATCCAGGACTTTTACTTCGATTTCATCTCCCAGTCTCACCACATCTTCCGTTTTATCAACACGGTGATGATCCAGGTGTGATATATGCAGCAGGCCTTCTTTGCCCGGCAGCACCTCAACAAAAGCGCCGTAACGTTCAACCCTTTTAACTTTACCGGTATAAACTTCTCCTGCTTCTACATCCTTGACCAGGGCTTCAATCATTTCCCTGGCTTTTTCTCCGCCTTCCGGATCGACAGCAGCTATAAATACCCTGCCGTCAGGTTCAATGTCAATGCCCACTCCGGTTTCAGCGATGATCTTGTTAATCATCTTGCCACCGGGACCGATAACATCCCTGATCTTATCTACATCTATTTGCATCCTGATCATCCGTGGAGCGTTCGGCGAAAGTTCCGGCCTCGCTTCACTGATAGTTTCGTTCATAATACCCAGGATATATTTATAGCCCTCATCGGCACGTTCCAGGGCTTTTTCCAGCAGTTCACGGGAAAGACCCTTGATTTTAATATCCATCTGCATTGCTGTAATCCCTTTTTCAGTTCCGGCTACCTTAAAGTCCATATCTCCTAAAAAGTCCTCAACACCCTGGATGTCGGAAAGGATTGCGACATCATCACCTTCCTTGATCAAACCCATGGCTATTCCGGAAACAGGCCTTTTCAGCGGCACACCGGTATCCATCATGGCGAGTGAACCGGAACAGACACTACCCATTGAGGTTGAACCGTTCGATTCCAGGACTTCTGAAACCAGGCGAATTGTATACGGAAAATCATCCTCGGAGGGAACAACCGGTTCCAGGGCCCGCTCGGCCAGGGCCCCGTGACCAATTTCCCTGCGTCCGGGACCGCGCATAAATCCTGTTTCGCCAACACTGTAGGGCGGGAAATTATAATGGTGCATAAACCGCTTCGATTCTTCAAGCCCAAGACCGTCTAACATCTGCATATCACGCAGGGCAGAAAGGGTACAGATATTCAATACCTGGGTTTGACCGCGGGTAAAAATAGCAGATCCGTGGGTACGCGGCAGTGAAGATATTTCACAGCTGATTGGACGGATCTCATCAGACCGGCGACCATCTGCCCGCAGGTTATCATTAATAATCATTTTACGCAGTGTATCCTTTAGAACCGTCTCAAAGATCTTAACCAGTTCTGATTCCTGTTCAGGATATTCTTCAACGAATTTATCTTTAATTCCCTGCTTTACTGTAGCAAGCTTCTCTTCACGTTCCTGCTTGTCGGAAATCTTCAGGGCTTCTGAGACGCCTTTCTTAACGACCGGCTCGACCTCGTCAACCATTTCCTGGGGCAGTTCTTTTTTCTCAACGGTCATCTTCTCTTCGCCGACTTCTGCAACCATTTTCTTCTGCAGATCAACAATCTCCTTGATTGTTTCATGTCCGGCCTGGATTGCTTTGAGCACGTCATCCTTGCCTATTTCATCTGCTCCAGCTTCAACCATAAGCACCGCATCTTCAGAGCCGGCCAACATCAGGTGCAGAGAACTTTTTTCTGTTTCTTCCTGGTTGGGGTTAACGACAACTTCACCATCGACCATACCGACGATAACAGCACCGATCGGACCCTCAAACGGTATCTTTGATATTGAAAGCGCTGCTGATGCTCCGATAATAGCCAGCGGTTCCGGAGGGCAATCCTGGTCCATCGAAAGGATCGTGGCCACTATGTGCAATGAATGATTAAAGCCTTTTGGAAAAAGAGGCCTCACTGAACGATCTGTCAGGCGGCAGCCTAAAATGGCTCGCTCAGTAGGCCGTCCTTCCCTTTTGATAAAACCGCCTGGTATACGTCCAACGGCATATAGCCGCTCCTCGTAATCAACAGTCAGCGGCAGGAAGTCGACACCTTCACGTGGTTGATCTGAAACTGTTGCAGTAACCAAAACCATTGTATCGCCATGTCTTAGCAAAACGGCACCGCTGGCCTGCTTGGCAAGCCTGCCTGTTTCCATAGAAAATTCTTTGCCCTGAAATTCCATTTTATAAGTTTGCATAAATCTATAAACTCCTCTCGACTACTACTTTAATTACCTGGTATCAGATATTTACAATTAACCGTAAGCACGGAGGCTGGCTCCGTGCTTACGATGTAACTGTTATTTTCTCAGCTTGAGCTTGGTAATAATTGTCTGATAGCGTTCAGGGGAAGTATTGCGAAGATAATTCAGCAAGCCTCTCCTACGGCCAACCATTTTTAGCAATCCCCGTTGAGAATGGTAATCTTTTTTGTGGGTTTTTAAGTGTTCCGTGAGGTAATTAATACGCTCTGTCAACAGAGCTATTTGAACTTCAGGTGAACCCGTATCGCCCTCGTGCCTTTTGTAACGATTAATTATTTCCTGTTTCTGTTCCTGATCAAACATAATAATAAAGCTCCTCCCATTATTATAATCGCCGCCTGCCAAGTTTAACGTTGGGAAAGCGTAAAACCTAGCCTGCGGTTCAAACTATTGTGATTTTAGCACAGAACAACCTGCTTGTAAAGAATGGCTGATTCCGTTTTTTCCCTGATTATAAAGCCCGATCAACTCCCGGCTCTGTTCAATATCCTGCCCGATCTGTTCTTTTAGCTGTTCTGCTGAATTAAAGATTCGGGTATCGCGCAGCTTTTCCAGAAAGCATATCCGGATCTCACGATTATAGATAGTTTGGTTAAAATCAAGGATATGTGTTTCTACAGCAACATTATGATCGGCAAAGGTAGGGCGTGAACCTACATTGGTTACCCCGTAAAACAGCTCACCGTCAAGCCTGTTTACTGCAGTCAGGTAAACACCCTTACCGGGCCATAAAAGACGAGGATTGGCGGCAATATTTGCCGTTGGGTAAACCATTTTCTTTCCTATTCCATAACCCTTAATTACCCGGCCCTGCCTGTAAAAATAATAGCCAAGCAGTTCGGAAGCTTCCTTAACATCTCCACTGAGCAATAAAGAACGAATAATTGAACTGCTAACTTCTTTATCCTTGAAGTAGAACATAGGGCACACATCAACGGAAAAACCAAGTTTACTGCCCCAGTAACTCAGGGTGCTGGAACTGCCTGCACCCATTCGTCCAAATGAATAGTCCTCACCGACAAATGCCCCTTTTACCTGCAGCCTTTCGACTAATACCTGGCGCACAAACTGCTCCGGCGAAAGTGAAGCCATCCTGGAAGTGAACTGCTGAATAACCATGTAATCCAGGCCCAATTCCACCATTATTTCCGCCCGGTCAGCCAGGTCGGTTAAAAGCGAAATGGGCTGCTCTGGACGCAGGGCGATCTGGGGATGGGGATCAAAGATCAATACGGCGCTTTTGCCCTTTTTGTTTTTTGCTTTTTTTACTGCCGCTTTTATTATCTCCTGGTGGCCGCGATGAATACCGTCAAAATTCCCCAGCGCTACATAAAGGGAATCATTTTGATTTGCTATATTATCTACACCATTAATAATTTCCATCTAAACTATTCCTTTTCACCTTAATTCAATATCTTTACCTCTATGATAAAAATTTCAGGGTTTTTAAACCCTCTTTGTCCTCCAGAGCAAACTTTGTTAGAAGAGCCTTAAATTCTCCCTGCCTGTCGTAGAGCCTGATCGGCTTATCCAGGGGTAACTTTGACAGAAGTGCTGTATCGCCTGGATAAAGTTCCTGGCCATTTTTTAAAGCTTCCACCTGATCATAATCAAGCCTGATTGCAGGATACTGTTGCAATGCACTATCCATTGGCCACATTATCTCATTTACGCTGCCTTTATCTGCTTTTTCGGCGACCTGATCCATTGTCAGTGCTTTATCAAGATGATATGGACCCACTGCAGTTCTAACCAGGCCTGAAAGGTATGCACCACATCCTGCAGATTCACCGATATCCATCACCAGGGTCCTGATATAAGTCCCCTTTGAACAGTCCACCTCAAAAGTAAGCTGCGGTTCTGAATCACTGTCATAAGTTAAAAGCTCTATCCGGTATATATTTGCCGTTCTAATCCTGCGAGGAACTTCTTTGCCCTGCCTGGCCCAGTAATAGAGAGGCTTGCCCTGGTGTTTAACCGCAGAAAAGTGCGGCGGCAGCTGTTCGATCTCGCCACTGAAGCTTTGCAAAATATCTTCAATTTGCCGGCGATCGGGCAGTTTCGCATCCGGGGTAACTATGATATCTCCCTCAGAATCACCGGTGCTGCTTATTTTGCCAAGGTTCACTTCTGCCCGGTAGCTCTTGGGCAGCTCCATAACATATTCACTCAAACGTGTAGCCCTGCCCAAACAAATCGGCAGAACCCCGGTTGCCATCGGATCAAGTGTTCCGGTATGTCCTGCCCTTTGACCGGGAAATATTTTTTTAACCACCTGCACGGCCCTGCTTGAGCTGTCTCCGACTTCTTTATTAACAACAATAATACCGTCCACACTGCAATGCTCCCTTATGCCGTCAGTTCTTTGACCATTTTAAAAGCTTCGGACATAACTCTTTGTTTAACCGACTCAAAATCGCCCTGCATCCTGCAGCCGGCTGCCCTGATATGGCCGCCACCGTTTAATCTACCTGCCAGCTCACTGGCATCAAGGCTTCTTGAGCGAAACCCAACCTTAACATCGCTGTCGCTTTCCACGTAGAAAAGAATACCAAGCTCGATCCCTTCAATATTGCGGCTAAAGTTAACGATGCCTTCAAGATCGTCAGTGGTTGCTCCGCTTCTTTCCCTGACATCTTTGCTTAAAGTCATTACTGCAACAGTCCTGTTTTCATACAGCTCAAGGGTTGACAGGGCCTCCTTCAGCAAAATGTAGTAAGTGTAAGGCCGCTCGTCAAATAATTTCTGAGATATCACTCCGGGATTTATGCCTGATTCCAGCAGGGATGAAATTACCTGATGGGTTAGAGAGGTTGTGTTCTCATATTTAAATGAACCTGTATCGGTTGAGATAGCAACATACAGGGCTTCAGCAATTTGGTAGTCTAACTCGATATCCAGCTCCTTTAAAAGACCAAAAACAATTTCACCTGTGGCAGAAGCGGTGTCATCGACATAGTTTAGATGACCAAAGCGCTGATTGGTTACATGATGATCGATGTTGATAATCATCCGGCTTTGCATAACCGAATCCTTGAAAAGGTCAAGACGTTCAGGATCACTACTGTCAAGGACAATTACCGCTATTTCCGAATTATCGATTGACCCATTATGAGAGACTATCCCGGAACCTTCCAAAAACTTATATTTATTGGGGATATGGCCTGGTGTCAGCAGGGTTACTTCTTTCCCAATTTTTCTTAATCCCAATCCCATTCCCAGCAGCGAACCGATACTATCACCATCAGGCAGCATATGTGATATCAGGTAGAACTGATTTTCATTTTTTAGCGTATCAATTATCTTCGTCCGATCGGCTGTCATCCCTGTTCTCTTCTTCCTTCAGTGACTTTAATACACTTTCGATATAGGCGCCATATTCAATTGAAGTATCCAGAAAAAAATTAATCTCCGGTGTATACCTCAATCTTATTCGCCGCCCGATTTCAGAACGGACAAACCCTGAAGCCCTGGCCAGGGTTTGCAAAGTTTCTTCTCTTTCCGCCTCACTGCCATATACACTTACATAGATTGATGCATGGCGTAAATCCTTTGACAACTCTACATCAGTAACACTGGTCATCTCGGCAATCCTGGGATCTTTTATTTCAGCAACGATAATTTGACTGACATCTTTTTTGATCTGTTCAGCAACCCGCCGCACTCTGTTTTCCGACATGATAAAATCCTCCTAAAAAATAGGCTGATACGGCGATCAGGTAAATTTAGCGTTTAACCTGCTCCATGGTATAAGCTTCAATAATATCTCCTTCATTGAGATCGTTAAAGTTTTCAAGCAAAATTCCGCATTCATAGCCTGTTAAAACTTCTTTTACATCATCTTTAAACCGCTTCAGGGAATCTATTTTGCCTTTATCATGAACTACTGTGCCATCCCTGATTACCCTGATCATGGCATTGCGGGTTATTTTACCTTCTATTACGTAAGAACCGGCAATATTACCAAGGCGCGAAACCTTAAATACTTCCCTGACCTCAGCCTGCCCGAGAATTACCTCTTTCATGATCGGTTTCAACAGTCCCGTAACGGCATTCTTGATGTCTTCAATTGCTTCATAGATGACCCTGTACAGCCTGATATCAACCTGATCCTGTTCCGCAAGCCTGCGGGCATTGGCATCCGGCCTGACATTAAAACCAATTACGATAGCATTGGAAGCTGAAGCCAGCATGATATCCGATTCGTTGATTGCTCCAACCCCAGTATGAATAATTTTTATTTGAACTTCTTCAAGACTGAGCTTATTTAATGCATCCTGGACAGCTTCTAAAGAACCCTGAACGTCCGCCTTTAGAATCAAGTTTAGATCTTTTACTTCACCTTCCTGGATCTGCTTAAACAGGTCATCCAGGGTTACTCTCTGAACTCGCCTGCTTGCTTCTTTTAACTTTGCCGCTCTTTTTTCGGCAACCTGGCGGGCCACTTTATCATCACCGACAACCTGGAAAGAATCTCCTGCCAGTGGTACATCATTTAACCCCAGGATTTCCACGGGGGTTGATGGGCCGGCGGATTTAATCCTTTCGCCGCGATCGTTATTCATTGCCCTGATTTTGCCGGCAATGGACCCGCAAATTAGCGACTCACCGACACTAAGAGTTCCATCCTGCACCAGGACGGTAGCCACCGGGCCGCGTCCTCGGTCGAGCTTTGCTTCAATCACAGTTCCCCTTGCTGTCCGTTCAGGACAGGCCTTCAATTCTCCGACTTCGGCTAAAAGCAGAATCATTTCAAGCAGCTCTTCTATTCCATCGCCCGTGATGGCGCTGACATTTACAAATATAGTGTCGCCACCCCACTCTTCCGAGATCAGAGCGTGTTCTGACAGCTGCTGCTTGACCCGGTCCGGGTTTGCTTCAGGCTTGTCGATCTTGTTAACTGCAACCATAATCGGCACCTGCGCCGCCTTTACGTGATTAATAGCTTCAATAGTCTGGGGCATTACTCCGTCATCAGCTGCAACAACCAGCACGGCTATATCGGTCACCTGGGCTCCCCTGGCCCGCATGGCGGTAAAAGCCTCGTGGCCCGGGGTGTCGAGGAAAACAATCTGCTTATTATTAACATCAACCTGGTATGCTCCGATATGCTGAGTAATTCCACCGAACTCTCCATCGGTTACCTTTGCACTTCTGATTGAATCCAGCAGTGAAGTTTTGCCGTGGTCTACATGGCCGAGGACAGTGACTACCGGTTTACGCAGTATTTCCCTGCCACCTTCATCTTCACAAACGGCAAGCAGTTCCTCTTCTACCGGATCTTCTATATAATCAATCTCAAAACCGTGTTCGTCGGCTAAAAGCTCGACAGACTCAGGTGAAAGAGGCTGGTTCAAACTGGCCATTACACCCATATCCATCAGTTCGGTTATTAACTGAGTAGCAGGCAGATCAAAATGCCCGGCCAGCTCAGCAACGGTCACCTGTCCTTCCAGCCTTATTTTTGGCTTTTGCGCTTTAATGGCGGCAGCTCTTTTTTCTTCCTGGATCGCTTTCCTGGCTTTGCGGCTGGGAGCAGGCTTTTCTTCCCCTGTATCCTCTTTCTTTGCTTCAGCTTTTTTCCCAGGTTTTTCTTCAGTTTTTGCTTCAGCTTTTTCCTCAGGTTTTTTGACGGCCCCGTCTTTCTTTGCTTCAGCATCCTCTTTATCCGGTTGTCTGTCACCAGTTTTCCCGGTTAGGATTGACATAACTTTTTCAGCCTCATCATCAGTCAATGTACTCATATGGTTATTGACTTTAATATCCATATTTTCCATAACTTCTATGAGCTTTTTGCTGGCTATTCCCAGTTCTTTAGCTAACTCATAAACTCTAACCTTGCTCATCTAAAACACCTCCATAAGGTAAGCCCTCCCTGTCATGGACCATTGACTTCCTTATCTTTGTCAAGTAATACAGCCAGATCATTTAACAATCCCTCATCTACAGGCATGTGCAGGTTTTTTTCCAACCGTTTACCTTTTATTGCTTTTTTGAAACATTCCTGCTTTCTACATATATAAGCTCCCCTGCCGGATTTTTTGCCGGTACTGTCCAATGCAACCTCCCCATCGGGAGTTCTTACTACCCGGATCAGCTCTTTTTTTGTCATTTTCTGCAGGCAGCCGATACATACCCGCATGGGGATCTTACGCTTCTTTATCATCCTGTTTCATTTCCTCCTCAGGCTCTTCTTCACCTGTGGACTCATTTTCAGTCATTGTTTCTTCATTTTCTGTTTCAACCACGCTATTTTCTTCACTTTCGGCTGCGTCATTTTCTTCAGCCTGCTCGGTTTCTACTTCATCACCTGCAAGAGTTTCCGGCTTTGCCTTGTCCTCATCGTCCGGAACTTCTTCAGCATCCCCGGTAAGCCCTATAGCTGAAAGGCTTTTCTCTGTAAACTGTGTTTCACTTGATATATCGACTTTCCAGCCGGTAATGCGTGCAGCCAATCGAGCATTCTGCCCTTCCTTGCCGATGGCAAGCGACAGCTGATTATCGGGGACTACTACGGAAGCGGATTTTTCTTCAAAATTAACCATAACCGAAGATACCTTGGCCGGGCTGAGAGCATTGCCAATATACTCTTCCGTTACTTCACTCCACTTAATGATATCAATTTTTTCTCCCTTTAACTCATTGCTGATAGCCTGAACCCTGCTGCCTTTTGGCCCTACACAGGCACCAACCGGATCTATGTCCTGGTTATGCGATATTACAGCAAGCTTGGAACGATGCCCTGCCTCCCTTGCTGCCGCTTTTACTTCAACGATCCCTTCATAAATTTCTGGGACTTCCATCTCAAACAGTCTTTTCAGAAAGCCGGTATGAGTCCTGCTGACAATTATCTGTGGTCCCTTTGTCGTTTTCTTGACATCAAGTATAAATGCCTTTACTCTTTCACCCTGCCTGTACCTTTCATGCGGAATTTGTTCTTCCACGGGAAGAACAGCTTCAGTTCTGCCAAGGTCTACAATAACATTTCGCTGTTCAAAACGCCGGACCAGGCCGGTTATGACCTCCTCGGTTCTATCAACAAAGTTTTCGTAAATCAATTCACGTTCAGCTTCACGAATTCTCTGAATTACAACCTGCTTTGCCGTCTGTGCGGCAATTCGGCCGAACTCTTTCGGCGTTACCTCCATTTCTACTGTATCGCCCACCTGGCAGTGCGGATCGTAAACCCTTGCTTCATACAGGCTTACTTCAGTCTCGTCTGATTCAACTTCTTCCACAACTTTCAGCTCTGAAAAAACCTTGATCTCGCCTGTTTCACGATCGAGGGTTACATTTACCGCAGGAGCTGATTGAAAGTTTCTTTTATAGGCTGAAACGAGAGCTACTTCCAGCGCCTCAAATAGAACTTCTTTACTAATCCCTTTCTCCTTTTCCAGCGATTCTATTGCTGCAAATAAATCTTTGTTCACTTTAATTCCTACCTCCTTTCCGAAAATCTTCAGATACCTAAACTTAAGCTTTGCCCGGGTCTGGATACCAGAGATTTGCCCGGTCAATATTATTATATGTTATTACTACAGTGTTTCCATCATCCCCGAGTATTTCAATATTATCATTGCCGGCTCTCTGTAGAACTCCGCTAAACTTCCTGCTGCCTTCTATTGCTTCGCAAGTTTTAACTTTCACTTTCTCACCCTGGAATCGCTGAAAATGTTCTTTTTTTGTCAGCGGTCTTTCCAGCCCCGGCGAAGAAACTTCAAGTGTATAGGCGTTTGGGATGGGATCGTGAATATCAAGAAAATCGGAGAGAGCCCGGCTTACTTCTTCACAATGATCTATAGTAACTCCGCCTTCTGTATCAATAAAAAGCTGCAGCCGTCCGTGTTTGCCTGCAGCATAATCAAGACGGACCAGTTCAAAACCCATTTCCTCAAGAAAAGGCTCGATTAAAGCAATTAAATTATCGCGGACCTCTTCCCTGCTCAAAACATTTGCTCCTTTAACATGAAAGAGTGGGAATGCCCCACCCTTCGTCAATAAACCACTACAACTTTACCCAATATAATTTATCATAAAAATGCGCAAAGCGCAAGGATTCCGGGCTCGTTTGATTATTTTGCGCCGGTGTCAATCCTCAACACATATTTGAATATTTCCCAGTACATTTTTGACCTTGCCAGGATACCTTTCCATAAACCAAGCTTTTCTTCTTTCATGACATGTGAAAGGTCGGGCAACTGCACTTCTGTCGCTTCGATATTATTTTCATCAATATACTTATGTAACGCTACCTCTATCCCAAACCGCGACAGGTCCAGATCGGATATATTCTCCAGGAGCTCTCTCTTTAATGCGCGCTGCCCCGATAAAAATGGTGCCATTTTCTGTGCCATATCGGTTGCAGCCCGGCCTTTTTGGAAAATACCAATCGTCATTGGCGTCTCCCCGTTTATGACCGGTTTTAGCAACTCTTCTATATGCTTTTCTGTCAAGCCAATCAAATCGGCATCAAGAATAAGAATAACTTCGGCCGTGGAACGTTTCAAGCCGGCAACGACAGCACCGCCCTTGCCCCTGTTTTCAAGCAGGTCTACAACCAGGACCTGGTTAAATGTGGAAGCTGCTTCTACCGTCCTATCCTCAGAACCATCACTTACTACAATAATCTGATCGACCAGTTTTGAATCCTGAAG
>SL_8KL_010_SEDDRAFT_10003739_pt1 | contig 12467 bp, 12 predicted proteins | sample SodLakKL_010_SED_4_FD_11160 | JGI IMG/M metagenome (IMG submission 11160) | reverse complement strand
GATCGGTTCTGGCGGAATCAAAGGAGAACTCCTGAAGTACGCCACCAGCGGTGACGTCATGCCTGCGAGAGAAGTGGTCGGTTACGGAGCCATAGCTTTCAAGTGATTCACGTTTTTCTTCCAGCTCGGTAATTCTTGATAGGACACGAAAACATCTTCTCACAGGAGGCGCAGTCTCTCTGTACACTGACACAACCTTTATTTTGAGCTATCTGACGTGCCATCTCCGCTCCTTCGAGATCTCCCGATCCTCCAGATATGTCCGCGATTCCGCTCCAGCTCACGTTTTTTAATCCAGCTTTCTCCGCTTCTTTCACCGCCTTTATCATATCTTCTTCTTTCGCACCCTGGTAGTTCTCCATAACAAAATTTGGTCTAAAAGCGAGAAAGTTAAGGGGCAGTGATTCATCGATCTGGGAGAGAAATCGAGCTAGAGGTTCAACATCCTGTTCGTTTATACTTGGGATAAGCAGATACCTGAACTCCCATAATTTCTCTTTCGCTTCCTTCACAACTTCTTTGGCGTTCCTCAAGACAGGCCCCGCGGGCGCACCCGTCAACTGTTTATGTATATCATCTTGAAAGGCCTTTATATCGAATGTGATGGAATCCGCAATATCTATAACGCGTTTCAGTGATGAAGATGTCATGAAACCGTTAGTATCGTAATTTATTTTAATATCTGAATCCAGCTTATTTGCCTCTTCCACCACCCTTTCTACATAAGGTAGACTCGGCGTTGGGGAACCTCCGCTGAAGAAGATCCTGTCGGCCCCGATCATCTTACCGTCCCAGGAGTTGATCTTCGAGACCGCTTCCTCAGCAAGTTTTTCCGGCTCCACGTAACCTCTAACTCTAGTTTTCTGTTCTGGAAAATGTGCTATACCCCAGTTCTGGCAGTTCAAACACCTGAAGTTGCATCCCGCCATGAAAATAGTATAGCTCTGTGGAGGTGCGGGATGAAGAGTTGCAGAAGCGACCTTCGGCTTTTCTATCATGCATACTCCTACTTCACTTTCGAGCCTGTTCACTCTACACCTCCATTCACAGAGTTCACAACTCTTCAACTCATCCAAAAATTCATCAACCATGAATAGAAAAGATAAAGAAAGTGAAGGATAATAATCTTACTAATTAGCCGATACCTGTCTCCACATATCCCTCGGCAGGATATTCACCTTCTTCTTCCACATTAACGGACAGCCTGTCGTAATACTGGCTTTCTATGTGATCCCCCAGCCACCATCTGCTCCTACCTGAAAGTTCAACGTATATCTCAATCTCGGTTTCATTGTCGGCCTCATAGATTACTTCTATCACATCAGTATAGTTGTAACGGTAAAATCTATCCGCGTCGGAATCATCTGGAGGATCAAATTCCGTATAATTTGCCTTAGGATCCAGCATGGGTTCCTTTTCCAACGGATTCCAGGCATTTATCTCTTCATCTGCCCCCATGGACAGAGAAAGCGTAGAGTTTGAACCTGCAGAAATATTATCTGCCGCTATCGATAGCTTGTTTTCTTCCTCGTTTATCCAAGGCTCCCAACCTTCCGGATGGGAGAAACTACCTTCCGAAAGATTTGAGGGGAACGGAACCGTAACATTAACATTGTATATATCTCCATCCGGATTTATACGCACCTTGTATTCATACTCACTCGTTAAAGTAAATTCTCTAGCATAATAACCAGCACCGTAGATGCCTGCCGTTAAGAACATCAACGGCAATATGACAGTTACCAGAATTTTGGTTTCAGATTCCATCTATCTCGGCCTCGATTTTTCTATACGTTAGCTATTTAATAAATATTTTTGAATCTCCAGAAGAAGTACATAATCTTATGATTCGAACTGTTCCCGCTCTCTGTAAGGTATTTTGGTTGTATCTGATTCTTCTTAAAGGCTTCTATGAGTTCACGTATCGATATTCATTTAACTTCTTTGAGCTCTATTTCGAATATCAACGTTTTTCCTGCTAGAGGATGATTTCCCTCTTCACCATAAGCTTCCTCGGGAGGGATCTCTATCTCATTCTTCTCTCCGACTTCCATACCTCTGACGCCTTTCTCAAAACCTGGTATGACTTCACCTTCACCTACTGTGAAGCCAAAAGGCTCGTATTCTCTACTTTCGTCATAGAACTCAGATTTTTTCGCCTTTTCCTCTATAGACGAGTCGAATATCGTACCGTCTTTGAGCTTTCCCGTATAATCCACTTCAACATGATCTCCTTCTTCTACCGCCATATCTATTCCTCTAACTGAGGATATACCGGCCTAAGTTAAAGTTGTTTGCATTTTTCGATTACAAAGGTTTAAAATAACTACCAGCCTATTATCAGATAGATCGATATGAGCATTATAAAATTGAAACTCGACGGCTGGGAAAAGTCCATAACATTCTCAGCATCTCACATACTGCCCGGGCACGAGAAGTGTGGTAGGATACATGGACACAACTACGCTATCCATGTTAGAATATCTGGTGAATCGAGCGAGAGCGGAGTAGTTTATGATTTTTTACCTATTAAGGAAAAATTGAGGCGAATAGCCGATGGATTGGACCACAGGATCCTCATCGCTTCGGGTATGGAGGGACTCAAGGTGGAGAAAAATGAAGTGAGGATCGATATTGAAGATAAAAAATACATCTTTCCGAAAGAAGATGCCCTTATCCTTGATATCGACCAAGTAACGGCTGAACAACTCGCAATGTATCTTTTGGAGAAAGTGATCGAAGAACTCGACTTTCCCGAAAAAGTGAATTCCGTTGAGATCGGCGTCGACGAGTCTAGAGGACAGGGGGCCTGGGCTAGGAAGGAGATATGATGAGTAAAGCGGTGGTTCTTCTCTCTGGAGGACTCGATTCTTCAACTACGTTGGGTATGGCTGACGAAGAACACGGTGAACTGCACGCTTTGACCTTCCTTTACGGACAAAAACACGATAAAGAGATAAAGAGCGCTAAGAAACTAGCAGACCACTATTCGGTGAAAGAACACAAGTTTTTAGATATCCCACTTTCAGATATTGTTAAATCTTCTCTACTGCGAGATGGAGATGATATTCCAGACTATGAGGAGGAAGAAATAGGTGAAAAGATCCCCTCTACATATGTGCCCGCAAGGAACATAATTTTCCTTTCTTACGCTCTATCTTACGCTGAAAGTATTGAAGCAGATTCCATATACATAGGCGCTACCGCAAGAGATTACAGCGGCTACCCAGATTGTAGACCTGAATTCTTCGATGCATTTGAAAAGATAGCTGAAAAGGGAACGAAAAGAGGGGTCGAAGGAGATCCTATCTCCATCGAATACCCTCTCATCGATATGACCAAAGGAGAGATCGTTAAGAAGGCTAACGAGATCGATGTGCCTCTTCATCTAACCTGGAGCTGCTATAGAGGAGAGGAAAAAGCCTGCGGTAAATGCGATTCATGTAAATTGAGGCTAAAAGGTTTTAAAGAAGCGGGACTTGAAGATCCGATCCCGTATAAATATTCAAATTAATATGTCTTGATATTTATTAATTATTTATAATGATGGTAAATTTTAAATTATTGCTATCCTCATGGCAGAAATCGTGAGCCTCAAAAACCCGAAGTGAAAACAGTTTTACGGTCTTTTAGAGACCTTCGACGGGTAAAACCCACGTGGTTTTAACATGATCGGTGAAGCAGCATTATTCGAATTGGGTCTGATGATCGCTTCCCTTGCCCTAGCTGCTGGCATAGCCTCGGCACTCAACGAATCAGATATACCTCTATTCATCCTTATGGGTATCGGACTTGGTCCATACGGAATAGGGCGATTCTGGGATTTTCATGTCGGAGTCACTTCTACTGCAGACGAATTTATCGAGATAGGTGCAGAACTGGGGGTTATATTTCTACTATTTTTCATGGGGCTCAGCTTCAGCCTGAAAAAACTGCGCAAGCATAGAGGGACCATCGCCGTTGTAGGTACGATGGACCTTTTGAACTTCGCACCCGGTATCTTGGTAGGTTATTGGTTCTTTGAAGATCTACTAGTAGCTTTCTTGATCGGAGGTATAGTTTATATCTCATCCAGTGCTGTCATAAGCAAATCACTGATGGATCTCGGTTGGGAATCAACTCCAGAAGCGGACCAGATGCTGGAGAGGCTCGTTTTCGAGGACCTGGTTATCGTTATCTACCTTTCAGTCATATCAACCATCCTTCTGGGAGAAGGGGCAGATTTCAGAACGATAGCGGGGAATATCGGTCTAGCGATGGTGTTCATCTTCGGTCTTATAACTTTCATGTTCCTTAAACCTGGATTCTTCGAGAAGATCCTCGAAACTGAATCTAATGAAACCTTTGTTTTAAGAGCGGTAGGGATAATAGTGATAATTGCTGGTGTCGCTATAGTGTTAGGTTTGAGCGAAGCTGTAGCCGCCTTCTTCATCGGTATAGCCTTTGGAGGTACGGAACACATGGCGAAACTCCAGCAGTACCTCTACTCATTTCGTTATCTTTTCGGCGGTATTTTCTTCTTCTGGATAGGTATGAGGACCGATCCTCTACTTTTCAGAGGTATAGGAACTCTACTTTTAGTGGTTATCATAGCCTCAGGGCTATACAAATTCTTCACCGCTTATTATGGAGCGAAGTTCTTCGACCTCGGGCCTATGGGCTCTACAAGAGTAGGTGTAGGCATGATAACAAGAGGAGAATTTTCCCTGATTATAGCGGCTCTCTCCGCCGAAGCCGTTGGCCGATATGCAACCGAAACGATAACTGAAACTATACCAGCCTTCGCTGTTTCCTACGTCCTTGTGATGAGCGTGCTCGGAACTCTGATGATGCAGCACATGGGGAAGATCACATCTAGGCTAGGGTTAGACGAAAATTAAAAATATCTTTTAATGAAAATGATTCTATCCTTTAGTTTCAAGCCCTTCAATTTTCAGTGAAGATATCTCTGATATCCATCGAAAATAATCGACATTCCGTGTCAACATCTTCTCGTTTTCTCTGATAGCGATACCTGATATCATGGAATCCTGTGGTTCTACCATTTTTCCTTTTTTACAAAGCATACCGTCGATCCTTCCTCCTATCTCGCCTGCTGTACGGTCGAACTCATAGACTGCCCGAGCCGCTAATACATCTTCGATCTTCTCCTTTTCTTTCTCTGATTTTTCTGACTGTTCTAAACCAGAGTATAACTCAAAATAAGAGATAGAAGTGATATTCACAGGTTTCTTTTTTTCTTCCAATTCTTCAATTTTTCTGACTGCACTCTCTTCACCTCTCATGACATCTATGATGAAACTGGTATCAGCTAGCATCTTCTAACCCCTTTTTGATTTCGTCTATTTTATCTCTGCTTTTCTCTCTTCTTTCCTTTATCTTTTCTTCCAGCCTATCAGCTTCATCTCCAGATAGAATACCAGCTATCTCAGTGAGTGATCTCTCCCTCGTAAGCTTATTTATGACATCTGTAAAGCTTTCTTTTTCCTCCTTTCTAGATTTCAAGCGTTTGTAAGCTTCCTCAGAGATGGTGATCGTTTTCGAAGCCATGATTATACATGCACGTATGTGTATTTAAAATTTAGGCTGGACTTCTTAACTGTTCACCCCGCATCTCTCAATTTTCTACTGACCGCTTTCCATTTTCCGGTCTTGAATCTTATCAGGTTCACCAGGGCGGGGATGAAGAAACTGCCGAGAATAGCAACGAAGATAGCGATCAGACCGTAGCCCAATACAATTCCGAAGATGTAAGAAATGGGCAGAAGCCATCCATAAATGCCCAGCAGATTACCATAAAAAGGCCATCTCGTATCTCCAGCACCTCTCAAAGCTCCTCGCATTATCCTGTTTATCGCGTATCCTAAAACTCCGATAGCATTTATGTAGATGAAGCGAGTGCTCAGGAAGATAACGTCCGGCTCATCACTGAATAAACCAGAAATGGGTCCTGCAAATAGAGCCAATACGAAACCGATGGGTAACATGACCGATATCGATATCTTCAAAGTGTCCCATCCGTATAATTCCGCTTCCTCTTCCTTTTTCGCGCCTAGAGATTGACCTACAAGCGTACTTGATGCGGTTCCAAATCCCCAGGCAGGCTCCATGGCGAACAACTCCACTCTTCTTCCGACCTGATATGCAGCAACTACTCCAGTTCCAAAGCTGTCCAACATCCATAAGAACGGAAATTGACCTAAAGTTCTAGCCATCCTCATACCTAGAAGTGGAAGAGAAACCGAAAAGAGCTTTTTTACCACGGAATTGTCCCACTGTTTTCCCCTCAATTTGAATCTGACATTGTAATTACTAGAAAAGAGAAGCACGAAGAAAATAACTGCCATGGAAATGTTGGTTATCAAGGTTCCTAATGCCGCTCCCACGATACCGTATTCAGGAAATATCCCTATACCGAAGATCAATAACCAGTTTAAAACGATATTGAAAGGAATACCGAGCGCGCTAACATACATCGGCGTTACGGTATTGCCAGAACCGGCGAAAGCCCTAGAAGTGATCATAGAAAAGAAACGAAATAGTAGACCGATCATCAAAACCCGAAGGTAAGCTCCGCCTAGATCGATAACTTCAGGGTCAGAACTCAGAAGAGCTATCATCCCCTCAGCGTGAAACCACGTGATAATCATCAACGGTAAAGAGATCAACACAGCGAGCCATACCGATTGCTTTATGACGAAATCTGCTTTTTCATATTCCCCAGCGCCGTGATGTTGAGATACCAAGCTTATGGTTCCGCTAGATACAGCTAAAGAAAGAGCGAAGCCGATGAAGAAAAACTGAAAGCCGAATCCAAGTGCCGCGACCCCTGCCGCGCCGATGGCGAATCCTACCATGAGAAAGTCAGTTAAACGTAAACCCACTCTTAGTCCACCGGTCAATATCACTGGCCACGCTAAACTGAACGCCTCCGTTCCCCTCTTTTGGTCCAAAATACCCAGTCTTGCGAGTAGCTTGGGCAAAGCTTCAACCAGCCGGTTATCCTGAGTCCTTATGGATCTGTCATCAGAAGGCATTTAATTAGACCACCAATTTTTGATCGATATGAATCGAAAATCATTGACAGAAATAGGGGCTTTATTTAAATTTCTTTTCTATTTTAGATAATTCGATTATATTACGCGATGTCATTTAGAACCAAAAACTTAAACAGTGGTCTATACAACTCCGGCTCAACATGATTTCGCTGCGAGATAGATTTAATATCGCGCTCACTTCAAAATACAAGTGGTTGATACTAGCTCTACTTTTCTTTACTATTTTAGTCGCTTTCATGGGGAGACTGAGCACTTCTGTGGCGTTAGAAGAGGTCGGAGAAGAACTCGAATGGTCAAGAGCAGAGCAGGGATTCCTCGGAGGAGTTCTCATGGGCATCTTTCTCGTCCCCTACGGCTTCTCTAACATATTTTTCAGTCCTAACATCGATAAAAACGGATCCAAAGTGATACTGATCGGCTCGATGACCGGATGCTCGATAGCGGTCTTTTTAGGTGCCTTTTTCGGTCATAATTACATCCTCTTCCTTCTTTCACGCCTACTTTTAGGTCTATCTCAGGGAGTCATGTATCCCATCGCAACTAAAGTCATAGCTGGCTGGTTCAGTAGGAGAACCAGAGGAAGAGCGAATTCTATATTCATGGTAGGCGCACCGTTGGGAATAGTTATTTCGCCTATCTTGATGGGACCAATAATACATTCCATGGGCTGGCGATATTCTTTTTATCTTATAGCTCTGTTCGGTTTTTTACTATTGATACCGATATTTCTATTCATCGCAGATACACCTTCAGAAGAGGGGATAAACAAGAATCGAAATACTAGCAATGATATCGATATGTTGGAAGCATTCAAAAGGTTGTTGAAAGACAGAGATTTTCAACAGATTACTGTCGGTTTTACTGCGGTAAATACTGTCTTCTGGGGCACTTCTTTGTGGATCCCATCCTATCTTGAGCAGACCACTGGCTTAAATCTAGGTGACAATGCTTATCTTGCAGCTATACCTTATTTAGGTTCAATATTTGGAATGTTGATAGGTTCGTGGGTGAGTGATTTGAGGGGTAACACTGACGGCATAATAATGTTCTCTCTATTAACTTCTGGGCTCATGATAATCATCCTCAGCTTTTCGCCCATAGAAGGAGCGGAGATGGCCATATTTTTACTATTCCTTGTATTCCTTACAGGCCAGTTAGCTCCACCTCTGTTCTTCACCAAGCTCCAGAATAGTATAGAGGGAAAAGAACTGGGTTCCGCAACCGGTCTGATGAACGGCATAGCAAACACCTTCGGAGTTTTGGGCCCTGTAAGTGTAGGGGTGGTTATCGCACTAACCGGCGCTTACACACACGGACTGATCGTTCTTTCAGTGATCGCATTCGCGGGTTTAGTTGGATTTGAACGCCTATTATGAGAATAATTCCCATTTATTCCTATCCGTAGAAAAATTTAACAAAAGTTTTTAAACAAGCCGTCAATCATCCCGAAAACAATGGAAAAAAGGCTCTGGGAATTTTTTGGATTTTTGACAATAGGTATCGGGTTGGTGATCGCCGTCTACTACATAGTAGGCTTCGACCAAATAATCAAATCGATTGACGAGATGAATCCATATTATTACCTGATTGTTATAATTCTGATAATCCTCAGCATCTTCTTCTGGTCCTTGAGATGGGGTATCTTCGTCAGGAAAAACAATCCTGAAGTTTCTATGAGTGAGCTATTCAAGATCCAGCTGGTTGGACAGGCGATGAATAATTTGACTCCAGTTTTCAAAATGGGAGGTGAAGCAGGAAAGCTGTATCTACTTAAGAAGAAGTACGAAATAGAAGTTAAGGAAGGATTAGCTTCTGTAAGTACTGATCTCACATTGGAGTTGATCATCGACATCATAGTTGTATCCGGCGCAGTATTACTGCTCATGATATTCACCTCTCCTCCATTCTGGATATATATGATATTGGTTGCTTTCGCCTTAGTCTGCTCTTTGATCATATTTCTGATAGTAGAAATATACTTCGACATGAAGATAATACACAAACTGATATTATTCTTCTGCAGGAAGATAAAGAGGTTGAATAAATATGAAGACGATATCTTCGATAGATACGAAAGCTTTCGCCAAAATTTCAAGGAAAGTCTCTCCGATAGAAAAAGATTCGCACAAGGCATGGGTCTTTCTTTAGGCAGGAAGGGTCTAACTGTAGCAAAATACTACGTTTTACTAGCAGCCTTCGGCTTCAACATAGGACTTGCCAACATAATCATAGCGATAGGTCTAGGTATAATACTCTTGATAATACCGGCAACTCCTGGAAATCTAGGTATATATGAGGGAGGTATGGTATCAGTATTGGTTTTTGTTGGAGTCTCCCCTAGTGTAGCAGCCACAGCTGTGTTTCTAGACCGTCTGATATGGTTCTGGGGAGTTATAGGTATAGGAAGCCTCGTCGGATCAAAGTACGGGATAGAGATGATCTCTGAACGCTCATCCAAAAAATTTTGAAAGAAAGGGTTTTTTTAAAACGCTCAAGAACTTACTCCAAAACTTTTTTTATCCTCTCGAGCGCCCAGTCGATCTGATCCTTCGTTATTATCAGAGGAGGAGCGAACCTTAAAACGGTCCCTTTCGTATCTTTGACCAATATTCCTTCCTCTTTCAGAGCCTCTGAATACTTTCTCGCCTCTTCTTCAAGTTCTACCCCGACGAAGAGACCTCTTCCTCTCACATCTTTTATCAGCGGGCTTTCAATCTCTTTTAACTTTTTTCGAAGGTACCTGCCCATCTCTCGGGAGTTCTCAACAAAATTCTCTTCCTCTATAACTTCGAGAGCTCTTTTAGCTGCTGCGACACCAAGAGGATTTCCTCCGAAGGTCGAACCGTGTGAACCGGGATCGAAAACGTCCATGATCTCTTTATCTGCAGCTATTGCGGAAACCGGATAAACTCCTGCGCTCAAAGCCTTACCCAAAATGTAGATATCCGGTTCTACGTCTTCCCAATCGCAGGCGAACATCTTTCCGGTTCTACCTAAGCCGGTCTGGATCTCGTCCGCGATGAAGAGCACATTTTTCTCCTCACATAGCTCTTTTGCTTCTGTCAAATAACCTGTAGGCGGAACTACGATACCGCCCTCGCCCTGCATAGGCTCCATCATGAAGCCGACGGTGTTTTCATCTATCGCCTCTTCCAAGGCTTCGATATCTCCAAACGGAATTATCTCGAAACCCGGCGTGAAAGGTCCGAATCCTTTCCTGTAATTTTCCCTAGTACTGAAAGAAATAACGGTGGTCGAACGTCCGTGGAAATTGTTCTCTAAAGCTATTATCTTAGCTTCGCCTTCAGGCACTCCTTTTTTATAATAACCCCATCTTCTCGCTGCTTTTATCGCGGTCTCTACCGCTTCGGTACCAGAATTCATCGGTAGTACTTTCTCTTTTCCCGTCATCTCTGATACTTTCTCGTAGAAAGAACCCAATTGATCGTTCATAAATGCTCGAGAGGTCAATGTGACTCTGTCGGCCTGTTCTTTAAGAGTCTTGATCACTCCAGGATGACAATGGCCGTGACTTACAGCGGAGTAGGCGCTCAGCATATCCATGTATTTGTTACCATCTACATCTTTTACCCAGACGCCTTTAGCATCGGAGATGACCACCTGCAGAGGATCATAATTCTTCGCTCCGTATTTTTGAGTCAACTTTATTATCTCTTCACTCTCACTCATATATCTCCCCTCCAAGCAAAATATTCAGTCTCAAAATCTTCTCACAACATCTTCTATCCTCTTTTTTCGAGCCCATCTTATCAGCAAATATCCCGATAGGCTAGTTGTATTAAAATCTTTGTTGGCATATAGGTATGGTAGAAAACCTTCTTAAAGTGAAAGAGTTATTGTATTGATCCCAATTAAGCTAATCTACTACGATCTATCCGTAAATCCAAGGTATAAATCATCTCTGTATGATAAATCCTCTCTTCACTAAATCATCCTATTGATAATGAAAAATGAAGGTATGAAATGGTTTTTCATCCCTCGTTGCTATTATTTGACTGAGGTTCTCACCGCTTTGTACTTTTCTTCTGGTAGATGGCTACGGCGATGATCGACGCTGTTAACAGAAGTAGCGATGTGAATCCTGGGACCTCATCTACTTCAGTTGTGAACGAATAGGTCGGTGAAACACTGCGATTAGCTGTGTCATCGTTGGTTGTTTCAACATACCATTCATAGGTGTTGCCCCCTTCTAAGTCTAATGGATCGGTCTCCACCATCTCTGCGCTATCTATAGTTTCTGTATATACTACTGTATCATCTAAGTAAAATTCCACTTCCGTCGGATAGATTCCCGCTTCTACATGTACAGAAAGTGTGGTATTTACACCAAGTTCTTCAGCACCGTCCTTGGGTTGAGGATCTGAAATCTCGATAGGAGGTGAAGCGAACTGTGGATTGGTCCAGGGATAATCATCTACGTTTTCTCCTCCAGAAATCTCTCTTGGATCGTCGACTATCCCGTCAGATCCAGGTTCATCTTGATTTGGACCGCTGTATTCGTCAGGTTCAGTGTGATCATGCCAATAATTACCGCCTATCACCTCGTCTTCGATAACGTATTCTTTGTTCCAATCGTTATTTCCATCATCATAAGCTTGATTCTCATTTTCTATGATCTGGTTTCTATAAAGCAAATTGTCTATAGAATGCCTGAGGGAAATGCCCACCTGATTATTATCTGCGATGATGTTATCCTTCACTGTGTTCTGGTTTGATAATAAGAAAGCGATACCGACTTCATTATTTTCTACAGTATTATTGACCAGCATATTCTCATTGGAGAACTCAATTAAAATACCTCCTTCGTTGCTCGATATGTTGTTATCCGCTAAAGTATTGCCTTCAGAAAATCCTCCTAAAAGAATACCGACTTCATTGTTAGATATAGTATTTTCAGTGAGTTCATTGTTATGCGATTCCCACAGGAAAAGTCCTATCTGATTTTGGGAGAGATCGTTGTTGATTATAAAGTTATCATCTGAGAAGCCGATCAAGATACCTGCGATCACCTCGTTGACATCTAGATCCTCTATCGTTACATCCTTACAGTTAGCGAGGATCACTTGACCTGCATCAGAAGGTACGGTTTCGCCCTCAACGTTCTTCATATAATATATAGGATTTCCATTCACGGTATTCGTAGTATCGATATCATGGGTGTTCCAATGTTCTAGTTCTTGTCCAATGACTACCAAACCTCTTGTCATCGTATTGTCTTCTATGTGATTTCCCTTGGATTGCATAACCATTATATCCCCTTCTATGTTACCAGACAACTGGTTACCTGTAATCATCGTTTCATCTATCAGTTCTCCTATCATGCCAAAACCATTGTTCCCTATGAGGTTACCCTTCAATTCGGCCCCCTCGCTGTCGATAAGGCCCACA
>SL_8KL_010_SEDDRAFT_10003738_pt1 | contig 12469 bp, 9 predicted proteins | sample SodLakKL_010_SED_4_FD_11160 | JGI IMG/M metagenome (IMG submission 11160) | reverse complement strand
ATGTTGAAGCGTGCAGGTTGACGATGCGTTCAGGCTGACATATTTATGTTGGAGCGTATGTTGAAGCGTGCGGATAGTATGGTTGAAAAGGGCGCACGAAGCACTCATGATGGAACAAGCGGGAAAAAGTAGTTCCGGCACACACGTTAATGCTGTCTTGAAAGTTTCGTATATTGTCGCTCTTGTAAAAAATAAAATGTAGCGAACCCCTTCTCGATGTATGAGTAAGAAATTCAAGGAAGTCAAACAGTTACAGTACGCCAAAGCGGAACTTGAAATTCTGGATTGGTGGAAGGAGAATGACGTTTTCAACAAAAGCGTATCCACCCGCCAGGATGGGATTCCGTTCACGTTTTATGAGGGTCCGCCCACAGCGAACGGACGTCCCGGCATCCACCACGTACTTTCCCGCACGGTGAAGGACCTGTTTTGCCGGTACAAAACGCTCAAAGGGTTCAAAGTGGACCGCAAAGGCGGCTGGGACACGCACGGGCTGCCGGTCGAGATTGAAGTGGAGAAGGAGCTCGGGCTGCAGGGCCGCGCGCAGGTCGAGGAGTACGGCATCGCCGAATACAATGCCAAATGCCGCGAAAGCGTGCTGCGGTACACCGGCGAATGGAACCGTCTCACCAACCGCATGGGCTACTGGGTGGACCTGGATGACCCGTACGTCACCTTCGACAACGACTACATTGAGTCGGTCTGGTGGGCGCTGCGGCAGATGTTCGACAAGGGCCTCATATATAAAGGTTATAAAATCCAGTGGTACTCTCCCGGCAGCAACACCGTGCTCAGTTCGCACGAGGTGAGCCTGGGCTACAAGGAGGTTCAGGATCCTTCGGTCTATGTCACGTTTCCGGTGGACGGAGAGGAGCGCACGCACTTCATGGCCTGGACCACCACGCCCTGGACGCTCATCTCCAACATGGGGCTGGCCGTGCATCCGGAGCTGGACTATGTGAAAGTCCGTGTGGAGCACAATGGCGAAGAGGCGTTCTACATCATGGCCAAAGCATTGGCTTCCAAGGTTCTGGGGGATGGATACGCGGTGGTGCAGGAGATGAAGGGTGCCGCGCTGGTGGGCCGCACATACGAGCCGATGTTCGATTATGCGCTCGATCATATTTCGAGGGACCAGGCCTGGCGCGTGGTCCCGGCCGATTTTGTGACACTGGAGGATGGCACCGGCATCGTCCACATCGCCCCTGCTTTTGGCGCCGACGACTACGACGTCTGCAAGCGTGAGGGCATCCCGATGTTCAACCCCGTGAGCCGCGAGGGCCGTTTCGAGCCTGTCGTGACGGACTTTGCCGGTGAGTGGTTCAAGGATGCCGACAAGGGCATCATCCGCAATATCAAGGAGCGGGGACGCATGTTCCGGCACGAGACGTACCTCCACAACTATCCGCATGACTGGCGCAAGGGCACGCCGCTGATGTCCTATCCCGTCGAATCGTGGTTCATTCGCACCACTGCAGTCCGCGACCGGATGGTCGAGCTGAACCAGAAAATCAACTGGAAGCCGCCCGGCACCGGCACCGGCCGTTTCGGCGCATGGCTTGAAAACAACGTCGACTGGGCCATTTCCCGCCAGCGCTACTGGGGTACACCGTTGCCGTTCTGGATCAACGACCAGAATCCTGAGGAGATCGTCTGCATCGGCAGCATCGAAGAGCTTCGCGAGAAGGCAGGGCTCGACGCCGGCAAGGAGCTGGACCTGCACCGTCCGTATATCGACGAGATCACCTGGAAAGCCGACGACGGCGGCACCATGCGCCGCATTCCCGATCTGCTGGATGTGTGGTTCGACTCGGGCGCCATGCCCTTTGCCCAGCGACACTATCCTTTTGAAAACAAGGCGGAATTCAAGGAGAACTTTCCGGCCGACTTTATTGCCGAGGGGGTGGACCAGACCCGCGGTTGGTTCTATACGCTGCATGCCATTGCCACCATACTCTTCGACTCACCGGCCTACCTCAATGTGGTCTCGAACGGACTGGTGCTCGACGCCAAGGGCGAAAAGATGAGCAAGACCAAGAATAACACGGTCGACCCGTTCGAGTTGATCAGCAAGTACGGGGCGGACACGAGCCGCTGGTACATGATGAGCAACTCGTCGCCGTGGGAGAACCTCAAGTTCAACGAGGAGGGCATCCAGGAGACCCAGCGCAAGTTTTTCAACACACTGGTGAGTACCTACTCCTTCCTGGCCATGTATGCCAATATTGACGAGTGGACCTATTCCGGTGTGCCCATCCCGTACCCGGACCGTTCCGAAATGGACCGCTGGATCATTTCCCGCCAGTTCACCACCATCAAAAAGGTGGATTCCTTCATGGATGACTACGAGCCGACCCGTGCCGTGCGCGAGATNGAGCGTTTTGCCGAGGAGCTGAGCAACTGGTATGTGCGCCGCAACCGCCGCCGGTTCTGGAAAGAGGGGAAGAGCCTGGACAAGACCGCTGCGTACCAGACCCTGTATGAATGCCTGGTGAATCTGGCCAAGATGGCCAGTCCGGTCGCCCCGTTCCTCAGCGAATGGGTCTACCGCAACCTGAACGGCGTGACCGGATTCGAGGAAGAGTCGGTCCACCTGACCTTCTACACGGCCGTGGAAGAGACGGCGATCGACCGTGAGCTGGAATACCGGATGGATATGGCCCGGACCATCTCCTCGATTGTGCTGCGCATCCGCAACAAGATCAATGTCAATGTGCGCCAGCCACTTTCCAAGCTGATTGTGCCGGCCAACAGTGAGGAACAACGAAAGGCAATAGATTCTGTAAAAGATATTATATTAGACGAAGTAAACGTTAAGCAGATAATGTACGTCGACGACGATTCCGGAATCGTCCAGAAAAGTGCCAAACCCAATTATCCGGTGTTGGGCAAGAAGTTGGGCAAGCGGATGAAATCGGTGGCGTCGGCGGTGCAGCAGCTCACTACGGAGCAGATAACCGAATTTGAAAAAAGTGGTTCCTTGCAGCTGGATCTTCAGGATGGAGATCCGGTCACGCTTGGCGCCGACGATGTAATCATAACGAGGCACGGCCTGGAAGGCTGGTCAGTGGAGGCCGAATCAGGCATTACCGTCGCCCTGGATACGGAACTCACCGACGAGCTGGTCCGCGAAGGGCTGGCCCGTGAAATCGTAAACCGGATCCAGAACATGCGGAAGGAAGCAAATTATGAGCTTACCGACCGTATTGATATCTTTCTGGACGGTGACGACGAAGTTATTTCTTCCATTCAGTCCATGAAGGAATATGTAAAGCGCGAAACACTGGCTGAAGCCATAGAATTCGGCACTGTCAGTGATTTCGATTTTGTAAAGCAGTGGGAAATTGACGATAAAAGCTGTACCATTGCGATTCAACGTAATACCAACTATTAATCCTCTGCAGCTATGAGCAAGGAAACTAAAGACAAAGGGGAGCGCATATCCCCGTACAGCGACGAGGAACTGGAGTACTTTCGCGGTATCATTATGAAAAAGCGGCAAGAGGCCGATAAGGATCTGAATATCCTTATGGATGCGCTTAAAGAGAGCACAGAGAACTCATCGGATGAGTCTGCATATTCATTTCATATGGCAGATGCCGGCACGGATGCCCAGGAGAGAGAGAAGACCTACATGCTGTACAACCGGACCCGCAAGTTCATCAAATACCTTGATGATGCCATCCATCGCATCAACAACAAGACCTATGGTGTCTGCAAGGTAACCGGAAAGAAAATTTCAAAAGGACGGCTGGAAGCGGTGCCTCACACCCAGATCAGCATCGAAGCCAAACTGAAAAGGCGATAACCGTTTTGACTCAGGCCCGCAGGAAACTGACCGTGTTCGGAGTTACGGCCCTCGCTGTGCTCCTGCTGGATCAGCTCAGCAAATACTGGATACGCACCACCCCCGAACTGCATAATTACACGCTGATTGAGGGGTGGCTTGCATTCAATTTCACGAAGAATCCGGGCATGGCGCTGGGCATTCACTGGGCCGATACGTGGGTGATCAGCCTGGTTGCCATCGCGGCCACCGTGATCATCCTGATTTACGTCTGGAAAACCATGAAACCGGCGAATCTGGGCTACATGGCCTGTATGGGGCTCATTGTGGGTGGGGCGCTGGGAAATATCACCGACCGTATTTTCATGGCCCGCGTCGGCGGCTACGGAGGGGTGCTGGACGGGCACGTGGTCGATTTCATCCATTTCAAATTGCGTATCGGCGATTTCGACGTCTTCCCGTACATCTTCAACGTGGCGGACATGGCTATCTCCGTATCCATCATCACCCTCATCGTCTTCTACAAGAAACTGATGCCGGAGTATGCCGGCGAAAAGCCGGAGGAGGCACCACCGGAGGAAAGCCGGCCGGATACGAAGGCGCCGGATGGCAACGATCCGGGCGACAATGCGCCGGATGAACACGATCCGGAAACGACGGCTCCGAACGAGGCCGGATCCGAAGCCCCATCCCGCGATCCTCAAAAAGAATAGTGCCATGTCAGGCGGATCCATCCTCATCGACCATTACCGGCACCCGCGCTGCCGGGGCGAGGTCGAAAGTCCGACCCGCCGAAATGAGATCCACAACCGGAAATGCGGCGACCGGATCATAATGACGTCGCGACCGGACGATCGCGGCATGCTTCAGATCCGGTTTGACGGGCAGGGCTGCATGTACTGTCTGGCGTCCGCATCCATCCTCTGCAGTACCCTGTCCGGCATGAACCCGGAGGAGGCCCGGTCCCGGATAGCCCTGTTCCGGAAATGGCTGCGTGACAGCCTCACCGAAGAGGGCGGGTTGACCGATGAAATGCGGGCGCTGGGCGAGGTGAAGGCCTTTCCCATGCGTATTGACTGCGCGGATCTGGCCTGGAAGTGCGCGGACAGGATGTTGCAACATGACGAATGAAACCGGCACATATGAACCCGTTGATGCGGTGATTACCTGGGTGGATGGCGACGATCCCGGGCACCGCAGAAAGCGTTTGCTGGCGCTGAATGAGGATGCTGCGGTTAAAAAACTGCCGATTTCCTCCCGGGGGGATGATACCCGGTTCCTGGACAATGGCGAACTGCGGTTCTGCATCGCCTCCATCCGCAGGTTCGCTCCCTGGGTCCGCAACATCTATCTGGTGACGGATGCGCAGCGACCGGATTTCCTGACGGAGGAGGTCCGGGAAAAGCTCCAGGTTGTGCTTGTCGACCATACCGATATTTTTGTGGATTTCGAGTGGGCACTGCCAAGCTTCAACAGCCGTACGATCGAAACGGCATTGTGGCGCATACCCGGCCTTTCCGGGAAATTCATCTATTTCAACGATGATTTTGTGATCACCGCGCCGGTGCGTCCGGAGGATTTTTTCATTGGGGACAAGATCGTGGCCCGCGGCGCATGGAACCGGATGAGCGCACACGGCCGATGGTACATGTTCGTCAGCCGCCTGGCCAATTACCTGTCCAAAAAACTGCTGGGGATCACCCGTACCATGCACCTGCTGCTGCAGATCCGTTCCGCCGAGCTTGCCGGTTTTTCCGGCAAGTACTTTCGGGTGGATCATGTGCCGCACCCGGTTCACAAGCCGGTCCTGGAGTCCTTTTTCCTGCAGAATCCGGGGCTTTTTGAACGGAATATCCGCTACCGTTTCCGAGATATCGAACAGTTTTCGGCCATTTATCTGGCATATTATCTGAAGATCGCACAGGAAGAAGCCGTGCTGGTGCCGCCCGACGACGTGATGATGGTCCACGGTGAAATGGATCGTCCGTTGTGGCTGAACAGAAAAATACGCCGGATTGAACGGCATAAAGTGCGGTTCCTGAGTCTTCAGGGAATGGAAAAGATGGATGCCGGGTACCGTCAGCAGCTGGAAAAAGTACTCACGGAGCTGACGGGGCTGGATTTCTGAGGCGCTTCATCACCGGGAAAGGAAATATGCACATGACATGCCCCACTGGCAGATGTCCGTTTAGTGATTTCCCGCGGCGATTGCTGCTGGCTGTTACGGGTCCGGCCGGCCGGAGAAACCGGGTCCGGAACGGTTGGACGGCCGGTGGGCGGAAATTGAGTGAACATCAGCAGGTAACAGCGGAAATTCAGTGAACATCAATGCAGGATGCTTTTGAGCATGTCAAGCTGGTCGTGCGGATCGATATGGTGCAGGTCGTGGCCCATCCGGTCGCGCTTGGTGCGCAGGTACTTCAGGTTTTCGGGGTAGCTTTCGGTTTCGATGGGGACGCGCTCCACGATTTCCAGGCCGTATCCAACCAGGCCTACCCGTTTGGCCGGGTTGTTGGTCAGCAGGCGCATTTTACAGACGCCCAGCGAACGCAGCATCTGCGCCCCGATGCCGTAGTCGCGCAGGTCGGATTTGAATCCGAGCGCCTCGTTGGCTTCGATGGTATCCATCCCCTCTTCCTGCAGCTTGTAGGCGTGCAGCTTGTTGATGATACCGATGCCGCGCCCTTCCTGGTTCATGTAAAGTACGACTCCGGCGCCTTCGTCCTCGACCATGCGCAGGGCTGTGTGGAGCTGTTCGCCGCAGTCACAGCGCTTGGAGCCGAACACGTCGCCGGTCAGGCAAAGTGAGTGCACGCGGACCAGAACCGGTTCATTTTCGTCCCAGGTGCCTTTTACCAAAGCCATGTGCACGGCTCCGGTGAGTTTTTCTTCAAAGGCGTGCAGGTGGAAGTCGCCGTAGATGGTGGGCATCTGGATGCTGATGGCCTCGCGCACAAGGCTCTCGTTTTTCATCCGGTAGCTGATCAGGTCGTTGATGGTGATCAGTTTCAGGTCGAAGCGTTTGGCCACCTTGATGAGATCGTCGAGCCGGGCCATGGTCCCGTCGTCGTTCATGATCTCGCAGATCACCCCTCCGGGCTGGAAACCGGCCAGGCGTGACAGGTCGATGGCCGCCTCGGTATGTCCGGCCCGGCGAAGCACGCCGCCTTCGCGCGCAATGAGGGGGAAAACGTGTCCCGGCCGGCGGAAATCATGGGCTTTGGCCTCCGGATCGATGAGTGCGCGGACGGTCTTGGCCCGGTCGGATGCGGAGATGCCGGTGGTGGTGCCCTCCCGGTAATCCACCGATACCGTGAACGCCGTTTCCATGGCGTCGGTGTTGTTGACGACCATGGGCTCGAGGTTCAGGTCATAGGCGCGCTGCCGGGTGAGCGGCACGCATACCAGTCCGCGCCCGTAGGTCACCATCATGTTGATGTGCTCCGGGGTGACCTTCTCGGCCGCCATCAGGAAATCGCCTTCGTTTTCGCGATCCTCGTCATCGACGACAATTACCATTTTACCGGCGCGTATGTCCTCGATCGCCGACTCGATGGTATCAAACGGTGGGGATTTTTCTGTTGACATAATGATGGAGGAACGGGAATGATGGATGAGCCCGTATGCAGGATCATACGCGCAAGGTGGTCAGGCGCCGGGATCACAGACGCCTGGAACTTGTGCTGACGCTTGCAACCGGCCGGAGCTGGTGCTGATAACTTGCCGCCGGCCGGAGCTGGTGCTGATAACTTGCCGCCGGCCGGAGCTGGTGCTGATAACTTGCAACCGGCCGGAGCTGGTGCTGATAACTTGCCGCCGGCCGGAGCTGGTGCTGATAACTTGCCGCCGGCCGGGACTTGCGTCGCCACTTGCAGCCGATGGTCTCGCATCAGGAAAACACGAACCGTTGCACGTACGTTCTCGGATAATGCCTATTTCTGCGGATTCACATCCACAATGGCGTTTTTCAGCACTTTGACTTTGACGTCTTTGTCGATTTCGAGCATGACGGAATCGTCTTCGATGGAATTCACAATGCCGACAATGCCGCCGGAGGTGATGACTTTGTCCCCTTTGTTCATTGCGGAGACCTTGTTCTGGATCTCTTTCTGCTTCTTGGATTGCGGACGGATGATAAAAAGGTAAAACACCAGGAAAATGGCTGCGAGAAAAATGAGACTGGTGAAACCGCCGGCCCCGCCTTCCGGATCCGTGGCGAATAACAAGAGTAATGTGTTCATAGGAGATGATTACAGCGTTATTGGTACAGGAAAATGATAATGGAAACAGGTTTTTGTCATGCATGTGAGTACATCTGTCTGCATGAACATGAAGGTGTAAATATACGGTTTTACATGGCTACTGCAAAGTTGCGGGGTGGACAGATGCCGGGTTCACTACGGAAAAAGTGGCTTCACTACGGATAAAACGGTTTCCCGCTTTTGGCGTGGTCACCGAGGATGGCCGCGGGTTTGAACCGGACGCCGTTCAATTTATGCCGGTACTGCAGGCGGTCCCACACCGCTTTGGCTCCGTTCGCATCCACCCACCGGAACGGTCCGCCCCGGAAGGCGGGGAAGCCCATGCCGAGCATGGCGCCGATGTCGCCGGTTCGCGGCTGGTCGATGATGCCGTCCTGCAGGCAGTGCAGTGCTTCATTGACCACGACCAGGGTGATCCGATCGGTGATATCGTCCACCGGGATATCCCGGCGTTTTTTGTCGCCGAAGTAGGTGTAGATTTCGTTGTTGACCAGTCTGCGGTTGCGTTGGCTGTCGTAATCGTAAAATCCGCGGCGGTTTTTACGTCCGGCGTAGCCGTTTTCATGGAGCCGGTGGATGGACTGCGAAAAACGTCCGCCCCGCTTCTTGAAGACGGGGTTCATCTCCTCGAATACGTGAGCCATCACGTCGATGCCCACCTCGTCGGTCAGCGTCACTGGTCCGACCGGGAAACCGAAGTTCTTCACGGCCGCGTCCACAATGCGGAGGTCGGCGCCCTCGCTGATGAGCAGCATCGCCTCGTTGATCATGGGCACCACGATCCGTGTCACGTAGAAGCCGGGTGCGTCGCCCACCACAATGACGTGTTTTCCCTGCCGGATGGCCACGTCGCATGCGGTTGCCACGACTTCCTCATCCGTTTTTTTCCCGCGGATGATCTCCACGAGCGGCATTTTCTGGGCGGGGGAGAAGTAGTGCATTCCGATCACGCGCTCGGGATGTTTGGCGGGTTTGGCGATTTCGGAGATGGGTATGGCGGAGGTGTTGGTGGCGAAAATGGCGTCGCTGCGCATCACCGTTTCGGCCTCCTGCAGTACGGCGTGTTTCACGGATACATCTTCAACGACGGCTTCGATCACCAGCGGAAGGTCGGTGAAATCGGCATACCTGTCGGTAAGGCGCAGGTCCGAGAGGATGCGATCCCGCTCGAAAGGCAGCATTGCCTTGCGTTCCACCAGTCCCTGCAGGTCCTGCCAGGCCGTCTGCTTGGCACGTCCGGCCGAGGTATAGTCGCGGTCGCGCACCGTCACGCCAAAGCCTTTGCGCAGGCTCAGTGATGCAATGGCCGAGCCCATCAGGCCGGTTCCGAGAACGCCGATCCGGTGGACCGGCCTCGGTTTCTGTCGCGACGGGTTGCGGCGGGCGGAATGGCGCGCCAGAAAAGCGTGGAGCAGTTCCCGGCTCTCCGGTGTGCCGGCCAGCTCCTCAAACATCTGCGATTCGAAAGCGAGTCCCGCCTCAAGACCATTCCTGACGCCGTATTTGACGCATGCGACGATCGCTTCGGGCGCGGGATACAGGCCGCGTGTCTGCAGTTTCAGATCGCGTTCGGCCTGCAGCAATGCGGGCTGCATGGACGCTACGCCGCCCCGGATGGTGCGGGCTGCCTTGCCCAGCAGGGAAAATGGTGTACGAGCGACATCTGTCATGTTCGAAAGTCCCGGCAGATCCGACAGGCCGGAAAAATCAGGCAGCGGCGCCCTGTTGGCGAGATTGCGGAACCGTTCCCGGGTGGATACATGTCCGCCCAGATTCCCGGCCAACACCCTGGCCGCCTGCAGCAGCCCGCTTTCCGGCACCAGTTCATCGACCAGCCCGATGCTGTGTGCCTCGCGCGCCGTCACCGCTCGTCCCGACAGCATGAGCGGCAGGGCTTTCGGGATACCGATGAGCGCCGGAAGCCGCTGCGTGCCGCCCGCGGCCGGACACAGCCCGAGGGTCACCTCCGGAAGCGAAAGCCGGGTAGCGGGATGGTCCGTAGCAATGCGGTGGTGACAGGCCAGCGCCACTTCGAGACCGCCCCCGTGGGCCGCCCCGTGAATGGCCGCTATCACCGGCACGGGCAGCGCATTCAGACGGTTCAGCAGCCGGTTGCCCTCGCGGCTGAACGCCAGGGCATCGCCCGGCTCATCAAACCCGAGGAAAAGCCGGATATCGGCTCCGGCAATGAAACTATCCTCTTTTTTGCTGTAAAGGATCACTGCCTGGATGGCCTCATCCTGCTCCGCGTCGTCCAGAAACGCCTTGAATTCGGCCATCATGTTTTTGCTGATCCTGTTGGTTGCGCTTCCGGGCTGGTTGATGGACAGGATGGCGATCCGGTTTTCAACCGAAAGGTTCAGAATACTCATTTGGCTTTGGGCTTGGATTTCGGTTTTTTCGATGTGGGTTTGGANCCGGACNCGCTGTCTGATTTGGATCCGGACGCGCTGTCTGATTTGGATCCGGTTGAGGCCTGCCCGGATTCGGAGCCGGATTTGGGACCTGCTGATTTGACCAGCTCTGCGCCGGCCTCAGCGGACGCCGCCTTGCCCGACGGGGTCACCACCGGTTCGTCACGCGTCGTCCCGGCAGTTTTTTCCGCGCCCTTTTTGGCTTTGGCCGCTTTTTTCTTCGCCCGGGATGCGGTCCCGGTTNCGGTTTGGGATGCGGTCCCGGTTGCGGTTTGGGATGCGGTCCGTGAAGCGGTCGCGGATCCGGGCCGGGTTTCACCTTCCGGTGTGTGCGCCGGCTGAAGCAGCATGGCATGTCCCAGGCCGCCGCCGGCACCGCTCGACAGCAGTGCGTACCGGCCTTTTTCGCGGATGAGCCGGTTGGCAGCAGTGGTCACCAGCCGCACGCCCGTAGCCCCGAACGCATGTCCCAGCGCCAGTGTGCCGCCGAGCGTATTCAGTTTTTTAAGCGGGATGGATACGGCCTGTTTCGTGCCGCCGCCCGGATCTCCGGAGGAAACGGCTTCCAGCACGGCAATCATTTGAGCGGCAAATGTCTCCTGCAGTTCGAACACGTCAATGTCAGCAGGCGGGACAGAAGTGTCGCGAAGCAGCATCGGGATGGCCGAGGCCTGTCCGAGCAGCATCTCATTTTTGGGATCGCCGGCCGAATAGGCCCATGCGGACAGCCGGGCCAGCGGTTCAAGACCCAGCTCATCGGCTTTGTCCTCGCTCATGAGCAGCACTGCGGCCGCTCCGTCGGCATAATGAGAGGCGTTGGCGGCGGTCACGGTGCCGAACTTGCGGTTGAAAGCCGGCTTGAGCAGGGAAAGGGCTTCCGGCGTAGTGTCCGGCCGGACCAGGTTGTCGCGCGTGACGGGCACAAAGTCGGGCGGACCGGTTACCGGGACGATCTCGTCATCGTGCAGCTCTTCGCGGAACGCCCTGACGGCGCTCTGATGCGAGCGCACCGTGAAGGCATCCTGCGTCTGACGGGTCACGCCATAGAGCGCGGCCAGCCGGTCGGCGTATTCGCCCATGGATTCGCCGGTGCTGAACTCTGTCAGATACGGCAGTGTGCGGTGCCTTTTCAGCGGATAGCGGTCCAGGTACGCCGATACCGATTCGGTGCCGCCGGCAATCACCACTTCGGCCTGACCGGAGAGGATTGCCTCGGCCCCGGTGGTGATGGCCAGATGTCCGGAGAGGCACGACATGGATACGGTCTGTGCCGGGACGGAGGCGGGCAGGCCGGCCCCCAGTGCCGCCTCGCGCGCCACATTGGCGGTCTGCGGATCCTGGATCACACTTCCCATGACCACCCGGCCGACCTTGCCGGGTTCCAGACCGGTCCGGTCGAGCAGTCCGCGTATCACAAAACGGGCCAGGTCATGCGCCCGGTAGGATCGGTAAGCGGTCCCCGGTTTCTGAAAGGGTATCCGGCATCCATCCACAAGGACAAGGGAAGTTTTTTTTCTGGCAGTGCTCATATTTCGGGCCTCCAGCACAAGTTTGGTTCAAAATTGCTGATATCGGTTCTAATCGCCGTATCATTGCAATTAATGTAAAAAAAAGGTATGCTAAATGTGCGATGGCCATAGAAATTATTATTAAACCGGCCATTTGCACCGTCAGTACCTGATTATCCTGATCCCGCAGGATAGCGCAGCACAACTGCCCGGAAGTTACAGGGATGGGGGCAGCTTATAACATTACAAGTCAATTCTCACGCACTCTCAAGACAACAGGGGGTTACCATGCAGAATGATGTACAGCAACGCGTTAAGAAGGTTATAGCCAGGGTACTTGAAATCAGTGAAGACCAGATTGCCGATGATGCCAATTTCATCTTTGATCTGGGCGCCGATTCCATGCAGAGCATGGAGCTGGTTGCTGCATTTGAAGAGGAGTTTGATATCGAAATGGACGAGGAGAAAGCCCTGGATGTCCAGACCGTATCGCATGCC
>SL_8KL_010_SEDDRAFT_10003737_pt1 | contig 12470 bp, 16 predicted proteins | sample SodLakKL_010_SED_4_FD_11160 | JGI IMG/M metagenome (IMG submission 11160) | reverse complement strand
TGATATCCTAAACTCTAAAAATCCCAATTCTTAATAAAACTCAAATTGGGAACCATCTTCACAAATCGGCTTGCCCTGTTCAGTTTTCAAAGAGCGTTATATCCCTGGGCAAAGTTAATGTGCCTTCTGAGGGACTTTAATATCCTAACATGGCCCATTTTTTTTGTCAACAGCTAAAACCGCATTTTTTTACTTTCTTTTGGGCTAAATATAGATGCTTACAAAAGGATTTCCTTAAGATTGCAGAAATTAATCCCTTGGCTTTAATGTGGGAAATAGTATAACATCGCGAATAGAAGTTTCACCACAAAGAAGCATTATCAGGCGGTCTACGCCAATCCCCAGGCCACCTGCAGGAGGCATTCCATATTCCAGCGAAGTTAAAAAATCTTCATCCATCATATGAGCTTCTTCATCACCTTTTTGGCGAAGGCTTAATTGATATTCAAACCTTTTGCGTTGTTCAAGAGGATCATTTAATTCAGAAAAGGCGTTGGCAATTTCCTTTCCTCCTACAAAAGCCTCGAATCGTTCAGTAAAGCGAGGATCTTCTCTTTTTGTTTTGGCCAACGGAGATACCTCTATGGGAAAATCTTTCACAAAAATAGGTTGTTCAAGTTTGTCCTCACAAAATGTTTCGAAGGCATTAGTTAAAATATTTCCCCACCCATCACTCTCATCAGTTTCTAAACCCAAAACCTCTGCTTCCTTAAAGGCTTGGTGGCTATCTGCAAAGTTATTAAAATCAACCCCCGTGTAATCCTTTACTAAATCTACCATGCTTACACGCGGCCATGGAGGGGTTAAATCAAAAACTTTGTCCTCATATTTAATTTTCTTTTCTCCAAAAAGCCGCCGGCACAATTCCGAAATAATCTGCTCGGTAAGCTCCATCATATCATGATAATCGGCATATGTTTGATATATCTCCAAAGAAGTAAACTCGGGATTATGTATGGTAGAAATTCCTTCATTGCGAAAAACTTTACCCAATTCATAAATTTTTTCCATTTCGCCTACCAAAAGCCGCTTTAAATGAAGTTCGGTAGCAATTCGTAAAAAAAGATTAACATCCAGCGCATTATGATAAGTTCTAAAGGGACGTGCACTAGCACCACCTGCTATTGTAGACATCATAGGAGTTTCTACTTCTAAAAACTCTTTTTCATTTAATATATCCCTAAGCCCTTGAATTATTTTGCTTCTGAGAATGAAAGTTTCTTTTACTTCCTTGTTTACAATTAAATCCAGATATCTCTGGCGATAACGCAATTCTACATCTTTTAAACCATGCCATTTTTCTGGCAAGGGACGCAATGCTTTGGCAAGCACAGCATATTCCTGCGCCTGAACGGTAATTTCACCACGCCTGGTACAAAAGACTTTTCCCTTTATGCCAATTATATCTCCTATATCACATAGCTTAAACTGTTCAAATAGCTCCGCGCCGATACCGTCAACATTTAAATAGAATTGAATTTTGCCTTTACCATCTTGCAAGTGCCCAAAACAGGCTTTGCCGTGTTCCCTAATACTTATGATTCGTCCGGCTACAGCCACAATAGTGTCTTTTAAATCTTCATAATTCTCACATACCTCCAGAGAGCTATGTGTAGCTTCAAATTTCTGACTATAAGGATCTATGCCTTTTTTTAATAATTCATTTAGTTTTTCATATCTGATGCGAATTAGTTCATTATCTTGCTCCATTTATTTTCTCCCAAGGTAAGCTTGTTGAATGTTCGTTATTTTGAATTTCAATAAACCCACAGGAACCTGTACTTCCACAACATCACCAATTTTTTTGGAAAGAAGGGCCTTGCCCACAGGTGACTCATTGGAGATTTTATATTCGGAAGGATTTACTTCTGCCGTTCCTACTATAGTATATTCAAACTCTTCACCACTATCCATATCCATAATAGCTACAGTATCCCCTAACGAAACCACATCACTATCTTGATCTTCTTCTTTTAATAACCGTGCATTTTTTAACCATTTTTCCAGGGTAGCAATACGCCCTTCAATAAAAGCTTGTTCATTTTTGGCATCTTCATATTCCGAGTTTTCCGAAATATCACCGTAAGAGATAGCTTCTTTAATCCTTGCTGCCACTTCCTTCCTTTTTTCATTCTTTAAATACGAGAGTTCTTTTTCAATTTTGTCAAGGCCATCCTGGGTCAAAATAAATTCTTCTTTTGCCATCAAAGACATTCCTCCATTGTATATTTTGTTTATAAAATATTATTTATTATAAAGGTCCGCTTATCAATACAAAAAGCAGACCTTAAGCCCCTCCTAGTTGAGATTTTTATAATAAAGGCAATATTAATAAATCAGCACCTCTTCTCCGATTATTTTATATTATTATAATAATCCCCTACCCTGATGTCAATTATAACTTTACCCATCTCAATAGATTAATTGAACTGGATAATGCGAGGTTCAAAATTTAATAAATCAAGCATCCGGTCATACTCGGCAAAAGTTAATTCACGATGGCTTCCATGCAGGCAAACTAAAAGCGCTTCAATTACATTGGTACCAAAAGAACGGCCATCAAGTTCAGGGGTAGTAGTTACAAGGTTTTTAATTTTTTTGTTTTGAAGAAATACAAGGTCTTCCTGAGTTACCGTATTAGTAATAATTGTTTTTCCAGGTAGTTCAGGAGGCATATATTTTCTTATAAAATGAAAGTCGCCGGCTATAATATCGGCATTATGGAAATATTCCACATAGCGGGGTTTACTAATGTTTTGCTGTTCCCCGGTGGGATAAATCATTTTGAAGGGAAGCAATCTTATAAAAGGAACAAGAATGCGGGCTGCTATAGCTACTGACTGCAAGGAATACAATGGAATAGGCATTTTTAGGGCATAAAGAAAATCTCCATAAACCATTTTACAACCTGCATCTTCCAAAGATTGGGCCATGCCTATCCTATCCATGGCAGACATAAGTAAAGCTTGAGGATTATTATTCAAAAGTTCTGTGTGTTCCCTCAAATGCTGAATAACTTTACGCTCTAAAGTATTTTTTAACCCCGAACCATCAACTACAGGGGTTTTTTGGGCAACCTTTGCCACTTTATGAGCATCGCGGATCTCATACCTTCTGTTTACAGCATAAAGATAACGGTCTATACCTCCCAGTCCGAATGCATCTACTTTGCCATCATTTTCCCTTACATATGATATCATGGCTTTAAGATCTCCATTTGTCGCAATTCTTTCTACTTTGCATTCTTCACCCATTAAATTAACCATTGCGGTATGATTTCGAGATGAAGACCCCAGGCTAATACCTACAACATGCTTCATGGCGGAATCTCCCTCCTACTTTTCTTTAATGTACTACTTTCAGAATGTCTTCTTCAAGTTGCTTTAATTCAATCCGGCAATTCTCCTGAATAGGGCTTTTCCCTATTTCCCAAAAAATTATTTCATTATCCAAAAAGGCTTCTGCCACCTTATACCAATTATCCGAGCTAAGCAAAAAAATCAGATCATAACTTTTTAAGTCTGCAATAATATTGACCACCATGTTGAAAAAATCCATGGCCTTGCTATCCTTAATTAATCCCCATCTTTCCTCATTGTCCATAACCCATACATAATCTATACCTATCTTTTGACATAAAGAATAAACCTCATCTTTGTTGTAAATAGGGAATCCCACCAGCGCCATTTTTTTGCCCTTACGTATTTCACCCACAGATTCTATCCGAGAAATAAAACTTCTTTCCAAGCCCAGCCTGCTGCTAACTTCTTGTTGAGAAAATCCCTGACTTCTTAGAACAAGCAATTTATCTATCATACGATCTATTTTTTTTCTACTAATTATTTTCGTTCCTATGCGGGTTGTTTCTAAAGAACCATCCATTAAAATCTACCCCATTTCACGAAACAAGCTATGTGCACATTATTGTATACATATAGTAACATTTTACCTTCCTTTTTGCTATATTTCAATAATGGAAAACTTCTTATGATTACATTTCTTTTTGAGGCAACAGGTAATATAAAAAAAGAAGCGCTCTATGAATTGAAGCGCTTTTTTAGAAAAATAGATTTCACAATAATCAGGTTTAAAGTTGTTCAAGTATTATCTGGTGATCTGTGAGCAATAACTCCTTCAATTTAGCTTTAACCCTTTTTTCTTCCCCCAGAAAGCCTACTAATAATGTCTCATTTTCTCCGGGATGCACCTGGCTTACATCTTCCATTAGTAATTGCTTTTCGCCATCCTTAATCAAATAAGCACTTGATTGACACATCTTTCAATCCCTCCTATGTGTATTTATTGACCAGCCAATATTTTATTAAATATTTCTATAAAGTCTTGCCTGGTAGTAGCTTTGTTAATTTCTTTTCTTATTGCATTTGCTCCTTTGGCATATTTTACATACCAATGAGCATGCTTGCGCATCTCTTTAGTTGCCCGCGCTTCGCCTTTAAAGGTTAACAACAATTCCAAGTGATGTAAAGCTTTTTCCATCTTTTCCTCAAAAGATGGAGGCGGAGTTGCTATCCCATATTCCAACAAGCTAAGAGTGCGGGGGAAAATCCAGGGATTCCCCAATGCTCCCCTGGCTATCATAACACCATCACACCCGCAATAATCAAGCATTCGTTTGGCATCGTAAGGAGTAAAAACATCGCCATTTCCTATAACAGTAATGTTGATTTTTTCTTTTATTTTTTTTATTATTTCCCAATCAGCCTGCCCGCTGAAACCTTGTTCCACTGTTCTGCCATGTATGGTTACGGCTTTTATGCCTTTTTCTTCAGCAAGTCGCGATATTTCTAATGCAGTTTGACAATCTTCCCATCCTTTTCTAATTTTAATGGAAACAGGAATATTTACTCTTTGAACCAATTCTTCCATAATTAAAGCCGCATGATTTATATCTCTTAAAAGCCAGCCTCCCTCTTTATTTTTTAGTATCTTTCGCGCAGGACATCCCATGTTTATATCTATTATATCGGCCTGTAGGTAGCTTTCTGCAACCTCCGCGGCACGGCCCATAACTTGTCGATCAGAACCAAACAACTGAACTGCAATAGGCTTATCTTGCCTTATTAAAAAAGCAAGTTTATCTAATTTCTCCGGGGGATATTCTAACATAGCCCTGGCGCTTATCATTTCCGAAAAAACAAGGCCACATCCTTCCTCACGGCACACCTGACGAAAAGAATGGTCTGTAATAGAAGCCATGGGAGCAAGAATTAATTTATTATTTGTATGATAACTGCCTATGTTCAATTAGCAAACATCCTCAACTATTTTATTTATTTATAAATCATTATACATCAATCTTTCTATATGCAAACACTTTTCTTTATAATTACTACAAATAAAAAAGCCATCGGTATTTCTACCCATGACCCTGTAAGACTCATAAATAATTTATATAATTCAACTTTCCCTTCAAATCCTACAAAAGCTTATACTCCACCCTTATTGAATAAAAACCTGACAAAAAACGAAATGGCAATAAATGCACCCAGTAATACGAAAAAACCTCCGTCTACCATTTAAACCACCTCCTCCTTAAAATGCCTTCAACTTAAATGAAATAATCTGTAAGCTTATCTTAATATTGCGAATATTTTAACAGCTGCAAAACATAATGTCAACTACTTCATTAAAATTTTAAGAAAAAACAATATCTTGTTCTTAAAAATTGCCTGTGGTATAATATTTTTGCCTACGGGGCGTAGCGCAGTTTGGTAGCGCGCCTGCTTCGGGAGCAGGAGGTCGTGGGTTCGAATCCCGCCGCTCCGACCAATTGTGTAGATATAATGAACATCTTAAATTACGGCACAAGGGAAAATATGTGAAATAGAAAAACACTATGCATTAAAAATAAATTTAAAATCCTATCTCTTTGGCATATTTAAAGCAGATATGCCCTTCTTACCTGTAAATGCAAAACATATTCCTTAACAAAAAATGCATTTGGAAGTAATGATTATTTCAAGTAAAAAATTTAATTTTACTTATTTTTATCAATTATTTTCGTTGCAAAGAAAAATATCAATAAAAATCATATATCGGCTCCTATAATTCGCAAAAACTAGGATTTGTGAAGGATTTATTTGTACAGAATAGAATGACATCTATATAGCTTAAATTATGACAAGACTTGCCAAATTTAGGAAGGTGATTTATGATGACCAAAGCTCTTTTAGTTGTGGATATGCTGCGAGACTTCGTAGATGAAAAAGGAGCTCTTTATATTGGTGATTCAAGCGCTATTATTCAAAATGTTTCCGCCCGATTACAAGAACATCGCAATGCAAATAATCCGATTATATATATTGTAGACAGTCACCTACCACATGATGCCGAGTTTAATCTTTTTCCACCTCATAGCCTGAAGGGTGAATGGGGAGAAGAAATAATTGATAACCTTGCGCCCCAGGAAAAGGACATTATAATACCCAAACGTAGATACAGCGCATTCTTCGGCACTGATCTGGATTTAACATTAAGGGAACTTGGCGTGAAAGAATTAGAATTAACTGGAGTAGTTACCCAAATATGTATTCTTTATACCGCAGCTGATGCCCGCATGTTGTTATATGATGTGGAAGTAAGAAAAAATTGTGTAGCCTCATTTGATGAGGAAGCACATGAATTTGCTTTAAAAGAGATGGATAAAACCCTGGGAGTGAATGTTATTTAAAGACTTTAAACAATAAATTAAGGAACACAAGGTTATAATTATGAAAAAACTACACAGTATAAAAGACGTAAAAAATTTTAAGGTAGAAAAAGAAAGAAAGCTGCACAGTGCCACTCACTTCGAAATACAAGAAGGACTTACTTCAGATATTTATTTCGTGCGTACTGCCGAAATTCTTGCTCACGCCGGAAAAGAAAATGTTCACGCCGTAGCTGAGATTTTTAGCAGTAAAGAGGGAGTTTTCGCAGGTAGCGAGGAAGTTTGCAACCTTTTAAAAGATAGCAACGTTTCTCTCTGGGCCCTTAAAGAGGGAAAAGAAATGGCTCACAAAGAGGTTGTAATGCAAATAAGNGGCCTTTACAAAGATTATGGCATTTATGAAACAGCAATTCTAGGCATGCTGGCGAGCGCTAGTGGCTGGGCTTCTGCTGCAAGANATTGCAAAGAGGCAGCCCAAAATCTGCCGGTTTACTGCTTCGGCGCCAGGCACCTGCACCCTTCTGTTGCGCCTGTAATGGAAAGAGCTGCTGTCATTGGGGGAGCAAGCAATTGCAGCTGCATTTTAGGGGCTAAACTTTTAAATTTAGAGCCCGTGGGAACAGTACCTCACACCGCAATTCTTATTATTGGAGATACTCTAGAGACTGCTTTACATTATGATAATGCTATGCCTTCAGATTCGCCACGTATCATTTTGGTTGACACGTTCAAGGATGAAGCTGAAGAAAGCCTGCGTATAGCTGAAGCTTTAAAAGAAAAGTTACATGGAGTAAGGCTTGATACTCCGGGAGAAAGAGGAGGAGTCACTCCGGCACTGGTTAAAGAAGTTAGAGCTCGCCTGGAACAAGCGGGTTATGAAAAGGTGCAAGTATTTGTTTCGGGAGGGATAACTCCTGAACGTATTATTGAACTTGCAGATGCCGGCGCAGATGCGTTCGGAGTGGGAAGCTATATTGCCGGAACCAAAGCCATTGATATGACTTTAGATTTGAAAGAAATAGAAGGTAAACCCATAGCCAAGAGAGGGCGCATACCGGGAGTTACATCCAACTCCCGGCTGGAAAAATTTTTATAATGTGATTTAAACAACAGCTTTTTCTAATTTTTAGATATCTGAGGGAAATTTTGGCTAATTATAATTTTGCATATAACAAAATAAGGAGGTTTCTACACAATGAATCTTAAAGGCACAAAAACAGAAAAAAATTTGATGGAAGCTTTTGCTGGAGAATCAATGGCCAGAAACAAGTACACATATTTTGCTTCCATCGCCAAAAAGGAAGGTATGGAACAAATTGCCGCATTTTTTCAAGAAACAGCAGACAATGAAAAAGAACATGCAAAAAGACTGGCTAAATTTCTAGAGCTAATCGGCAACACGGAAGAAAATCTTAAAGAGGCTGCAGCCGGTGAAAATTATGAATGGACAGATATGTACCCACGTTTTGCCAAAGAAGCCAAAGAAGAAGGTTTTGATGAAATAGCTTCCGTTCTTGAAGAAATCGGCGAAGTGGAAGAGGAGCATGAAAAGCGCTACCTGGCTTTACTTGAGAGAATAAAAGAAGGTTCAGTTTTTCAACGCGATACTGAAATTGAGTGGCAATGCAGAAATTGTGGGTATGTACACCAGGGGAAAGAAGCTCCTTCAGAATGCCCGGCTTGTGCTCATCCTCAATCTTTCTTTCAACCTAAAGCAACTAACTTTTAACTTAAGCATATTACAAAGAAACGCTAAAAAAAGGGGGGCTCCCCATTAATGCCGGGCCACCCCTTTTTTAATAATATGCTTGCCTAAAGTTCTTCTTCAATGATATCCTCTTCTAAAATATCTTCTCTTTCAAAAAGATGTACTACTTCTTGGAGGATATGTAGCAAATATTCCCTATCTTTTTGCGGAAATCGAGAGAAAAAAATACCTAATAAAAAATACCTTCTTTCTTCAGCTTCTCTTAAAATTTTACAACCTTTTTCAGTAATATTTATCCATACCTGCCTACGGTCTTTTTCCCTGCGTTCACGGGTAACCAGCCCCATCCGGGAAAGTCGACTTACTATAGCAGTAATTGCACTTAATGTAACTCCCAATGATTCAGCTAAATATGAAGTATTACTGGCCCCTTTTTTTTCTAAAATACGTAAAATTGATAATTGGGTTCCCGTAATATCATCAGAAGTATACTTATTAAATAAATACCTAAAACGATTAATCAATCTACTAAATACATGATCCAAATCTTTTATGTAGTCAATAAGTTCTTGATTATTAATTTTAACTCAGGCTCCTCTCAATGTTTTATGATTTACTTAATGTGTTTAATATTATCATTAACTATTATAAGCGTCAATAAATCCTCTGGCAAGAAAAAGGGGTATTTAAAATGTATTTAAATATACATCTTCCTTTTCGCCTTATAAATAAGAGTTTATAATTTTCTCTTATGTTACAATATAATTAGAAGAAAGCTGAGGTGCAACCATGAATAAGCAAATATTTAAATATTTTTTACCTCTGATATCCGCTGTTATATTAATATTTTCGTTTCCCCGTTTTGACCTTGGTGCGTTTGCATGGGTAGCACTAATACCTTTATTGTGGTTTATCGTTAGTTCTCCCCCGCGGACAGCTTTAGCAGGGGGGATTCTTTTTGGGTTTGTTTTTCATCTTTATATAAACTCTTTTGTCATTGTCACCCTTAATCAATTTCTTTCTATGCCGCTAACCATAGCTGCTTATTTGCTTTTGGCCATATTTCTAAGCCTTTATTACGGAGTTTATGCTTATCTGGTAAGCCGCTTAAAGGAAATAATACCGGCATACTTTATGGTTTTTCTACTTCCCTTCCTCTGGGTAATTATGGAATGTGTTCGCTCATTAGGATTGCTGGGCTACACTGCCGGTTATGTGGGATATTCTCAGTGGGCTTACCCAAATATTTTGCAAATTTCCAGCGTTTATGGATATTGGGGGATCGCTTTTTTAATAATATTTTTACAAGCATTAGTAGTTATGGTTGTTCAAAATAAACTTGGTCGGGATCAAATACTAAAAGCTTTTTCAGTTTGGGTATTAATTTTATTGATGGGCTTAAGTGTCCCCCACTTTTTCCCTGTAGAAAAAAACCCGGAAACCAAAAACATTGCCTTAATCCAAGCCAACATACCACAAGAGGATATACTGGCAGGCCCTGATGACAACTTAGTGCGTTACGAAAATCTCACCAGAGAAGCATTCAGCCAAAATGAAAACATTGACCTTGTAGTATGGGCAGAAACTGTCCTTTCTTTACCTCTAGCGAGAGGAAAAGCAATTTTGCCAGAAATAGAAGACCTTTCCCGGGAATTTGATACTCCTTTTCTATACGGGGCAATGGTTCGGGAAAACGATGATTTATATAATTCCGCGGTTTTCTATTGCCCTCACACGGAAAGACTCCAAAAAAATTACAAGCAATATCTCGTCCCCATAGTAGAATATTTTCCCTATAATGACCTCTTAAATCAGTGGCTGGATTTAGGGCTAAATTTGGGAAACTATACCAGGGGACAGGAAGAAAATATTTTTTATTATAACGATCGCCCTTTGGGTAGCATTCTTTGCTTCGAATCATTTTTCGGCAACTATAGCCGCAAGTATGCCGCCGCCGGCGCCCAATATATGTTTGTCCTCACTAATGATGGTTGGTTGGGAGATACCCACGGTCTTGACCAACATGCTCATACTATTTTGATACGCGCGGCTGAAATGGGCATAGGAGTTACCCAGGTAGCAAACACCGGGATAACGATTTCCGCCGATTACACCGGCGAAGAAATTTTACGTTCGGGAATAAAAACGGAAGAAGTCCTCTTTTTAGAAACTGATTTTAGTCGCAGAACTACCGTTTATAGTGTCCTGGGAGAATATTTTGTTTACGGAAGTCTTTTAATTTCCCTGGCTCTTATTTTTTTCGGCGGCAAAGTAAAATTTGGAGCAAAAAATTAGGTATAAATTTTCAATTCTTCCAAACTCAATTCTCTAAAATATTTTCATGCTTAATGTTTTCTTGAAGTTTTGTAAAATCATGATGGGTATTAATATTGAAAAACACTTTTTCTTCCGGATCAAAATTATATATTATTTCTTTAGGAATATATTTAACATCAAACTCCTTATAAAGATCAGCAATTTTAAATTTTCCTGACCGTAAATAAGCTTCTATAGTATCAGTGCATTCCTTGCTATAAAAAGCATAAAGTGGCTGCAAATAGTTATCTACGCAAGGCACTACAATATGATAATTTTCCGTGTAAGCATGCATATATTTGATTAAATCCAAGTTCACAAAAGGCATATCGCAAGCAATAATAAAATTACTCTTATGCGAAGAATAATACAATCCCGCATGTAATCCTCTAAGGGACGATTTTTTGCAGCTTTTAATAACATCTTCGATTAATCTAATTTTCATATGTCGAAAAAGCTCGGGTTGATTAGTAACTATAATTATTTCTCCAAAACATTCTTTAAGTCTGGAAGCTATATGTTCAATAATGGGTTTTTCCCCTAACTTTAACAAGGCTTTGGGTGAACCAAACCGCTTGCTGTCTCCACCGGCAAGTATGACTGCTGTGCCCAAGTTGTCTTCATTTTTTTTATACATGGTTAAATCCTCATTCCCGTGATAAATTATCAAGCAGCAGTTTCATCCGTTTTTTTCCTTTCATTAATCATTACCGCCCAGACCCCTAACTCATATAAAATAAGTAGAGGAACAATTAATATTATTTGTGAAATAATATCAGGGGGGGTTATTATAGCTGCTGCCCCCAGCATGATTAATACAGCATATTTCCTTTTGCTTTTTAAAGTATCTGCGGAAATTAAACCCATTTTGCTTAATACCCACAATAGCATTGGAAGTTGGAAAAAAAGGCCGAATACTAATAATAAATTAAAAACAAAAGAGATATAGTTACTTACATTAAACATTGGGCTTAGTTGAGCAGTTTGAAACCCCAAAAAAAACTGGAGTATTAATTGCATTACTACGAAGTAAGCAAATAATACTCCGGCAATGAAAAAAAATAAGACTCCCCCGGTTACACCTAGCGCAAGTTTCTTTTCACTTCTATATAAACCCGGAAATAAAAATGCCAAAATCTCATAAATAACGACCGGTAAGACTAAAAAAATCCCCACCATCACTGCAATGCGTAAGTTCGCCATAAATGCCTCGGGAGGAGAAAAATACACCAATGAAAAACCTTCAATTGGGCTAGCTATAAGATGACGGATATAATCGGCCTGCGTGAAACTAAATACTACTGCAATAATAAAAGCTATCACAATGACGATAATCCTATTGCGCAGCTCTCCTATGTGCTCCAATACCGTCATGTTTTCAGTACGGTTTTTAGCCAAAGCTTAACTCCTCGGTTTCCCTGCTGTCTTCTAATTTAATTACTCATCATTATTTTGGCTCTCACCGGATGATTCAGCAGCAGCTTCTTCAGTTTTCTTACCGCTTAAACCATCTTTCAGCTCCGTTACGCTTTTGCCGATAGACTTAGCCAAAGCCGGCAGCTTTCCGGGGCCAAATATCAGCAGGACTACTGCCAATATTAAAATGAGTTCTGTGGGCCCAATTTTACCTATAGACATTCCTTTACCTCCTTTATCTTTAGTGTCAAAATATTAATTTAGAAGTGAAAGATCCTGACCCGGCCTGTAACCCTTTTCTTGAGCGGCTGAATCAAGATGCATGGTGCAAAGATTTTCCACATCTAAAATCACATTTCC
>SL_8KL_010_SEDDRAFT_10003736_pt1 | contig 12471 bp, 11 predicted proteins | sample SodLakKL_010_SED_4_FD_11160 | JGI IMG/M metagenome (IMG submission 11160) | reverse complement strand
ATTTTTAATCTTACGCTCCCCGATAGCTCAGCTGGTAGAGCAAGTGGCTGTTAACCACTGAGTCGCAGGTTCGAATCCTGCTCGGGGAGCCATTTTTATTTTTGTATTTTATTCTCATCTTTGATAGTATAATAGGCAAATGAATTTACCTGTACAGATTTATTTCGATGAGATATAAATCCCGGGAGGAATAACTGATGGGCAGTGAGGACGAGGGCTTTAATGAGTTCAGAGAGAGGATGAATGAGAGAATATTGTCAGAGGATAACCTTCAGATCAAGAGATTTTTTAATCTTGATGACAGAGCTTATGATGAAGGGAGTCTGGACAAAACCACCAAAGAAATGCTGGGCCTGGTGGCCTCGATGGTTTTAAAGTGTGATGACTGCATAAAATATCATCTCCAGGAGCTCTATCTTCTTGATATAGAGGAAGATAAGCTGTGGGAGGTTTTCAATATTGCTCTGGTTGTCGGAGGATCTATCGTCATTCCCCATCTGCGCGAGGCTGTGGATTTCTGGGATAGAATGAAGTCTGGAGATGTTTCAACACCTGCTGGAGCAGAGAATAATGACGATACCATCTATTCCATATATACAGATGGAGCCTGTGCTGGCAATCCCGGCCCCGGAGGTTATGCTGCTCTGATCCTTCAGGGGGGAGAGGTCATAGAAGAAATCACAGGTTACTGTCATGATACGACCAATAACCGCATGGAATTGAAGGCGGTTATAGCCGCTTTAAAGTGGGTTGAGCCTGAGAGCGATGTCAGGCTTTACTGTGACTCTCAGTATGTGGTAAAAGGTCTGGACGAATGGGTGCAAACCTGGAGAAAAAATGGCTGGCAGACGGCCTCCAGCGATGCAGTGAAAAACAGAGATCTGTGGGAAAAGCTCGATGATCTGCGTCAGGATATGGAATTGAACATATTTAAAGTGCCGGCACATAGCGGACATGAGCTGAATGAAAGAGTTGATTCAATGGCTAAAAAAGCCATCAAAGGAGGTAAGAATGAAGATGAAAAAGATGAGTGAGAAGAGAGAGGAAGCCTTTCAGGATATCAGGGAGAAGAGCCAGGTGGAGCCCGATATCGGCATGATTCTGGGTTCAGGTCTGGGAGATCTCAGTCAGGAGATTGAAAATGCAGATATTATTGACTATGATCATATTTCACATTTTCCCACCTCAACAGTGGAAGGCCATTCAGGTGAGCTGGTCCTTGGAGATCTGGCAGGCAGCAAAGTTGTGGCTATGAACGGCAGGGTTCACATTTATGAGGGCTATTCCATGAAGGAAGTGGCTTTTCCTGTCTGGGCCATGTATGAGCTTGGTATAGAAAAACTCCTTATAACAAATGCTGCCGGTGGACTAAATTACAGCTTTAAGCCCGGAGATCTGATGATAGTAACCGATCATCTCAATTTTATGGGCGGCAATCCTCTGATAGGAAGAAACGATGATGAGGTTGGCCCCCGGTTTCCGGCCATGACAGAAGCTCATCCGCAAGATATGATCGATCTGGCCCGTGAAGCCGCATCTGAGATGGATCTGAGGATTATGGAAGGAGTCTATGCTGCTATCACAGGCCCGGTGTATGAGACAACTGCCATGAGCAAATTTCAGCGCACAGCAGGTGCAGACGCTGTGGGCATGTCCACTGTGCCGGAGCTGATTGCAGGAACACATGCCGGTCTTGACAATCTTGCCATCTCCTGTATAACTGATAAAGTCAGGGACAACCCTGAAGATGCTCTCACACATGAGGAAGTTGTGGAGGTGGCACAGAAGGTAAAGCCTGTCTTCATAGATCTGATGAAAAGAATCGTAGAGAGATTATAAATGCAAGAAAGAAAAAAATAAATCCCCCGCCTGATTAGCGAGGAGGGTGCAGCCATTTAAATTATCCAGTTCTTATTTTTTACTGGCAGTCAGGGCACAGGCCGTAAAATTCCAGACGGTGCTGTTTTACCTGGAAGGGATAATTCTCATCAACCCTCTCATTGAGGGAGGTCTGCAGTTCCATATCCAGATCAAAGATCTCTTCACATTCACTGCACTGAAAGTGGTAGTGATTTTCTGCCATCCCGTCGAATCTGCTGTATGTGCTGCCGTAATCGAGAACCATGATCTCGCCCATCTCTTCCAGCACATTTAAATTGCGGTATATTGTACCAAGGCTGATATTAGGGATCTCCTCTTTGACTATTTCGTAGAGTTCATCCGCAGTGGGGTGGGTATCAATCTCTTTAATAGCTTCCAGAATAGCTTTTCTCTGTTTGGTCATACGTTTGTTTTTGCTCATAATATCCTCCTATTAATGATAAAATTATTTAATACTATTACTGCTAGGTATATTGTATCAAAGTGTCGCTTTTTCTGCAAATATATGTCAGGTAAATTACACATCTGTGCCCTATGCAGGGGAAATATTCAAATAAAATAAGGGGGAGCGACTTTCTATGACAGAGAATAAATCAGAAGACAAGAGGGTTTTGACAGGAGATAGACCGACGGGCAAATTACACTTAGGGCATTATGTGGGAAGTCTGGAAAACAGGATAAAGATGTCGCAACGGTATGATACTTTTATAATTATTGCCGATGTACAGGCTCTGACCACAAATTTCGATCAGCCCGAAAGACTGGAAAGGGATGTTCTGCAGGCGGCGGAGGATTACCTGGCAGCCGGCATCGATCCCGAAGATGTTACTATATGTGTGCAATCGATGATACCCCAGATTGCTGAACTGACTGTTTTTTATTCGATGCTGGTCACAGTCAACCAGCTGGAAAGAAACCCGACGGTAAAAGCAGAGGCCGAGCAGTATAATTATGAGGATATGACATATGGTTTTCTCGGCTATCCGGTGAGTCAGGCCGCCGATATAACTTTCTGCAGGGCAAATCTGGTTCCTGTGGGTGAAGATCAGCTGCCACATCTGGAGCAGACCAGGCGTATTGTCAGGAAGTTTAACAACCTCTATGGCGAGGTATTTCCGGTTCCAGAACCGAAAATCAGTGATTTTTCCCGCCTGGTGGGGTTGGACGGCAAGGCCAAGATGAGCAAAAGTTTGAACAACGCTATCTTTCTATCTGACAGCGAAGCTGAGGTTGAGGATAAGGTAAACCAGGCGGTGACAGATCCCAGCAGAATCAGAATTGATGATCCGGGCACCCCTGAGGACTGCACGGTTTTCGAATATCACCGCGCTTTCAATGAAGAAGAGGAAGTTAAAGATATAAAGATTAGATGCCGCAATGGAGATATAGGCTGTGTGGCCTGCAAGGAAAAACTAACGGTTAGAATTAACGAGTTTTTAGAACCCATGAGGGAGAGAAGGGTAGAATATCAAAATAACCCTGAACTTATAGAAGAGATTCTCTACAGCGGCACCGAGCGGGCCCGCCAGGAAGCAAAGAAGACCATGAAGAGAGTGAGAAAAACTATGAAAATTGATTATCTCACCTGATCATTGCACATTATAAGGAGGAAGAGATAGTGGAGAAGAAAAGAATTGCCCTCCTGTTCGGAGGTCCATCAGCAGAACACAGTGTATCTTTGATGTCGGCCCGTTCGGTATACGAAAATGTCGATGTGGCCGAGATTGAATGGCTGCCCCAGGCCATAACCAGAGATGGATACTGGCTCGATATCACAACTTCTCAGGAGCTGCTGGAAAGTGAGAGCACTGAGATCTCATCTGAATATGGTGAGGTATATGAATCACCCTGGCAGAGTATAAGGGAAAATTTCCCTGGTGATGTTGATCTCGCCTTCCCCCTTTTGCATGGGCCCTTTGGTGAGGATGGTACCGTGCAGGGGTTTCTCAAGACAGCCGGTGTTACTTACATAGGCTGTGATATAACCTCTTCTGTTCTGGGTATGGACAAGATATATATGAAGGATATACTGCACAGGTATGATCTTCCCCAGGCCAGATACAGCACTCTCTCCTGGGAACAATACCGGCGGAAAGACTGTGCTGAAATCGAGGTTAAGATCGGAACAGAGCTGGGCTATCCCTGTTTTGTTAAACCGGCCAGCATGGGCTCCAGCCTGGGTATCAGCAGGGTTAAGTCCCGGGGGAAGCTGGCCTCCTCTCTGGAGGCTGCCTTTGAATTTGATGACAGGATAGTAATAGAAGAAGCAATTGAGGGTAGAGAAATTGAATGTTCTGTGCTCGGTAATTCTCATGATTGCCAGGTTTCCCGTCCGGGAGAGATAATTCCCGAAGGTGAGTTCTATGATTATGAGTCCAAATACTTCTCCGATAAGACCAGACTGCTGGCTCCGGCCAATCTGGAGGAAGAGCTGGCAGAGCGCATTCGCGGACTGGCTCGCAGGACATTTTTGCTGCTGGGCGGTGAAGGAATGGCCCGGGTGGACTTTTTTGTGACCGATGAGAAAAATATTTTGATCAATGAGATAAATACCATACCGGGTTTTACCGATAAGAGCATGTACCCCCGGATGTGGCAGGCCAGCGGTCTATCCTACCCCGAGCTGGTTAAAGAGCTGGTCAGAGAAGCTGTAAAATCAGAGGTTAAGGCCTATAAATAAAATAGGACTTTTTTACTAATATAGAGTTTTTGCTGTAATTTCCCGCCCCTGCCTTGCCGGCAGGGGATTTTTTTATGGAAAAATATTGTTTTTAAAAAAGGAGATTTTTCTTCAGTGGAGAATAAGAATAGTAGGATGTGGTGAAAAGTGGTGTAGAGTGGTGGATAAGGGGTGGATACCTAATGTTTATGGGTGAATATCTACATAATATGGATAAAAAGGGAAGAGTGATTATGCCGGCCAATTTTCGCGATAAACTGGAGGAGAGCTTTGTCATAACCAGAGGGCTGGATAACTGTCTCTTTCTCTATCCTTTCCCGGAATGGCAGAAACTTGAGGAAAAACTCAACTCTCTGCCCCTTACCCAGAAGGATGCCAGGACATTTGTTAGATTTTTCCTCTCAGGAGCGACTGAATGCAGCTTCGACAGCCAGGGCCGAATAAGCCTGCCCCAGAACCTGCGCAAATACGCGGAATTCGATCGTGAAATAGTTTTTGCAGGTGTGGGCAGCCGGATAGAGCTCTGGGCCAGTGATAACTGGGAGGAATTCCTCACAGAAGCCGAGGAATCGCATGAAGATATCGCAGCAACGCTGGAAGATATTGATATTTAAAGTTAAACAGGCGGGAATTGAGGTGTAGAATATGTCTGAAGATGAACATATCCCGGTGCTTCTCGATGAAGTCATAGAGCTTCTGGACATAAATGAAGATGGAGTATATATCGATGCCACCATAGGCAGGGGAGGACATGCCAGCAGGATTCTGGAGATTCTGCAGGAAGATGAAGGTCTGCTGCTGGGAATTGATAAAGATAGAGAGGCACTTGAATACTGCAGAGAACATCTGGATTATGACAACCTCAAACTGTTTCAATGCAGCTTTATTGAGATACCACAAATTCTGGCCGCTGAGAATATTGAAGCAGTTGATGGCGTGTTATTTGATCTGGGAGTTTCTTCGCCACAGCTTGACAGTCCAGAAAGGGGCTTCAGCTACAGCAAAGATGCTCCTCTGGATATGAGGATGAACCAGAATCAATCTCTGAGTGCAGCTGATATTGTAAATGAAAGATCCAGGGATGAGCTGGCAGGTATAATCAAAAAGTATGGTGAGGAGAGATGGGCTGATCGAATTGCCGAATTTATTGTCAGTCGGAGAGAAAAAAATCCCATCAAGACCACCGGTGATCTGGTTTCGATCATAAAAGATGCCATACCTGCCTCAGCACGCCGAAGCGGTGGACATCCGGCACGCAGGACTTTTCAGGCTTTGCGGATTGCCACCAATCGTGAACTGGAGGAGCTGGAGACTGCTCTGCAATTTCTGCCGGAAATATTGAAGGTCGGAGGTCGGGTGTGTTTTATATCTTTTCACTCTCTGGAGGACAGGATGATAAAACATAAGTTTAAGGACTTTGCTCGCAAATGTGAGTGCCCGCCGGATTTACCTGTCTGCCGCTGTGATAAGATAAAAGAGTTTGAGATCCTTACCTCAAGTCCCGTTCAGGCTGAAGAGAAGGAGAGGAGCAATAATCCCCGGGCCAGAAGCGCCAAGCTGAGATCTGCCGAAAAATTATAGATGCTGGAGGTGCAAACCATGAGTGAAGAGAGCACCAATTCTGCCTATATTAACACCGGGTCGGAGAGCAAAAGAGCTTTTCCGGAACTATCCCAAACCGGTAAAATTGTCATCATAATGGCTTTAATATTTTGTCTTATCATTTTACCTATGGCTGTAATAATCAGTCAGTCTTTGAGAATAGTGAACTTAAATTACCAGCTGGAGCGCCTGGAGGACAGTCTATCTGAAGTACAGCAGAGGAATGGCGAGCTGGAGAGAAATATAGCGGAGAAAAGAAATCTGGACAGGATTGAAAGGATAGCCAGAGAGGATCTCAATATGGTCGAGGCGGAAAAAACTACCAGGCTGGCCCTGTATGATGAGACTCCCCAGGCTGAGATGGATTATGCCTCAGCTGACCAGGATAGTTCATCCTGGTTTTCTAATATCTGGCGAGGTGTTCGCAGAGCGGCAGCAGCGACTCTGGATTAAAAATAGAGGGATATGATATTATGGATAGCCCCCACAGCAAACAGGAGATCAAGAACAGGTGCAAACTATTATTTCTTTTGATCTGTATCGCTATAATGGTATTTATTGGGAGATTATTCTGGGTGCAGATTCTGCAGGCGGATTTTTATCAGCAGATCGCACTTGATCAGAGAATTGAGGAAAGTCCTTTGGCCAGCGAGAGAGGGGAGATCAGGGATCGCTACGGTGAGGAGCTGGCTGTTACAACTTCTGCTGAAACAATTATAGCCTATCCTGATGAGATAGATGACCCCGCCGGAACAGCTGATGAGCTGGCGGGGATTTTGTCGCTCAGCCGGCAGGCCATAAGGGATAGACTTGGGAGTGACAGAGATCTTATCTTTCTGGAGAGGCAGGTCTCGGATTCAACATATGAAAAGATTATGGAGCTGGAGCTTTCAGGAGTATCCTCTATATCGGAACCAAAAAGAGAATATCCCCGGGGCAGGCTGGCAGGACAGATCGTCGGTTTCACGGGGATAGATAACTTTGGCCTGGAAGGAATTGAAAATTATTTTGATGGTTTTCTCAGCGGAGAACCCGGGCTGCAGATCCGGGAGATTGATGCTATGGGGGATAGAATTCCCTTTGCCAATAATAATCTGGAGGAGATAGACCCCAGAGAAGGCCACAATCTCTATTTAACAATAGATGAGACCATCCAGTATTATGCTGAAAGCGCCCTGGGAAAAGCCATGGATGAGTATAATATCTCAGGGGGCTCGATTATTGTTATGGATCCTGACAGTGCAGATATTTTATCCATGGCAAATAAGCCGGATTTTGATCCCGGCAGTTTCTCTCAATTCAGCAGTGAGCGGCGTCTGAATAAGGCTGTACATGATACATTTGAACCGGGCTCTATCTTTAAGGTCTTCACCGCCTCTCAATTTTTGGAACAGGGATATATCAATTTTGGGGATATGCTCTATGACCCCGGAGAAATAGTAGTCGATGATTCCACTATCAGCTGCTGGTCTGATGAAGGCCACGGTGAACAGAATTTTATTGAGGTTTTTGCTGACTCCTGCAACCCTGGTTTTGTACAGATGGGGTTGAGCATGGAGGGGCAGGAAATGCTGGCGGGTCTGGAAAAATTCAACTTTGGAGATAAAACCGGCATAAAGATGCCCGGAGAGGCCTCAGGTCAGCTTGAACCCCGGAGGTTCACTGAACTGGAGCAGGCCACCATCTCTTTTGGCCACGGGTTATCCACGACTCCTTTACAGCTGGTCACAGCTGCCGCCTCAATAGCAAATGGGGGGAATCTTTATAGACCCCGACTTGTTGATAGAGTAGTGGATAATGATGGGAAAGTTGTGGAGGACTTTGAGCGGGAGCTGATACGTCAGGCTGTCTCCGAGCGGACGGCTGAAGAAGTGAGAAAGCTCATGCGAGAAGCCGTGAAGAACGGCACTGGAACAGAAGCGGAGATCGATGGTTACGATATTGCCGGTAAAACAGGAACTTCCAGACTCTATGGAGATGAGGATATTTATAACACATCCTTTCTGGGATTTCTGCCTGGGGATGATCCTGAGTATGTAATCCTGGTGGCACTCTATGACCTGGAAGGTGAAGATTATTATGCCAGTGAGAATGCGGTTCCGGTATTCAATGAACTGGCCGATGACATTATCAGACATAAAAATTTACCTCCCGCCCGGGAAAGACTAGAATCAGCCGGAGAGAAAAAGGAGAATAACAGTGTAAAAATAGAGGATTATAGAGGTGAGGAGGTTGAGTATATGAGAAGGCTATTGAGAAAAGAGGGATTAAATGTTAAACTAATAGGAGAAGAAGAATATATCACAGCACAGAGACCGCTGCCAGCTGCAGAGGTGAGTGAGGACAGCACGGTCTATCTCTATGCAGGTGCAGATATGGAAGCTGATAAGACCATGGTCCCGGATTTCAGGGGTATGGACGCAGTAGAAGCAGAGGAGCTCGCCCGACAGTATGGACTCAGAATAGATGGAGTTGTTGAGGGCGAGGTGAATTATCAGTATCCAGAGCCCGGAAAAAGGGTTGAATTTCTCAGCGAAATTGAACTGGAGTGATTTTAATAGTTTAGAGTGGAGGTATTATCAAACTTTGAAAGCGTCAGAATTAAAGAGAGTGACCGGCTGGGAAGATTTTGTTGGTCCTGAGGAAAATTCAGTGGAAGATATCACCCAGGATTCAAGAATGGCCGGGGAGGATACAGCATTTTTAGCCCGTGCGGGTTTCAATACTGACGGGCATAATTTTATTGAGGATGCTTACAGAAGAGGTTGCAGGGTTTTCATCGTGGAACACCTCCCCGAAGAGACCAGATCTGATGCTGCATATCTTGTCGTAAAAAACCCCGGTGATAAACTGGGCAGATTTGCCTCCGCTGTCCATGAAAATCCCCAGGAAGATCTCAGTGTATTTGGTGTGACCGGAACCAATGGTAAAACCACAACCTGCTATATAATCTATGATATGCTAAATTCTTTAGGCTGCAAAACCGGACTGATTGGTACGATTAAAATTGATGTGGGTGATGAGGTATTTGAGCCGGAGAGAACCACTCCCGAAGCCAGTGAAATATTTCGATATCTGGCTTCAATGCGGGACAATGGCTGTGAAGCTGCTGTTCTGGAAGTCTCCTCACATGCTCTGGCTCTAGACCGCGTGGAGAAGCTGGATTTCAGCTCCGCCATATTTACGAATATCAGCCAGGATCATCTGGACTTTCATGATGATATGGAGGATTATCTGGATGTTAAACTCTCACTTTTCCGGAAGCTTTCGAATGAAGGCAAAGGTTTTTACAATAGAGATGATGAGAGAATAGCCCGGGCCGTAGAGAGTAATCAGGATTTAAGTCCGTTTTTATATTCCTATTCATTCAAAAACAACTCCGACTTTCAGGCGGAAAACCTTACGGTGGATGCGGAAAAAGTTGAATTTGAGTTATTTGGAACAGAATATGAATTTCCCATGCCCGGACATTTCAATGCCTATAACGCTCTTTCCGCGATCTCTTTGCTTTTACAGATGGATTATGAACCGGAAAATTTGCGGGAGGCTATGAGAGAATTCAGCGGTGTCCCCGGCCGGGTGGAGAGGGTGTCCGGCGGTGAAGATTTTACTGTGCTGGTGGATTATGCTCATACTCCCGCCGGCATCAGAAATGTCCTGCTCTCGCTTGAGCGGCTCGATGCCAATAATATTCGCACCGTATTCGGATGTGGGGGAGACAGGGACAGGGACAAAAGGCCTAAAATGGGGAGAGAAGCCCTTGAGAATTCTGATGATGTGATTATCACCTCGGATAACCCCCGATCAGAAGATCCGGACGATATCATAGATGATATAGTTTCTGATATTGATTTTGAGTCTTATTCTGCCAGCTGGGAAATAATAAGGAATAGAAGTGATGCTATCGAGAAAGCCGTAGAAAAGGCAGATTCAGGAGATATAGTTGTTATTTTCGGCAAGGGACATGAAACCTACCAGGAATTTTCTGACCGAAAAATAGATTTTGATGATCGAGAAGAGGCCAGGAAAGCACTGCAGAAGAGAGGAGAGAGCTGTTAATTATGTTATCTCTGACCTTAAAAGAAATCAAAGAAGCTGTAGGCGGAAAGATTGCTCAGGGCAATCCCAGCCGGGAATTTAACAATATTACAATTGACAGCAGACGGGTCAAACCCGGTGATGTTTTCGTGGCCATTATTGGAGATAATAATGATGGCCATGAATTCATTCCTGAAGCTGTTGAAAAGGGAGCAAAGCTGATAATCACAGAGAGATCGATCAAACCCTATTCAGGTGTGGCGATAGTCAGAGTGAGGAATACAACAAGGGCACTTCAGAAGCTGGCAAACTACAATAGAAATAAAGTTGAAGATCTGGAAGTGATCGGTGTGACCGGCAGTGCCGGCAAGACCACCACAAAAGATATGATTTTCAGCACACTGAGCACGGAGATGAGAGTTTTGAAGTCTGCTCAGAACAGAAATAATGAGTACGGGCTGCCCTTGAGCCTTCTGGAACTCGAAGGTGATGAGAAAGTGGCTGTGCTGGAGATGGCCACCAGAAACAAAGGAGATATAGATCTGCTGACAGATATAGCCGAACCACAGGTGGGGATTTTAACGAATATTGGAGCAGCCCATCTGGAGAACTTTAAAACTGTGGATAATGTTGCTGAAGCCAAAAAAGAGCTGCTGGAGGGATTGATAGAACCCGGTGTTGCTATTTTGAATATCGACGATGAAAATCTGAGATCTATGAGCGAGGAGATGACAGATTTAAATATTATTACGGTGAGCCTGGAAGATGAGAAAGCCGATTATCTGGCCTATGACATCGAGGTTTCATCAGATGGCACAAGCAGCATTTTTAAGATCAGAGAGGCTGAGAGCGGAGCTGTAAAGACAATAGAATTGAATCGTTCGGGTGAGCATAATATATATAATGCCTTAAATGCCGTGGCCACCGCCAGGTATCTCGGTATGGGATGGAAGGAGATTATAAAAGGGCTGCAGAATGTTGAGGTCACAGAACTGCGCCAGGAGATCAGAAAATTTGCCGGCAGCAAGATTATCAACGATACATATAATGCCAACCCTCTATCTATGAGGGCTGCTCTGGAATTTTTGACCGAACTGGAGAGCAGCCGCAGGATAGCCGTGCTGGGTGCGATGCTGGAGCTGGGAGGTTTTGAGAGAAAAGCTCATCTTGAGCTGGGCAGATATATAGCAGATTTGAATGTGGATATCCTTGTGACTGTGGGACAGACTGCCTCTACCATAGCTGAAGGAGCCAGGGAAGCGGGAATGCCCCGACAGAAAGTATATGTCTATAGAGAAAAGGAAGAAGCAGCGGCCCTGCTCAAAAAAATGTGCAGTGAGGGTGATTCCATACTGGTAAAGGGCTCTAGATCACTGGAGATGGAAGAGATCGTTGAGCTTTTGCTTGAACAGGGTGATTGATGTGTTCCCCTATATAGTCAACTTTTCCCTTCCCCTGCTCTCATCGATGATTTTGATACCGGTTTTTCTGCCTTTCCTGAAGAAATTGAATTTTCGCCAGCAGATAAGAGAGCTGGGCCCTTCATCACATCAGGAAAAAGAAGGAATTCCCACACTGGGCGGCGCAATTTTTTTTCCTGTCCTGCTGATATGCTCTTTGCTATTGAATACCATAGGTGTTTCTTATGCGGTCATGCTGTTTGTCGTATTCATGAACTGGCTGACAGGTGTGGCAGATGATCTGCTCAAGATCAGATATTCTTCCTCTGAGGGAATAAGCGGCTGGTTAAAACTGGCTGTACAGGCCCTGTCAGGTCTGATTATGGGGATTTTTATATACTATTCCGGTCTGGAAAATCTGCTGTACATACCTCTTGCAGATATCTGGTTTGAGCCGGGACTGAAGATTATTCCCTTTGCTATGCTGGTTATGATGGCCACAACAAACTCAGTAAATCTCAGCGACGGCCTCGATGGGCTTGCCGGTGGATTGAGCATTATCTGTCTTGGATTTCTAATTCCTTTCCTGCTGCTGGAAGGGGCATCTGCGCCTTTATATCTTGCTTTACAGGGCGGGGGACTGATGCTGGGATATCTGTGGTTTAATTTTCATCCAGCCCAGATTTTCATGGGTGATGCCGGTTCACTTATGACAGGAGCTTTGATCGCTGTGATCACCCTTCATTCCGGCATGAGCCTGCTTCTGCTTCTGGCAGGTGGTGTGTTTGTGCTGGAGGCGCTCTCAGTGATCTTACAGGTTTTATATTTTAAGTTTACAGGTGGCAGCAGAATATTTAACATGACACCACT
>SL_8KL_010_SEDDRAFT_10003734_pt1 | contig 12473 bp, 12 predicted proteins | sample SodLakKL_010_SED_4_FD_11160 | JGI IMG/M metagenome (IMG submission 11160) | reverse complement strand
AATCAGCTGGAGGTTATGGAGGTAATCGAGGATAAAATGGAGGGGGATCTCCTGGCCCTCATGGCCATGCACGATCTGGCCCTGGCCGCCAGGTACTGTGAGCGGTTCATCATGCTCAAAGAGGGCAGAGTACACTGCTGCGGAGGCACTGAAGTCATCAGCTCTGCCAGCATCAAGGAGGTTTACGGAGTCGAAGCCGAGATACGCTATGAAGGCAGAACTCCCCTGGTTCTACCCCAAAAACCCGACAGATCGCGGGCGGTCTGAGCGTGCTCTCATTACACCCGCCGGGGTATCTCTACATTTCTGACGATGCCCCTGAGCAGCCTGCCCAGCAGATCGGCACCTGTTATAACCTTCTTTTCATCACCCCAGACTAAAATTATATCCCTGTCGACAACATCGTCCTCGCTGTGCCGGGGATTTACCTTGAATTCCGGTATGATCTCCCCCAGTGTCGTGCTCTCATCTCTGATCAGTATCGGTTTATGACAGTGGTGATGGGGGTGGAAGCTTTCGGGCTGGAATAGCGCCTCCCTGATGAATTTATCCACATTCACCGCCAGCCTGGGCTCGCGTTTCTCGCTGTCGACCAGAACCGCCCATTTGCGCTCTGATCTGTGCAATTTTTTCAAAAAGGAATCATCGGCTTCCGGTTCAATCCGGGGGAAGATAGGGCTGCCATCGCTGTACTCTATTTCTATGATGCTGTCGGGATCTAGAGCCTCCCCCTCAGCCGCCGCGGGCAGATCATCAAGGGCCAGGAGATTGATAACACCGCGCCCTTCCACTTTCTCAATCTCGGTATCCTCGGCCTGCATGTGCAGATTGATCATCTCCCTGATATCATCCTCCTGAAAATAGGAGATGGCCTCGCGCCCCAGCCACCTGTCCAGCACCAGTGCTGTGGGTTTGGCCACGGGATAGAGAAGCACCTGATAGAATCTGAGCAGGGGAGAAAATTTAGCCCCCACCTCTATGGCATGGCGGGAGAAGTAGCTCTGAGGTATGATCTCACCCACGATCGTTATCACCACCGTGGAGAAGAAAAAGGCCATAACACCGCTCAGCACGGAACCTGTCAGAAGCGGCAGCAGCACATTTACCGAAACATTGGCCCAGAGTATTGTCACCAGCAGGAAGTTGGCATCTCTCCTTAACTTCATGACTTTTTCCGCCTTACGGCTGCCCTGCTCCACCTCCATCTCCAGTCTCAGTTTGCTCACATTGAAATAGGCCAGATTGAGACCGGAGAGGGTGGCCGACTGTGAGACACAGAGGAGTATAGCCAGCCATATAAATATTCTCATCGCCTTCACATCCCCTTTTTATAAATAATTGTGGAAAGAAAGGATTATTCCCGAATCCCGGATCCGATATATGCGAATTGACACATATATATGGATGTATAGATATTTATTTCAGAAAATTTTCACTTATATTGCTCCTGCCTTCAGCAGTCTGATATCTGCAGTATATGTTGCAGAAAGTTCCATTTTATATCAATACAGTTCTCACCGAAACCTCTTAAAGCCTCATATCTCTCTTATGACCCGGCAGGGATTGCCGGCCGCTACCACGCCGGCGGGAATATCCTCTGTTAGAACACTTCCCGCACCTATCACAGCTTTTTTACCCACACTGATCCCGGGGTTTATCACCACATTACCCCCAATCCAGGCTTCGGCACCTATCTCCACCGGCAGACCCAGCTCTCTCCCCTTCTGCCGCTCCTCCGCTCTGATGGGATGTGTGGCGGTATAGACCTGGACCTGAGGTCCGAACATCACGTTCTCTCCTATCACCACGCTGTTAACATCGAGTATAACGCAGTTATGGTTGGCATAGAAATTATCGCCGGCTTCAATATTATAACCGTAATCACAGTAAAAACCGGGTTCGATATGGCATTCCACCTCATCCCGCAGGAGCTCATTCAGCAGCCTCTGTTTTTCCTCCTCCTTATCGGGATCGAGGCGGTTAAACCGCCAGCACAGCTTCTTGGCCCTTTTTCTATCCCGGACCAGCTCCTCATCTGCTGGATCATAGAGTCTTCCCGCCAGCATCTTCTCCTTTTCTGTCATCTTCTCCATTTCTCTCAACCCCCTGTTTATTGCCTTAAAGCACACTTTTTGCAGTATAATCATCTCTCTATTCACTATATCATATACAGGCCACAGGTGCAGACATGTTTTTCAGGTTATTGCAGCAAAAATGGGGCCGGCAGGCGGCCCCATTGTAATTCCATAATCTATTTATATCTTATCTCCCATCTTAAGTGTTCTGCTAATCCACCAGCTCAACCCGGCTGAGATCGTGAGCGACCATGGGATGAGGCACAAAGTTTTCAGCCCCGGGCCCCACACCTATAAGCCTTTCCGGGTTGGAGATGAATATCCAGGGCGCTTCCTCTGATATGATCTCCTGTGCTTCATGGTAAAGATCCAGTCTTTCCTCTTCATCCGTCACCGTCCGGGCTCTTTCCAGCAGCTCATCGACCCTGTCACTGGCATAAAAAGTCCTGTTGCCCGGTTCGCCGAACTGATCGCTGTGAAAAGTGGGATAGAGTCCGTAGTCGGCATCACCTGTGATGGTACCCCAGGTGATCACAAACATATCATGCTCACCCTGAGCCGTTCTATCCAGCATATCGCCCAGATCCAGCGTGACCACCTCTACATCTACACCGACCTGGCGCAGATTATCCTGAACCAGCTCGGCTGTCTGCAGATACTGTGGATCTTCTGTGGTATAGAGTGAGAGCGTGAGTTCGTCTTCATAACCGGCATCAGCCAGAATTTCCCCGGCTTTATCGGGATCATATTCATAGCCTTCAAGATCGGGATTATATCCCCGGATATTCTCGGCCAGGGGACCATCGGCCTCAGCACCGTGACCACCGTAGATATGCTCTATGATATCTTCGGTATTAACCGCATAGTTTAAAGCCTGCCGAACCTCAATTTCATCCAGAGGCTCCTCCTGAACATTGAGCCCCACATAGAGTATGGCCAGGGAGTGATAGGGTTCCAGCGAGCTCTCGGGATCCTCGCGCAGCCTCTCCTCATCGGGGGGAGCTATTCCGTAGGCAATATCGACACCTCCTGTCTCCAGCTCGATAGCCCGCACGGTATCCTCCACTATCGGTCTGATCGTCACAGTTTCAGGATCCGGCACCTCACCCCGGTAGTCCTCAAAGCGTTCCAGCTCGATATAATCACCTGTGGACCATTCCACATACTCATAGGGGCCTGTACCCACTGCCTCCAGTGTACCATAATCATCACCGGCCTCTTCCACAGCCTGCCTATTTAAAATGCCTGTGACGGGATGGGCCAGGTGATTGAGTATGGGAGCATAGGGTTCAGCAGTTGTCAGCCTGATCGTGTATTCATCAACTTCCTCTATCTCCTCCAGAAAATCGACTATAAAGGCTCCCGGTGCACCTGTATCGGGATCCAAGAGGCGTTCCAGCGTAAAGACCACATCATCAGCGGTGAGCTCCTCACCGTTATGGAAATAGACACCCTCATATATTTCGAACTCCCAGGTCAGATCATCGACCTGCTCCCAGTCCTGGGCCAGGCCGGGTTCGATCTCCATATCCTCGTTGAGATCGATCAGCGTCTCGTGTATCTGGCTGAAAATCTGTATCGAAGGTCCATCATTGGCGGCATGCGGACTTAAAGAGACCGGCGAGTCCTCCTGTGCAACGACCAGCTCCTCCGCCTGCACACCTGCTGCCGGCATAAATTGCAGACTGATGAGAGCGAACACCAGAATTAATGGAAATATCAAATCGATTTTTTGGCTTTTTTCCTTGAACAAGATTATCCCTCCCGATAATTCATATAAATATACTCAACTTTTTTGTTTGTTTATAATATAGCACAGGAAATTACATTAATCAAACCCTTTAAAGCAGGGATTAAATATTTTTCCTCGAAGTAGTAACTTGAGGAATTAAATGATTAAAATTTATGAAGGGATGGTGTTATTGATAATGAGCTCAGGCAGATCTCTGTCCCGCAAATTCTTTATTCTGATCGCTCTGCTGCTGGTATTCCCAGTAATGGTTTCAAGCTGTGATGCTGAAAACGAAAATGCCGGAACAGAACCGGAAGAAGCAGAAACCAGGACCAGTATATTAACAGAGGAGATCACCTACGAAAACCACTATCAGGCGGGAATCGATATGGATTTCTTCTGGCAGTTCGATGCTGAAGGAGAAGAACTCCATATCCGCCTGGAAAGTCCCGGCAGCGGCTGGATGGCGGTAGGTTTTGAACCCTCTACCCGCATGCAGGATGCGAAGATGGTAATAGCCGGCTTCAAAGATGATGAATTTCTGCTGGAGGAGCATATAGGCACCTCGCCCACCAGCCACGAACAGATTGAAGATAGCTATATAGTGGAATATGCCGGTGAATATGAGGAAGAACTTACAGTGGCAGAATTTGTGCTGCCCCTGACCGGGGATACCCGCTATGAGCTGCAGAGCGGAGAAGAGTATGAGGTTATCTTTGCCTACCACGATGACGATGATAATTTTCTGCAGCGCCACAGCCAGCGCTCCTCAGCTGAAGTGGAATTCTAGCCAGCAGTATTATGGTTTATCCGACCGCTCCTTCCGGGCTAAATTTTGCCACTATTTATTTTTGTAAAAAATAGAGGAATCTTTAAAGTTTTGTTTAAATATATACTATTGGTATATCGAAGCAAATCTAAATAGGGAGTGAGCAGAGAGAATGAAAAAGTTAATGCTGGCGCTGGTTCTGGTCTTTGCTGTGTCGATGTTATTCTATCCCGCTGTCATACAGGCTCAGGAGAGAGGTGGAGATCTCAATATAGCAATAGGTCCTGATCCGGAATCTCTCGATCCGGCTGAGGCCTCCTCTTCCCCCGCAGCTATGGTCATGATGCATATGATGGAGACTTTATTCGATATGACACCTGATGGTGAGATCGTACCGCTTCTGGCCGAGGATTACGAGGTATCCGAAGACGGACTGATCTATGATATCATGCTCAACCAGGGCATCGAATTTCACGATGGAACTTACTTCGATGCCGAAGTGGTAAAATTCAATCTGGAAAGGCTGCAGGACGAGGACGCCCCCTTCTCCTTTCTCATCGATGAGGTGGTAGAGGTGGAGGTGGTAGATACCTACACCGTCCGGCTGCACACCGAAAGGCCATTCGCTCCGCTGATGGCCCACCTATCACACGATTTCATCTCCATGATCAGCCCCACCGCTGTGGAGGAATACGGTGATGATATCTCCGTAAACCCCGTGGGCACCGGACCTTTCCAGTTTGTGAGCTGGGACCGTGGTGATAAAGTCGTCATGGAACGCTTCGAAGATTACTGGGGGGATAATGCCTATCTTGATACTCTGACAATCAGCGTGGTGCCCGAGGATTCCACCCGTGTGGTTATGGTCGAGACCGGCGAAGCCCATGCCGCCATGTTTGTGCCGCCGCGCGATATCGAGAGGCTGGAGGGTGTCGAGGATGTCGATGTGGTCCAGGCCACCAGCCTGCGCACCATCTACGGCGGCTTCAATGTCCAGATCGAACCCTTTACTGATGTTCGGGTCCGCAAAGCTATCAACTACGCTGTCGATAAGGAATCGATCGTAAACGAGATAATGCAGGGTGCCGGCCGGCCTTCCGATGCTCCCATCTCACCGGATATATTCGGCTATGCCGCCCAGGAGAAGTACGAGTATGATCCGGACAGAGCCCGTGAGCTTCTGGCCGAAGCCGGTTTTGAGGATGGCCTGGAGTTCACCTTCCACCACCCTGTGGGAAGATATATGATGGATCAGACCATAGCCCAGGCCATCCAGAGTCAGCTGAGAGATGTGGGCATAACCGCCCGCCTTCAGACCCTGGAATGGGCAACCTACCTGGAATTTATGAATGTACCTGTGGAAGAAGCCGAGCACCAGATGTTCATTCTGGGCTGGGGCACGGTGACAGGTGATGCCGATTACGGATTATATGCCCTCTTCCACTCCGATGAGTGGGTTCCCAGGGGCAGCAACCGCTCCTATACCGACTTCCCCGAAGTTGACAGTCTGCTGGAAGAAGCCCGTGTAACGGTTGAGCCGGAGGCCAGAGAGGAGATATATGCAGAAGCCATATCCCTCATCTGGGATGAAGCCCCCTGGCTCTTCCTGCACAGCGAGGTGCAGATAAATGCCGTGCGCCACGGTGTGGAGGGGCTCATCCACCATCCCCGTGAATATATATCCGCACGGGAGGCCTATTTGACAGACTGATTTAAAATTAAACTGAGCTTCTAAAGAAATAATAATCCAAGAAATACTTCAGGGCACAGCCGCTGACAGCTGGAATCAGCGTCTGTGCCCTTTTTATTTTCTAAAACTACATCCACACAGAATTTTTAAATTGAATTCTGATTAATACAGGTGCCTTCAGAGGAATCAGCACCTGCCAGATCACGCAGTGCTTCGCTCAGAACCATTCCTCCTTTTTCTATATCCTCCCATTCCGTCCATTCATAAGGAGAATGGCTTATACCGTCCACACTGGGCAGAAACATCATAGCTGTATTGACCTTATCGGCAAAGTTCTGAGCATCGTGAGCAGCTCCACTGACCATGCGCAGTGTAACTATATCAAGGCTGTCAGCAGCCCGGTCCAGCGTGGAGAGTATCTTCTCAGCACAGACCGCCGGCGCAATATGAAAGAGAACTTCACTCTCTATTTCCAGACCCTTCCGCCGAAGAGCGTAAGCTGTTTCGATAATTTCGTCCCGCAGCCGGGCCATATTATCTTCATCGGTATCCCTGATATCGACCTTCATATCCACACGGCCCGGCACTATATTGGCCGCTCCGGGATGGACATTCAGCTCTCCGACGGTGGCCACCGGACTGCTCGCACTATTTCTGGCCAGCTCACCGGCTATTTCTTCTATCTCTGTGATGAGATGGGAGGCAGCCGCCAGGGCGTCACTGCGCCCGGACATGGGCGTTGTGCCGGCATGATCCGCCTCTCCTCTGATGGTAAATCTGACCCAGCTGATGCCGGTTATCCTCTCCACCAGGCCCAGAGGAATACCGCTTTCAGCCAGATTAGGCCCCTGCTCGGGATGGAGTTCGATAAAGGCGGCAAGCCGGGATATATCAAGCTCAAAATCACCCCTGTAGCCGGAAAGGGCCTGTTTAAGTGTGCGGCCCTGATCATCTTTCAGNGAGAGGAGCTCNTCCGCACTGGATCTGCCGCTGATATATTCACTGCCAACCAGTCCCCGGGGAAAGGCGGATCCCTCTTCGGCNGTGAGAACCACAGCGATGAGATCGCGGCNGTGGGTAAAGCCNTCTTCGCTCAAAGCTCTAAGCGCCTCCAGAGCGCTGACAACACCTAAAGCCCCGTCGAATTGTCCGCCATCCCGGACTGAATCGATATGAGATCCGGTCATGACAGCCTCACGTCTATCATCATCTCCTCTGCTTGCAGAAGAGGCGTTAGCCCTCTTAATACCGTAGATGTTGCCCACCGCATCAAATTCAACCTCCAGACCGGCGGACTTCATCCTCTCTATGATGTAATCTCGTGAGGCCCGGTTGCGCTCGCTGCCGGTCGGCCGAAAGAGGCCGGAGCTATCATCAAGCTCCTCTTTATACTCGATCCGGCGGGAGTTTTTGCGTCCCAGCTTTCCCAGCTCAACCAGATCCTCACGCAATCGCGAAATCTGAAAGCTCATTTTCTCACCTCCCTATCGATGAGTATCACATCCGTTTAGAGCGGTTATTTATCTTAACTGCCAGCGATCAGCACTGCATCTGTAAGTGAACTCATCTATTATCACTCCGGTGTTTTTTAGCATATTACCATATAGAGGCTGGAGCGTAAAACTAAATTAACCGGTGCTGGAAGCAGGAGATGCCAGAAAATAACTAATAATTTATGTGAAGGCATAAAAAAAGACCAGCCTGACAGGCCGGCATCCGTACCTATAGGGTATCTGTAGATGAAATCTCAAATTCTTCTCTCTTCTCTATTATAATGTCATATTTTTCCGGAAAGTTTAATGATCTGGAAGGCTTCACTCCTCACCATCCTCTCTCCTGCCAGGCACTTTCCAGAGCCCTCAGCAGCTCCTCCAGTTTTTGCAGGGGGCTGTCGGATTCGGTTATAGCGCTGGTGGCCCCGGCCCCGGCAGCCCCGGACCTGACAGCCTGCTCCACGTCTGCCGGGCTGCTGATGCCGCCGCCCTGCATCACAGCTATCCCGCTGTCGATCTCCTCCACGGCTTTTACCGTCTGCTGCATATATTCCTCATCACTGCTCCTGCCGGTTCCTATCAGATCGGGCGGTTCAGCCAAAATGATATCAGGGCTCAGCACTGCGGCGGCCCGGGCCGTTGAAGCCGAGTCTGTCAGCACCAGCGAAAAAAGCCCCGATTCTTCGGCCCTCTCCAGCGCTGTGCTGAGATCCTGCAGATTCATCTTCTTTTCCGCATGATTGAGCATAACACCCTCAGCCCCGGCTTCCTGCAGGGCACCGGCCGGCACCGCACCTGTGCCCTCACCGGGAGAATGGGGATCAAAATGCTGGGTCAGAACAGATATATTTTCCACCTCATCGGCAGCGGCTCTGATATCAACATATATCGGAGCCACCATCAGGCTCACCTCCAGGCCGGAGGCTATATCATCCGCCTCCCGCAGCAGGTCCAGCAGATCATCACCCCAGAGATAGGTTTTCAGATTGAGCAGAAAATAGGGCGGTTCCATCATATCTATCACCCCGCCTTTCTCTTCGAGCACATATCAGAGGTTCGAGCTGCTGCCACCGCCATCGACCAGAAGGGCGGTGCCGTTGATATAGCTGGATTTGGGCGAGGAGAGAAAGGCCACCGTCTCACCCAGCTCCTGAGGTCTGCCCAGGCGCCTCAAGGGAATCTCCTGGCTGAAAGCTTTAAGCCCCTCATCATAGGAGTCAAAGCGGTCTGCTTCCACACCGCTTTTTATGAGCTCCTCGATGCGATCGGTTTTATGCGGCCCCGGCAGCACGGAGTTCACTCTGATATCCGGCCCCAGCTCCTGTGATAGTGTCTTCATGAGGCCTATGACGCTCATGCGCACCGAGTTGGAGAGAACCAGGTCATCCAGAGCCTCCTTGACGCTGCGGGAGGTGAGGTTTACTATGGTCCCACCTCCATCCTTTTCCAGATAGGACAGTGATCTGCGCACAAGCCTGACCACGCTCATAACCAGCATATCGAAGGCTTCATACCAGTCTTCATCCTCCGTGTCCACGAAGCTGCCGGAGGGCGGTCCGCCGGCTGAGGTCACCAGATGATCGAGGCGGCCGTACTCCTCTATAGTTCTTTCCACAAGCATTTCTATATCATCTGGATCGGTGAGATCGGCAGCCACACCTATTACCCCACCGCGGGCCTTCTCCTCAATATCCTGCACGGCCTGTTTCAGCTTCTCCTCACGGCGTCCATTTATTACCACATCTGCTCCCTCGCGGGCCAAAACCTCAGCCGCGGCCCGGCCCAGACCGCTGCTGGAGGCCGTGATTAAAGCAGCATTGCCGTCAATCTCCAGATCCACAGTTCCCACCTCCTGTTTTCCTTAACTCTTAAGCTCTTTATTCTATTCTACCACAATATCGGGCTCAGAATCTGTAAACTGGCCAATAATTCGAGCAGTATCACCTTCATCCTGCAGCAGATCGCGGGCGGATTTGGCCTGGTCAGCAGGCAGAGCCATAAGCAGACCGCCCGAGGTCTGGGGATCATAGATCAGATCATTTATCAGCACCTCTCCAGAAGCGTCATCTGTAATCTCCACACTGGAGAAGAAGGTATCGCGGTTTTTATGCAGCCCGCCGGGGGCCATGCCCATATCCAAAAATTCAGGAACATCTGCAAAATAGGAAAGTCTATCACCGAAAAGCCTGCAGCCCACACCGCTGGCATTCAGCATCTCCAGCAGATGGCCCGCCAGACCAAAGCCGGTGACATCTGTGGCCGCTTTTACTGCAAAATCACCCTTTAGCTCCAGCACCGCTTCATTGAGCCGCAGCATGGAGCGCACAAATTCTCTGTCAGCACCCCCCTCGATCAGATCAGCTTTGAGGGCTGTGGCCATGACTCCTGTGCCCAGTTTTTTGGTGAGAATTAGCTTATCTCCGGGCTCGGCTCCGCCGTTGGAGATTATCTCCCCCGGAGGGGCCGTCCCCACCACCGAGAGTCCGTATTTGGGTTCATCGTCCTCAACGGTATGGCCGCCTCCCAGGATAGCCCCGGCTTCTCTGGTTTTATCCAGACCGCCTTTTAATATCTCCTGCAGAACTTCCTTCTCCAGGCTGGCAGGAAAACAGCATATATTCAGCGCCAGCAGCGGTCTGCCTCCCATGGCATAGATATCGCTCAGAGAATTGGCAGCAGCAGCCTGTCCGTAGAGATAGGGATCATCGAGAACGGGTGTGAAAAAATCCAGACTCTTGATAAGAGCCTGTTCCTCGTTCAATCTGTAGACAAGCGCATCATCGCTATCGGCCAGCGAGATGAGGAGATTCTCATCATCGCTGCTGAAATCCAGTCCAGCCAGCATCTCGGCCAGATCCTCCGGCCCCACTTTAGCTGCTCAGCCGGAGCTGGAGCTCATCTCTGTCAATTTATTGTGATCAGCGCTCATATCCAGACACCTCCTGTAATCCTTAGCCTTCTCCACTTACCTCAGCACACAAGTTTTTTCAGCGCAGACACAGTCCTGTCAATCTCATCTTCAGTGTTGAAATAGCCCGTGCTGAAGCGCAGGGCTCCCCGGGGATAGGTGCCAAGCTCTTTGTGGGCCAGAGGAGCACAGTGCAGACCCGATCTGGTCATGATATCGTATTCCCTGTCCAGCCGTACCGAGAGCTCGGCTGTATCGCCCTCATCCCAGGTTATAGAGACCGTGCTCGTTCTCCTCTCTCCGGGACCGGGCCCCAAAAGCTCGATACCCGGTATATCTTCCAGACCACGACAGATATTTTCTGTCAGTCTTTTTTTCTTCTCAATAATCCGCTCCAGGCCTTCATCTGCAAGGTATTTGAAAGCGGCGTTCAGTCCGGCAATACCGGCGGTATTCATGGTTCCTGCCTCATATTTATCGGGGAGGATCTGCGGCTGTGTGAGCTGATCTGACTTGCTTCCCGTTCCTCCTTCGACAAAACTCTCTGTCCGCTCCACCACCTCCGGATCTATGATCATACCTCCGGTCCCCGGCGGCCCCATAAGACCCTTATGTCCGGTAAAGCAGAGAAACTGCGCGTCGAGTCTCTCCCAGGGAAAATCGAGACTCCCCGCCGATTGAGCGGCATCGACCATGAGCGGCAGATCATATTCACCGCACCATTCAGACAGGGGTAGGATGTCGAGCACAGCCCCCGTCACATTTGAGGCATGATTTATGACCACAAGCGAGGTGTTCTCCCGCAGCAGGTGCTCAAAATCCTCCCTCTCTATGATGCCGCCAACGTCAACCGGCAGATAATCTATCTCAATATTCCTCTCCTCTTTCAATCTGTGCAGTGGGCGCAGGACGGCATTATGCTCAAACCGGGTGGTCAGAACATGATCACCGGGCCGCAGATAACCCTTGAGAGCTATATTCAGGGCCTCGGTGACATTGGACGTGAATATGACATTATCGACAGATGGTGCCCCGAAAAAATCGGCAGCAAGTTCTCTGGTTTCCAGAACCAGCCTGCCGGATTCCAGCGAGGGCCTGTGCCCGCTGCGGCCCGGACTGGCCCCCAGCTCATTGAGAAAGCGGCTCACCGATTCGACCACCGGCCGGGGCCGGGGATGGCTGGTGGCGGCATTATCCAGATATATATCAGCNNTCNNNTCCTGTCATCTTTCCTGTCATCTATCTTCACAGCTAAAGCTCCAGCTCCACAAACTCATCATCGCGGCAGAAATANAGAGCCTCCACATCTATATCGCTGTTGTTCAGAGCCTCTTTGAGATCACAGAGCACCACCTCATTTGCCTCCAGGGCCAGGCCGCAGGAGGAGCTGATATCGCGCGGCACCGGCCGCAGATGAACATCGAGCTCAGCCTGCTGACATATTTTCTCACATCTCATGGCAGCTGAGGTAGCGTGAAATGTAACAAGAAAATCATTGTGCGCTTCTTCCGAATCAGCCATAGTGCTCACTCTCCTCAGTATCTTTAAGGGGTTATGCGGAATATATAATTATCCCCTTCAGGCTCGATCTCAAAATCCACATCCTCATTTTCCAGAAAACGGGCGATATTTTCCCGGGCCACCCCGGTATCTATGATAGCCTCAAATTCGTCCTCACTCTCCTCCAGAGCTTCTCTTACCATCATCAGGGGCTGAGGACAGGAAAGTCCGCTTGTATCCACGGTTTTCTGTGACATGACTTTTCCTCCTTATATAATTATTTTAGATTTTAGGTTAAATACCTTC
>SL_8KL_010_SEDDRAFT_10003733_pt1 | contig 12476 bp, 13 predicted proteins | sample SodLakKL_010_SED_4_FD_11160 | JGI IMG/M metagenome (IMG submission 11160) | reverse complement strand
TAGGTTTTTTGTTGTTTGTTTGGTTGTTTGTTGTTTTGTTGTTGATCCTTTGGTTTTTTGTTGTTTTGTGTTGGTTATGTTGTAGTGGTATATTATATATTAAATATTAATTTATAAAGTGTTAAATTTTTTAATGTAATTACGATGCAGGTTTTTGAGGATAAAAAAAGTTTTTGGCGGAATTGTTTAACAAAGTTAAAAGGAAAAATAAAAAAGAATGACTTTATCGGTTTTGATATTGAAACCTTTGGAGATGAAAACAAATTCTATTCAGGAAGTTTTTATTATTATAAAAAAGGAGTTCCTATGTATAAATATTTTAAGTGTAAAAATGAAATGCTTAAATTCATATTAAGGCGGGAGTTTAGAAACAAATATGTAGTGGCTACAAACCTTGGTTTTGATTTAACGGGTTTGTTTTGGGATACTCCTTATTGGAATAACATAGCAGGAAATCTTATAACTCGTGGTAGTGATATTTTAATGGCTAGTTATGACCTTGGAAATAATAATGGTAAAATAAAGTTTATTGATACTATGAATTATGTAGGTTTCTCGGTTGAAAAACTTGGAAAAATTATTGGTGTGCCTAAACTTCCTAAACCTGATTGTCTTGGAAGATTACCTAATAATAAATGGGAGGAGTTTGATTTAATGCAGTATAACATACAGGATAGTCGCATATCATGTGACTTTATGTATTTCTTACAGGAGGGTATAAATAAAGCAGGAGGAAACTTAAAAATCACTATTGCATCTACGAGTATGGATGTATGGCGAAGAGGTCATTTAAAAGATTTTATTATAAAAGAGGAATATCTTTTAAAAGATAGTTCTATTAAAGATTTAATTTTTAATGGTTATTATGGTGGTAGGACCGAGATTTTTAAAAGAGGAGTTTTTAAGGATGTTAATTATTATGATATAAATAGTTTATATCCGTCGGTGATGTTAAAAAAGTTCCCTAACCCTAATAGTGTTAAGAAAATATTTAACCCTAATATAAGTTATATTCTTAATTATGAGGGGGTTACGGAGTGCATGGTGGAGTGTCCTTATATGCATAAACCTTTGTTACCTTTAAGGGTTGATGGTAAACTTATTTTTCCTATTGGTAATTTTAAGGGAACATATAACAATGTTGAGTTAAGAAAAGCATTACAACTTGGTTATAAGATTACTCCTTTAAAACAAATTGTTTACACAGAAATGTTTTATCCGTTTAAAACTTATGTTGAACATTTTTATAATCAAAGATTATTATATAAATCGCAGGGTAGTAACATGGAGTTAATTATGAAACTTTTACTTAATAGTTTATATGGGAAATTCGCACAGAGAAACAGGCAAAAAGTAGTTATAAAAAAGTTACATGATATGAGTGATGAGGAATATTTAAGTTATTTAAAATTAGATAATCCGAGTTTTGATGTTAAGAACGGGGTATTAATTGATATTGAGAAATCCGAGTTTAATGGTATTTTTAGTTTACCGATTTTCAGTAGTTATGTTACGAGTTATGCAAGGTTAGTTATGTATGATTACATAAACAAATATGATACTATTTACATGGATACTGATAGCATTTTTATTAAAGAAAAGTTAAATAATTGTAGTAATAAACTTGGGGATATGAAACTTGAGTGTAATGTATCAGAGGGAGTTTTTATAAAACCTAAAATGTATAAGATAGATGACGAGATAAAAATAAAGGGTGTGACGAGGTGTAGCGATGAGGAGTTTAAAGATTTACTTATGGGTATTGGGGTTTCAAAGGTTAAATTTTCAAAGTTACGGGAGAGTATCAGGCGAGGTATAAATCCTAATACAAAGATTGAAGTTACAAAGAATGTTTGTTTAAATGATACTAAAAGGAAATGGGATAAGGATTTTAACATTTTTAATAACGATGATAGTGATCCCTTAGAGGTGGATTATTTTAATGGTGAAAACCATGTTATTAATAATTTTGATTTACCTATTGATAACGATAAATTTTTAGATGAAGAGGTTAATGCATTTATTAATAATAATCTTCATTATAAGAAACATTTTAAAGGAAGATTAATGGATTTTAAAGTTTTATTAAAAAGTTTATTGGGTAAGGGTTTTAATTTGGTTAATTTTGATTTTTTAAGTTTGAGTAATGATAAACCTTTAAGTGAGTATGAGGATGATTTAATTCATGGAGGTATATGAAGATGTTAAAGGATTTAAGTTTGAATAAGATATATAATATGGATTGTTTTGAAGGAATAAAAAATATACCTGATAATAGTGTTGATTTAATAGTAACAGATCCTCCTTATAATATTGGTGATGATGTTAAAAGCACGAAGCAAGGTAATAATATAATTTCTACAAAATTAGCTTGGGGTGAATGGGATTGTTTTGAAAAAGAAGAATATGACTTATTTTTTATAAATTATTTGAAAGAATGTTATAGGATTTTAAAAGATGGAGGAACTATTTATTGTTTTTCAGCAAGAAAAGATAATGGATTTTTTATTCGGGAGGCGGTTAAAATTGGTTTTAAATATTTAAATAGTTTGGTTATAATAAAAGATAATCCATTACCACATTTTAATAAAACAAATTGGAGGAGTAGTTTTGAATTATGTTTTTATGCATGTAAGGGAGATAAACCAAAAACATTTAATTTTTTATCACAAAATCAAATGATAAATAAATATAATTATTTAATAGGAAAAAAATATACTAATCATCCTACTGAAAAACCTTTAGAGTTTATTAAATTATTAATAAAAGTAAATTCAAATGAAAATGATGTTGTTTTTGATGGTTTCATGGGAAGTGGAACAACCGCGGTAGCTTCAAAACAGCTTAATCGTAATTTTATAGGTTTTGAAATATCAAAAGAGTATTTAAAAATGTCTAATAATCGATTAAATCAAAATACTTTAATTTATTGTAATTCTGATCAAAAAACTTTAGGAGGTATATGAAGATGTTAAAGGATAGCACTAAATATTTGGTTAAGCATGGGAGAGTAACAAAGAGTATTTTAAATCTTAATGGTAGGTTGTTTATTGATGTGTTGTTAAAATCACCTAATGGTTTTACTTCAAGGGAGATTGGAGAGGCACAGGGTAACATGCGGTTGATTGATAGACATAGTTTAAGTGCGGAATTAAATAGTGTTTATAAGCATATAAAAAAGGGTGGTAAAAGCGGGGCTAAAGTTATAAAACTTTATGATTATTGGATAATTTATTTTGATACTCGGCTCGATGTTAAAAGGGTTAAAGTTCGGGGTAAATATAGGAGTATTACGAGGTTACGGGGTAGGATTGTTAGTAATGATAATTGGAGTTTTAAGAGGACATTTAGTTTATCAAGTGGTTATTTTAAAGTAGGTCGCGATGTGTAGTTAATTACACAAATACTTATTAATAATAATTATCAATAACAACATTAAAATGGCTTTGAATAGTAACATGAACAGGTTATTCGGAGCATTTATTTTAGTGTTGATAGGAACAGCACTTGCACCAGAAATATTTTCGCAAATCGCGGAGATGGGAGGAGTAGAGAGCGATGTTCCTGCATGGTTAGTAACAACCCTAACCGCAGTAGTAGGAGCAGGTATTTTGTTCCTAATATGGAGAGCAGTAGAATAAATGTATCTAAAAAATGGGGTAAATCAATAGTGTTTATCCCTAATTTTTTTTAATATATGTATGTTTTTAAAAAAAGAATTAAAAAATGGTTAATAAAAAACTAAAAATAATAATTTCTATGATTTTACCACTAATATTAATCTTATCAACAAATGTGTTAAGTGTATGCAGTAGTAACCCATCCATGACTGATTATTCTGCATATTTTCAAAACTACGATTTTAATAATGACCCTGATGGTTACGGAGATATAACAGGGTGGAATACATCTTGCATAACAAATATGAATAACATGTTTGAAAATTCAAATTTTAATCAGGATATAAGCGGGTGGGATGTTAGTAATGTTCAGAGCATGGAGTTCATGTTCGCATGGACTAATTTTAATCAAAACATTAATGCATGGAACACATCTTCATTAATTCAGGCATTCGGGGTTTTCATGGATAATAATGCATTTAATCAACCTATGAATAATTGGGATGTAAGTAATGTTGTTGATTTTTACGGAATGTTTAGAGGCACAAGTTTTAATTATTCTATAAATGAATGGGATGTTAGAAGTGGAACAAATTTCGGAGAGATGTTTATGAATACTCCTTTTAATCATCCTCTTAATGATTGGGAAACAGATAACATGCAAAACTTATGGAGTATGTTTGCGAGTTCAGGATTTAATCAAAATGTTAGTATGTGGAATTATACAAATGTTTTTGAGTTTAACGGATTTTTTAATGATAACAATTTAAGTTATTATTATTATGATGATTTACTTAATACTTTAGCATCGCAAGGTGTTAGTTCTGATATGACTTTAGACATGGGTCATAGTATGTATTCAAGTAACGGACAAAGTAGTAGGGATTACTTAATTAATACTCTTAATTGGGATATTATAGATGGAGGTTTCCTTGCAGGAAGTATCCCTATTTGTGATAATGTAACCGCTATAAACTACGGAGAACAGTATCATAAATGTGTTTATGAATTACAAGGAGTTAATTCCACTTATTATATTAATGAATTAAATTACATAGACAACCCATTCCCCTTTAACATTAAGATTAATGAAAATGATAGTTTTTTAAAAGTTTATGAGTTTAAACTTAATGATTACTTTAATGTAAATTATACGAGTTTAAACCTTGAATACTTTTTAGAATTTACAAATCTAAACGGACAAAGTTATTACGATGAAGATTTTAATTACATAGGAGAATTAGGAAGTAACGAGTTTTTAAGCCCGTTTATTCCTTACCTAATCACAGATGATTTTAGTTTATTACTAACTCAAGAAGAAAACAATCCGAGATTATTACTTGGGTTAAGGAATAATGATTTTGATTTAGATATAAATTTACACATAGTTAAAAACATAGAAGAAAACTATCAAAACTTTTTANATTCNGCGGATGACTTTGTAGGANATACANCGGTTTATAATTTTGAGTTAAAAGTTCCTAAAAGTTTTAGTTCACAAATAATAAATATGGAAACAGATTTATATTTAAGTAGTAAATCAACGAGTAACACAATAACATTTAACACAGATACATACAGTTCAAGTAATCCTATAAGCATAACGGTTTATGATAAAAACAGTAATGAATTAAAAACAGGAACAAATGTTCATAATAACGATTTACAAATCTATTTAGATACAACAAATAATGATATAATAATAGGAGGACATGATTTAAATCAACAAAGTAATATAAAGTTTAGTGTGAATTATGAGAATGAAGAAAAACAAATATTTAATTTATATGTAAGTAATATAAATCCTCAATTAGTAAGCGGGACAAATATAATATTTAAAAAAGGACAAAACTTAACATTAAACATAAATAATTTATACGATGATGCAACATATCAAAGTAGTTATTTACAAAGTAACGGTGCATTAATACCTAATAGTTATACCACTTTTGGTGCTACAAGTATTAATAATGTTTTAAGTTTACAAAGCACAGATAATGAATTGAAAATGTTGAGTGAGTCAGGTATTCAAACAAAAAATTATACATTACAATTAGAAGTTACAAACAATTTCGGACATTCAAGGGTTGATAGTTTTAACATAATAGTTAAAGACAACATAACACATTCTCAAGTTTTTCCTGATGTAGTATTGGAAACATATGCACCCGTTAACATTGAACATAATTCTGTGAGGTTAAGGGGTGCTATGGTTGAAAATAATCATCTTTGTATAAACCTTGGTTTCTTAATGAGAGAGGCAGGAACACAGTTTTGGGACATGGTTTATTGGAGTATAGAATGTGCGAATTTCCCAACAAGTTATATTCATGATGTTAATTGGTTAAAACCTAATACTAATTATGAAGTTATAGCAACAAGCAGATATTTTAAAGATGGAACATTTAAATTTCAAAATGCACCTTATGGATATAGTTTTACAACATCGAGTGAGCCATTACCTAATCCGATCATTACAGGTAGTATTCCAAATTACGAAATGGAACATTTTCAAAGTTATCAGTTAAACATGAATAACTACTTTGATAACCATGATTTTATGTATGTGGGTTTTTTTAATACAAATACTAATCAATGGGAGTATTTAATTAATGATGGAAGTAACACACAAACAGATGAGTTTAAAGTAACCTTTTTTAGTAATGGAAACCTTCGCATAGAGAGTTATGACCTTGAAATAAGTAGAAAAATATATGTTTATGCATATAATAATAACGGTGATTTTGTTTCACAGTATTTTTATTTAAATGTTGAAAACCCTGTGTTAAATGTTGAAAAAATAAAAGACATATCAAACATTAATCTTATTGATTATCAAAGTTTTATGATAGATTTAGATGAGTATTTTAAATTCTATGATAGTTACGAGTTAAAATTATTAGATGATGATATAACCCTTATACGAGGAAGTAACTATGTAGATAATCAGAGCAACCCTAAAATAAATATTAAACTTGGTTTTGATAACAAAATAATATTTGAGAGTTATGATAAAGATTATAATCAAAACATGAGAGTTAGAGCATTTAATCAGAATAGTTTTACAAATAGTGATTTTAGTTTAAATATAGATGGAAGTTATGTTCCTCCAAGTGATTTAATAGAGATAACCCCTTTCATTGAAGAGGTAAACATGGGTTACATGGAAGAGGTAAGTATTAATATGAATGATTACTTTGAGGGTTATACCTGTCACAGTTTGAGAGTTAAAAACATAACAAAAAATGTTCCAGTAAATATTATGTGTGATGATTTATTTATTTTTACATCTTCTCCATTCATTGTTAATTTTTTAAAAGTAGAAAATAATCAAGGAAACATAACTATATCGAGTTACAATACTGATATAAAAGGAGAAATCATTGTTTACTTATATAATGATTTAGGACAAAGCATAGAAAAAAGCATATCGGTTAATGTGTTACCTAATCAACATTTAAGCATTATAAGTATTCCAACATTAATGGAAAGCATTTTTTCACTTGATAAATTTGAGGATTATTATTTTCCTATAAATAATTACTTTGATGCTTATGATAGTTATTTCCTTATTGATAACAAAGATTTAGATAACAAAATTTATTCAGGGTCATCTTATCTTTACATGGATATAAACAGGGAATATTTAGGGAAAACATTCACATTCAAAAAACCTTTTGTTATTATCAACAAAATGGTAAATAATGTTTTATTTAGTAATCATTTTTTAAACAATCCTCCTATGAATAATTTAATAACAATGGATTTGTATTTTTCACAAGACATTTCAAACATTGAAACCGTAGCATATTTTGGTTTTGATAACTTTGAGTATAACGGAACAAATGTTTTTCCACTAATACCAGAAGAAGTAAAAGGGATTAATAAGTATGAAACCCCTCAAAGTTATAATATTGATGATGATAATAAAACAATAAATCTTAACATATTTAACAATTATCAATACATAGACTTTATACCATCAGGAACAGGTTATGCAGAAGGAAATCAAAGGAGTTTTAGAAGATACATACATGATTTTAAAATATTTTATGAAAGGGATTTAGATAATAATTTAACTACTGATTATGATTTATTTACCATGAATAATGGAACAGGAATAAGTTTAATAAACGATTTTAATCCTATATGGAATAAAGAAGATGATAACATCGTTATTGAAGGAGTAACATGGACTAATGTAGATTGGGATTATATTTATAATTATGAAGATGATAAATTTAACATAACTATAAACTTGGAAACAGGAAATGTTGTAATAAATGTTAAAGATGATTTTAATTTATCAAACAATGATAAGAACAGATATTTTAATTATGGTTTCACCCCGTATAAAGCAAAAACAACATGCACCCTTTATTTATCAAATTTAGGAGGAGGAGAGAAATGCACCATTGATGGAGGAACAGGCACATTTTCAGGACAAAGTAAACTTTCCTATAATTTTGATGAAGAGATAGACACAGGAATAATAACTACTACGAGCAAAGATGTAACACCTATAACAGAAAAAGATAAAGGTTTCTTTAATGATTTTTTTAATAACATATTTCCTCCAGCAAGTGATTTAACAAACACCGAGAGTTTAACAAGGGTATTCGTAGTTTTAACATTGATACTCGTAGGATTAGTTTTTATTAATTTTAAAACATATAATCAAAACAGAAACTTAATAATAGCAGTAGGGTTATCATTAATGATAATATCACTAATATTATTTACAGCGGTCGGTTATATCCCGATATGGATCTTAATTGTTATGGTTTTAATGGGGGTTGTTGTTGGAGTAGGTAAATTTGTTTCAACAATGAAAACACCCTCGGAGTGAGGATAAAAAAACGATGGGAGAGTTAACTTGGTTATTAATACTTGGAAGTATCGCATTAATATTTCCATTTCTTATAATAAGTGTTAATGATTATTTGGAAACCGATTATGAGTTCCCTGATGAATACAATTATTTATTTTCTTTAAGTGTTATGGACGAAGAATATTTAATAATTCAAAACTTAACATGTGATAATTGGAATGATAATAATAATTATGAATTATTAAGGAATAACATGTTTAATTATTTTTTACCAGAGAATGCTTATTGGATATGGAAACCATTAATAAGTGTATCATGTTTTATAAATCCTAATCATGTAGAAGAAAAGATTGATGATTATTTACTAAATGAAACACAGTTAAATGAATACATAGAGGAGGAAATTACAAAAGAGGAAAAAAACCTTATAAGCAGAATGAATTTAACAAGTTTTTTTAATTCAATTACTCAATTACCAAATACATTACAGTTTATTATTTTCAGTTTTTATGGTTTATTTATTGGTTATATAATTTGGAGGACTTTCACGATAGGATGATGGAAACAAAAAAGTTTTTTATGAATAAGTTTATCATTATATCTTTGTTTTTAATTTTAGCACTTCCCGTAGTGAGTGGAGAGAGTTTTAAAATTAATTACATTGATAATTTAACCCTTTTAGATGTAGTTAAAACTAATGATTTAAACGGGACATACATAATGAATGATGATTTATTTTTATCAATGCAGGAAACAAGTAGTGCTAATAATAGTTTAAATTTTTTGATACACATGAACGATTTATATAATCCTACTAAACTTTATATTAATGCAAGATATAGAGGAGGATCAAGTCATGATGTTAAATTATATGTTTATGATAATGTAGGCGAGGATTACTATTTACTTAAAACTTATGGTAATACTCCTAATTTTGTTTATGATGTTTTTAATTTAAGTAATTATTGTGATGTTAATACATCGTGTGATTTAGAGTTCTTTGTATCACATGAGGATGCAGGAATAACATCGCATTATTTTGATATAGATTACTTTATTGTAACAAGTAAACAGGAATTAATTATATCAGAGAGTAATGGTTTGTTACGGTTGGATTTTGAAGATAAAAACATAATAATTTTTACGATATTATTAATTATTATATCAGGGAGTTTAATAATGTTTTTAAAACAAAACTTGATAGGTGGTTTTATCTTAATGCTTATTGGTTTAATAATGATGTTTAACTTCATATTGATTTATGGTTTCATTATTTTAATACTTGGATTACTTGGTATAATGACTAATGAAGATAACGAGGAGGACTTTTAATAATGGTTGATTTAAGCAAATTGTTTGGAAAAAAAGATTTAACAGAGAAACAATTAAAAGAGAGAGAATATAAAAAGAAGATAAAAGTTTTAAGAAAAAAACTTTTTAAAAACCCATCTAAAGTTATGGATTTTGTTAGTGAGAGCGAAAAATTAATGGATGATATGATTAAGGATGGTTTGATGACTGAAAAAGAAAAAGAAAAGCAAATAATAAAGTTTGGTAAAGACCTTGATAAGATGCAGAGAATATCTTCAAAGTTTAAATACAGATAAATTTGGAGGACAATTTTAAAATGATTATTTTAATATTATTTTTAATAAATATTTCTTTAATGTTTGTTAATGTATATGATTTGTATATAAATAAGTATAAAAGGCATACTTATGCATTAATATTATCTAAAAACCATGAAACAATCGGCAGGGTTAAAGTAGATACAAGCGATAAAAAATTCAAGTATAAAGATGGAACATACATAATGAGTTTTAAACCTTTTATTAAAATAAAGAATTATAGATTAATTCTTTATGAAAAAGGAAACCCAGAGCCTTTAGATGTTTTTGAAAATGATTTCAGACGGTTAAATAGTGATGTTTTAGATACTATCCTTGATATGGAGAAGATAAGAGCCTTAAATAAACCCTCAAGTAATATTTTTGGTAATATTGATAAGAAATACATATTTATTGGGATAGCGGTTATTATAGCAGTTTTATTATTTACAGGGGTTTTATGAATGAGTAAAAACATAAGAAAAAGTAATCCGATCGAGGAATACTTCATGGATACACAGGGAAAAACAGGTAATAATAGAAGTTTGGGTCAGGAATTGTTTGATGTTAATGATGATGATTTAGATTTTAAAACGGATTTAACAGAGGAGAAAATTAATCACATAACGAGTTTGTTTGAAACCGATTTATTTTTTATAAAAATTGGTTTAAAACCTTTGTTTAAATCGTATTATGAGAAATATATGCGATTAATGGTTAGTCGAAAAAGGCAAGGGAGAACGGAGTTTGTTGATGTTAATAAAAATAAAAGGGAGGAATTACCACTTAATATGCAGGGTAAATTAGTATAAAAAAATGATTGTTATGTATAAAGGTCGAAGGGGAACAGGCAAAACCTTAACGATGGTTAAGGACGGTTTGGGTTTTTATAATAAGGGATGGGTGATTTATAGTAACTTTGAGGTTGTTTTTCCTTATAAGAAACTTAATAATGATGATATTTTAAATCTTCCTGATAATGATAATATAAAAAATTGTGTTATCATGATCGATGAGATACAAACAATTATAGATAGTCGTAGGAGTATGAAAAGTAGTAATCTTAATTTTAGTTATTGGATACAACAAATTCGTAAAAAAAACATTGTTTTATTATGCACCACACAGTTTACGAGGACAACGGATTTAAGGTTAAGAGAGCATATTGATATCGTAGTTAAACCAAAGTTTTTACATAATTACCCTGTGGTTACCGCGGAGTATTTTGATATTACGAGCGAAGAAGATCTTGGTTATATTGATAGTAAGGTGATTGTTTATAATCCTACTTCTATTTTTGGTTTGTATGATACTAATGAGATAAAAAAGAGTAGTAACATGGTTAAGGTTAATGCGGAGTTAGTTAAAGATGAGAAAAAGACAATTTCAAAGGTTAAGGGAAAAATCAAAAAATAAGGTTAATATACGGTTTAAGATATTATTAGTTTTAAACTTGATAGTTTTACTCGTAACGAGTATTTACTTAACTAATACCATAAATTTTAACACAGATACCCGTTTAAACGATTTTAATAATGATAAGGATAAAACCCCTNATAAATATTTCTTTGTAGGAAACACCCCTTGCGATTATTATAACTTAACACAACATAATAAAACCCATTGTTTAAAAACCATTTAACTTTTTATTAAAATTGTTAACCACCGACCATAATGTTTCTTGACTTATTCTATTATTGATTGTATTGTAATAGTTCTCATCTATTTCAAATCCTAAAAAATCCCTGTTAAGCTGTTTTGCACTAACTAAAGTAGAGCCAGAGCCACTAAAAGGATCTAAAATAAAGTCTCCCTCATCAGAGTAATGCATAATTAATTCCCTCATTAAAGGTTCTGCTTTAATTGTAGGATGATTAAATTTCTTTTTAGGAATAGTTCTTTGTTGTAAAACAGAATATCCATATTTTGATTTCTTTCCTTTTGATTTAGTTAACTTTAAATTTTTTGAAAAAACTAAAATCGGCTCCATTGAATACCATATATTATTATTTTGAGATCCTGCATATTGACTTCCAGCGGGTTTATTCCAAATTAACAACCTATGAAAAATATCCTCTCTATTTTTCAATATATGAGGCATCATCTGAGAAGCACAAAACCATATAACTGTTGATTTGGAAACTCTTAAACATTCATCGAGCCATAAATCTATATTTTTCAAAAAATTATCTTTATTATCCCATTCCTCTGCACTTCTTACTCCGTAAGGAGGGTCAGTAATAACTAAATCAAAAGTGTCATCAGGGATTTTTTTAAATCCTTCAATACAATCAATATTTATACATTTGTTTCTTTCCATCTTTTTATAGGTTTTTCTCGTTTAACTTTTTATTAGATTTGTTAAGTCCACTAATTAAAAAATATGTTGTGTAAATTAAAACGAAAGCATTTAATAAT
>SL_8KL_010_SEDDRAFT_10003732_pt1 | contig 12478 bp, 10 predicted proteins | sample SodLakKL_010_SED_4_FD_11160 | JGI IMG/M metagenome (IMG submission 11160) | reverse complement strand
ATCAGTGTCAGCTCTTCAGGACTTGCGGTCTTTACGCTGTTTTCCTTATAAGTATTATACGGATTTCTTACTGCCATATTGATTCCTCCTAAAATATATAGATGAAAGAAAAAACTTTACTGCATTCCCATTCCGCCCATTTGCTGCATTAACCAGCCCGCTTGACTGTCCATTTGGGACATGGCTTTTTCCATGGCGGTAAACTGTCTCCAATATCGCTCTTCAGTTTGCATCAGTCGTCGCTCTTCCGTGGCAATTCGTTGTGCAATGCTTTGTACGTCCCGATCCAGTCGGGAGATGGACCCTTGCCGAGTGACAAAATCGATCAGCATATTGGACCGTACACTTCGATAAAGACTGGAATCTTCTCCGGGACCGGACTGGCGAATAACTTCCTTCATTCCCGTTGTTAAATCGTCGTAGGCCCGTTGAATCAGCCCGGTTCCTGCTTTTCCTTCGCCCTCTGCCGGGCTTTTAAAGAATACGTCCAGTACCCCTTCCGGGTCATTGGCAATAGCATTTCTTAGTTTCTCTTCATCAATCTCCAAACGTCCACCCTGCATGTAATTACCGGTGGAAATTCCGATTTGGGTAATGTGATTATACTCCCCCGATGTGTTTTCAATGGTCTCATACATACTGCTTCGAAGCGTCTGCAGGGTTCGGGTTAAGGTTCGGTCATTGGCAAGAAGTCCGGAGCGTGCACGAGACTCCCACTTTTCAATATCCGTTTCATTCATGGCTTCTCTTTGCTCATCGGTGAGCGGTCCGTAATCCCGGTCATATTTTTCCCGGACGGGGCCGTTTACCGCATCTACCAGTTCATTGTACTCATCAATGAAACCTTTAATCTGATCAAAAATGCCGTCTACGTCGGTATCCACACGGACGTTCGTTGTATCTACTGCTCGAAGTTGCATATCAATGCCAAAAACGGAAACACTGTTGTTGGAGCTTCGAACTTTGGTTGAATCACCTTCCGGTCCAAAGTGAATGATTGCATCTTTTCCTTGTACACCGGAAGATACAAACTCTCCTTCAGCATTTCGTTCAACTTCATGGAAAATCCCATGATTTACTTCAAAAAACATCTCCCCAAGATGAGGCCCTTCACCTTCCGGTTTATCAAATCTTATAAACTCACCATGCCCGGAGTTTCGAGTGGTCATCATCATCCGACCGATATTATCATCATAAGATACTCGAAGACCTAGATTTTGCCCGGCATTTGGCTCATCTTCATTTACCGTGGCATTATTAAAAGCCCTAGTAATATCACTTGCCCGCATATTTCTAGTTAATTCCACGGTACCTTTTCCTGCACTAGTTTCTATCTCTAAGGATATTGTATCTTCTCCACCGGAAATGCTGTCAAAAGTCGCCTTATTAATACTGGTTACTCCAGTATTTGGATCCTTCACTAAAAGACCGTCCTCTGCTCTAAGATCCTTCGTTGTAGCACTGGCCACTTCCGCTAACTGCTCCACTTCCACACGATGGGTACCTTCAATTGCGTTCCCCCGGGCTGAAGCGGTAACCGCTCCGTTATCTGAAGTCGCACTCTTAATCCAAGGCAGGTTATTCACATTCGTCGTTCCAAATCCGCTGTTGATCCCAAAATTCTGGCGGGTGTTTAAAATAAAATTCGCCATGGTTTTATTTACATTTTGATAGGCTTCCTGTCTCCACTCTATTTCCGTTTGTTGCGTGGTGAATTTATCCACCTTCATGCGTTCCACTTTCATTAAGTCCCGCACCATTTGCTCTGTGTCCATCCCGGACATTAGTCCACCAATTCGCATGGTAAAACTCCTTTCTATTTCACTATTTCCAAATCCTATTTAACTTTTATTAATTATCTCCTTAACTTGTCCATAGCCTTCACGTTAAGACCTTTAAGCCCGTTCATCCAGTAGGATGCCCGCCATCTCCAGCATATCCGCCACCATATCAATAATCTTCTCCGGAGGAATTTCCCGAATAATTTCATCCGTCGTGGTATCTATTACTTTTACCATGATTCGGTCCCTTCGGTCATGACTCTCAAATTCCAGTCGTCGATTATGGGGCTTGAAACTTTGGTTGGCCTTTTCAATGGCTTTTCCCAAGTCCTCTTCCGTATATTCCAGTTTACGCTCCGTATCCCGGCTCATATTCTCCGTTACGGTCCTCTCGCTTCGTGTCTTTTCATTTTGCACGTTCTCCACTTGCTGAACTCCCGCTACTTGGCGTCCTTGCCGCTGGGAATTGGTATTGATCGCTGCTGTTCTTGCGCTTTCAAAGCTCACTCCGTCCAATTTCATATTAGGCTCCCTCCTAGTTTTTCTATCACTTTCTAATTACACTATCGGCAGTTTCTCCATAGTTATTTAGTCCTTTAATAAATTTCTTAAAAGAATTTCACAATTAATCATTATATGATAGGATATTCTTATAATAACCGGCAAAGGAGCATGACCATGACAAAGCCCGCGGGAGAAGTTCTATTTAAAAACCATCAATTTATAAAGACTTCCGAATTCGATGAAGAGATTCCCGAGGATCAAAGCATCTACGAAGTGTTACGGGTCATCGACGGAATCCCTTTGTTTCTAACGGAGCATCTTAATCGCCTGTACGTTTCCCTAAAAATCTTAAAACTAAAGGATTCCTATGACCTTTCTTCTTTAAAGAATTTAGAGGGAAGCATTCGGAGACTGATTTTAAAAAACTCATTAAAAAACTGCAATTTAAAAATCATTGTCACCCATTTTAACGGTAAGCGTTCCTTAAACTGCTACGGCTTTTTCATCCCCAGCAGTTACCCTCCTAAAGACTACTATGAAACCGGGGTGGATACCATTTTGTATCACGGAACTCGGGATAACCCCAACGCCAAGGTCTATCAGGCGGAGCTGCGGGAGGCGGTGGCTAAAAAACTGGTCGAAAAGGAGGCCTATGAGGCCTTACTGGTAAATGAATCCGGTGAAATTTCCGAAGGAAGCCGCTCCAATGTTTTTTTTCTCAAAAACGGGGTTGTCTATACCCCTCCGGCAAAACAAGTACTGTTAGGGATTACCCGGGAGAAGATTTTACAACTGATGGAGGAGCATTCGATCCCCTTTGAGGTGGCCACGATTTATGAGAAGGACTTACAGGGTATGGCCGGGGCATTTATGACCGGTACTTCTCCTAAAGTATTGCCCCTTCGAAGGATTGAACATTATGCCTACGATTCCGCTTCCAATGAGATCATCCTAAGAATCAAGCAGCTTTATGATCATTTGATTGAAACCGAAATCCGTGATGATGCCAGCCTTAAAAATCCGGAGAAGACCGCCGAAGTAAAAACCGTTAAATAATCATCAAAGTTTTGTGCTTTTGTTTACTAAAACTATCGGGTTTAAGCCGGTATATGAGGATAAATTAATGTTTTTTCCCAAAGTTCTATAGACAGTGGTTTATTTCATGATATAATTGTAATGAAATTTACCGAAGAATTGATTTTTATAAAAACCCATAGAATTGTTTGACAAATATTTCATAAAGGGTGATCAACGTTGTCTAAATCAAGTGTAGTACATTCTGTACGAGAAAATCTTACGAATCAAAATGAAAGCGTGGAGGAGGAAAAGGCGGAGGCCATTGTTTTAGTCCCCGATGATACCAAGTATTATATTATGCTCGGTTACGCTTTACTCATCATGTTTTCCGGTTTTTTATTTAACTCTCCCTTGGAGATATTTCAAGGTATGCAGGCCATTATTGTGGCCCCAAGTATTCTGGTTACGGATTACTTTGCAATTGCCAATATCGGCAGTACCCTCTTTAACAGCGGACTTTTAATGATCGTTTCCATCGGTATTGCCAAGGTAAACCACGTAAATATGAACGGTCCTTTAATGGCGGCAATCTTAACCATCGGAGGATTTGCGCTTTTTGGAAAAAATCCTTATAACATTATTCCGATTTTACTGGGGGTCTTTTTATACAGCCGGGTGCAAAAGGAAAAGTTCAACAAATTTATTCTGCCCGCATTTTTCGGAACCGCCCTTGGACCTTTGGTTTCTCAAGTTTCCTTCGGCTATGACTTCCCTGTGGTGCAGGGGATTGTCCTGGGGATCCTCTTTGGAACTCTGGCAGGCTTTGTGCTGCCTTCCCTGGCGGCGCACTTTATAAAGTTTCACCAAGGGTTCAACCTCTACAACATCGGTTTTACCTGCGGGATTACGGGCATGTTTTTTATGGCGGTATTTCGAGCTTTTGGATACAACCATGAGGGTGCCCTGTTTGTATCCTCAGGAAACAATCCCACTTTTTCCGTCTATTTAGGACTTCTTTTTCTTTCCTTTATTATCGTCGGACTTTTTTACAATCGATGGAATTTTAAGGGTTATAAGAACCTGCTGGGCCATGCGGGACAGTTGGTTACGGACTTTGTTACCCTGAACGGATTTGGGGTAACCATGATCAACATGGGAATTCTCGGACTGATCTCCACCTTATATGTGGTCATGGTAAACGGCGAGTTAAACGGTCCGATTATCGGTGGGATTTTCACCATCGTCGGCTTTGGTGCCTTTGGAAAACACACGAGAAATATTTTACCGATCTTTGTGGGAATTTATCTTGCCACTCTGTTTAATATTTGGGATGTGAACTCCACCGGGGCTCTCCTTGGTGCTTTATTCGGAACCACCCTGGCTCCCATTTCCGGACGTTTCGGATGGCAGTACGGGGTGTTGGCAGGATTTTTACACATGGCCATGGTTATGAATGTAGGGGCCCTTCATGGAGGGATGAACCTTTATAACAACGGATTTTCCGGAGGTTTTGTGGCGGCTTTTCTTGTACCGATTATTACATCTCTAAAAAAGGAAGTGATTTAATATGACCGAAGTTCAACAAAAACTGATTCGTGTGTTAAATGAACTGATGCATTATTACTTCGATCTTAAAATGGAGGACATTTCCATCGAAATCCTTCAGGGAAAAACCGAATCTTCCATTATTATGTCCGGATACCCCTCCATTGTGGACCGGGAAGAGTTAAAGGAGCTTTCGAAAAAACTGAACAAGCCCCGGCAGGAAGAGCTCGAAGAGTATTACTGGAACCTGGTGGGCACCGTGGATTCCAACGAACAAATGAACTTGGTCAGTATGCTTATCGACTCCGCCAATGTGGAGCTGGACAACGGAAAGCTTACAATTCAGGTTTATCGAAGACATTAAGGCCGGCCCTCCCCACTGAAGACCCGGGATTCTGAATTCTATAGCAACTGTATAACAAAAACACAACCCCCTGAGAGACCTTAGCGATATTATATCGCCGGGACTTTCAGGGGGTTGTGTGTTGTTTTTTCCCTTTATCAGCTTACCGATTGACCGGTTTGCCGATGAGTCAGCTTCTTAGCCCTCGTTGGGTTGTGTTTTTTCATCCAGAGCCTTGGAAGATTCTTTTAAAGTAGATTTCAGTTGATCGCTGATAGTAAGGGTCTCTAGATAAATCGTTCTTTTCTTCTTTCCGACCCTGTATCCGACCTTTTCTTTAATGGTTGAGTAAGCGGCGAAAATCACGGATAAGGGCGGTCCCATAAACAGCAGTCCTTGACGCTGACTTGGCATGGCGTCCCAAAATCCTGCCTTTAAGGTGTCGTAACTGTCCTGTAAACTCTCTCTGGGAATCTGCAGGCTCATGCCCTGTTCTCCCTGAACTAAAAAGGCATTTTCCACAGACTCCAATCGGGTCTCTTCCTTTCCTTCATAGGTGATCCAGAAGTGGCTGAGGGAAAAACTTTTTTCATAGGGAATATCCAAAGCCTCGAAAATGGAGGCCAGAACCACAAATCGACCTTTACAATCTCCTTTGCCACGGGCTAAAACCTCTTCTGCCCGGGGAAAGTAAAAAGGGACTCCGTAACTTTGCCAATCATACTGATAAGGAACAATTTCCCGTAGGACGTATGCTTCAATCTCCCTTGGGGACTCCGGAAGCTGATCCAATAAATGCTCCACGGCTTCGGGGTTTATGGCGGGGTTTAAAATTCTGGCACCGCTGACTCCTAAGCGGTAAGGATTGGGATATAAAACGAATAGAGTCCAGATGCTGACAAACATAAGGGCAAGGGCAATTTTTTTCTTCACGTTCATTCTCCTCGATGTTTTATTCTTTGTTACTATAATTATATCATCATCGGAATGATTATGAAAAGATATTTATTTTGATTATTCTAATTTTTCCGTTTCCCTGATTGATATTTTTTTATTTATATTAAACTTTTCTTATTGATACGCTTCCGAATGGGTATCAATAGAAAGTACTTACTTTTACCAAGGATCGGTGCCAAGCTATTTTTGGCACGGTTATTGCATGAATATTCAATAGGAAGAAAATCATTAGAATATATTAAAGGAGGTATTTGTTTATGAAAGAAGTTGTAATTGTCAGTGCCGTAAGAACCCCGATTGGAAATTTTGGTGGCGCATTAAAGGGAATCAGTGCAGTGGATCTTGGAACTATTGCTATTAAAGAAGCTTTAAAACGAGCCAACGTATCCCCCGCCCTAGTGGACGAAGTGTACATGGGTTGTATCCTGCAGGCCGGTCTAGGTCAAGGGGTTGCCCGACAGGCTTCCGTAAACGCGGGAATTCCCGTAGAAAAGCCGGCCACAACCATTAATATGCTTTGCGGGTCCGGTCTTCGAACCGTTTCCTTAGCCGCTCAAACAATTTTAACCGGCGACAACGACATTGTTGTTGCAGGCGGAACCGAGAACATGTCTCAGGCCCCTTACGTTTCCAACCAGACCCGGTGGGGTGCGAAAATGGGCGATGTTAAGATGGTGGACACCATGATTAACGACGCCTTGACCGATGCTTTTAACCAATACCACATGGGAGTTACTGCAGAAAACTTAGTTGCGAAATACGGCATTACCCGGGAAGAACAGGACAATTTTGCCGCCCTTTCTCAAAATAAAGCGGAAAAAGCCCAGGCGGAAGGAAAGTTTAAGGACGAAATCGTTCCCGTAACTATTCCTCAACGAAAGAAAGATGATATCATCTTTGATGCTGATGAGTTTATTAAGCCGGGAATCACGGCTGACAAGCTGGGCAGACTCCGTCCCGCATTCAAAAAAGACGGCAGTGTTACCGCAGGAAATGCCTCCGGAATCAACGACGGAGCTGCAGCTGTTGTGGTAATGTCTAAAGAAAAAGCCGACGAACTGGGTCTTACTCCACTGGCAACCATCGTATCCTATGGAAACGCCGGCGTAGATCCTTCCATTATGGGAATCGGCCCTGTAAATGCAACTAAAAGCGCTCTTGAAAAAGCGAAGCTGACTTTGCAAGATATGGACTTGATCGAAGCCAACGAAGCCTTTGCAGCACAAGCCTTAGCCGTAGGTAAAGAACTTCAGTGGGTAGACGATAAAGTAAATGTTAACGGCGGAGCCATCGCCCTGGGTCACCCCGTTGGAGCCAGCGGCACAAGAATTTTAGTTACCCTGCTTCATGAAATGAAAAAACAAAAAAGCACTTACGGACTGGCCACCCTTTGCATTGGCGGAGGAATGGGAACCAGCTTAATCGTAAAAATGTAAAAAAAGTGAACAGGTTTTTTGCAAAATTTAATATGTTTGATATAATGAAACGGATAGGGATCTTCCCTATCCGTTTTATTAAAAAATTTCAGAGGTGAAAAACATGACTACAGGTTCTTTTCAAAATCCCGATAAGGACATCAACGAAATGCTGGATTTATATCGCAATATTTTTAATCATATCTTTAACTGGGTCGTGGTGGTGGATACCGAAGGCCGGGTAATTCTTCTGAACAAAGCCTACTGCGAATTTTTAGGGGTGGAGCAGGACGAAGCCATCGGAAAACACGTAACCGAGGTCATTGAAAATACCCGGATGCACATTGTGGTGAAAACCCGAAAGGAAGAAATCGGAGACTTCCAGAAGATTAAAGGCAACACCATGGTGGCCAACCGCATCCCGATTTTTAAAGACGGAAATCTGATCGGCGCCGTTGGTACCGTTGTGTTTAAAGACCTTGTGGAAATGGAATCCTACGTAAAAAGGGTACGGGATATGGAAAAGGAAATCCAGTTTTATCAGGAAGAATTTAAAAAGATGACCACGGGCTATACCTTAGAGGATATCATCGGAAACAGTCCCGAGATCGAATACGTTAAAAACATGGTTCGAAAGGTTGCCACCACAAAATCCAACGTACTGCTGGAAGGAGAGTCCGGTACGGGAAAGGAACTTGTGGCTCAGTCCATTCATCATCTCAGTCCCCGGGGGGATTTCCCCTTAATTAAAGTCAACTGCGCCGCGATCCCGGGAGAACTGTTGGAATCCGAACTCTTCGGCTATGAGCACGGGGCTTTTACGGGCTCGAAAAAAGGAGGCAAACTGGGTAAGTTGGAAATGGCCAACAACAGTACAATCCTCCTCGATGAAATCGGCGACATGCCTATGAATATGCAGGTAAAACTCCTTCGGGCGATTCAGGAAAAAGAGATCGAACGGGTGGGCGGTGTTCGAAGCAAGAAGCTGGATTTTCGAGTTATCGCCTCCAGCAATAAAAACTTAAAGGAACTTGTGGCAAAACAGCAGTTTCGGGAGGATTTATATTACCGCTTGAACGTGGTGAAAATCACCCTCCCTGCCCTTCGAAATCGTTCCAGCGACATCGAAGTAATTGCCCGGCATCTGATTAAAAAACTGTCTAAGGACTTGGGTCTCGGAATTACCGAGATCACTCCCAAAGCCATGTGGGTTCTAAAAAAATACAGTTGGCCCGGCAATATCCGGGAGCTTTCTAATGTGATAGAGCGGGCTCTAAATCTTATGGACAGCGAAGGACGTATTGATACGGACCATCTCGCCCCTTATCTTCGGGAAAGTTCCCCGGCCTTCGGTCTTGATCAGAGCCTCAATTTAAAGGACCGGGTGCAAAAAGTGGAACGGGAATCCATTAAACGGGCCCTGGCAAAAACGAAACACAATAAGCTGGAAACCGCAAAAATGCTTGGGATCAGCCGTACCAGCCTATATAAAAAAATTGAAGAATACGGCCTTTAACCTTGTCGTGTAAACATTTTGAACAGTGTTCATTTTGTTTACACGACTTTTTTTTATTGTTTTACTGCTCTGGGATACTCTATACGCAAAGATAATAAGAACGATTCTCGAATTAATTAACTTTACATCCTGGATTTGTTCATAAACTGTGCACATTGTTAAATAATATTCAAAATCTTTGCGCTATTTTTAGAGAGTTTTGATAGTTTTTTAGTGATTATTCAATTTTCTCTCGGAATTAATTAGAATATTGTAGGATTTTCATATAATTTTAAAAGGATAAGGGCTAATAATTTTTATTTTTCTTTTTTTTCATCTTTTCACGGGAAATTTTAAAAAGTGGCACGGCACTTGCTTTATATATAGGTGTCAAACAATTCTATAATAAATTATTAATAATTCTTTAGGAGGTATACTTATGCCCAAATTTACAAGCGCAAAAGAGGCGGTTTCCTGCATTGAATCCAATGCTACCCTGGCAACCGCAGGATTTGTAGGAAATGCGGTTCCCGAGGAGCTGGAAATCGCCTTGGAAGAGCATTTTCTTGAAACCGGAAAACCCCAAAATCTGACCCTGGTTTACGCCGCTGGACAGGGAGACGGAAAAGATCGAGGCCTGAACCATTTAGGTCATGAAGGACTGTTAAAGCGGGTAGTGGGAGGCCATTGGGGTCTTGTACCAAAGATCCAGAAACTTGCCTTAGCGAATAAAGTTGAAGCCTACAATTTCCCCCAAGGTACCATCTCTCATTTATTCAGAGACATTGCCGCCAATAAGCCGGGAACCATCACCAAAGTAGGACTTAAAACCTTTGTGGATCCCCGACTGGACGGTGGAAAACTGAATGACTGCACCAAGGAGGATTTAGTGGAATTAATGGAAATCCATGGTGAGGAGTACTTGCTGTACAAAGCCTTCCCTATTGATTACGCCTTAATTCGAGGAACCTATGCCGATGAAAACGGAAATGTTACCATGGAAAAAGAAGCGGGTTCCCTGGAAGTATTATCCATCGCCCAAGCTGTTAAAAATTCCGGAGGAAAAGTCATTGTTCAAGTGGAACAGGTTGTAAAAGCCGGAACCCTTGATCCTCGACTGGTTAAAGTTCCCGGAATTTATACAGACTACATTGTAGAGACGGTAGACATGAAGAACCATATGCAGACCTTTGCCGAGCAATACAATGAAAGTTATACAGGAAACATCAAGGTACCGGTGACCTCCGTAAAACCCATGGCACTGGATCCACGTAAGATTATTGCAAGAAGAGCGGCAATGGAGCTGATTCCACAAGCTATTGTAAACTTGGGAATCGGAATGCCTGAAGGGGTCTCTTCTGTAGCCAACGAAGAAGGTGTGGGAGAAGAAATGATCCTCACCGTAGAGCCCGGTCCCATTGGTGGAATTCCCGCCGGCGGTTTAAGCTTCGGTGCCGCAACCAATCCCCAGGCGATTATTGATCAGCCGAATCAATTTGACTTTTATGACGGCGGCGGACTGGATGTAGCCTTCCTGGGACTAGCCCAGTGCGACCGAATCGGGAATATTAATGTAAGTAAGTTCGGCCCCAAGATTGCCGGTGCCGGTGGCTTCATTAATATTACTCAAAATGCGAAAAAAGTAATCTTCTGCGGGACCTTTACCGCCGGTGGCTTCAAAGCGGAAGCAGTGGACGGAAAATTAAAGATTACCCAGGAAGGTAAATCCGTAAAGTTTGTGAAAGATGTTGAACACGTCACCTTTAGTGGAGAGTTCGCAACGGAAAAAAATCAGCCGGTTATCTACATTACGGAACGGGCCGTCTTTGAACTGAAGGACAAGAGCTTAGTACTGACAGAGATCGCTCCGGGAATGAATCTGGAAACCGACATTCTGGCTTATATGGATTTCAAGCCCGTTATTTCTGAGAACTTAAAGGAAATGGATGCAAGAATCTTTCAGCCGGAAAAAATGAATTTAAAGCTTAGTACCACGCTGTAAGTACCACCCTTTTCACCATGTTTTAACACATAACTCAGCATTGTTAGAGTATCGGGCCTAGTCCCCCATTAGGCCCGAACCAAAATTTTAAGGAGGAATAGTTTATGATTGGTATTATTATTGGTCTTGCATTATTGATGTTTTTAGCTTACAAAGGACTTTCCATTATCTGGATCGCTCCGATTTGTGCACTTGTAGTAGCAGCAACCGGAGGTTTGGAATTACTCCCAGCCTATACGGAAGCTTATATGGGTGGTTTCGTCGGATTTGCCAAGTCTTGGTTCCCCGTGTTTATGCTTGGTGCCATCTTCGGTAAAGTTATGGAAGACTCCGGAGCAGCCCAGTCCGTTGCCCAGTGGTTGACATCCAAATTCGGTAAAAAAGCGGCGATTTCAGCAGTTGTAGCCGGTTGTGCCGTACTTACCTTTGGAGGAATTTCCTTATTCGTTGTAGTATTTGCAATGTATCCCATTGCCCTGTCTTTATTTAGAGAAGCAAATATCACAAGAAAATTAATTCCCGGTACCATCGCTCTCGGTTCTTTTACCTTTACCATGACCGCGATCCCCGGAACCCCTCAGATTCAAAACCTGATTCCTATGCAGTATTTTGGAACCAGTGCTACGGCCGCTCCTATCATGGGAATTGTCGGCGCGATTATCATGTGCGGTGGAGGAATTTTTTATCTGGAAACGAGAAGAAAAAAATACGACGCTCTTGGTGATGCTTACGATGAGCCGAAAGATAAGGCTCCGGAAATTGATGTTTCCAAGCTGCCGAATCCTTTGCTTTCTGCACTGCCATTACTTGCTGTAATTTCTTTACTGAACATTTTCAATTTAGACATTATCGTAGCCTTACTTGCAGGTATTGTTCTAGGACTTGCCCTTAATATTCCACGAATTAGCAGTATTAAAGCAACCCTGAACCAGGGAGCTTCAAGTTCTGTAATTGCAATCATCAACACATCCGCAGCCGTAGGTTTCGGTTCCGTAGTTCGAGCAGTACCCGGTTTTGAAACCTTAACGGACCTTGTTATGGGGATCCCCGGAAACCCGTTGATTTCTCAGGCCGTATCCGTAAACCTTCTTGCAGGAGCTACCGGTTCTGCATCCGGTGGTATGGGAATTGCCCTTGAAGCCCTTGGCGCACAGTATTTGGAAATTGCCCAGGCAACAGGAATTGCTCCTGAAGCATTCCACAGAATTGCATCCATGTCTTCCGGTGGTCTTGATACCTTACCTCACAACGGTGCGGTACTTACACTACTTGCAGTTACAGCCCTTACTCACAAAGATTCCTACAAAGAAATCTTCGTAGTAGGTTCACTGATTCCAATCGCAGCCGTTATTGCAGGAATTATTTTAGGAAACTTCGGATTAATCTAATTGCATTCTTAAGGGATTCCTTAAAAAGATC
>SL_8KL_010_SEDDRAFT_10003731_pt1 | contig 12480 bp, 10 predicted proteins | sample SodLakKL_010_SED_4_FD_11160 | JGI IMG/M metagenome (IMG submission 11160) | reverse complement strand
AATAACTGGCCCTGTCGTGTTATAATAGCCAACGGGAAATCCCTCCTTTGTATTGTTTTTTGGCTAAAAACTATTTCAACAAAGAAAGGGATTTCCCTTTTAATTTCCTTCTATACCACTATATTCCAAATAGATCTAATCTAGAAAATTGTCACACAATAAATGGGGTCAATTCTTGCATTCCTAAACCTCTTCAACCAGAAAACCCTTATCTTAAAGACTCCCTTTGGGGTAAAGTTATTTTAGCTGTTTCTGCATCCCCTTACATATCAGGGTTTGTCAAAGATCGCAATTGGCTTTTATTCAACCGTTTTACTTTAAGTGTATTTTAATATAAAAAAATCTGAATTGTGGCAGGAGTTTTTCGTTTTAGAACGAAGTATTATGCAAACGTTTGTGGAAAGGTTTGCATAACAGGATACATAAAAGGATAGGAGAAAATTGCCCGATGATAACGATAAAAGATGTTGCCCGGAAAGCGGGAGTTTCAATTAGCACAGTATCCCGAGCTCTGAGCGGAAATATACCTGTCGCAGATGAAACGAGAAATAAAGTATTGCAGGCGGTAAAAGACCTCGGGTATCAGCCCAATGCTTTTGCCCAGGGTTTGAGGAACGGCAAGTCCAGAGCCATTGGCCTGATCATCCCAAACTTCCGCAGCCTGGTATTCCCAGAGATGATTAACGGGATAAGTGATACTGTAAACAAGCACGGTTATACGCTTGTTCTGAGTAAAACCGAAGAAAATTTGATGCTGGAAAAGGAATATATTGATAACTTACGACATAAATTAATCGACGGTCTGATCGTATCGACAGCTACTAAAGATAGTGCACACCTGCTTGAGTTAAAAAAAGAAAAATTTCCCCTGGTCCTGGTTATCAGGCATTTGGATGATCAGGTAGATGCAGTTATTACTGACAACTTACAGGGTGCATATGAAGGAACAAAACTGCTTATAAGCAGGGGATATAAAAACATCTGCCTGATGAACGGCAAGCTGGAACTAGATCTCTACCGCTGCCGTTATGCCGGCTTTGAAAAAGCAATGCATGAGGCAAAGCTGGAAATTAATAAAGAGTTGGTCAGGCATGATATTGATTCATGGGAAGATAGCTACAGGGAAATGAACAGAGTTTTTGATGAAGGGCACTTTCCCGATGCCGTTTTTGCCACCAGCGACCCGAAAGCTTTTGGAATCATGAAAGCTATAAAGGAAAAAGGATATAAAATACCTGGTGATATTGCAGTGCTCGGTTTTGACAATATTGAGATGTCTGCACTGGTGGATCCCCCCTTAACAACAATTGCCCAGTCTTTTTATCAGATTGGGGTCAGGTCCGCAGAAAGAGTAATAAAGCTTATTAATTCAAAAAGAAATTATAAGCCTGTAATTGAAAATGTACCGATTGAGCTAATAATTCGCCAGTCTGTAGGAGATAAAACAAAAACAGGATCATAATTCGATTGCAGCCTTACTATTTAGGAGCGTGATTTTATGCCAGATACGGAAACCATGTATGGATCCCTTAAAATAAAAAACCCCCTTGTTGTAGCCTCTGCAGGAACCTCTGAGCACCTGGAACTAATCAAGAAGGCTGAAGATATGAGCGCTGCTGCGGTAGTAATGAAAACATTATTTGAAGAAGAGTATACCCGCAAAAATCCCACACCCTGCTATTCATTAATTAGGCGAAAAGGGGGTCCCATGCACTCTTCAACTTTTTATAGTTTTGAACAGGCCAGCCCCTGGGACCTGGAGCGTTACGCTGAGGAAGTTCGCAGGGCGGTAAAAGAGGTTTCTATCCCGGTCATTGCCAGTATTAACTGTGTTAGCGATCAGGCCTGGGCAGATTATGCATCCTGCCTGGAGGAAGCCGGAGCAGAAGCTCTGGAGATAAACCGTTCTTGTCCATTTAGCAAAATTTTGATGGAGGGAAAAGATTCCTGGACCGCTGCTGCGATTGAAACTGTTAAGCTTGTTAAAGATAAGGTTTCCATTCCGGTTTGTGCTAAATTTACCCCTCAGTTGACCGATCCTCTCTTGACTGCTGTCAGTCTTGATAAAGCGGGCGCTGACGGCCTGGTAATGTTCAGCCGTTTCACCGGCCTTGATATTGACCTGGAAAAAGAAGCACCTATAATGCATGGCGGTATTGCCGGTCACGGTGGCCCCTGGGCCATTCATTATGCATTGCGATGGATCTCAGCTGCTGCACCACAGGTTAATATACCAATCAGCGGCAGTGGCGGGGTTTGCTGTGGCGAAGATATTATTAAATATATCCTGTCTGGTGCATCAAGTGTTCAAATTTGCACCTCCCTTTACATGGAAGGCTTCAAGGTTATAAAAGACTACCTGAAAAAGCTGGATTATTACATGACTGAAAAAGGCTACACGAATATTGAACAGTTCAGAGGAGCAATTTGCTCCAGGGTTATTCCCCCTGACCAGGTAAATCGCACCAGGGCAAGAGTAGCCCGGATAGATGAAGATAGCTGTACTAATTGCGGCATCTGTGAAAAAGTTTGCCTGCACCGGTCCGCTTTTACGGGCGGGGAAAATGCATATATCGTGCATCAGGATTGTGTCGGCTGCGGGCTTTGTGCTGAACTGTGTCCTCAGTCAGCGATAAAAATGACAGGGATCTAAATAGAAGTAAAGGAGATCATGAAAAAATGAAGCTTGCATTAATTGGCTGCGGCCGCTGGGCAATGTTACTATTCAGTTTTTTGCGTGATATTGAGGGAGTTTCAGTAACTGCTGTATATGATGAAGATTCTGAAAGATGCAGCTTTTTCAGCGATCTCTTTGAAGTGCCGCCTGCTGCCTCTATGCAGGAGATATTGGATGACAAATCTATTAATGGTGCTTTAATAGTAACCGGGAATACCACCCATTATCCTCTCGCGGTTAAATTAGTAAACGCCGGCAAAGATATTTTTGTAGAAAAACCGATTACAGCAAACCCGGATGAAGCCCTGGAAATGATTAAATTGGCGGAAGAAAAAAAGCGAATATTAATGGTTGGCCATAACTCCCGCCGCTATCCTGCCGTGCGTAAGATGAAGAAGCTTATTGACGATAAGGCGGCCGGTGAAATAAAAACTGTTGAAGCTACGTTTTCTTATTATAATCTTGAAGAAATTTGCGGTGAATCGTGGCGTAATTGCGCTTTATCCTGCCCCGGGGGACCAATGATGCAGCTTGGTATTCATCATGCGGATAACCTGCCTTATCTGTTCGGGCCAATAGAAAGAGTCTCTGCAGAAATCATGGAGTGCCCTGATGGATCTGAGGTTCCAGCCGGAGGGCGGATGATGCTTAAATTTAAAAATGGTGTTGTTGGTTCAATAACTGCCGATTATACAACATCTCCTGAACTATTTTCTATTTATGCCCGGGGAACGGAAGGGGAAATTCGGGTTGACGGTGAGGAAAAGTTAACTATGACAGGAGTTGATGGAAACGCAATCAGTGAGATTGTAGAAGGCATTCACTCTGTCAAAGAAGAGCTTATTGAGTTTTGTAGCTGTATCGAAAGCCGCCAAAAACCGGAAACTGATGGCTCTACAGGCCTGCGAGCCTTAAATATTATTTTAACCGGCTTGAGAGCGGCAAGACAGGGCAAATCTCTGTCGCTATTGAGTTAAGATAACAAGCATCATGACACAATAAGTTAATCTAAAAGGAGGGTATGAAAGTGGCTGAGTTTAAAGTAAATGCTGATGGGAAACTACCATTTACAACCAAGTTTTTTTACGGTGCCGGCGATATTTTTGGCGGCGGAGCATTAATTCTAATCGGCTTTTATTATCTGTTTTTCCTGACTGAAGTGGCCGGACTAAACCCGGTTCTGGCAGGCCTGGTTTTAATGCTGGGCAAAGGATGGGATGCAATCTCAGATCCCCTGATGGGTTATATTACTGATCAGACCAGGAGCCGTTTTGGCAGGCGCCGGGTGTATTTTCTGGCCGGAATCCTGCCCATCATTATAACTTTTACCCTGCTCTGGAGCACCCCTGCATTTGAAACTCAATTTGGTCTGTTTCTTTTTTTCCTGGTAATGAATATATTATTTAATACAACCCTGACTATGGTTATGGTTCCCTATAATGCCCTTATTCCGGAACTTACCCCGAGTTATAATGAAAGAAGTTCATTAACCGGTTTCCGGATGGCTTTTTCAAACCTTTCTTCCCTGGTATCTGCTGCTGTTCCCATGTTAATTGTTGGCAGCTTTGACCAGACCTCTACTGGCTACACAATTATGGGAATTACTTTCGGACTTATTTTTGCCCTGCCGCTGGTTGGCACTTTCCTGGTCAGCTTTGAGCAACCACACAGCCATGTGAAAACAAAACTTGATCTAATAAAAGATGTCAAAGATACAATGACAAACCGCTGCTTCAGAACACTTACCGGCATCTATTTGCTTACTTTTCTGGCTATAGATGTTATATCCGCAGTTTTAATGTATTACATGACTTATGTGATTGGCCGGGGAGAAGAAATATACATATCACTGGTTTTTGGTATTCTGCTGCTTGTACAAACGCTTTCTCTTCTTGTATATGTCCCGATTGCAAATAAATATGGGAAGAAAACTTCATATTATATAGGTACAGTTATCTGGATTTTGCTTGTACCTGTTCTTGCTATTGTCGGCGAGGGGACTCCAATCTGGGTTGTATTTATTATAGCAGGTCTGATTGGGGTAGGGACTTCGGGTGCAGCTTTCAGTCCATGGGCGATGCTGCCTGACGTCCTTGATGTTGACCAGTTAGCTACAGGGAAAAGGCGCCAGGGTACCTATTCCGGTGTTATGACCTTTCTTCGCAAGCTTTCAACCGCTATTGCCCTGATGGTTGTCGGATGGGTTATCCATCTTTCAGGTTATACAGCTCCTCAGGAGGGAATTGCAACTGCACAGCCTGATAGTTTTGTTCTCGCCGTTCGCCTTCTTGTATCTTTAGCACCCATCCTGCTGCTTTTAATTTCACTTTTTGGTTTTGCCCGTCATTATAATCTGACCTGCGCAGTTCATGGACAGATTCAAACAATTCTGGAAAAGCGTAAAGAGGATGAACCGGTAGGAGAAGATGAAACAACTATGAGTTTAATACGTCTTCTCTATAATCCCAACTATATCCCAACCGAAGCTGTTCCAGAAACCGGGGAAGATCAAACAAACGGGAGTTGATATAAAATGCCTATTTCATTAGGTGCTGTAACAGATGAAATATCCATTAACCTGGAAGAAGCTTTGAGCTGGGCCAAAGAAAAAGAACTTGATTACATTGACTTAAGGGATCTTTGGATGGCAGGTGAAAACATAAGCGAGCTATCCGAAGACAAAGTGAATAATGCTTATGAACTGGTTAAATTCTCAGGCCTGAAGGTTAAGACCATATGCCCTACCCTTTTCAGGGCTTTACTTAACGGGGATGATGTGAAGCGATTAAAAGAAAACCGCTCACTGGTTAACACGGATGACAGCCAGTATGCTGAACACCTGCGTATTCTAAAACAAAGCATCGATCTGGCCGATAGATTTGAGGCGCCTTTTATCAGGACTTTTGCTTTTTTTAGAGAAAAAGAGCCGGATGAAGTCTGGGAAACACTAATAGAAGCTTTTGAACTTCCCCTGGAGATGGTTGCGGAAAGGGGCAAAACCCTGCTGCTGGAAAACGAAGGTATGAGTTATGCCGCTTCCGGCAGCGAGGCGGCAAGGTTGCTGCAAAAAATCAATAACAAGCATTTTCGGGCCATATGGGATCCTGCCAACGCATACAACCACGAAGAGCCGCCCTTTCCCGCTGGTTATAATCAAATAAAGCCTTTTATAGAATTGATTCATGCCAAGGACATATCAGGCAGCGACATAGTTACAATGGGAAGTGGAGCAATCAACTGGCATGGCCAATTAAAAGCTCTGCAGGCTGATAAGTTTAGTGGGGGGATCAGCATCGAAACTCATATCCTTTCCGGAGAGCAGGCCCTGTTAGAGGGGTCAGAAGCAAACCTGAAATATATTCGCACCAGGCTAGCTTGAATTAAGGGCTGACAAAATATTTCTGAGGTGACCTGTTATGGGAAAAAGCCGGGCCATGGTCCTGGAAAAATTTAATAAACCCCTAAAGATGAGGGAGTATCTCCTTCCAGAGCCAGGAGAAAAGGAAGTACTAATTAAGGTTACTGCAGCCGGGGTCTGTGGGTCTGATGTCCATATGTGGAAAGGCGAAGACCCCCGGACACCTTTACCTATCATCCTGGGGCATGAAGGTGTAGGCAGGGTAACTGCTCTTAAAGGAGAGCGCCACGATATTATGGGCAACAGGATCAGAGAGGGCGACGCCGTGCTCTGGCACCGCGGCTTAACCTGTGGAGATTGCTACTATTGTGCCATTGTTAAGGAGCCTTCACTATGCCAGAATCGACTGGTTTACGGGATAAACAGGTCTTCTGAAGCTGCCCCGCACCTGCGGGGGGCATATGCTGAACATATTCTGCTTGATGCGGGAACAACTCTTTTCCCAGTCCCGGAAGAAATAGATCACTCGGTGTTGGTGGCTGCAACCTGTTCTGGTTCTACAGCTGCCCATGCTTTTGATATGGTATCTCCCTCGATTGGTGATAGCGTACTGGTTCAGGGCCCCGGACCACTGGGTCTTTTTGCGGTAGCTTTTGCCAGGGTCCTCGGGGCAGGCAGGATAATCGTAATCGGTGGAACTGCATCCAGGTTGGAAATGTGCAGGCGTTTCGGTGCGGATATTTTACTGGATCGTCATGCAACCATCAGCGAAGAACGCCGACAAGTTATATTGGAAGCTACCGGTGGCAGGGGCGTTGATTATGCTTTTGAGGCAGTAGGGCTGCCGGAAGTAGTAGAAGAAGGGGTCGCCCTGGTTCGTCCGGGTGGAGTTTATATGATGGCAGGATTTGGTGAACCGAGGGGCCGGGCTGCCCTGGACTGCTTTAACCATATTGTCAAACGCAACCTGCATCTACAGGGAGTATGGGTTAGCGACATACGTCACACCTATATGGCGTATAGCCTTGTTCTGCAAAACCCAACCCTTTTCGGCGAAATGATCAGTCATCGCTTTAAACTCGAAAATGCTACAGCTGCTCTGAAAGCCATGGAAGAAAAAGAAGCTCTTAAAGCGGTTATCAAGATGGAGGATTAGAAAATGAAGTTAAATTTTCATGAAATAACCTGTGATGTCCTTGTTGTCGGAGGTGGTGGCGGTGGTATTCGGGCTGCCCTGGCAGCACGTGAACAGGATTATCAAGCTTCTGTATACCTGGCGACAAAAGGAAAACTTGGCCAGAGCGGGGTAACTGCCCTTGCCTGTTCGGATCGGATGGCTTTTCATGCTACCCTGCCGCATACTGAACCCCTTTGTGAAGATTCATGGCTTTACCATGCCAGGGATATATACGAAATAGGGGGCCGCGTATCTGATGCAAACCTGGCGGCTATTCTGGCAGCTAATGCCTGTGAAGCTTTTGAGTATTTGCAAAACCTGGGCGTTCCTTTTGTTACCTGTGATGGTAAAACGGACCAGTTTGTAACAGATGGATCTGAACATGCCAGGGCCTGCTACACAGGCCCATACACTGCTGTGCATATAGAACAAGCCCTGGTGGAAGAATTTAAAAGAAACAACATGGGGCTACTCGAAAACTGCTCAATCATTGAGCTTATTTCAGACAGTGAAGGCATCAGGGGAGCAATAGGCCTGCTTGAAGGTCAACAGGGCGAAGAACTTCTGGTTATTAACGCTTCAGCCGTAATCATGGCCAGCGGTGGTGGAGGCCTTATTTATGCAGATAATGTATTCCCCCGGGGCAATAGCGGCAGTGGCGCAATTCTTGCTTACAGGGCCGGTGCAGAACTTGTAAATATGGAGTTTATTCAGTTTGGAATAGCTTCTGTGAAAACCGGGTTAAATTGTTCTGGCAGCATGATGCGGGCCTTCCCGAGATTTATTAATGATCAGGGCCGGGAATTCCTCAGTGACTACTTACCGGAAGGGCTGGAACCTTCAGATTTGCCAGGCCTCATTTTCCGCAAGGGCGCTACCTGGCCGGTTAGCTACGAGCACGATACCCGTATTATAGATATTGCTGTTTATAAAGAACGGATCAAAGGCAGAAAGGTTTATCTTGATTATTCCCAAAACCCGCAGGGGTTTACCTACCAGCAGCTTGAGGCTGCCCTTAAAGAACGATACCGGGGAGAGATAAAAAATGAAATCAGTTTGCAGGAACGTGAGGAAAGCCCGCTAAAACGCCTGCAGGAGATTAATCCCGATTCTGTCTCGTGGCTCGAAAAGCACGGAGTAAATATAACCGGTGGCGAGATGGTAGAAGTAGCAGTCTGTGCACAGCACTTCCAGGGTGGGATTAAGATTAACGACCGCGGAGAAACTGCTGTAAGAGGTTTATACGCTGTAGGTGAGTGTGCCGGTGGACAGCATGGCGCCAACCGCCCAGGCGGCAATGCTCTTCTTGATGGCCAGGTGTTCGGTAAGATAGCCGGGGCTCAGGCTGTTTTAAGGGCAAAGCAGGCCGAAACAAGGGCTATTCCAAAAAGTGAAATAAATATTATTCTTGAGAAGGTTGATGATCATTATAAATCTAAAGGCCTTACTGCAGGCGAATATCTATCCCGGCTGCAGGAAATAATGAGCAGCCGTGCTGCAGTGGTCCGGACGGGCGAAGGGCTTAATGAAGGGTTGGTTCTCCTGGAAGAACTCGGGCAAATGTCATTCAAAATCGATTCCTCTGGACTGGTTCAGGCCATGGAGTTGTCTGCCATGACCACTCTATCTGAAATAGTACTCAGAACTGCACTATTTAGGGATGAAAGCAGAGGTCCCCACCTGCGCTTTACCTGCCCGACTGACAATACCCCCATACCACGGCAGGATTCCCAATGGCAGCGCTACATTGTTGTTGAGGAAGTTGCGGGAAAGATGAAATTGGAACCGCGGGAACCGGTGACGCTGTTTGAATAAATAGATAGTCATACAAGGAGTTTGAAATGACTCTACCAGATTTATTAACAACATGGAAAGCCCTAAACCTGCTAAGTTTGCAGGTCCTGCTCCTATTCCTGAATACTGCAGTGATATGCTGATGTTTGTTAATTTGGACGGGGATGGCCGGGATGAAAACCCGGCAAGCAGCGGCAGGATAAAAAGTAATATGCTTTCCCCCGGTACAGGCATTAATGTTAGCAGCTGTAATGTTCCTGCCTGGATAAATAATTATCCAGGGCTTTGCTTCGGGAGCGAATTGTCATAAAGAGTTGTTTGTATTTTCTTCAAGATAGAAAATGGGGTGAAAAAGAAATGGTATTAAGTGAAAATGTACTGGCTGCTATTTATCTCAAAGCTGTTGTTCCTCTTTTAGAGGATATTGCTGAAATTGATGAAGAGGTTAGAGACACTGTAAAGGACTGGAATTTTAACTTACAGTTTCAACTGCCAGGTGGTCTGCATGCTTCAAGCCTTTTGTTTAAGGGGGGTAAGGTTGAAGCATGGCGGACGAAATCTCCAGGTCCTGCAGCAGTGCTTACCTTCAGCAATGCAGCAACACTTAATGCTGTTTTCCAGGGAAAATCTGATAAAAGCCCCCGTCCAAACCTTTATGGCCTGCTTCGTCTAAAAGAACTGTTAAAGGTCGATTCGCTCTTAAAAAAAATAGAGTATTACCTGGAACCGGAAGAAAATCTTTTAAATGATCCCGAAACTTTTTCCAATTGTGTAAGGCTGACCCTATATGCCATGGTATATGGAGTAAAGGTAATTGGCGAAGAAGACTCTGATATCATCCCCCTGGCCAGAAATCTACCCCGGGGCACATTGGAGATCAGGGTTAAAGATGGACCTGCCGTTCATCTGGAAGTGGAAAATGGTTTATTTAATCCCGGCAAAGGGAGGGCAGCAGAACCATGTGCTTACCTTGAATTTGAGGATCTTCAGTCAGCCTGGAGCATGCTGCAGGGCAAAATGGACCAGTTTGCGGCTATTGGCAGTAAAAAAGTGAAAATTCGCGGACTTATACCGCTGATCGAAGGTATAAATCCTATCCTGGACCGTTTGTCCCTCTACCTGGCGAGTTAAAGATGTTATTGCAATAGGCTGCCATAAAAATATTATAACAACGATGTTGTAACTCTGATTTGTTAATTTAAGATTGCAGCAATTGGGTTGAAGAGTTTAAGAATGTTTTGGAGGGAGGTATATATCGTGAACGAGAATGGAAGAAAAACTTACACTTATGATAAAAGTATGGAGCTGTTTGAAAAAGCGGCCACGTTGATACCGGGCGGAATATACGGCCACATGTCACCTACAGCGATGGTACCGGGGGAGTACCCCTATTACACGGCGGAGGCAAAAGGCTGTCGCTATAAAGACATTGATGGCAATGAGTTCATCGATTATATGTGTGCTTACGGGCCGATGATCTTAGGTTATGGAAACCCGGTGATCGACGGGGCAGCAGAAGCCCAGCGAAAACTGGCTGATACCACCAATCATCCGGGACCGGTAATGGTTGAACTGGCGGAAAAGCTGGTAAACATGGTGCCCATTGCTGACTGGGCTTTTTTCGCCAAAAATGGGGGCGATATGACTACTTATGCTACCCTGGCAGCACGGGCTCATACAAACCGGAAAAAAGTAATAACTATTCACGGTCACTATCACGGGGTGGCCCCATGGTGCACCAGTTATGGACACGGCGGAATAACTGCTGAAGACCATCAGAATATCCTCCGGGTAGAATGGAACGACCTTGATGGGTTTCAGCAGATAGTAAAGGAAAATCGCGGAGAAATAGCTGCTTTTATAGCTATGCCGTACCATCACATTACTTTCGGTAAGCAGGAGCTGCCGGCTGAAGGTTACTGGGCAGGGATAGAAAAGATATGCCGCGAGGAAGAGATAGTTTTGATCCTTGATGATGTGCGGGCCGGTTTCCGTTTGAACCCGGGCGGTTCAAATGAGTATTTCGGCTTTAAGCCGGACCTGATTTGCTTTAGCAAGGCCATGGGTAACGGATATCCTATCTCGGCCTGCGTTGGCAAAAAAGATCTGATGACCGCCGCATCGAAGGTTTTCTTTACAGGATCTTTCTGGATGTCGGCTGCGCCGATGGCTGCAGCCCTGGCTACCCTTGAGGAGTTGGAAAATACTGAGGCTGTGAAAAAAATGGAAAAAATGGGGCAGCTATTAATTGACGGCCTGGTGGAAATAGGTCAGCGCCATGGATTGGAGATTAATCCTTCAGGGCCGCCAGCTATACCCTTTATCCACTTTTGTGAAGATCCCAGCCTATACATTAATCAGCTTTTCTGCTCAGAGGTAACTAAAAGGGGTTCTTTCTTCCATCCCCACCATAACTGGTTCCTGTCGGCAGCCCACGATGAAAAAGATATCAGGGAAACGCTCAATCATGCCGAGGAGGCGATGAAAGCCGTCAAGAGTGCGCTGGACGGTAAATCGCCGTGCCTGGCAGTTTAATATGAAACGTTAATGTCTACATTATTATGGGAGGTATGATAAATGGCCCTGTCTGAAAAAGAAATTGGCATCTTGAACGAAATAGCCTGGAAAATCAGGCGCAGTGTAGTCCAAACCACCCAGTGGGCGGGTGGCGGTCATATCGGCGGCGGACTGAGCCAGGTTGAAATCCTGGTTGCTCTCTATTTCCACTACATGAAGGTGGACCCGGAGAATCCTAAGTGGGAAGATCGCGATCGACTGGTGCTCAGTAAGGGGCATGGCGGCGTTGGTTTAGCCCCGGTCCTGGCCGAAAGAGGATTTTTCTCCTTTGAGCTGCTGAAAACATTTAACCATACCGGCTCGCCTTTTGGCATGCACCTGGACCGCCTGAAAGTAAAAGGTCTTGATGCATCAACCGGTTCACTGGGGCACGGGCTGCCGATTGCCGTTGGGTTGGCCCTCGGTGCAAAACTACAGGATAAGGACTGGCGCACATACTGTATCATGGGTGACGGTGAACTGGCCGAAGGAAGTATCTGGGAGGGGGCGATGGCTGCCGCCCATTATAAGTTGAATAACCTGACCGGCTTTGTCGACCGCAACATGCATTGCATTGACGGCTGCACCGAAGACGTGATGTCGCTGGAACCGATCGGGGAAAAGTGGGCCGCATTTGGCTGGAATGTACTTGAATGTGACGGTCACGATTTCAAAGCGCTGAGTGAAAAGATAGAAAGGGCACAGCAGCTTGAAGATAAGCCAACTGTGATAATTTGCCACACTGTTAAGGGTAAAGGTGTAGATTACATGGAAGATAAACCGGAATGGCATTACGGTGGACTTGATACCAGTATGGCCGAAGATGCTCTTAAATCGATTGATCGCATGTATAACAAAGCTTAAGGAATAAAGAAAGGAGGATTATAATGAGTGAAGAATCAGGCCTCACATATAGCG
>SL_8KL_010_SEDDRAFT_10003729_pt1 | contig 12487 bp, 10 predicted proteins | sample SodLakKL_010_SED_4_FD_11160 | JGI IMG/M metagenome (IMG submission 11160) | reverse complement strand
ATGAAATCTGTTGTGTGATTACAGCTCCAGCCTCATTATAAACCAACGGGCTGAAACAATATATTTAATTTAATACTTAATATACGGTTAATCTTATCCCTACTTTTTTTCTTCAGCCATTGTCAGCATTTCTTCAGCATGTTCCCTGGTTGTTTCTGTGGTCTTAACACCTCCCAGCATCCGGGCCAGCTCATCCCTGCGCTCCTCCCGGCCCAGCTTTTTGATTTCCGCCTGAACGACATCTTCCTCAGCCTTTTTGCTTATAAAAAAGTGAGTATCGGACATACTTGCAATCTGAGGCAGGTGAGTGATACACAAAATCTGGCGTTTCTGACCCAGATGAGCCAGTTTTTCGGCCATCTTTTGCGCAGTTTTGCCTCCTACTCCACTGTCCACCTCATCAAAAATTAAAGTTTCTACTTTATCTATATCAGCAATAACCGTTTTCAAGGCCAGCATAATCCGGGATAGTTCCCCCCCGGAAGCCACCTGGGCCAGTGGTTTCAGTTCTTCACCGGGATTGGTAGTTATCAGAAACTGAATCCGGTCAATACCGTCTGCAGCTGGCTCCTTCCGGGAGAAATCCACCTTAAACTCTGCCTCCCCTAAAGCCAGATCGGCAAATTCACCTTTCAGATTTTTTTCCAGCTGCCGGGCCCGCTCTTTTCTTATATTTGAAATTTTTTCAGCTAACCTGTAATACTCCTGTTCTCGTTTGCTTCTTTTTTCCTTATATTCAGAAATCAGCTGTTCTCTTCGAGACAGTTTATCCCTTTTTTTTACCATCTCTTCCTTATAACTCAATATTTCATCAATTGTCGAACCATACTTTTTCTGCAGGGTCTGAATTAAATCCAGCCTGTCTTCGATCTCCTGGAGCCGATCTTCATTAAACTCCAGATCCTGATGATAATTCTGCAGGTCAAAACCCGCCTCCTGCAGACTGTAAAAAGCATCCTGAATATTCTGGAAGATCTCATCCAGACCGGGATCATATTCCTTTATTTCTTCCAGCCTGCTCATAAACTCCCCCAGTCTGTCCAGAACACCGGGTTGATTATAATCTTCACCATTAAAATCCTGCGCTATCTCACCGGTAACCGAATAAATCTCTTCCATATTGCTCAGGACCTTATATTCCCTCTTTAATTCCGGAAGTTCATCGGACTGCAGATGGGCCTCTTCAATCTCCCTGATCTGATAGTTAAGCATATCAAGCTGGCGGGCCTCTTCTCCTTCATCGAGCTGCAGTTCGGCAATTTTTTCTGCAAGTTTATGCATTTCGGAAAATTTTTCTTCCATTTCCCGACGGAGATCAGAGGCCTGATCACCTATAAAATCATCCAACAGCTGCAGATGTTCACCTCGATTTAAAAGCAGCTGATGTTCATGCTGTCCGTGAATATCCACCAGATAACGGCTGATTTTTCGGACCATGCTCAAAGTTGCCAGCTGACCGTTGATTCGACTCCTGTTGCGGCCATTAAGTCTAATCTCCCGGGATAGAAGAACAATATCTTCATCCGGTTCAATACCTGCCTGCTGGAGAATATCATTTACCAGCTCCAGTTTTTCAGGCCGGTAAACAGCCTCTATATAGCTTTTTTCTGCACCACTCCGCACAACATCAGAAGAAGCACGAGAACCCAGCAGCATATCCAGAGCTCCAATAATTATGGACTTTCCGGCCCCGGTCTCACCGGTTAAGACATTGAGACCTTTCTCAAAGGAGATTTCCATCTCATCAATAATGACAAAGTTTTTCACCTTGAGATCAACCAGCATAGGATTCCTCCTTCTGGGGATTTACACCATTCCTTCCCTCATCTTTTGATGAAGAATATTGTAAAAGGTTTTCCCCGGTAGTTTCACCAGACTTATACTGTGCTCAGAACACTGTATTTCTATTTCATCACCGGTTTTAAGTGTATGTACCTTGCTTCCGTCCACAGTAATTTTTATATCACTGCTTCTGCCCGAAACTCTTATGGTAACCTTTTCCTCCTCAGAAATGACCAGAGGACGGACATAAAGAGTGTGGGGACAGATTGGAGTTACCAGAATGGCATTCAATCTGGGATTAACAATAGCCCCTCCGGCAGACAGAGAATAGGCAGTAGAACCGGTCGGGGTGGCCGTAATCAGTCCATCTGCCCGATATGAATTTACATACTGCTCATTTATATATATCTCCAGACCGATCATCCGGGCATTGGAGCCCCTGTTGACCACAGCATCATTGAGGGCCGTACCTTCCATTACAGTCCTGTCGTCCCTTATCACCTTCACATCAAGCAGCATCCTTTTTTCTATAGTATAATTATCTTCCACCAGGTGCTGTAAGGTATCGTCCAGTTCATCAATTTCAATCTCGGTTAAAAACCCAAGTTTCCCCAGATTAACCCCCAGCAGGGGAATATCACTGCCAAAAAAATGCCGGGCGGTATACAGAAAAGTACCATCCCCCCCAAAAAGTATAATCAGATCTACCTTATTTCTCAATTCAGAAAAGTCAGCTCCAACCTGATTTAAACCCATCATTTGGGCCGCCTTTTTTTCAATAAGTACGGAAATATTCTTTTCCTGCAGCCAGCTGTAAACCCGGTGGGCTGTTTTTTCGGCATTATCTTTTTCCAGATTTAATACCAGACCTGCTTTTTTTAACTCGGTCATAATTACTGCACCAACTTTCTGTGAGCCCGGTTGACGAGTGGTTCAATTTTTTTCTGCCATTTCTGCTTAAGACTGTCCGGATCTGACTGCTTCAGATGAGCCAGAAATTCAATATTTTTACTGCTGGCCCCGGTTATAGGCGAATATGTCACATTACAGACTTCCAGACCCTGATTATTAAAAAAAGAACAAATCTCGGTCAGAACATCTATATGAACTTTTTTCTCTTTTACTACTCCTCCACTACCTACCCGCTCTCTTCCGGCTTCAAACTGGGGTTTAATCAGGGTCACAATTTGGCCCTTTTCCTGGAGAAACTTCAGAGCAGCGGGTATAATCAGCCTCAGAGAAATAAAAGAAACATCAATCACAATCAAAGGCACACAAACCGGCAGGTCTTCGGGAGTCAGATGGCGAAAATTGGTGTTTTCTATCACCTTTACTCTATCATCCTGACGCAGTTTCCAGGCCAGCTGACCGTGACCCACATCAATGGCATAAACAAGTTTTGCTCCTTCCTGGAGCAGACAGTCAGTAAACCCTCCAGTTGAAGCACCAACATCGATAACTTCCAGACCTTCAGGCCGGATTTCAAACTCCTCCAGGGCTTTTTTAAGTTTGCGCCCACCCCGGCTAACATAGGGCTCACGGGAACCGCGAACTTCAAAGTCATCATCGGGATGAACCTGAGTTCCGGCTTTGTCTACCTGACGGTCATTAACATAAACCTGACCGGCCATAATAGCCCGCTGGGCCTTACTCCGGGAAGGAAAAAGGCCCTGTCTGTAAAGCAGAATATCAAGTCTTTCTCGGTCAGCCATAGCTTTGTTCCTCCAGCAGGATCAATATTTATAGATAATTACAATTTATAACAATTATTGTTAATCTTAAATCAAAACTATCCTCTATGTTTTCACTTTAGATTTTAATAGATTTTAAAAATTTTTTATGCACCCAACTTTATCTATCTATTCGGTTTTTCAGAATAGTATTTCTGATTCCATCAGCATCGAGTCCATATTCTGCATACATCTCCTCCATACTACCCTGAGGCACAAATTCATCAGGAATACCAATTCTTTCCAGCCGAACTTCCGTTAGTTTACTCTCATTTATCATTTCCAGAACAGCACTCCCAAACCCGCCTTTTAGTACATGATCCTCAGCAGTGACCACAAGGTCATAGTTCGGAATACAATCCAGAAAAAGCCTGCAATCCAGGGGTTTAACAAAACGTGCATTTATAACCCCCACCGAAATGTTATCTCTATTAGCCATTATATTTGCAGCCTCAAGAGCCGGATAGACCTCAGAGCCTACAGCAATGATTAAAACATCTTCACCTTCCCTTAGATATTCAGCTTTTCCGGGAGTTAATTTTTTTAGTTCTGAGTCCATCTCTACCCCGTGACCTGTACCCCGGGGATATCTTACCGCCGAAGGGCCGGAGTGTTTAATTGCCGTAAACAGCATATGCTGAAGTTCATTTTCATCTTTGGGAGCCATAACCATCATATTGGGCAGAATCCTCAAATAGGATAAATCAAAAACACCCTGATGTGTCTCCCCATCACGGCCCACAATACCCGCCCGGTCCACGGCCAGTGTAACCGGCAAATTCTGCAGACACAGATCATGTTCAATCTGGTCAAAGGCCCGCTGTAGAAAGGTAGAATATACTGCAAACACCGGGTTCTTGCCCCCCCGGGCCAGTCCGGCCGCCAGGCTGACGGCATGCTGTTCTGCAATACCCGTATCAAAAGTACGGTCCGGAAATCTCTCTCCAAATTCACATAGACCGGTTCCTCCGGGCATAGCAGCTGTTATCCCCACCAGATCCTGCATGTTTTCTCCCAGGGCAACCATAGTCTCTCCAAAGACCTGGCTGTATTCTTTGGCCGGAGGACTGCTGCCCTCTGGATCACCGGTCTCCGGATCAAATCGGCCAACCCCATGATATTTGTCCGGTTTCTTTTCGGCCGGTTTATAACCCCGCCCTTTACAGGTATTAACATGTATCAGTACCGGACCCTCAATCTGATCCGCCCGCTTAAAACTGTCTCGAAGTTCAGTTAATTTATGTCCATCGATAGGACCAATATAGGTAAAACCCATCTCCTCAAACAGGACACCAGATATAAAGGTATATTTAAGGGCATTTTTTATTCTCTCAAGAGATTTATTAAAAGTGGGGCCAATACGGGGTACCCGGTTCATCAAAAATTCAAGATCATCTTCCAGTTTTGACAGGGCCGGATCGGTCCGGATTCGGTTCAAATAACGTGACAGAGCACCGGTGTTGGTTGAGATACTCATTTCATTTTCATTTAGGATCACGGTAATATCTCTCTGCAGATGACCGGCATGGTTCATTGCTTCAAAGGCCATTCCACCTGTCAAAGCACCATCCCCAATAATGGCATAAATCCGCTCCTCTCTTTCATCTAAATCCCGGGCTAAAGCCAGACCCAGGGCTGAAGAGATCGAAGTGCTGGTATGGCCGGCCTCAATAATATCATGTATGCTTTCTTTCCTTTTTAAATAGCCGCTCATCCCATCCTTCTGTCTGAGTTCTGAAAAATGGTCTTTACGGCCGGTAAGGATTTTGTGAGTATAAGCCTGGTGGCCTACATCCCATATGATCTTGTCCCGGGGACTGTTCAGATGATAATGGAGGGCAATGGTAAGCTCTACAACCCCCAGATTGGAGGCCAGATGACCTCCGGTTCGGGAAATATTTTTAATTAAAAAAGACCTCACCTCTGAGGCCAGAATCTCCAGCTCCTGGAAAGAAAGAAGCTTGAGATCAGCCGGACTCTCAATGCGAGAAAGAACACTGCTCATTTATACTTCACCTCTAAATTACACACTATAAATTTTATTATAACACAGTCATAAAATGGTATCAATTCATACAGCAGCAGCTGTACGGACTTTTATATCAATCATATTAAAAATATTTATAATCAGCAATCCTAAATATGCAGCCCCGGATCAGTCTCTTCCAGAATTAAACAGCACAGCACTCACAAAAAAATTAATTCAGAAAAAAACATGATCAAAAATCACGATCCAGAATAAAATCGGCAAGTTTTTGCAGCTTTCGGGCCTGTGGTCCGGCATAATCAAGAGCCTGCCTGGCCTCCCGGGCACATCTTTGAGCCTCATTTCTGGCTTCCTGTAGACCCAGAAGTGAGGGATAGGTGGCCTTGTTAAGCTCACTGTCCCGGCCCACATCCTTGCCCAGCTGTTCCTGGTCTCCGGTAACATCGAGAATATCATCTGTGATTTGAAATAAAAATCCGAGATGTTCAGCATAAACTTCCAGAGCCTTTAGATCTCGTTTTTGGGGACTGCCGCAGTAAGCACCGGCCAGAATAGAACTTTTAATCAGAGCTCCGGTTTTATTCTGGTGTATTTGTTTAAGTCCGACCAGATCGAGCTGAACATCCTCACCCTGCAGATCCAGTACCTGTCCCCCAACCATCCCCGAAGGACCGGCTCCCCGGGCTACAACCCGAACAATATTATTTATTTTTTCGGCCTCCAGCTCCAGTTCACCAAGCACCTCAAAAGCCAGTGTTAATAGACCATCCCCGGCCAGTACAGCAATACCGGGCCCATATACACGGTGGTTGCTCGGCTGACCCCGCCGCAGATCATCATCATCCATAGCAGGCAGATCATCATGTATCAGAGAATAGGTGTGAATTAACTCCAGGGCTCCTCCAGCCCACAGGGCACTATCCAGGTCACCCTCAACAAACTCAGCCGCCAGCAGAGTCAGCACAGGACGTATTCGCTTGCCGCCTGAAAAAAGAGTGTATTCCATGGCTTCCCTTAAAAGATCAGAGGGGAAATCTTGTTGCCGCATAATCTCCCGCAGAACTTGATTAACCTGTTTTTGCTTCTGTTTTAGCAGTTCTGTTATCTCTCTCACTCTTGTTGTTCCTCCTCCTGTGAGAAGGGCACAATATCAGAAAAACCATCTTCATCCTTAAGTACCACCTCGATTTTTTTCTCGGCTTCACTGAGTTTCTGATTGCAGAATTTAATAAGCCGGACACCTTCAAGAAATTTAGCCAGTGATTTATCCAGGGTCAGACTGCCCTCTTCCAGCTTTTCAACCACCTCTTCCAGGCGATTTAGAGCCTCTTCAAAATCAAGATCTTCTTTCTCTTCAGGTTCAAGTTCCAGGTCATCAGGAATATTTTCCAGATCATCAGTCATTTTTCTCACCCACCTGTTCATTTTTTTCTTCTATATTTTGAACTTCACTAATAATGGTACCATCCAGCAGCCTGTTATATATTGTCTCACCTTCCCTTGTTTGTTCTATACTTTTAACCGTCACTCCCTGCTCAGTGGTACAGATACTGTAACCCCGGCTCAGAGTTTTCAGGGGGCTTAAGGTATCCAGCTTACCACCCAGAAGTTCACACTGCCGCCGGGCACCGGTAAACACCTTATCCATACCCCAGCCCAGCTGCTGACTCAAACTGTCAATCTGCTGAACATAATCGGCAAACAAAGACTCCGGACGCTGAAAAATCTGCCGTCCCGCAATTGAATTAATTTTCTCCCGATAATTTTCTAAAACACCGGCAAAAGAACCGGTTAAACGCTGAGACAGGTTATCCATATTTCTTTCCAGTTCCAGAAAATCAGAAACAGCCACTTCTGCAGCCGCCGAAGGAGTGGGAGCCCTCAGGTCAGCCACAAAATCAGCAATAGTAAAATCAGTCTCATGTCCCACCCCACTGATCACCGGCAGTGAGGAAGAATATATAGCCCGGGCCACCTTTTCTTCATTAAAGGGCCATAAATCCTCAATAGAACCCCCTCCCCGGCTGACAATAATCAGGTCCACATTTTCCTTTTCATTTAAATAATTTAATCCAGCCACAATTTCATCGGCCGCTCCCGTGCCCTGAACCCGGGAAGGCACGATCAGCACAGAGGTGTTTTTAAATCTGCGTTCCACCACGGAAAGAATATCACGAATAGCAGCTCCGGTGGGCGAGGTAACAACTCCAATCCGGGTCGGAAGAGCCGGAATAGGCTGTTTTTCTTCCTCGGCAAACAGGCCTTCCTCTTCCAGCTCCTCCTTTAACTGCTGATAGGCCAGATAAAGAGCTCCCTTGCCTTCCGGCTCCATCTGCTGAACATAAAACTGATATTCTCCCCGGGGGACATAAACATCTATGTAACCCCGGGCTGTAACCTGCAGGCCATCTTCAGGAGCAAACTTCAGATTGCTGTTGTGGCCTTTGAACATGACCGCATCCAGCCGGGAAGAATCATCCTTCAGGGTAAAATACATATGTCCGGAATTATGGTGATGAAAATTGGAAATCTCACCGGTCACCCACAAATCCTTAAGAGTCGGATCTCCGGACAGAACCTCTTTAATGTATCTTGTAAGCTCCTCTACACCGTATATCTTATGCTCCATGATATCTGCGGGCCTTTATGGTGTTTTTCATAAGCATGGTGATGGTCATTGGGCCCACTCCTCCGGGGACCGGGGTAATATAGGCTGCCTTCTTTTTAGCACTCTCAAAATCAACATCACCAACCAGTTCCCCATTAACCCGGTTAACACCCACATCAATTACAGTGGCCCCTTCCTTTACCATATCTCCATTAACCAGCCGGGGATAGCCGGCAGCCACCACAAGTATATCCCCTTTCAAAGTTTCCGCCTCCAGATCTTTAGTATGAGAATGACAGATAGTCACCGTAGCATTTTGGTCTAACAGGAGTTTGAAAACAGGTTTACCGACGATATTGCTCCGGCCTACCACTACCGCTCGAGCACCATCAATTTCAGTGTGCCGTTCTATCAGCTCCATAATACCCAGAGGAGTACAGGGTTCAAAGCGCAAACCTTCTTTTTGGCCATTAAACAGACGTCCACTGTTCAGGGGGTGGAAACCATCAACATCTTTGTCCGGCTCCACAGTTTCAATCACCTGATCGGGATTAATATGGTCCGGCAGAGGCAGCTGAACAAGAATACCATCCACAGTCTTATCATTATTCAGATTGTCAATAAGATCAAAAAGTTCAGCCTCCGGGATATCTTCTTCCATAACATACACATCAGATTTTATCCCCAGGTTTTTTGCCACTTTCTTTTTCATATTAACATAGGTCCGTGATGCTGAATCCTGACCAACCATTATGACAGAAAGCCCCGGGGCCCGACCCTCTCCAGTAAGTTCCTCCACTTCTGCTTTAAGCTCAGTTCTAATTTCGGCTGCTATCTTTTTACCATCAATAACCGCCATTATTTAACCCCCTCATAAATTATTATTACTTTTTGCTGCTATTTTAAAAAATAAACAAAAATCTCATTAAAGTCTATCAGCTGTTCTTCATATACTCGATCATGCTCTGGGCCGCTTTTTTACCGGCCCCCATGGCCTGAATTACAGTTGCCGTTCCGGTTACCGCATCTCCACCGGCAAACACCCCACTGCGGGTGGTCTCCAGCCGGTCATCGACCTTAATACCACCCCATTCTTCCGTCTTTAGGTCAGGAGTGTTTTGGGCCAGCAGGGGATTAGGTGTCTGACCGATAGCCACAATCACATTATCAATCTCCAGGGTCCATTCTGATCCTGGTTTAGGTACAGGCCGGGGTCGTCCGGAGTCATCTTCTTCACCCAGCTCCATTTCAATACATTCCACAGCCCGGACCTGGCCCTCTTTGCCAATTATGCGGCGGGGACTGTTAAGAACCATAAATTCTATTCCTTCCTCCCGGGCGTGTTCAATTTCTTCCCGGCGAGCAGGCATATATTCTTCAGTTCGGCGGTAAATAAGATAAACCTTTTCGGTATCCAGCCTTTTTGCAGACCGGGCGGCATCCATAGCCACATTTCCACCACCCACAACAGCAACCCTGTTCCCTAAACGCACCGGAGTTTTATATTCCGGAAATTTAAAAGCTTTCATCAGATTAATCCGGGTTAAAAACTCATTTGCCGTATATACTCCGGCCAAATTTTCACCCGGAATATTCAAAAATCGGGGCAGTCCGGCTCCAGATCCAATAAATACAGTATCAAAATCCTGATCAAATAATTCATCAATTGTAAGAGTCTTACCTATAATACAGTTGGTCTTTATCTCTACACCCTGGCCGGCAATAGCCTCAACCTCCCGGGAGACTACCTCCCCGGGCAGTCGAAATTCGGGAATCCCGTACTTCAAAACACCACCCGCCTCATGAAAAGCTTCAAATATAGTTACCCGGCAGCCAAAAGCAGCCAGTTCAGCGGCACAGGTTAAGCCGGCGGGACCGGACCCCACCACTGCGGCCCTAAATGCAGTATCCTTATTTTTTTCAGGGTTCAGTGGAGATTCTCTAAAGTCCTCTTCCTGTTCCATGATCCAGTCTCCAAGAAATCTTTCCAGGCGACCTATAGCAACCGGTTCATGCTGTTTTCCCAGAACACAGCGGGCCTCACACTGTTCAGCCTGGGGACAGACCCGCCCACAGATTGCCGGGAGATAGTTCTTTTTGAGCATGGCCCGGGCTGCTTTCTCATAATTACCATCCCGCAGAGCGGCAATAAAATCAGGGATTGGTACCTCCACCGGGCATCCAGACTCACATGGTTTGTGGCTGCACTGCAGACAGCGTTCCGCTTCCCTGTGGGCCTCCTGTTCACTGTATCCCAGAGGAACTTCCGAAAAATTCTTTATGCGTTCTGTAATATCCTGTTCTCGCATTGGAGTTTTTTCTGGCTTTTTATTCATCACTATCACCTGCTTTATAGTCCTCATCAGCAAGCATTTCTTCGTAATCTCTGTAATAGGAAAGTCTATTGGAAAGTTCATCAAAATCAACTTTATGAGCATCAAAGGAGGGGCCATCAATACAGGTAAACTTCACTTCTCCATCCACAGTAACCCGGCAGCCTCCACACATTCCCGTACCATCAACCATCAGCGAATTGAGGCTGACAATGGTTTTAATCCGTTTCTTTTCAGTCATCTCAGCTACTGCCTGCATCATGACCACCGGACCAATAGCAACCACCAGATCAATATCCTGTTCTTCATTGAGTATATCCTGCAGAACATCGGTCACAAAACCCTCATGACCTAAGGTTCCGTCATCTGTACAGACATACAAACGCTCACTTAATTCCCTCAGCTCTTCTTCCAGAATAACAAGATTCCTGGTACGGGCACCCGTGATTGTAATTACTTCACTGTCCTGCCGGGAAAAAGCTTTTACTTCCGGATACAAAAGGGCAACACCGGAGCCTCCTCCCACACAGACAACTTTCTCATAACCTTTAATCTCGAGGTGACTGCCCAGTGGGCCGGCAACATCCATTAGACTCTCACCTTCATTTAGGCTGCCCAGCAATTTGGTGGTATAACCCACCTCCTGAAAAATTATAGTAATAGTTCCGGCCTGCCGGTCATAATCGGCAATAGTAAGGGGTATCCGCTCTCCTTTTTCATTGACCCGGAGTATCAAAAAATTTCCGGGCCGGGCTTTATCGGCAATAAGAGGGGCCTCTATCTCCAGAAGGGTAACCCCCGGAGCCAGACTTTTTTTCCTTTTAATTTCATTCATCTAATTTTACCTCCCATCCACCAGACAGCATTCAGATAAAACACATAAAAATTATCAGTTTCTATCTATAATCAGCACTTAAAGCAACCAGTATTTTCTGCTATCTCAGCGGTAATTTTAACTCTGATTTCTTTCTTTTATTCTCCAACAGGCTGTCCTTAAAAACTTTAAAACCTTCTAATTGATTTATTAAAACCTTCTAACTTGATTTAACAGAAACTTACAACAACAAAAAAGACAGCCAGATATTCTCGATTCTGCTTTCGAAAAACATTATATAACATTTTAAATAAGAATTCATCCCTATAGAGGAAAAGAAGCCTAAGATTGTTATTTATCCGGAAAAGTTACCTGGGTAAGGAAAAAAGTCTTGACATCCCCCACACAATCAGTTAAAATATATGTAGTGCTGAAGTGGCGGAACTGGCAGACGCGCATGGTTCAGGGTCATGTGCCTTCCCGGCGTGTGGGTTCGAATCCCACCTTCAGCACCATTTTAATATAACAGGCTTTATGGCCTGTTTTTATTTTTGGGTTTAGCTTTAAAAATTGAATTTACTGCAATGTTACTGCAATACAAAAAACCCGGGTTTCCCCGGGCTGTTTTTATGTCTAAAATTTTTAATAAAGTAAATTATTTTTCTATTTGTTTATACTGCTCTATAATGCCTGCAAAGAAAAATATGGAGTACATATTGTAGTTGAAGTTGAAAATAAACAAAAATCCTATCAGGATAATGATAAAACTCTGGCTATAGATTTAGGTCAAATTCATCCGATGACAACTTTTGATGGTAAAAATGTTAAAATTTATAATGGGGGTAAACTAAATTCCTTTATTCGTTTCCGGAATAAAGAGTTAGCCCGAATAAACCGGAAGATGTCTCACTGTCAGTGTTATTCTAACAGGTGGAAAAAACTTAATCAGGCTAAAAAGAAACTCTTAAACAAAAGTTATAACAAGATAATGGATGTACTGAAAAAATATACATCCAGTCTGATTGACTATTGTTTAAGACATAAAATTAGTCTGATTGTAGTTGGTGACCTGACTGGAATTCGTGATAGTGAAGATGTTAAATTTAACAGTAAAACCAAACAGAAGATACATCAGTGGACCTTTAAAAAAATATTAAAGATGATAGAATATAAAGCCAGTTCTGTGGGTATAAAACTAAAAACAATAGATGAAAGTTATACCTCACAGACCTG
>SL_8KL_010_SEDDRAFT_10003725_pt1 | contig 12496 bp, 10 predicted proteins | sample SodLakKL_010_SED_4_FD_11160 | JGI IMG/M metagenome (IMG submission 11160) | reverse complement strand
ACTGCTTGAGATCCTGTTATACGAATGCGTTTCCTCACGTTGGAAGGGATACGTCTCTAGTTAATGAAAAAATTTACGTGAGAGCCTTTCCCGCTGATGGAGAGATAGAAAAAGGGATCTATAGTGAGGGAGTTGCAACCAAGGGACTCGTGAGAGACAATCGTCCTGTATATGACAACGAAAGAGGGGTACATTTTTTTGATGGGGTTTGTGAAAAGGGTTGGAAAAAACTTTTTCAGTATATCAATCCTAAGGTGCCTTTTAGCTCTGAAATATTGAGGTTGGCTGAAATCATCGTCCCTGGAGAAGCCACTAGAGAGGAAGAATGTTATCTGCTCGAACACCCTTTCGCCCCTTTTAAGAAACTAGAGGAAAATCCTGAGTACAAGTTGGATGACGAGTATGATTACGAAACGATAATCATATATTATCTTAAAAGGAGCGAATTTCAATGCATCGTGGGTGTTTCTGAAGTTCCGAAGAAGTTCAGGGATGCGAATGTTATCAGCTTGGATCAAAAAAATGAAAAAATTTCCTAAGAAGTTGTGGTGGGAGATCGACGGACGGATGGGGAATAGAATAAGATGACATCACGGGGATGATTGTTCGAGTGATAAACATCAGGACCGTTAATTTTATTATTACCTATGTTAATACCTATGTCATGAAAAAGGACACGATGCTGACGTTAGACGAAAGGGTCACGGAAGCGGCAAAGTCCCTCGGGTTGAACTTGAGCGATATCGCCGAGAGAGCTCTCAAAGAGGAGTTGAAGGCAAATCTCCGTCCCTCGGGTGAAGAGATGATCCATTTTCCGGTGACTAAAAAGTTGAGGTTGAAAAATATCGGTCCTTTTGAGGGAGAAAGAGAGTTCGAATTTTCACCTGGCTTTAACCTCATCGTAGGGCCAAACGCCTCTGGAAAGTCCACGCTGATCGACTGTCTGAGAACCGGATATGCAGGCGTGGAACCTCCCGGAAGGAACCGCTTTGTCGAAGAGAGCGAGGAGAGCTGGGTAAAGATAGAACCTAGGAACGGCGAGATAGAGAGGAAGGTCGTGAACGGTCAGGGCGAAGGTATCGCGGGGACCGGTGGTTATCTATCCGAGTGTATCGAGAAGGATAGAGAGTTAGAGATGCCTGAAGGCCTGAAAGAGCTCCTGAACAGATATGATAGATCCCCGTCCGAAAGAGGGCTCTCTGCAGGCGAGAGGGAACTTCGGGAGATACTGGGACAGGTGATGGCCACTAGAGAGAACGAATGCTACGTCAGGGACGACGGGTTAGGATATTTGGACTTAGAGATGGTAGAGATGATGCTCAAGTTCCTGCCAGAGATGGACGTACAGATGATATTCACCTTTATCAGGGAACCTGATTTTGAAATAGGAAGTGAATATAATGTCATAGGGTTAGAGAGTGCCAACCTAGGTGATAGATTTTGAGTTCAAGAGGAGATGTAATCCAGGTTTAATCGTATCGAATACTTTTTCTTTAGACATTTTCTCTAATAGATATTAGATGTGTATTAGAGGTATGGTATGTAAATGGCAAAGCAGATCTAGATAGATATAAGATAGAGAAAGATAAAAAGAAATACAGGACGGACATTAAATGTAAAAATCAAAAAAGGTGAAGGTAATTGGTTAATAAAAATTCGAAGAAATAAATGTGAAGGGACTAAAAAGTATCTTAGAAATCAGGGAAAAATCAAATGAAACTACTGAAAAAATGAAAAACAGATGAGAAAGAAGATGCTTGAAAGACTAAAATAGGATAAAGTTAAAACGGTTAGAAAGAAGAAAGATAAATAAGATGGTAGAAATGTGTTGATTAAGTGTTAAATTTCATGGGATGATTAAAATGAAAACTGGATTAGATTTACGTGAAGAAATTTTAAAAGAATTATATACATCCAACAATCTGAGAGAGATGGATCGAGGGGAACCACCTAATGAATATACAGAAATCTGTGATAGAATTGAAAGGAAGATGAGACAAATCTTATCTGAAGATTGGGGATACGAAGAAAATGAAGATGGGGAAATTTTACCCAACATTTTAGAGGCTAGACTGAAAGAAAAAGTATATAAAAATGTAAAAGAAAAAATATTATTAGATATAGAGGAACCAAAGTGAGTAAACTTAGAGGACAGAAGCCTAGATTAAGCTTTCGCTAAGGAATACAATAAATGTTTCAATTGAAAGAATCTTGATAATTTATTTTTATTGAGAAATTTTCTTTCTATCATCTTTTGCCATTGAACCCTAATATTTCAGGTAGAGATATCTACTTCTTTGTACTACTTTCGGGTGACCTTTGTATCTCAAACAATTAAAATAGAAGAGTGAATTATAATACAAGGGTTAAATACTATTTAATTTCTAATTAACTCATTTAACTAAAGAATGTAGTCATTGAAATTCAAAAATAATTCCTTTTCCGAATTGTCATTCATTTCTCTTCGATTATCAAAGAAATCTAAAAGAGTTTTATTTTTGTAGGGGTAGGGAATAAATATACTTTGTTAAACCTTTCTTGAAATCAGACTCAAAACTACTTTCAGGATCTGGAAGGACATCTCTTACCCCTTTCAGTTTTTCTTTATTTTGGGTCAAAAAATATGTACAGATATCTTTCCAAGCTAAACACCATTTTTTTTCCGACTCATAGTTTAACTTTTCAAAATAATTAGAGGATTTTTCGAAAGCTGCTTTAGCAGAAGAAAAAGAAAAGTTCCTCATCTCTAAGTAACCTTCATGTTTACGCAATTCAGCCTTAGTGCGCAAAAGATCTTGAGTAGTTTTTATTTCATCACTTTTGAAAATATCCATTGCTTTATTTAAATAATGGATAGCGTCTTCAAATTCATCATCTTTAGATACTTTTAAAGCCCTATACCGAAAGAGATATCCTCTTTCTTTTTCTTCATCTATTAACCCGTTTACCTTTAACAACTCTTCTTGTATGGAGGCTTTATTTTTAATAGAAACCTGGTCTCGAAGGTCTTCTATGGCATTTTTAGCTCTTTTCCATCCACCTTCAATTCCAATTTTTTTAAATTTATTCGCCGATTTTCTAAATTTTTTAGTAGCAAATTTTGGTTCCTCCTTTTGGATGTTAAATCCTTCCTCTAATAGTGCATTGGCCCAGGCATAGATCTTATCTTCCTCTTTTTCAGCTATATCTCTAGCTTCCTGGAATAAGCTAATGGCCTTACCATGATTTCCCTCTTCTTGTGATTCTTTTGCTTCATCAATCTTATCTTCAAACTTCATTTTATCAAAAAAGCATGTTTGAAATCATACATAATAATTTTGATTCGGGTAAAATGTGAAAATAAAGGGAATTATCTATAAGATGAAGAAGCTTAGGAACTTGCTGTAATAAAATCAGAAAATAGTCAAGTTAAAAGAGTTTTCTAGATTTTAGTATGTGTTCAAAAGGAGAAATTATTAAAGCAGAGTTGGCTTTTCAATTTTTATGGCTAAAGCAGTTTCTATGAATGTAGCCTCGAGGTCAAGTGATCCAAACGGTCGAGGGCGAATAAATATAAATGATACAACGTTCGAATATTTACCTATACCTGAGGGAAAAGAGACTGTAAATGATATTCCTACATACTCGGAGTTGGAATGGATTGAGAAAGAGAATTTGAAAAAATCTAACTTGCCAGTCCATCTAGACCCTGAATTTAAGACCTATACCTATGGGCATATCAAAAGAGGGTTTGGAGATGTAAGTTCTATACTCGATCTTGAGAAAGGGGATTACTTTTTTTTCCACTCTACATTGGCCGATTTAGAAGATTCTAATAAATGGCTAACAGCCATCATCGGTTACTTAGAGGTGAAAAAAATCGTTGACTGCAGAGATCTATCTTCTTCTGAGATAAAGGCGATAAATGGATTCGAGAACAATGCCCACTTGAAGAGAAAGGAACCTAATGTGGATTTTCTTGTTAGCGGTACCGAAGATTCTAAATTGCTTGAAAGGTGCATACCTCTTTCTTCACTAAAATCTCCTCGATGCTTGAAAGAGGATTCTGAGGAGTTGATAAGGACTCCTACTGGTAAAAAGATAAATGGAGGGAGTCCATGGTTTAGATGGACATTGAAAATATTAGAACCTGAAAAGATATTAAAAAGGGTGGAACGAAATGGCTAAAAAATTACATATGTATACGATAGTTGTTGATTCTGGATTTGCACCCCATCTGAATAATGGAGTTCTATCATTAGCTTGTTGCGCTGGTCCAACAAGAGAACATACCGAAACTGGAACCTATGTGATGGGGGTGAGTGCAGCCTCTATGGAAGGAGTTAAAAAACATCTCCCAATTTATTTGATGAGAGTTACTGAAAAGATTACTTTTGAAGAATATTTTGAAAATCCAAAATTTGAGGGAAGAGTTGATAACATCTATAAAAAGGAAGGAGAAAATTATATGAGAACTACCGAAAAATCAACTATTTTTGATAACAGATATGAAGAGGAGCATAAGGAAGGAAAAGATCCGGAGAAATCGGAATATGTCTTATTGAGTGATGATTTTTATTATTTTGGAGATATGTGTAATGAAAACAAACTACATCAAAAAATGGAAAAACTTTGTGACAAGGTAGATTTTTCTTATACTGCTGGTGGCAATTACAAAAAGGTAACAGATGAAGATGTCATCGATGATCTTCTTAATTTCTTTGAAGATAATTATAAAAAAGGTAAACTTGGTGATCCTAATCATGAACCGGACGAGGAATGTTGTAGTAGTTGCGAGCAAAGTGATATTCCTCAAAAATGTGGTTGATTTTGTTTTTGAATTTTTTCAAATATAATTTTACTCAATGGAAAATGAAAATAACTTCAGAATTATATGTTTTTAATAACTTCTATCTTTGTCGGTTTTCTGATAAACCATATAGTAAGAATGATTCTTACGAGCATGTACTTGATTTTTTATGTTGTTCACAGAGGGTTTAGTTTCCCTTACTTGGATGAATAGATCTTTAGTATAAAACCCAATTTCATCTTCATAATAATTTGTAACTTGTATATGTGTCAGTTCCTGCCGATTTGCACATACCTCATCCACCATTTTTGCTATCAATAGACCTTCTTCTTTTAGGACTCTATGAGCCTCTTCTCCGGCTTTAAAGTACATATTGAGAACTCTCTTATGATACCTGCCTGAAGCTTCAATCTTTTTCCCATTTGAATACGATTCTCTAAAAGAGCTATGAGAACTTGTTCCGGGGAGTTGGTCTTCGTTTTTCCGATAAAATCCCTCTATATGAGGAGGATCAAGAACTACTACATCAAAAGAGGTATCTTTATAGGGAAGATCTCGACAATCTATCGATTCTCCTTTAGAGGATTTTTCAGGGTCAATATCAGATTTTACTAAGTCATAGTTATCTTCATCGATATCTTTCCAAAATACGCCTTTGCCATAAGTTACATCTAAAATTTGAGCTCCTTTAGGTACATGAAGATCCAGAATTTTAGGGAAAACCTCGCTACTTTTTCCAACATATGCTGCTACTATTCTTTCCTCTTTTTCATTTTCTTTTTTCATGTAGTATACACCTCTAAAAAATCGTTAGTAAAATTTAGATCATCCTCTTCTAAAAGTTCACTTATTTTTCCTTTCCACCTAGGACGGTTGTTAGCTCGGTCTTTTACTTCTTTCAATAATTTTTTCCAAAAGAGAACATCTTCATATTCATCATTGTCTTTTGGAACGAACTCAAAAAGAGATTCACTTGCTAAAATTATTAATTTTTTTTTCATTCGAGAGATGGCTACGTTCAAACGATTTGGTGAATGAATAAACTCACTTGCTTTTCGAATATAGTCTGGGTCGCTTTCGGTTGCAGAAAATATAATCACATCTTTTTCCTCCCCTTGAAAACGTTCTATCGTATCAATATCTAAATTGCGGTTATCTGGTAATCCATTTAGAAGTCTACCTCTCTGAGCATTATGAGGTGTAACCACTCCAATCTCTTCTCCTGGTGAGATTCCTTTCATTATTTCTTCTATAATTGCTAATTCAAATGTATTTGATTGTTGACTTTCTCTTTCTTGGTGGAGAATGAGAACCACTGGTGAAGTAGGGTCTATTATAGCTCGTATTGCTTGATTGACATCGCAATTAGCTAAATCAATTGTTTTGTTTTGACTTTCTTTGGCCCGAAACGAAATCTCGTCTTGTTTGTATATCAATTCTCTAAGAATGTCAGCTAACTCTGAATGACATCGATAAGTAATTTCTAAACGATCAATAGGAATATCTTGTTTTTCTATCAATTCTACTTCTGAAAAGCCTTCACCTCGTCCAAAGGAGTCGTTCTTACTGAGAAGGCGGAAAAAATCCATAACAGAAAGAAAAGGAAGTATTTCTCTAATGGTCCTTCGGTCCTCATAATCCCAATCGTGCTTTTGGACTGGAGGCATCTGTCTATGATCACCGCTGATTAATATTTGGGCCGAATTGGTAGTTGATGCAGAGGCCATAAGGAAGTTAGGCATCGTCATCATACTAGCTTCATCTATCGCTAAAAGATCAAAACAGGATTTAGCCCCTCCATCAAAAATTTTTTTGATAGTTTTATAAGCGCCATTGGGAGTGGCAAAAATGAAATAACTATTCTGACGAACTGGCCAACTATTCTCCTCCCCGGTTATAGAAAAATGGGTTTGTGTACTAATAATATTTTTTAGTTTCTCAAGTTTGTCTATATCTTCGTTATAATTTATACATTCAATTCTTGAATTTAAAGGCGCATGAATTTCCTGACTAGTCATTCTCTTTAATTGAAGATTTTGGAAACCAGTCATTTCGGTTTCCGCCTCCAAAATAGATATGAATTCAGAGACTTTTTTCATTGTGGTATCTACGGCATTATTTGATGGAGCTATCAATAATGAACTTATAGCTCCACGGGTCTTGATTAAAGAAAATCCTTTAGCTAATAAAGCATGAGCTAAAGTAAGAGATTTCCCTGTTCCAGGAGGACCTTGGAGGAGAGCAAATCTCTCATTCCTAAATATAAAATCTAGTTGTTTCCCTTTAGGATCATCTAAAGAAGATTCCCCAACATAATCTAAGTATTCACGAATTTGAGAAGAATCAATATTTTTAGCCATCATAAATCATCACCCATGAGTAAATCATTAATTTCATTATAAATATGAACATTTTCGATTTCTTTTAATATGTCAGCCCCATGTTGTGCAACCCAGTCATCTGTTTGTCCATCTAATATGAATCTGTCACCCTCTCTGATATACAGTATTTTTTTCCCATAGTTAGTCCCTTCTTCGTCTTTATTCGGTGTCCAGGTATCATGAGGGATTATATAATCAAACTGATCGCGCTTTCGAACGAAATATTTGTCTTCTCGATGAAACTCGCTAGCTCGGAGAAGTATGTATCTTTCGGAGGGGGCGATCTCATTGACAGTAATTGGAAGACCATCTTCGATATTTCTAGGCGGTCTATTTCCCTCTTCATGAACCCTTTTTTCAGAATTCCATTGGATTTGATTCATAACCAAATGAGATCCCGATGTTGCTTCTTCTCTGCCCTTTAATCGGCAAGAATTCGCGACTCTTTCTGGATTAGCAAATTCATCATTGTCATATATCAACTGGCCTTCTATCAATAAATCTCCTTCCTCCATTTCCCTGTTTACTACTTCAAAGATAGCGGATTTTCCAGTTCGAACACGGTCTCGAGGAGATTTTGCAAACAAACTTAATTTTTTTTGTCGGTTTGCAAAATATTCCAAGTCCAAATATTCTCGAGTGGACCTTGCTAGATTACTTTCACCTAAGCTAATCGAGGATATTTGGGGAATATCGATGGCTTTTTTTCCTAGAAAAATATTCTTGGCATGAAATAAAGATTCCTCTAGATGATGTAACGCATGACACAATTTTTGGCCTAGTAGTTTAATATCTTCTCTTGTTATCCTTTCATTTTTAGTTTCATCATCATGCCATCGGTATTTTTCTATCTCCTTTTCTTGTAAAGGGTTTTTAGCCCAATCTTTAGATAATTTTCCGTCTTCTGCCCAAATATATTCAAGCGGAAATTGATTATCATAACGAGCTCTAAGGGGGTAATAATCGGGATTAGTACAATCTGAATCTATTTTCACGTTCCCGTTTTCAAATTTAACTTTTCTAAGGAAATCAAAAAAGTTGTGACGGAATACATTCCAAAGATCTATGCTTGTTCCATTTGATCTGGAAGTTTTCCAAACTGCCCTAAAAAATCCATTTGGGCAGCCGCAATTACAAAAGTTATTATTTATGGACCAAACGAGTGGGAGTAACCCATCAGAGGGATATTTGCTAGCAAAATGTTGACGAACTTCGTCTTGAACAATGGATACCATCGGTTGATCTATAGCCTGGCGATAACCAAGCAGATCGCGAATCGCATTTAGACTTTCTTTATCCCATTGATAAAGATGTCTTAAAATAGCATCAATTAGCCAATCTCTTTCCATCCTGCTAAAAAAGTAAAGGTGGAGAGGAGCTGAAGTATCGTCGGTTGCTAAATTCTGAATTTCGCTAAAGAGTTTTTCTAAAAAACGAGATAATAAATCGAGTTCTTGATCTAGTATTTTTCCTTTCTCATCAGGAAGTTCTTCAGCCAATACTGAAAAACTTTTGGGACTTCCGGAGGCACATTCTCGTACTATTCTCGCACCCAAGAGAACAAGAGTATCCCTCATATAGTCTTGCCTTACATAAAGATAGACTCTGATAAGTTCATCAGCTTGATATTCCATACACTCTTGTTGACTTTCAGTAGGATGAGTTTTTGGAAGCGCACTTTTTCCAGTTCCTTGGAGAGGGGGAAACTCTTCTTCTGTTTGGGCTTGAGGATGGTCTGGATCAATCTTGCTGAGAATTGCTTGTGCCTTCTGTATAATCATGTCTAATTTTCGGCTGATAGAAGCCTCGTCAATAAGAGCTTTAACTTTGTCATCATCTAAACTCTCTAAATCTTTATAATGATAAGGCCGGGGTTTCTCAGGAGCTCTTTTAAGTTCAGCCAAATCAGACAGGGTGAATATATAATGATTGTTCAAAATTTGTTGTTCTCCTTGTGTGAGACCTAGCAATGCTAAATTTTGATCTCTAATTGCGTAGATGAAGCAATTTTCATTGTAAACACACTGATTGCACTTAGGACCTAATTGGAAATTTATTTCATGAGATTCCTTTTCAAATATACGTTCAATAACCCCTCCGCTAGATAATAGTCTTCTTACGTCATCTTCGATCACTTCTTCATTTTTGATGTGAGGGATATTATCTAAATCGATCGGGCTGCTTCCTTGAAAGATTATTCCCGTTTTTATCTCTAGTGAATTGTGTATTTCTTCCAATAAATCTTTTAGCAATATCGAATATATTTTTGCTTGGATCTTATGATAGGGTCGGACATTCCTAGATATTTTGATTTCTAATACATGGGCAAAGATTGTATTGTTCTCTTCCCACATACATATGAGATCGGCTTTTCCACTTATATTCCAATCTTCGATTTGTCCTTTTAAGGGAACCTGAGCAAGTGCTATAGGTTCTTCGTGAAGTTCTTTTATAACGTTTTCAAATTCTTTTTTAATTTTTGTTTTTGCTTCCTGAAAATCTGATGGAATATCATACTCTTCGAAATTAGAGAAATTAGTTACTTTATTATTTACCTCTTGTGTGATTTCTTCTTCAAATCTTTTTCCTGTTTCTGAGAGAAAAATTCCGAGTTCTTCTTTTTTACTGGGAGCTTCGCTGATACTTTGTTTTAAGTATCTTGGGCACTCTTCAAAACCGATGAAAAGACCTATTTGATTTGGTTTTAAGATAGGTTTTTCGCTCATTACACCGTAATTGAATCAGAAGACTTAAAACATTATGGTCTTTAATTAATCATAAGATTATCATCCATTCTAATGACTCCATTTTTCCTATTCCAAAATAGACGTTTATCGGAAAAGGAGACATGGAACTACTAAATCTGCAGATTAACACCTGTTATTTTAATATCTCTTAACCTTCTAAAAGGGATGGATTTCCATTATCAGAAGATGATATTATGTACTTTTTACGGATGAATTGTGTTTATGATTTTGAGTATGAATTTGTTTTAGTGATAAAACCCTGGATGAAACAAGATGGATAAGGCACAAGATTCTGTTTTTAGTAGACTAAACCTTTTATCTGATTAGCGTGATATCTGTTCATGGTCGAGAGCGAAAGGCACGCTAAAATGAGAAAAAAATTGGAGGCGAAGCTCGAGAACAAAGGACTTGATTTCATCTCTTCACATTCTCCAGATGCCGAAGGTCAAGGTCCGGCGCTATACTTAGGGGATCCGCGTGAAGGAAACCGCAGTAGGAGAGAGTATAGGATATCCCTACCGGATATACTCATCAAAAGTGAAGACGGATCTGTGGATATCTTAGAGATCGAAGCAGAGGATAAACCTCCAAAGTACCTTTTAGGCGATTTATATTCCGTTCTGTATTCTGAATATTTCGCCGATGAAGGAGGGCTTATTACAGCCATCGAAAGAGTGAAAAAGGTCTATGTCTTGATAGCTCAGAATAAAGTGAAAGATCACCCCAAATCATTTCAATACGATCATCTAGTAGAAAGTTTTGAGGAAAATGATGATTTCGATATTGATTTCGATATATTTTGGAAAGAGGATGTAGATAAGCTGGTAGACAAATTCTAACTACATCTAGGGGGTAGTAGCTCAAGGTGAACTTGAGAACTATTACCTGCAATTCCCCATTTCTAGTCATGGAATTGGTCTCAAATAACTCTTTATAAGGCTAATTTTCTTTTATTTCAATTAATCCCTCTTCTACATCCTTTCCTTTGAAAAGATATGCTCCACTTTTACGTTTTTCTACCTCTAAAATCCAATCGTTTTTCTGACAATATCTTAATGTTTTTAGTGCGTAACCACGTAGTGTTCCGCTTGAATATATGTGTCCAAATTTTTCTTCGAGTTTAGGTAGGAGATCACCTGTCGTAAATTCTTGCGAATCTTTTGCAAACTCAAGTATTTCCTGTACCATCTCTTTGTATATCAAAATATTTGTATTTTTTATTTCCTTTAATTCATCTTTAGTAGATCTTACTTTTTTGTCATGTATTTCTTGTCTTCTTGGGGAAAAAGTTTCAGTTTCTTCTTTTTCAACACTTTCTTGGAGTTTGTCTAGAATTTCTTTGATTAGACTTATTATTTCTTTTATGTAGTTCTCCGCCCTTTTTTTAGCTATTGCCTTCGCCCCATCCTCGCCATGTTTAGCCATCAGTTCAGGAGTTGGAGCAATTTCAAGTTGTTTTCTTTCATTTAATTCAGCAAAAATGATTTTTGGATCTCTGTTTATATAATCTAAAGCAATATCCAATATGATTTCTTTTTGGTTTTCAGGGTCATCAAAATAATTCTTGCTATCCATTCCATCAGGTAAGTTTTTGAATTTCTCTGCGATTTTATCAGTAATTTCTTTTTTCTGTGATTTTGATAACATTATCTTATACCTGTTATCCGTCTGCTTCTTTCTCCCTTAAGTTAGTATATTATAATGAAATTAAAAAACTTTTGTTTAAAAAACGAATATATCACTAGTAAATGAAAAACGTTTTTATCTTAAAATTATTTTAACTTTCATTTCTATAATATTTACAAAGATTTACCTTTTAGACTATCCACTAACCATTTATCTACTTCAAAGATTATACTCTAATATAAACAATTATCTACAATCATAAACCTTCTGCAGATTCATTCTCTCTTTAACTTCTTTTTTACTTTACCAAAGACACCTTTGATTTTTTTCTTAAATGAAGATGATTCTGGTTCTTTCTGAACATCTTTTTTTATCCCTTTCTTCTGTTTTTGCTTTCTAGCTTTGACTCTCTTCTTTTTCTCTGTTTCTCTATCTTCTTTATCTTCTTCTTTCTCACCCCACTTGCTAAGGATGAGACTCTCATCTTCTGGAATTTTAGATTTAAGCATATCTTCGTTTAGATATGTTGTGGAACTCTTTTTATCTCCGCTATCTTTTCCGATGATCGAGGGCTCCTTATAAGCATCTTTATCGATCAGAGAGTTGATATAATCGATTCCTGCACTTTCGAGATGTGCAAACTCTGATTTTAAGGACTTTGGAGTTATAGAAAAAGAGAACTCCTCACCAGGTTCACATTCTATTAAGTCGGCGAGACCAAGATATTGTGCACCTCCCTCGACGATACTGCGACCTTCTCTTTCTGTTATCCTAGTACCTTCATCTTTGAGTATGGGGATTACGTTGTAAAATACAGGTGTTTTATTTTTGTCTTCTGGATTTCTTAACATTCGCCCCATCCTTTGGATTAAACTTTTATTTACTTTTCTTCCAGGAGTTGCGTTCACAATAGCTTCTATGTTCATGAAATCGACACCGACACCCAATCGCTT
>SL_8KL_010_SEDDRAFT_10003723_pt1 | contig 12497 bp, 9 predicted proteins | sample SodLakKL_010_SED_4_FD_11160 | JGI IMG/M metagenome (IMG submission 11160) | reverse complement strand
TTAAAAGCGGGCCAGATACTGGTTGATTTCCCAATCGTGAACCTGGATCCGGTAATCATGCCATTCTTTTAGCCTTCCTTCCCGGAAACGGTCATAAATGTGATCACCCAGGGCTTCCTGGATCACCGGGTCATTGTCCAGTTCCAAAATAGCCTGGTACAGGGTGCCCGGAAGCTGTTCTATGGAATAGGCTTCTTTTTGTTCATCGGTCATGGTGTATATATTCAGGTTGACCGGGTCGGGCGGTGATGTTTGTTTATGAATACCGTCCAGGCCCGCCTTGAGCATAACGGCAAAAGCGAGATAAGGGTTGCAGGAAGGATCGGGGTTTCTCAACTCAACCCTGGTGCCAACACCTCTTCTGGCCGGCACCCTGACCAGGGGGCTCCGGTTGCGGTGGGACCAGGCAATATAGACCGGGGCTTCGTAACCGGGGACCAGCCTTTTGTAAGAATTGACGAGAGGGTTGGTTACCGCCGTATAACCTTTAGCATGATCAAGCAGGCCACCGATGAAATAAAGCATTTCCTTGCTCATTTCATCAGGAGCTTCCGGGTCGTGGAAAGAGTTGGACCCATTTTTGAATAAAGATAAATGAGTATGCATTCCGGATCCGTTTATCATAGCAATCGGTTTGGGCATAAAAGTAGCATAGAGGCCGTGTCTCTGGGCTACGGTGCGGACCACGAAGCGGAAAGTTGAGAGGTCGTCTGCGGTGCGCAGGGCATCGCTGTACTTAAAATCAATTTCGTGCTGCCCGGGCGCCACTTCGTGATGGGATGCTTCTATTTCCAGACCCATCTGTTCCAGGCTCAGGACCATGTCCCGGCGGGCATTTTCGCCCAGGTCTGTCGGGGCCAGATCAAAATATCCACCCTGGTCGTGGGTATGCAGGGTTGGCCCCCCGTTGCCGTCGGTGTGAAACATAAAAAACTCCGCTTCAGGCCCGCAGTTCATGCTGTAGCCTTCTTTTGCAGCCTGGTCAATTAAGCGTCGCAGCTGGCTGCGCGGGCAGCCGGCAAAAGGTTTGCCTTCCGGTGTGTAAACATCGCACATCAGCCTGGCTACTCCGCCTTCCTTGGGACGGAAGGGGAAAACGGCAAAGGTATCAAGATCCGGGCGTAAATACATGTCCGATTCTTCGATTCGGACAAAACCTTCAATTGAAGACCCGTCGAACATCAGCTCGTTATCCAGCGCTTTTGGCAGTTGCTCGGTGGTGATAGCCACGTTCTTTAGCTGGCCAGATAAATCTGTAAATTGGAGGCGGATAAATTTAACCCCCGATTCTTTGGTCATACTGAGAACATCTTCTTTTGTATTGCCCATTAATAACCACTCCTTAAAAAGATATTTAAAAAAAAAGAGAAAGCGCCCGCTGACAGCCCAGTTTTGGGCTGTTCGTGCGAGCGCCTTTGCTCGCTAATAAGTATATAACCTCAGGCGGGCCCTGTCAAGGCTAAGAGTTCATTTTTTCAGAATTGATCCCGGGGCAGCATGCGGACAACCCCGCCCGGGCAGGCCGCTGCACAGGAACCGCAGCCGCCGCACTTTTCCAGGTCCACTGAAAAGTCGGTTTCATTTCTTGCCCGGGCTTCCCTGGGGCAGGCTTCTACGCAGGCATCGCAGCGGACGCAGGTGCCGCAGTGCAGACAGCGCCTGTATTCATCCCTGACAGGAATGTGATCAATGCTATTGTGCTTTGTAATAGTGTTTAGCCTTAAATCAAAGATACTTACCGGCTCTTTTTCCCGGCTGGTATATTGTAGTCCCTGGAAGCCGGCGTGAATCCTTTCAGCGCATTCTCTTCCTTTGCGGATGCTTTCAGCAACCAGGCCCAGGCCGGCAGCGTCACCGACGACAAAAATTCTGGGGTGTGCTGTAGCGCCTGAAAGATCGGCTGTTTCAAAAAAGCCCCTGGGAGTTAATTTTTCAGTTAGGCCGACCGGCAAAAAATCCAGCTGTGGCACTTCATTGATAAAAGCAATAGCTTCCCCGGGCAGAAACCGCTGATTGCCCAAACTGTCACGGGCATAAAGGCCTTCTGCAGTTACTTTTTCAAGGAACAGGGGAAAGAATACTTTGGCGCCGGCGCTGATCCATTTTTGTAGTTCATCAGCTTTAGCCGAAGGAGCCTGGATGTCGATAATTGTCAGCTGTCCCGGTTCCAGACCCAGTTTTTCTAAAGCTTCCAGGCCGTCAAGGGCGGCATCGCCGCCGCCGATTACCACCACTGGCGCAGTGATGTCTACTTTTTCCCCCAGGTTGAATTTTTTAAGAAATTCAATACCACCCCTGATCAATTCCTTTCCTTCTACCGGAGGAAGGAAGGGTTGATGGGCCCCTACGGCTACAATGACATGATCTTTTTGGGCAAGTAGTTTTTCGAATTTATTCTTGTCTATCCTCTGGCCCGGGTTAAACTTAATCCCCAGGTTCTTTATGTTTTGCAGATCTTTTTCCAGGTTTTCCAGGGGAAGGCGTTCCCTGGAGATAACCTGGCGCATTTTACCGCCGGGTTGTTTTTCTGCTTCAAAAACTTCGACATTATATCCCAGTCGGGCTAAAAAGTAAGCGCTGCTCAACCCGGCCGGGCCGGCGCCAACCACGGCTATCTTCCCCTGGTTTCGCTCGCTTTTTTTAACAGCAGGGTTTCCTTGAAAACTGCGGGCCAGATCAGCGGTGCGGATGGGGTAGTCCACTTTGCCCCTGCTGCATGCCTCCATACAGCGATGGCTGCAAATAAATCCGCAGTTGCTGAAGCGAAAGGGGGTGTGATCGTCAATCAAGGCGAAGGCTTCCTTATATTCGCCGTGCCTGATATGCCCCAAAAACCGGCCGGTTGGTATACCTACCGGGCAGGCAGCTTCACAGGGTGAGGCCATTTCCTGCTGGGCTGGAGCCTGGCCGGTATTGATCGGATAAGCGGGAAAGTAAAAACGGCTAAAAGGCCGGCTGCCGGCGGGTGAGATTTTAACAGCTTCTCGCTTAAACAGGGAAGCGCTATCCAAATCAAAATGGGAACAAAATTCTTCAACAAGAGGGCGGATTTTATTAAGGTCCGACTTCGAAGGAAGGCCCTGCCTGGCTCCGATTCCAGGCATATAGGCGGGAAGGTCATAATTAAAAATGTAAATTTCCCCGCCGTGGATACCGGTGGCCAGGGTTTTATCGGCCAGGCCGGCCACATTTTCCGCTTCATTATCTTTATTGAGGACAATAATGGTGCCCCCGGCCATATATTCGCCCAGGAAATCGCCGGTTGTCCCTCCTATAACTACTGCCGGGCTGCGATCGTTGTATTCTTTCATGTGAATGCCTACCCTGTAGCCAACGTTGTCGCGGATAAAAAGCTTGCCGCCGCGCATGCCGTAGGCCAGGGCATCGCCGGCGAGGCCGTGAATTATTACGGCGCCGCTGTCCATGGTGTTGGCCACGGCATTTTGGCCGTGGCCCCGGGCAATAATCGTGGGCCCGCCCAGGCAGAAAGCCAGGTCTTCCCCGGCAATTCCTTCAATTTCAATGGTAAGCCCGGGCCTGGTAAGCCCTGCGCCCAGGTAGCGCTGTCCGCGGACATTTTTTAGGGTGATCCTGTCTTCGCCGCTTTCTGCTTTTTTTCTGATCAGCTTATTCAAATCTTGATAATTCAAACCGTTTGCATCAACAGTGTAGGTCACGTTAGTCACCCTATTCTCCAGCGTGTTTTACGCCCAGTATTGAGAGCTCTTTTTCCGATATACCGACACCGCGCAGGATCAGGCGGTTGCCCCGGAAAGAGCCGATATCATAAATCCCGTTTAAGCCCATAAATTCTTTTATCTCATGGTGCCATCCTTCAATCAAGTTGCCCAATCTTTCATAAGCCCAGTCCGGATCGAGTCTCTGGCTAATTTCCGGATCGTTGGTCGTAATTCCCCAGGGGCATTTACCGCTATGACAACGCTGGCAACCGTGACACCCGCAGGCAATCAGGGCTGCGCTGCCGATGGCTACCGAATCGGCGCCGAGAGCTATAGCTTTCATAATATCGGCGCTGCTGCGGAACCCCCCGGCGGCAATAATCGAAGCCTCATTACGGATGCCTTCGTCGCGCAGGCGTTGATCTACAGCAGCAAGGGCCAGTTCAGTGGGAATGCCCACGTTGTCTCTAACGATGGAGGGGGTAGCTCCGGAGCCGCCCCGGTATCCATCAATATAAATCATGTCAGCGCCGGCCCGAACAATGCCGCTGGCTATGGCCGGGGCATTATGCACTGCGGCAATTTTTACGCAGACCGGTTTATAGCCGCTGGCTTCCTTAATGGCATAGATTAACAGACGGAGGTCTTCGATGGAATAAATATCATGCTGGGGAGCGGGTGATATAGCATCGCTCCCTACAGGGATCATCCGGGTTTCCGATATCCCGGGCAGGACTTTTTCCCCCGGCAAATGCCCTCCAATTCCCGGCTTGGCTCCCTGGCCAATTTTGATCTGGTAAGCCCGGGCTTTATGAAAGTACTGCGGGGTGATGCCAAATCGGCCCGAGGCTACCTGCAGGATGGAATGGCCGGCGTAGGGAAAAAGATCTTCATGCAGGCCCCCTTCACCCGAATACCACAACAATCCCTTTTCTGCGGCAACCCGGGCCAGCGCCTTTTGCAGGTTCAGGCTGATGCTGCCGTAGGACATGGGGGCAAATACCACCGGCAGGTTGAGTTTGATTAGTTCTTGTCGGTTTCCGCGCTTTTCGTAGCCGGTTCGTGCAGCTGCTTTTCGGCCCAGCAGGGTAACTGTTTCCATTGGCTCCCTTTGCGGGTCAATAGCCGGGTTGGTGACCTGGCAGGCATTAAAAATCAGGCGGTCCCAGTAGCCGGGCAGATCCGATTCAGAACCAAACCCGGTTAAGTTAACGGCTCCTGAAGCAGACTGACGGTGGATCCTCATTATGTCTGCTGATTTCCACACTTCATGCCGGCGCAGGGCCAAAGGTTTTTCTTCGATATAAATAGCCTGGCGGGGACAGGTAGCTTCACAGCGATGGCAGGCTCCGCAGGATTTCCTGTTGGCGGCAGGAATTTTTCTATCGCCATGGGGTTCAATCCTGATTTCATTAAAAGTGCACTGGAGGGCGCATTCCCCGCAGCCGTCGCAGCGCTCGAGGTCAAAAACTGGCTGGAAAAGCGATTGGTGTCCGGGTTGTTCTATCCGCTGTTTCATATTTTTTCTCCTCACACTCTAGAGGCGGGCTTTGCCGGCTTCTTTTACAAAGCGGGCAATTATGGGTTGGCCGGCCCGGGGAGTGATGATATCCTGGATGCCCTCTTCCATTTCATAGAGGGAGGCTATTTCACTGGCAAAATAGGTATAATCATTGTGAATGGCTGCAGTCATTGGGCGCAGCTTGGTATTGTCGGTTAGGCTGAACATGCCCCCTTCAAATGCGGCCAGCACAGCAAAGGGTCCGTTCAGCATGGCCTGCTCGTAGGTCGCCCTCAGGAAAATTAACGCTTCTTTTTCTTCGGGGTCGGTAATCCGGTCGATAGTTTTCCAGTATGGCGGGGCCAGCGCTGTGGCGGCTTCTTCAATGCTCAGGCCGTGTCTGCGGACCAGGAGGTCAACCAGGTAAGCCACAGCTTCGCTGTCGGTATGCAGCTGGCAGCTATAACCGAATGCTTCCAGGTAACGGCGGTTGATGCCGTAAGAAGATATTTCGCCGTTGTGGACAATTGAACTTTGCAGGATATTAAAAGGATGAGCTCCACCCCACCAGCCGGGTGTATTAGTCGGAAAGCGGTTGTGGGCCAGCCAGCTGTAACCGGCATAATCATCAAGCCGGAAAAAATCATAGATATCAAGGGGGGTGCCCACACCTTTGAAGACACCCAGGTTTTTGCCGTTGGAACAGGTGTAGGCTCCGGTTATGGTTTTGTTCAATTCCATGCTTTTAGAAACTACGTAATCATGATCGGTTTCTTCTTCCGGGAAGCGTTGCTCCGGCGGAATCCCGGGAAGAACGAAATATAAGTGGAAGAGGGGGTGATCCCTGATAACTTTGTTCCATACTGGAATTTCGCAATCATGAACTACTTCAAAGCGCTGCTTTATAAACCGACCCGCTTCTTGCCGGGCCTGGCTGTCTTCAGCCATAATGTGCAGGGCATAGAAATCTTTGAACTCAGGGTAAATCCCGTAAGCGGCATAACCTGCTCCCAGACCGTTGCCCCGGTCATTCATCAGGTGGATGCCTTTTTTAATTCTTTCCCCGTTCTCCCTTATTTTCCGGGCGCTGAACAAACCGGCAATTCCGCACATGCTTTCTGCCTCCATTTCGGTGGATTTGTCGGGATGGCTACCTGAATGTTTCCGTATCGTGAAAACTATTTCCATAATAGGCGTGTAAAAAATTATAAAACCTATTTCCCGATCTGTCAAGCAAATATTTATTGAAATATTTATGGAAATACTGGTGAAGAGAATTTTGGGGCAGGATATTAGCCGTCTGCTGTTGAATATCCACTACCGTGTTTAAGAGCAAAGATATTATGGCCGGCTTTGGACCAGGGGTTCTGCTTGATCGGCAGCCCAGGGAAAAGTGCGGTGTTTTTGCCGTTTACAATCACCGCGGCTCTGTGAGCGCAGCCTTTATTACCTACCTGGGTTTGCTGGCCCTCCAGCACCGGGGCCAGGAGAGCGCCGGAATGGCTTACTGGGACGAGGGCGGGGTCAAACACTACAAAGCTATGGGCCTGGTCGATCATGTTTTCTCCCGGCACTGGCTGCAGGAATCAAAAGCGGAAACAATTTTGGGCCATGTTCGTTATTCTACTACCGGACAGAGCCTGGCTGCCAACGCCCAGCCCCTGGTGGCCCGTTCGATCGACCGGAGCGGCATTGCCCTGGCCCACAATGGGAACCTGACCAATACCAGGCGTCTGCACGACAATCTGCTCCGCAGGGGCCATATTTTTCACACAACTTCTGACACGGAATTACTTTTAAGTTACCTGTTTCAGTTTAAAAACCAGGGCCTGGTAGAGGCTGTTAAAAAAACGATGGCCGTGGCGCAGGGCTCTTATGCCGCCGTAGCCCTGGATGATCACCAGATGGTTGCTTTCCGGGATCCGAACGGCTTCCGCCCTCTGGTTATCGGCAGCCTGGGCGATTCTTTTATCTTTGCTTCGGAATCTTCCGCCCTTGATACGGTGGGCGCTTCTTTTGTCAGGGAGGTAGAGCCCGGCGAAATTGTTAGCGTCGGACCGGGTGGCCTGGCTTCTATTTGTTCCGGCCTAAAAACTAACCCATCCCTGTGTGTTTTTGAATATGTATATTTTTCCCGCCCGGACAGCGTTTTGGCCGGTAAAAGTGTTTATGAAGTGCGAAGAAGAGTTGGCGCTTTGCTGGCCGGCAGGATCGATTACAAACTGGACATGGTAATCCCTTCTCCAGATTCCGGGGTTACCGCCGCTATCGGCCTGGCCGAAGCTTTAAATGTGCCCCTTGAATGGGCGGTGCACCGCAATCCATACCTGGGCCGCACTTTTATTGAACCGACCCAGGATGAAAGGGAGATGGCGGTGCGCTTAAAATTTAACCCGGTCCGGGAACTGGTCGCAGGAAAAAGAGTGGCCGTAGTCGATGATTCCCTGGTGCGGGGAACTACAGCCCGGATTTTGGTAGCCCTGTTAAAAAAGGTGGGGGCCCGGGAAGTCCATCTCTGCATCGCTTCCCCCCCTTACCGGCACCCCTGTTATTACGGGATCGATATCCCCCTGGCCGGGGACCTGGCAGATTTGAGCAAGGGTCCGGCCGGGCTGGCGAAAACCATCGGGGCTGATTCGATCACCTTTGCCGGGCTGGCGGGCCTTTATAAAGCGGTTGATGATAAGCAGGTGGGCCTATGCAGCGCTTGTTTTAGCGGAATATATCCCAGACTGGGGAAAAAGAAGGGGAAGGTGAGCTGATATGAAGCATTTCCTGGCAGATAACTCGGAAAGCCTGCGAGAAAAGGTGGTACTGCTGGATTTTGGTGGTCAGTACAGTATGCTCATTGCCAGAAGAGTTAGGGAAGCGGGAGTATACTGTGAGATGCTGCCTTATGATATGCCCTGGGAAAAAATAAAGGACTATAATCCGGCCGGGATAATCCTTTCCGGCAGTCCGGCCAGCGTCTACCAGGAAGATGCTCCGCGCTGTGACCGGGCTATTTACGATGCGGACGTGCCGATCCTGGGTATATGCTACGGGATGCACCTTTTGGCCGGGGATTTGGGCGGAGAAGTTAAAAGAGGCAATCGCTCCGAATTCGGCCGTACTTCTTTTACTATCGAGGAAACAGCGCCTCTATTTAAAGATGCTTCTTTCCGTGACGAAAATTTTTGCCACGGTTGGATGAGTCATCAGGATGAGGTATTGAAACCACCGCCCGGTTTTAATGTCCTGGCCCGGACGGAGAACGGGACTATGGCCGCTATCGGCGATCATGACCGGAAGATATACGGGGTCCAGTTTCATCCCGAGGTTTTCCATACTCCCGGCGGCAACAATGTTTTAAAAAACTTCTTGTTTGAAGTTTGTGGCTGCAGCAAAACCTGGACGCCGCAAAGTTTTATCGAAGATGCCGTGGCCAGGATCCGCCGGGTAATGGGCGCTGAGGAAAAAGTGGTCTGTGCCCTCAGCGGCGGGGTTGATTCCTCGGTGGTTGCCTTTCTGCTTGATAAAGCGGTAGCAGCCCGGGCAGTGTTTATTTTTGTCGATCATGGCTTGCTGCGCCTTGATGAAGCAGAAGAGGTGGTCAGGCTCTACCGGGAAAAACTCCAGGGCGAGTTTGTGCATATCGATGCCCGGGATCGCTTTTTAAACCGCCTGGCGGGGGTGTCCGATCCGGAGGAAAAAAGAAGGATTATCGGCAATGAATTTATCGCCGTGTTTAAAGAAAATGCCCTTTCCAGGGGTGATATTGCCTACCTGGCCCAGGGTACTATTTATCCAGATGTGATCGAAAGCGGTTCAGCCTACGGTTCAGCTGTTATTAAATCTCATCACAATGTAGGCGGGCTGCCGGAAGAACTGGGTTTTGATTTGATTGAACCATTGCGGGAGCTGTTCAAAGACGAAGTCCGCCTGGTCGGCGCCGAGCTGGGCCTGCCCGATTCACTTCTAAAAAGACAGCCCTTCCCCGGCCCGGGGCTGGCCGTGCGTATCATCGGAGCGGTTTCAGCGGAAAAACTTTTACTCCTGCAGAAAGCCGATGCCATCTTCAGGGATGAGGTTTACCAGTTTGGGCTGGCTGATGAACTGTGGCAGTATTTTGCCGTCCTGACTGATGTAAATGTAGTCGGGGTTAAGGGCGATGATCGGCATTATGGCCCGGTGATTGCCCTGCGGGCTGTTATTTCTGAAGATGCTATGACCGCTGATTGGGCCAGGTTGTCTCCTGACCTGCTGGGCAAAGTATCGACCAGGATCACCGGTGAAATTCCGGAGGTGGCCCGGGTCGTTTACGATATTACTTCCAAGCCCCCCGGCACGATTGAATGGGAATGAGGTTCAGGCAGGATCGGCTATTGCTGCTCCGGAGAACGCGCTAAAAAGGCAGGCTTGAACAGCCTGCTTATAAGGAACTGTATCGGTATAAACCGCCTGGTAAAGCGGCTAAAGCCTTTCGCAAATCTCAACAAACAACCGGTGGACCCTGTAATCACCGGTTAGTTCCGGGTGAAACGAGGTGGCCAGCAAGTTGGCCTGGCGGGCGGCAACAATGCCTTCAGGCAGGGAGGCCAGTATTTCAACATCATCTCCTGCTTCCATGATTATCGGTGATCTAATGAAAACACCCGGTAAGGGGGCCTCTAATCCCTTAAAATCAAGCTCGGTTTCGAAGCTCTCCCGCTGACGGCCGAAGGCGTTACGCTTTACCTTCGTATTCATTAGATCCAGCCTCGGCTGGTCTTTGCTGCCGTCAACGACCGCGCCGGCCATCAGGACTAATCCGGCGCAAGTGCCAAAAACGGCCAGGGTGCCGTTTTTGGAGCGTTCCCTGATCGGTGCGCCCAACCCGGAAATTTCGATTAACTTACCGATGGTGGTGCTTTCACCGCCGGGTATGACCAGGCCATCAACTTCGGCCAGGCTATGGTTATTTTTTACCGGGACTGCTTCTACAGAGCATTGCTCGAGGTGTTTCAAATGTTCAGAAACAGCTCCCTGGATCGATAGGACGCCTATTTTCATTAATTATTAATCTCCGCTTTATTTATGCTCCCCGTTCCTGCATGCGATCGGAATCGGCAAGAGTGGACATTTCCAATCCGGGCATAGCCTCACCCAGGTCTCTTGAAACTTCGGCCAGGATTTTGGGATCATCATAATTCATGGTTGCTTTGACAATCGCTTCGGCAACCTTTTGCGGGTTGGCTGCCTTAAAAATACCGGATCCAACAAAGATGCCGTCGGATCCGAGTTGCATCATTAAGGAGGCGTCGGCCGGTGAGGCGATTCCGCCGGCGGCGAAGTTAACCACCGGCAGGCGGCCTTCAGCTTTTACTTCCTGCAGAAGCTCCACTGAAACACCCAGTTCTTTGGCCATGACTACCAGTTCATCTTCAGCCTTGCCCACTACCTGGCGGATCTGGTCCATTACTTTGCGCATGTGGCGAACAGCTTCCACCACGTTTCCGGTACCGGGTTCACCCTTGGTTCGGATCATGGCTGCTCCTTCCGAAATGCGACGCAGGGCTTCCCCGATGTCCCTCGCTCCGCAAACGAAGGGGACTTTGAATTCGTGTTTGTTTATATGATATTGTTCATCAGCCGGGGTGAGCACTTCACTTTCGTCGATATAATCAACACCGATTTCTTCCAGGATCTGGGCTTCGGCTAAATGACCGATGCGCACCTTGGCCATAACCGGGATGGTTACCGACTCCATAATTTTCTTGATCATGACCGGGTCGGCCATGCGGGCCACACCGCCTGCCGCCCTGATATCCGCCGGGACCCTTTCCAGGGCCATTACGGCGACGGCGCCGGCCTTTTCGGCGATTTGCGCCTGTTCAACGGTAGTGACATCCATAATCACCCCGCCTTTTTGCATTTGAGCCATTCCTTTCTTAACCCTGAAAGTTCCTTGTTCTTTCATTAAAAGATCCCCCTTACTGAACATGTTCTTTAATTCTTTACCGGTCTTACCGGAAGTCCTTTTTGGGACAGGTAATCTTTAATTTCAGCGATACTGTATGTGCCGTAATGCAAGATTGATGCAGCCAGCACGGCATGGGCCTTGCCTTTGGTCAGCGCTTCATAAAGGTGTTCAAGGGTTCCCGCTCCTCCGGAGGCAATAACCGGGATGCCGACCGCATCGGTCACCGTTGATAGCAGGTTGTTATCATACCCGTCCAGGGTACCGTCGGCATCCATGGAAGTGAGCAGAATTTCTCCGGCCCCCAGCTTCTCTGCTTCCCGGGCCCATTCAACTACATCGCGCCCGGTAGTGGTGCGACCGCCGTGGCTGTATACTTCCCAGGAAAGGCTGTCATCCGGCTTTCTCTGTTCAGAGCGTCTCGCATCGATAGCCACCACGATGCACTGGCTGCCAAAGCGTTCAGCCCCGGCCTGGATCAGGCCCGGATCTTTAAGAGCAGCCGTGTTTAATGATACTTTATCGGCGCCAGAATTCAGCAGCTCTTGCATAAAGGCGACTGAATCTATACCCCCGCCTACGGTCAGGGGAATAAAAACAACTTCCGCTGTTTTTTCCACCACATCGATGATAGCGCGGCGTTTTTCAACGGAAGCGGTAATATCGAGGAAAACTATTTCGTCTGCTCCTTCGCGATTGTAGAAATCAGCCCGTTCTACTGGATCGCCGGCATCCCTTAAATTAATAAAGCGGGTTCCTTTGACCACCCGGCCATCCCGCACATCGAGACAGGGTATGATTCTTTTTGCCAGCATCGCTTCATTCTCCCATAATACCGTCTGATTAATCTTTTTTGTCGGCTATAATCTTACCAAAATTAGAGAGCAGGCGCAAGCCCGCAGGACCGCTCTTTTCGGGGTGGAACTGGACCCCGTAAAGATTATCTTTTTTAACCGCTGAAGTAAAAAGGAAGCCATAGTCGGTGTGTCCCAGGATATAATCCCGGTTTTCGGGTTGAACATAATATGAATGTGTAAAGTAGAAGTATGCTCCTCCGTTGGAATTCCGGTCCAGCCCCCCGAAAAGAGGATCATTAGAAACGGGTTGAACCCGGTTCCAGCCCACATGGGGCACGGGCAGCTTGTCCGGAAACCGTTTGACTTCTCCGGGCATGGCCTTTAAACCCTCCGCCGGCTCAACACTGCTGCTCAGGCCGGTTTCTTCGCTCCTGGAAAAAAGCAGCTGCATTCCAAGACAGATGCCCAGGAACGGTATTCCAGCCTTAATTGCTTTAAATAGAGATCCGGTCAATTTTTTCCGATCTATTAAAGATGCAGCATGGGCAAAAGAACCTACACCGGGGAAAATAATACCCCGG
>SL_8KL_010_SEDDRAFT_10003718_pt1 | contig 12501 bp, 11 predicted proteins | sample SodLakKL_010_SED_4_FD_11160 | JGI IMG/M metagenome (IMG submission 11160) | reverse complement strand
GATTCAAAGAAAGACTCGAAAAAAGGTGAACCATCGGACGCCGACAAGAATGGCGAATCCAAAAAAAATGACTCCGATGCGGAGAACAAGAAATCACGCGAACAAAAAGAAAAGGAAATCCAGGACCTTCTGAAACAGCTCCGTGAGCTTGAAAAACAGAAACAGTCCTCCAAACAGACGGGCAAATCACGATCCGGCATGATCATGATCGAGTTCGGCTCAAAGTTCCACCACAACGGTCTGATCAATTTTGCGATGTATTTCCTTGTGAACCTGCTGGTGATCTATTCGTTATCGGAACTGTTTGATTTTGTGTCGTTTTCGGGTGAGCTTCTGGACTTTCTGATGTTCATCGGTCTTTACACGCTGATTGAGATCATCTTCAGGCATTATGTCGTTTACAACCATTTCCGTTTTGTCATGCGGACAATGGGATTCATCTTCTTTTTTGGCTACCTGACGTTGTTTTACCTGCTTGAGAACTATATATTCACGGATCTCTTCCGTTTCCGTAACGAAATGATGTTCGTCTTGTTCATAGGCGCGTTCATCGTTTTTAGATACTTGCTTTCACACATTATTCGCAATATCATATTAAGGTACATGAGGTGATACTATGGCACTGACAGTGGAGGATCTTGTCCGTGACTTCAAGCTTGAGGTCTCAAGCGGTCATGACGGGCTGAATTCCGAGATTACCAATCCTCAGCTCACCCGACCCGGAATTGAGCTTGCGGGTTTGTTTGATTTCTTCGAACATGACCGTGTGCAGATTTTCGGCAGCAAAGAAGTGACGTTCTTCGGGTGGTTGACGGAAGAGGATAAAGAGATCAGGGTCGAGATGCTGTTTGAGAAACGGCCTCCCGCCTTCATTTTCTCCAAACACGTCGATATTCCCGAAGTGTTCAACCGTATGGGGGATAAATACAACATTCCCGTTCTGAAAAGCTATCTCAGGACGAGCAGTCTTTTCAGCAAGCTCTACCAGCACCTTTACGGGCGGCTCGCCCCGAGAAAAAGCATTCACGGCACGCTCGTGGACATCAACGGAATCGGTGTGCTCATCAAAGGGAAAAGCGGTGTCGGTAAAAGCGAGGTCGCCCTTGAACTCGTAAAAAGAGGGCATCAACTCGTTGCGGACGATCGCGTGGATGTCTATCAGAAAGAAGTCGGCACCCTGGTCGGTGAGGCCCCGCGACTCCTGCGCGAACACCTGGAGATCCGCGGCATCGGCATTGTCAATGTCGTGAAACTTTTCGGTGCGTCCGCCTTCAAGGAATACATGGATGTCATGCTGATTGTCGATCTGGTCCAATGGGACGACAGTGTCGATTATGATCGTCTGGGCCTTGATTCGGAAACCACCAGGATATTCGACACGGACGTCGTCAGTGTCAAAGTGCCCATCACGGCGGCGCGAAGCGTACCATCACTGATTGAAGTGGCGGCGATGAACACCCGTCTTAAAGCGTTGGGTACCAATATGGCGAAAGATTTCACGGACGCCATATCAGAAGAGATCAAAAACAAAAACACCAAGAAAAAATCATAGATTAGAGGGATATATATGTTAAACATTCTCACACCGGCTCATCTTGACCCGACGCACTCGCCTTTGTCGAACGAGCTTTTCAGCATCGGGCCCATCACGGTCTACATGTACAGCTTCATGATTCTTTTAGGCGTTCTTGGCGCCCTTCTCATGGGCCTTAAAGAAGGCGAAAAACTGGGCATCAAGAAAGATTATATCATCGATGGCTTGATCATCATTCTTCCCCTTGCGATCATCGGAACAAGAATCTATTATGTCATCTTTGAATGGGATCGCTACCGCGGAGACTGGCTCCGCATTTTCAATCTTACCGAAGGCGGATTGGCCATTCATGGCGGTTTCATTGTCGCGGTGATTGCCGCATACATCTATACCCGTGTCCGAAAACTTGACATCTACAAGGTCTTGGACCTTATCGCCCCCGGATTCCTGATCGGTCAGATCCTTGGGCGTTGGGGGAACTTCTTCAACCAGGAAGCGCACGGCGGTGTCATCGGTGGCATGGCGAACGGCAGTGCCAACCTTTCGCTTGACGAGCAGTATGAATTTTTGAGCGGGACACTCCGTATTCCCGACTTCATTGTCAACAACATGTATTTCAGCGGTGATTTCGGCATGAACTATTACCATCCCACCTTTCTTTATGAGTCGCTTTGGAATTTACTCGGACTGACAGTGATTCTGGTACTCAGACGCATGCCTTTCGTTCGTAGCGGCGATCTGATCGGCGTCTATCTGGTATGGTACTCGGTGGGTCGCTTCTTCATCGAATTCATGCGGACCGATGCCTTGTTCATCGGTGATACCGGTCTCCGTACGGCACAGTTTATCAGCATCATCATGATTCTTGCGGGGGTTTTCGTTTTCATTGCGAACAGAAAGTTCTTCCCACGCAAGCGTTATGTGGATGTTTTGCAAGAGGATAGTGTAGAATAGTTACTCGAGGTGAATAAATAATGCATGATGTAATTATCATTGGCGCAGGACCGGGCGGAATGACCGCCGCGATCTACACACAACGCGCAAACTTGAAGACCATGATGATCGAACGAGGCGCACCGGGGGGATACATGGTCGATACGTATGAAATTGAAAACTACCCCGGTGTCGGAAAAGTCACAGGCTTCGAACTCAGCGAAAAAATGTTCAACCATACTCAGGAACTGGGTGTCGAATACCAATACGGGGACGTTTCCGGTATCGTCGATAAAGAAAGCCACAAAGAGGTTCATACCACGGACGGCAATGTCTACAAGACAAAAGCCGTCATCATCGGCAGCGGGACGCAACCCAGGAAAGTGGAAGCGCCGGGCTCCGACCGTTTTCACAGTCGCGGCATCAGTTTTTGCGCCGTCTGTGACGGAGCGTTTTTCAAAAACAAAGAGGTCGTTGTTCTGGGCGGTGGGAACAGTGCGCTCGATGAAGCGATCTATCTGACCGGCATGAATGTCAGGGTAACGGTCGTGAATATCCTTGATTCCTTGCAAGCAGACCAAGGAACGGTTGAAAAGGCCAAGGCCAACGATCTGATCGACTTCAAGCTCGGCTATGAGGTTGTGAGTTTCAACGGTGGTGACGCGCTTGAAAGCGTCACGCTCAAGCATGTCCACAGCGAAGCGACCCACACCCACGCCACCGACGGAGTCTTCGTATTCATCGGTCAGATTCCGAACTCGGAGTTTATCCGTGATCTGGGCATCACCAACCAACAGGGATACGTCTACGCCAACGCCAAGATGGAGACGACCCTGCCAGGCATATATGCCATAGGCGATGTGATTGAAAAGGATCTGCGTCAGATTGTCACGGCCACCAGTGATGGGGCCATTGCCGCCCAGTCCGTTGCCAAGTATCTTGAAAATCTTGAAAACTGATTACACAACGATGCCCCAGGGCATCGTTTTTTCATTGTTTATGCGTTATAATAGACTGGATAGACCCCCATGTGTGAAGGAGACATCCGTGATGTCTAGTCTTTGGATTGAACCATGTGGTTATTTTACAATGAGGTGTATTTATGAGCAGAAAATATGATATCATGTTTGGAGCGTTGCTTTTTTTAGTCGCTACGCTGCTGATTATCCCAACGACACATCACGCCTTTTTCGGTTTCACTTCGGAGCATTACTTGTTCGGTGGATTCATCAAGTTCTTTTTGTTCGCTTCACTTGGTGATGTCTTGTCCATGCGGATAAGATATAGACGCTACCGTGTCCCGGGACTTTTCAGGAAGATGTTCATCTGGGGTGTGATCGGTATCTTTGTCGTCATTGTGTTCAGGATTTTCCCCGCCGGTGTGGATGCCTTGCAAAGGGAAGAGGTTCTTCCTTTTGAGGGGAACATGGTCATGAACGCCCTCTTCATCTCGATTCTGATGAATCTTTTCTTCGCCCCGACCATGATGCTTTTTCATCGGATTACCGATCAGGCCATCGAGCTTGAGGCCGAAACGGGCGGGTATGATTTAAACGCCACACTGAGAACCATCGATTATCCAGCCTTCATTCGTATGCTCATGAAGACCATCCCGTTTTTCTGGATTCCGGCACACACTGTCACATTCTTGCTAAGCCCCATGTACCGCGCGTTTTTCGCATCATTGCTCGGGGTCATGCTGGGCCTGTTTCTCAATTTATATAAAAAACGCATGTAAGGAGGGCGACTATGTCTTTCACTTCGGATACCAAGAAAGAACTGCTCGGGATTGAAACCGATCAATGCTGCAAAGTGGCTTCATTGTCAGCGATGATGGCGATCAATGGCTATCTTTCGTTGAGCAGTGACGGAATGCGCATCGTATTTCAGACGACATCGCTGCCCATCGCAAGAAAAACAATCCAGATGTTCAAAGCCCTTTATCCCGTTACTGTGGATGTACTGAGTAAAAAAGGTGTCCGCTTGCAAAAGAAGAACCAGTACATGATGATTGTCAAAGAAAAAGTGAATATGATCATCCGTGAGCTTGGTCTTATGGACGAAGAACACGGTTTTGCGCAGACGATCGATGACTCCATTATCCAAAAAGACTGTTGCAAGCGTTCTTTTCTCCGTGGTGCCTTTCTTGCCGGTGGTTCAGTGAACCACCCGCACTCATCGTCCTATCATCTCGAGATTGCGGTCCCGAACAGCGGGTTTGCGGAGGACCTCATGGATTTGATGAACGAGTTCGAACTCAAGGCCAAGGTCCACAAGAAAAAACGGGGATTTCTTGTCTACATCAAGGATTCCGAGAAAATCGCTGATTTCCTGAGACTTGCGGGGGCTTCAACGGCGCTTTTCACGTATGAAGACGAGCGCATCAAACGTGATTTCGTCAATTCGATCACGCGGGTTATGAACATGGAGATCGCCAATCAGAATAAGACGTTTGAAGCGGCGAACCGTCAACTTAAGAACATCGAAATCATCGAGAAGCTTGTGGATGAATCCAAACTTCCCAAAAGCGTCAAGGAGGCCATGTTTCTAAGAAAAACATACCCGGAAGCGTCTTTGGTTGAATTGAGCGAACTGTCTGCCAAGCATTACCCTAAAAAGATTTCCAAATCCGGTCTGAATCATCGATTCAGAAATATTAACGAGATTGCCAGGGAGGCGATTGAAGAATATGAGAAGTGATGGTCTTGGGATCGACATTGTCGAAATGGAACGCATCAAGGAACACCTGAGTGAGAAATTCGTGAAAAGGATTCTATCTCCCGAAGAGCTGAACCTTTATGCACGCATCAGTGACACAGACAGGAAACTCAGTTTTCTCGCCGGGCGTTTTGCGGCCAAAGAAGCCTATACAAAGGCGTACAAGAAGTTTGAGACCGCCCTTAACTTCAATGAGGTGGTCATTTTGAATGATGAAAATGGCGCACCCTACGTGCGTTCAAAATATAGTGAAAAAGACACGGTGCTCATCAGTATCTCGCATTCTGAGAACCATTGCGTCGCCGTGTGCATGCTTTATAGAGGTGAATGATTGATGAAAAGATTTGTTTTGCTCAGTGTATTTCTGACCGCCATGGTTTTATTGGCTTCTTGCACCAGGGATGATTTTGGCGGATACACATATGCCGATTTCGATCGGATCGATGAATGGGAAACGCTCAGTGAGGTCGGACAGGATGAGTACGAGCTGATTTATGTCTATGACCGTGATTTCCTGGGGTGCGAGTCAGAAGGCACGTTTTTAATCAACGAGGAACTTTTCGTCTTCGCGATGGAAGGCGATCATGACCTTACGATGCGTCTGATAAACTTCCGGGAGGTTTCTGGTGAACGCCCTCCCAATATCGCCAGACGCGGACCGAAACTGCTCGTGATGAAAGAAGGGGAAGTCCAAGACAAATTTTATGGTGCCGGACCGATCTATCGTTTTATCGAAGCGTTTGAGGACGGTCAGTACTGGATGCCCGATAGCCTTGGAACCCTTCCGGGATACGAAGAAACGTATGGTGAATACACGTATGACGACTTTGAACACATCCGCAATTGGTACGCTATTCGTGACATGGCGTGGGAAGGTCCCGAGGTCATCTATGTCTACGGTCGCGATCAAGAAGGAACCACCGAGGCGAGCGCCCAAGTGAACGAAGCCGCATTCATGTTTGCGGCCGACAACGCGCAAGGCATTCCGGTCTCGCTTGTCAATCTTCATGATGTCATCGGCATCGGTGTGGACGACCTCCGGTTTGAAGAACCCGCTTTGCTCATTCTTGGAAACGAGCAGATACAAGAAGCCATCTACGGCGTGGATGCCATACTCGCATTCCTTGAGACGGCGGACACGCACGATTTTGAACAGTACATGGAATGATATCGGCTCCATTTTGAAAAGTAGGTCCATTTAGTTGTAATGGACAAACAATTCGAATAAAATGGATAAAACAGGAGTTGATAACATGAACATCAAAAAATATATGATTTTGGCATTCAGCCTGCTTCTTACGTTTTCGCTCTATGCCTGCGCTGAGAGTGTGGACTATGAAGACATGCCGCACATTGATGATTTCTCGGAACTGAGCGATTACGATGAGACCGGTGAGATGTATCTGCTTTATTTCTACTTGCCGCAATGTCCGGCGTGTCAGGATTTATTCGACGACATCGCCGATCATTATATGAATCATCATGATGACGTACCGATTGTATTGTCGCATCAGACAACAGGGACGCCGCCTGCCGAAGTGACGCATGTACCGACCATGCTCGTAATGCAATCAGGCGAAGTGCTGGAAGGGCCGCTTGTTGGTGTTGAGCCGATTCGTGACTTATTGGCGGACATCCAATCAGGCAACTATACACCGTAATGGAGGATTCTATGGACCAAACGATTATTTCGGAACTTTCCAAACGACTGAGTATCAAGGACCAGATTGTCGAAACTGTGCTTTCACTGCTGGAAGAAAACACGGTCCCTTTCATTGCGCGTTATCGTAAAGAGATGACGGGCGGTCTTGATGAGGCATCGATTCGCGAAATCGAAAAAGCCTATCAGTACCAGAAGCAACTCAAAGACCGTAAAGAGGACGTCATTCGGCTGATTGACGAAAAAGGGCTTTTGACCGACGAACTGCGCTCTGCCATTCAGGCCTCCCGGCAGCTGATCGAGGTTGAAGACCTTTATCGTCCTTACAAAGAAAAGAAAAAGACCAAAGCCACCATGGCCATCAAAAAAGGCCTTGAGCCACTGGCGGACGAGATTCTCAAGTTTGAAAGGAATCTTGATCTTGAAGGCTTTGCGTCGCAGTTTCTTAACGAAGCGGTCGAGTCCGTGGAAGACGCACTCGAAGGCGCGCGTCACATCATTGCCGAGCGCATCAGCGACGAGGCGAGGTATCGCAAATGGATTCGCAATCAGACGTTTTCTTACGGAAAAGTTGTCACGAAGCTTAAGAAGGACGCCGAAGACGCCCAGAAAGTCTATGAGATGTACTATGACTTCAGCGAACCCGTAAAACATATCAAACTGTTCAGGGTCCTGGCCATCAACCGCGGCGAAAAAGAGAAAGTATTGCGTGTCAAAATCGAGGTTGAGGAGAATCGGATCCATGACTATCTTCATCGCCAGACCATAAAGGAACAAGGTGTCCCTTCCGCTTCAGAAGTGGAAGCGGCCTACAAGGATGCCTATAAACGTTTGATTGCGCCCTCCATTGAGCGTGAACTCAGAACTGAACTTACGGAGAAGGCCGAAGATCACGCGATTCACATCTTTAGCGAGAACCTCAAAGCTCTGTTGCTTTCGCCGCCGCTCAAAGGCAAAAAAGTGCTGGGTGTGGATCCTGCTTACCGGACCGGATGCAAGCTGGCTGTGCTTGATGATATGGGCACACTCAAGACGGTTGATGTCATTTACCCGCATCCGCGCAAACCGGGCGGAACCGTTGATGATGAGACCAAGAAACGGTCTATGGACAAGGTATTGAAACTCGTTGACGCCTATGATATCGATATCATCGCAATCGGAAACGGAACCGCGTCACGCCAGACGGAAGCGTTTATTGTAGAAACCCTCAAAAAGACCGACAAAAAAGTCTTCTACACCATAGTCAATGAGGCGGGGGCCTCGGTATACAGCGCATCCGAACTCGCGAAGAAAGAGTTTCCCGATCTTCAAGTCGAAGAGCGCAGTGCGGCAAGCATCGCACGACGCCTTCAGGACCCGCTCAGCGAGCTGGTCAAAATCGATCCCAAAAGCATCGGTGTCGGCCAGTATCAGCACGATGTGAATCAGACAAAACTTGCCGATTCGCTTGATTTCACAGTTGAGACCGCCGTCAACCAGGTCGGAGTCGATCTGAATGTCGCCTCCCCTTCATTGTTGAACTACGTTTCCGGACTAACCAGCCGTGCGGCTGAAAACATTGTTGCACACCGTGAGACAAACGGTAAGTTCACAAACCGCAACCAACTCAAAAAAGTCAAAAGCATCGGCGACAAAAGCTTTGAACAATCCGTTGGATTCTTACGCATTGTGGACGGAGACAACCCTTTGGATAAAACGTCCATTCATCCCGAAAGCTATCAGGTCGCACAAAATATCCTGGATAGCGTCGATGCGGATCTTTCCATGATCGGGTCGCAGGCGCTTCGTGAGAAAATAAAGCCGCTTAAAGCCAGGGACTTCACAGAGAGTACAGGTGCCGGCGTGCCTACCATCAAAGACATTTTCGCTTCACTCATGCGTCCGCTCCGTGACCCGCGAGATGATGCGCCAACCCCCATCCTGAAAAGCGATGTCTTATCGCTCGAGGACCTTAAAGAAGGCATGAAACTCAAAGGAACAGTTCGTAATGTCGTTGATTTTGGCGCCTTTGTGGACTGTGGTGTCAAAGAGGATGGCCTCGTGCATATTTCCAAACTGACCAAAACCTTTGTAAAACATCCTTTGGATGTCGTCAAGGTCGGTGACGTTGTCGATGTATGGGTCGAGAACGTCGATATCGATCGCGGCCGACTCCAGTTGTCCATGGTTGATCCCACTAAATAAAAACCCTTGATTCCATGGTTAAAGAAACCATATTGAATGAAAAAATCTCAGTTCTGTAGTGAACTGAGATTTTTGATTGGTTAAAGTAGATTGATGTTATTCCGTTTGCAGTCATCGATGATGTGGCTTGGCCAATAGGAGGCCTGGACTTCACCGATGTGTTTTTTTTCCAGTATGAACTGGCACAGCCGGGACTGACCGATGCCTCCGCCAATGGTAAGCGGCAATGTCTCGTTCAGAATGTTCGTGTGGAAATCCGTGGCGTTCCATTGTGGAAAATGGCTCAATTGAGCCGAAAGAGATTTTTTATCCACCCGGATTCCCATGGATGACATTTCCAGCGGAATCCCTAAGGGGTCGTGCCAAAGCAGAAGGTCTCCATTCAGTTGCCAGTCATCATAATCCGGGCTTCTTTGGTCATGGGACGCTCCATCGCCAAGTTTCACTCCGATGCGTTCAATGAACACGGCTTGTTTTTCTTTGGTTATTTGTTCCTCTCGCTGCTCTGGCGTGAGTTCGGGATATTTCTGTCTCAATGTTTCGGAATCGATGAAATAAAGCGTTTCTGGCAGTTTTTGAGAAAGAACCGGGTATTTTTGAATAAGACGTTGTTCCACATGCCTGATGCTTGAATATATTTTTTTGACTTCTTGCCTAAGAAAAACTACTGTTCTGTCAGAAGCCGTTATCACCTTTTCCCAGTCCCATTGGTCTACATATAAAGAGTGTGTCGCATCCAGTGTTTCGCTGGGCCGGATGGCGTTCATGTCCGTGTAAAGCCCCGAATGTATATCAAATCCATAATAATGTAGAGCTTGGCGCTTCCATTTGGCCAGCGATTGAACAATCTCGATTGTTGTGCCACTGTATCCGAAAGACAAAGGCCTTTCCTTACCAGTGAGGCGGTCGTTCAATCCTGAAGCCGCATCGACAAATAGCGGCGCGGAAACCCTTCTGAGTCCGAGTGCTCGGGATAAAGAGTGTTCAAAAATGTCCTTGATCTCTTTGATTGCGGATTCAGTCTGAATCACAGTGAGTTTGCTAGTGTACATGTAATAATCACCTCCAAGAAATAAAAAAATCGCCCATAAAAGGACGACATGGTCGCGGTACCACCTTATTTCCGGCATTGAAGGCCGGCACTTCGGGATAACGGTCCTGCCGGGGAGTTCTACTATCGGGATGATTTCTTCTCCCTCTTTGAAGTGTTCATGTAGGGCCCTTAACCTGCCGGTTCACAGCAATCCCGGCTCTCTATGAAGTGTTTGGCCGCACACAGTGGCTTCTCTTCGATTTCATGTATTATATACGTTTATATGTTTCCTGTCAACACGATTGCCGGGGAAAAACAAAGAACAAAGATGAACATTCTCGCTTTTTTGAAAAGTCGGTTTTTAATAAGTTGACAGCAATTGGGAAATATATTATTATATAGTAGCTGTCAAACGGAGTAGTACTCAAGTTGGCTGAAGAGGTGCCCCTGCTAAGGGCATAGGTCGGGCAACCGGCGCGAGGGTTCAAATCCCTCCTACTCCGCCATTATGGCCCGTTGGAGAAGCGGTTTAACTCACTAGCCTTTCACGCTAGCATTCACGGGTTCGAATCCCGTACGGGTCACCATTCGATATGAATACCATATTCCTGTGCACCATCATGGGAATATGGTTTTTTTATAATTTTTCAAGTTTCTCTTCAAATAAGCGATAATATAAGATAAAATGTATATAACAAGGATAATCATTCAGGGGATATTATGATTTAGAGACCCGGGATTGATTTCTCTTGGTCTTGCGGATGATTGTATTATTTATGTGTTAAATTTTAATAAAGTGTTTGTAGGGGCAGAGGGGATGTCGAGACTGCTTGCTTAACGGATCGTCTTTTAAAGACGGTTTTTGCCATCTCGCAGGCAAGGTGAACCAACATGATTTGTTGGACGCTATTGAAAATCGATGCGCTTTGAGATATACTGTACTCTCAAAATGATGCATGCTCGGTCTATTCAATGGCTGCTTCGTTAACTTGTTTCAAAATGAAGGCTAAATACCCAATCCCTAATCCACTCTTAAGCCGAGGAGGTTTATACACATGAATTTGAAAGCTCAAGATGTAACCCTGAAGCCTTGTGAGAAACATGACATCGTGAAGATCTATGAACTGAGTGTGAAACAAATTGATCGCTATGAATCATACGAAGAGAAGAAACGTCAGAAGGTACTGCATTTTCTGAAGGAAAACATCGAGAACAAGCTGGAAGACTATCGCAAGATCTATAAAAACAATGTCCATGTCGGTTATTTCCTTATGAAGGATGAAGAATCGAAACTCCAGGTTGAAGATCTTCTCCTGTTTGACGACACCCAATCCAAAAACATTGGTGAGTACATCGCCGAATATTGGAAAAAACTTGCGGAAAATTACGGGAAACCGCTATTTCTAAACGTTTTCAAGTACAATATTCAAGCATTGAACATTTACTTTTCACAAGGATTTGACGTGGTGGAAATCGTCAAAGATACACGCGTCAAACTCGGATACAACAAGAAATAACGCTGTGAAACTAATGAAGGCTGTACGGTTTTTCGACCGTCACAGCCTTTTTCTTTTTAAAAGGGCATAGTACAATAGGGTAAACAATGTATCGATAGGGGGACTTTATGGAGATGCGGAGATTGCACATCGATGAAACACTTCGACGCAAGTTGGACAAACTCATCAAAAAACGAGCCAAAAAGCACAAGGTACAAGGTGTGTCTGTGGTTGTTACCGACAAGCACAGCAATCTTTATGAGAATTATCATGGTGTTGTGGATGAAGAAGGGACGCATAATTCAGATGATAAGAAGATGATGATCGGATCGACGACAAAGCTTCTTACTGCACTTGGCATACTCGTATTGAAAGATCGAGGCGAACTGAAGCTTGATGATGATATCAAAAAACACTTGAAAAGTTTCGCGATAAAATCGCGTTTCAGGGATTATACCATCACGATTCGTGATCTTATGATGCATGTTTCCGGTATCCCCAGCGATGACTTTGATTTGATCACACGCAAGGACAAACCGCTGTCTTCTATTCTCGAAAGCCTTGCGAATGAAACCATGTGTGCGCGTCCGCGAACGATGTATGCATACTCAAATCTTGGATACGGTCTTTTGGGTTTGATTATCGAAACAGTTTCGAGAAAGCCTTATGTCGATTTTATGGAAGAAGAAATCTTCGAAAAACTGGATGTAACGTTTGAGTTCCTGCATAATAGTAAGATGTTAGAAGAGCGTAAAAAAGCCATTTCCCAGTCTTTTACTGCTTCTGGGAAGATAGTAGAGGATCCCCTTGGCACGACAATATCCGGCGGGTCTTCAACATATGGTAAGTTAAGTGATCTTGCCAAATTACTGCGTTTTTTCTTGAACAACAATGAGATAGGCCTAATCAAGAAAGCGACGTTCGCTGAAATGATGAAACGTCC